>Ga0079224_100002444_pt1 | contig 22566 bp, 18 predicted proteins | sample Stecom2015_FD_80414 | JGI IMG/M metagenome (GOLD analysis project Ga0079224, IMG submission 80414) | Agricultural soil microbial communities from Utah to study Nitrogen management - Steer compost 2015 | ecosystem: Environmental > Terrestrial > Soil > Agricultural land | place: USA: Utah...
AGCCGTCGTGCGCCGTGACGAAGTTGATGCTCGACCACGGCCGGCGGCCCGCGCGGTCGTACATGTCGCCCGAGCCCGTGACGCGAGCGGCGAAGTCCGGCAGGAAGCCCGCGTCGCCCTTCCAGAAGCGGCGCACGGTGTCGCGGAACTTGCCGTTCCACTCGGCCCAGCCGGGCGGGAACTCGCCGACCCGGTAGCCGCCCGGCCCGATATCCCACGGCTCGCCGATCAGCTTCACGTGCGCGAGCACCGGGTCCTGCACGACGGCGTCGAAGAATCCGCCGCGCGGATCGAACCCGTGCGGCTCGCGGCCGAGGATCGTGCCGAGGTCGAAGCGGAAGCCGTCGACGTGCATCTCGAGCACCCAGTAGCGCAGTGAGTCCATGACCATCTGCAGGACGCGCGGGTGGCTCGTGTTGACGGTGTTGCCGGTGCCGGTGTCGTTGATGTAGTAGCGCGGGTTGTCGGGCAGAAGACGGTAATACGAGCGGTTGTCGACGCCCTTGAAGCACAGCGTCGGGCCGAGCTCGTTGCCTTCCGCGGTGTGGTTGTAGACGACGTCGAGGATCACCTCGATACCTGCGTCGTGGAAGCGGCGCACCATCTCCTTGAACGTCGAGAGCCCGCCGGGACCGAGGTAGCGGGGCTCGGGCGCGAAGAAGCCGATCGAGTTGTAGCCCCAATAGTTCGCGAGCCCCTGATCGAGCAGGTGCTGGTCCTGGACGAAGGCGTGCACCGGCATCAGCTCGACGGCGGTGATGCCGAGGCTCTTGATGTAATCGACGACCGCCTGCTGGCCGAGACCCTTGAAGTTGCCGCGCAGCTCGGGCGGCACGGCGGGATGCAGCATCGTGTAGCCGCGCACGTGCGTCTCGTACAGGATCGTCCGCTGCCAGGACACCGACGGCGCGACGTCGCCGCTCCAGTCGAAGAACGGATCCGTGACGCGGCACTTCGGCATGCGCGGCGCGCTGTCCTCGGTGTTGAACGACAGGTCCCTGTCCGGCGAGTCGAGGCGGTAGCCGAAATGTGCCGGCGACCAGTCGATCTCGCCGACCAGCGCCTTCGCGTACGGGTCGATCAGCAGCTTGTGCGGGTTGAAGCGATGGCCGTTCGCGGGATCGTACGGGCCGTGGACGCGATAGCCGTACAGCGTGCCGGGACCGACCTCGGGCAGATACCCGTGCCAGATCTCGTTCGTGTACTCCGGCAGCGTGATGCGCTCGACCTCGGTCAGGTCGTTCGGATGGAACAGGCACAGCTCCACCCGCTCCGCGTGCGCGGAGAAGATCGCGAAGTTCGTGCCTTCGCCGTCCCACGTCGCGCCGAGAGGCGCCGGTTCGCCAGGCAATACCCGGCGAGCGTTGTACATGATCGTTGTTCTCCCCCGTCCCGTCGGAGCTGCGATACCGGCCATGCACGAGTCGTGCCGCGCTCGAGCCCGCGGCGCGGCTGCGGAAGGCGATGGCATGTGACTTGCACCCAGCGGGGCTCTTCGGTAGAGACGACCGAAAAACCGAATCAGCAGGAGGAGACGCCCGATGAGTAACAGAACAGGCGCTTTCGCGCTCGCCGCTGCCGTGTCATTGGCCGTCGGCGGCGCGGCGCTGGCGCAGCAGCCCGCGGAGCCGGGCGCGCAGCAAAGTCCGTCCCAGGCCGCGGAAGCGCTGAGGCGGGCCGCCGACGAGCTGAACGAAGCGGCCGACGCGCTGCGCCGCGCCGCGGAGCAGCAGCGGGCGGTCTCCGAGCAGCAGGCGCGCGAGCGGCAGCGCAGCCCGCAGGCCGACCGCGGGCCCGGCGAGGCGCGCACGGCGCAGACGCCCGGGGAGCGGGCACGAGGCCTCGCGGAGCAGCAGCGCGCGGCGGACCAGCAGCGTTCGGCCGAGCAGCAGCGTTCGGCAGATCGGGGCGGCCAGCCGGCGCAGCAGGGCCCGGTCGTAGGACAACGCAGCGATTCGCAGCAGCAGCCTGCGGCACCGCAGCCCGGCGCGTTCGGCCAGCGGCAGGGCGCGGGCGCCGAACAGCAGCGGGGTGCGGGCGCCGAAGAGCAGCGGAGTGCGGCGGCCGGACAGCAGCCCGGCGTCTCGCAGGGGCAGCAGGGCGCGGGCGCGGATCAGCAGCAGAGCGCGGCGGCCGGGCAGCCCGGCGTCCCGCCTCAGCAGGGGCAGCAGCCCGGCGTCTCGCCTCCGCAGGGACAGCAGCAGCCGGGCGTGTCGCCTCAACAAGGACAGCAGCCGGGCGTGTCGCCACAGCAGCAGGCGGCCGGGCAGCAGCCGCAAGGCGACGCGTCGCAGCGGCAGCTCGCGGCCGGGCTGCCTCCGTTCGAGGAAGCGGATCGCAACGCCGACGGGCTGATCAGCCGTACCGAGCTCGCGATGCTCGAGGGCCAGGATTTCGGCGCGCTCGATCGGAACCAGGACGGCGTGATCAGCCGCGACGAGTGGCAGGACGCCGAGGCGCAGTAGCCCGTCACCGAACGAACGCGGGCCGCCGCACGGACGCGCGGCCCGCTCGCGTCGAGGCCGTTGCGCGGCGCCGCGTTCCGGCCGGGCAAAGGAACGGCCGGCGCGCGCGGGGCCGCGACTGACCGGCCGAGAGGCGCTACCATGCCCGACATGCTCACTCGCGCGCCGCATTCGCGCGCGCGGCGGTGTTTCCCGCTCGCGCTTTTCGTCGTTGCCGCCGCGGTGTCCGGCCCTGCGGGGGCGCAGGACGGCATCGTGACGCCGGAGCGCCTGCGTGCCGCGGAAGCCATCGATGCGGACGGGCTCCGCGCCGTCGTCGCGGAGATCGCGAGCGACCGGTACGAAGGCCGGGCGCCCGGGACCGCCGGCGACGCGATGACGCAGGCCTACCTGGCCGCGGCGCTCGAACGCATGGGCTTCGCGGGCCTGGACGGCACGTGGCTCCAGCCGTTCGATCTCATCGGCATTACCGCCGCGCAGCCGCCCGTCTGGACGTTCACGCGAGACGGCGGGCGGCTCGAGCTCGAGCAGGGCACCGAGTTCATCGCGGCGAGCGGCGTGCAGGACGAGCGCGCGTCGATCGACGGCGCCGAGGTCGTGTTCGTCGGCTACGGCATCGAGGCGCCCGAGCACGACTGGGACGACTTCAAGGGCGTCGATCTCCGCGGCAAGGTCCTGCTGATGCTGAACAACGATCCGGACTGGGATCCGGAGCTCTTCGGCGGGCGCGAGCGGCTCTACTACGGCCGCTGGACATACAAGTACGAGAGCGCCGCGCGCCAGGGCGCGGCCGGCGCGATCATCATCCATACGTCTGCGTCGGCCGGCTATCCTTGGCAGGTCGTGCAGAGCTCGTGGACCGGCACGCAGTACGAGCTGCCGGCCGGCGACGAGCCGCGCCTGCAGGTCGAGGCGTGGGTCACCGAGGACGCGGCCGCGCGCCTCGCCGGGCTTGGAGGGTTCGAGCTCGAGGCGCTGGTCGAGCAGGCGAAGTCGCGGGACTTCCGGCCGGTGCCGCTCGGCGTCACCACGTCGATCGCGCTCACGAACACGATCGAGCGCACGGCTTCAGCCAACGTGCTCGGCATCCTTCGCGGCCGCGATCCCGAGCTCGCCGGCGAGATCGTCGTGTACACGGCCCATCACGATCATCTCGGCCGCAACGACGGCGCGCCGGGCGGTGATCCGATCTACAACGGCGCGCGGGACAACGCGAGCGGCGTCGCGATGGTGCTCGAGATCGGCGAGGCCTTCGCCGCGCTGCCGGAGCCGCCGCGGCGATCGATCCTCCTGCTGTTCGTCGGCGCCGAGGAGCAGGGGCTGCTCGGCTCGGAGCATTTCGCGCGGCACCCGATCGTGCCCGCCGGGCGGATCGCGGCGAACCTGAACTACGACAGCGGCAACATCTGGGGCGAGACGCGCGACATCACCTTCGTCGGCCTCGGCAAGTCGACGCTCGACGACGTCGCGAGAAAGGTCGGCGAGCTGCAGGGCCGGGTGGTGAAGCCCGACGAGTTCGCCGACCAGGGCTACTACTATCGATCGGATCAGTTCAATTTCGCGAAGATCGGCGTGCCGGCGTTCTATTTTCGCACCGGCACCGACTTCGTCGGGCGGCCGGAAGGCTGGGGCGTCGAGCGCATCGAGGAGTACAATGAGCACCACTATCACCAGCCGAGCGACGAGCTGACCCCGGAATGGCGCTTCGACGGCATGGTGCAGGACGCGCGATTCGGGTTCTGGGCGGGCCTCATCGTCGCCGAAGCGGACGAGATGCCGAGCTGGCACCCGGGGGACGAGTTCGAGGCCGCCCGTCTCGAGGCGCTCGAGGCGCTGCGCTGAGCGCGGCTCGAGTCTCGCCATCTAAGTTGATTGATTGTCTATATGATTTTTCGCCGTGCTCGGCCGGATGCGGCCGAGAGCGACGACGGCGAGATGCGAACGGTACCGCGAACCGTCCCGTTCGTGTCGTGACCCTTCTCACACCCGTTCCCGACGATAAATGGTGAAATGCCGTGCGTGCTGCGAGCCCGATGTGTCGTAGGCGTCGGGGAGGCGGCCTTTTTGGCGACATCCGACGGATCACGAGGCCATGAGCTCGAGCACCCGCTTCATCGAGCGTTTCCTGCATCGGTCGTCGTGCCGACTGACGGGGCTGTTGCTCGGCCAGCTCGATGCGTTCAACCGGATCCGCACGACGTTCGGCGCCGAGGTGTCGAAGCGCTTCTGCTCGGAGTACGTGGAAGGGCTGCGGAGGGTCGTGCCACCCGGCACGCCCGTGGTCCGTCTTTCGGACCGACAATTCGTTCTGCTCGTTTCAGGCGATTCGGTCGGCGGCATCATGGACGTTGCGGCCGGCCTGACCGACGACGACCGGGCGCACGTGCAGATCGGCGAGGACCGGTTCGTCGTGGACCTGACGTTCGGCGTCGCCGTTTATCCGACGCACGCGGACGATGCCTCGGATCTCCTCCGGCGCGCCGAGCTCGCGCTGCAGGAGGCGCGCGAGAACGAGCTCGCGCTCGCGATGTACAGCCCGGACGCCACGCGGCGGCAGGCGGCACTGTGGAAGCTCGAAAGCGACTTCGAGTCCGCCGTGCAGCAGGGCGAGCTAGAAGTCTATTTCCAGCCGAAGATCGGTCTGGCCGAGCGCAGCGTCCGCGGCGTCGAGGCCCTGGCGCGCTGGCGGTCGCCGTCCGGCACGTTCGTCCCGCCGCGGCTCTTCGTCCCGCTCGCGGAGCGCTCCGGCGCTATCGTGCCGATGACCTGGCTCGTGTTCGAGCGCATCGCCGCCAGCGTCGCGCACTGGGCGAGCCGCGGCGAGGCGCTGTCGGTCGCCGTGAACGTCGCCCCGCAGATGCTGCAGCGCGACGACTTCTTCCCGCGGCTCGGCGAGCTCCTCGCCAGCGTGACCGCCGCGGGCGCGGAGCTCGTCGTCGAGCTGACCGAGGAGAGCCTCGTCGCCGGCGACACGGCCGTCATGGCGCGCCTCGAACGCATCCGCAAGCTCGGCGTCGGCCTCGCGATCGACGATTTCGGCAAGGGCTACTCGTCGCTCAGCTACCTCAAGGAGATTCCGGCCACCGAGGTCAAGATCGACAAGCGCTTCGTATCGACCGCCGCGACGGACGACAAGGACAAGCAGATCGTGCGCGTCATCGTCGAGCTGGCGCGGGCGTTCGAGATGAGCGTCGTCGCGGAGGGTGTCGACAGCGGCAACGCGCTTCGGACCGTCGCGTCGCTCGGCTGCGATGCCGCGCAGGGGTTCTTCATCGCGCGTCCGATGCGGACCGATCTCGTCGTCGACTGGGTTCGGAGCCTCGACCGCGAGGCGCAGCGCTTCGCCGTCGACGGCGTTGGGACGCTGCGCGCGCGCTGATCCGGCGCCGCCAGGGGTGGCCGGGTGCCGTGCCGGCGCGGCACGGCAGCGGCCAGCGGCGCGGGGAGGGGCAATAGCGGCTAAAATAACGCGCTTTTGACCGGAGCGCCGCCCCTGCTGGACGTCTCGATGAGCCTGCTGCTCGATCTCGGCTATTTGCTCGGACTCGTGCTCGCGTCGCCATGGCTCGCGTATCGGCTCTTCAAGCACGGGGGCTGGACGCACGTGCCGGCGCGATTCGGCGCCGGGCTCGGCGAGCCGCTTCGCGGCGCGATCTGGCTGCACGGCTCGTCCGCCGGCGAGGTCTCGCTGCTGAAGCCGCTGGTGGCACGCCTCGAGCAGGATCGCCCGCAGACGCCCCTCGTGATCTCGACGTACACGACGACTGGCCTCGAGGCGGCGCGCAAAGCCTACCCGCGTCATCGCGTGATTCTCTTCCCGCTCGATTTCTCCGTCGTCGTGCGGCGTTTTCTCGCCCGATTCGACCCCCGGCTCGTCGTCATCGTCGAGTCCGAGTTCTGGCCGAATTTCCTGTCGAGCGCGCGCCGCCGCGGCGTGCCCGTCGCGGTGCTGAACGGCAAGGTGTCGGAGAAGTCCTACCGGGCCTACCGGCGCACGGGCATCGTCCCGCGCGTGCTGCGCAGCTTGCGGCTGATCGCCGTGCAAAGCGAAGAGCACGCGGAACGCCTGCGCCGCCTCGGGGTGCCCGGCGAGCGGATCAACGTGACGGGAAACATGAAATACGACCTCGCCCGCGCGGCCGCCGGCGACGATGAGCGGCGGGCGCTGCGCGAGCGGCTCGGCTACGCGGCGGAGGACGTCGTCGTGATCGGCGGCAGCCTGCATCCGGGCGAGCCGGAGGCCTTGCTCGACGCGTTCGAGGCTTGCCGCGCCGACGGCCGCGCCGCGCTCGTGCTCGTGCCCCGCTATCCGGCGGACACGGCGGCCGTCGCCGCCGAAGCGCAGGCCCGCGGCTACGCCGCCGTCGCGAAGACGCGGATCGACCGGGGCGAGGCCGTCCCGCCGGGACGCGGCGGCGTGCTGATCGTGGATACGATCGGCGAGCTCGGCAAGCTCTACGCCGCCGCGGACATCGCGTTCGTCGGCGGCAGCCTGTTCTTCCGGGGCGCCAACAAGGGCGGGCACAATCTGATGGAGCCGGCGATTCTCGGTGTGCCGGTGCTCTTCGGGCCGTACAATTTCAGTTTCAAGGAGACGGTCGAGGATTTGCTCGCGCGTGACGCCGGAATCCTGGTACGGGACGCCGCAGAGCTCGAGCGCGCGCTCCGCGGCCTCGTCGCCGACGAGCGACGCCGGCGCTCTCTCGGCGAGCGGGCACGGCGGGTCGTGCTCGACGGGCAAGGCGCGACGCAGCGCAATTACGCGTTGCTCGATCGCATCATGGATGACGTGGATGACTCGCGGGTGAGCTTGCAGCCCCAAGCCGTTGAACGCACAATGCCGCGAGCGAGCGGCCACCTGGATTCCCGATGAGCATTAAGCACGTAGACGTCGCCGGTATCGACTGCGGGTCCGATCAGCTTTTTCTGATCTCGGGCCCGTGCGTCATCGAGGAAGAGTCCTTGATGATGCGCACCGCCGAGCGGCTGAAGCAGATCGCCGGCGAGCTCGGCGTGCCGCTGATCTTCAAGTCGTCTTTCTCGAAGGACAACCGCAGCTCGCTCGACTACTACCAGGGCCCCGGGCTCGAGGAAGGCCTGCGTTTGCTCGAGAAGATCAAACGCGAATTCGAGCTGCCGATCCTGACGGATATCCATTATCCGTCGCAGGCGAAGCCCGCGGCCGAGGTCGTCGACGTTCTGCAGATCCCGGCCTATCTCTGCATGCAGACCGAGCTCGTCGTCGCCGCTGCGAAGACCGGCGCCGCGATCAACGTCAAGCACGGCCAGTTCATCGCGCCCGACAACATGGTGAAGCCGGTGCAGAAGATCGAGGCCTCCGGCAACGACAAGATCATCCTGACCGAGCGGGGCTACACGTTCGGTTACAACGACCTGGTCGTCGACCCGCGCAGCTTCTATCTGCTCGCGCAGCCCGGATACCCGGTGGTGTTCGACATCACGCACACGATCAGGAAGTACGGTATCCCGAGCAAGGATCCGCGCGGCGGCACCCGGCAGTACCTGTCCGTGATCGCGCGCGCGGGCGTCGCCGCCGGCGTCGACGGTCTGTTCATCGAAGCGCACCCGAATCCGCCGGAAGCGCTCTGCGACGCGGCGAGTCAGTACGAGCTCGATCGGCTCGCCGACTTCGTTCGCCCGCTGCTCGATATCCACAACCTCGTCCGCTCGCACGCGGCGCATTGAGAACCCGATGGATCTTTACCTCGACTCGGTAGATTTCAAGGAAATCGAAGCGGCGTTCGATTTCGGCTTCGTGAAGGGGCTTACGACGACGCCGACGTTCATGCATCGGCATGGCATTACCGATATCGACGGCGCGATCGTCAAGCTTTCCGGCATGGTCCCGGAGCTGCAGGTGGAGGCCCTCGGCGATACGCCGGACGCGATCGTGGCGGAAGCGGAGCGGATACTCGGGCTCGGGCTCGAGCGCGAGCCCGTTTTCAAGGTGCCTATCTCGAACGCCGGCGTCAAAGCCTGCAAGCGGCTCACGGATCGGGGCCACCGCGTCAACGTGCATTTGATCTACACGTTGAACCAGGCCTACATGGCGATGGAGGCGGGCGCCGCGTTCGTCTGCCCGCTCGCGGGCCGTCTGCAGGATCAGGGGCACGACGCGATCAAGCTGTTCGAGCAGCTCGTCGACGTCGTCGAGCTGCACGGCTACGACACGAAGGTCATGTTCTCGTCAGTGCGCCACGCAGAGCACGTGCGGCAGGCTCTGCTTGCCGGCGTGCACGTCTGCACGGTGCCGTTCCTCGTGATGCAGCATCTGTGCGACAACTCGCTGACGGACGTCGGGACCGCGCAATTCCGCGAGCACACGCAGCTCATGACCGTCCGCGTGAAGGACCTCGTACGCGCGGAAAATCCGGTCTGCAAGGCCGCGGACACGCTGACGACGGCAATGGTCGGCATGACCGAGTCGCGCCTCGGTGCGGTCACCGTCGTCGATGACGCGGGCAGGACCGTCGGCGTCTTCACGGACGGCGACCTGCGCCGGCGGCTGCAGAGCGACGGCCGCTCGATCCTGGACAAGACGCTCGGCGAGATCGGCTACACGAAGAACCCGGTGACGATCGGCAAGGAAAGCCTCTTGAACGAGGCGGTGAAGCTCTTCCGGGAGTTCCAGGTCGACAGCATCATCGTCGTCGACGGCGAGCTTCCCGTCGGCATTCTCGACATCCAGGACCTCGTGCGACTCGGATTGCTCGGTCCCCAGCGTTAGTGACGAGCGGTCCGGGCCCCGCCGCGGCGGCCCGGATCGATGGACGGCGACGACCGGAAATGGCCGCTGACTCCTATTCGGCCGCGATCGAGGCTGCGTTCTCCGCGCTTGGCGGGGTCTTCGTGACGCCCGCCGAGCGCATCGCCGCGCGCGCAGCCGCATGCCGAGGCCTCGTCTTCGACTGGGACGGCGTCTTCAACTCGGGTGAGAAGGGCGAGGGCACGCCGAGCTCGTTCAGCGAGGCCGACTCGATGGGCGTGAATCTGCTGCGCTACGGCCTGTGGCGGGCGCACGGCCGGCTGCCGGCGGCGGCGGTGATCACCGGCGAGCAGAACGAGACGGCGCGGCGTTTCGCGGTCCGCGAGCACTTCGACGCGATCTACTCGGGCGTCCGCAATAAGATCGGCGCGCTCGAGCACTTCTGCGCCGGGCAGGCGCTGCGGCCGGACCAGCTCGTCGTCGTGTTCGACGACGTCAACGATCTCGGCATGGCCGCCCGCGCGGGCGTCCGCGTCCTCGTGCGGCGCGAGGCGAGCCCGCTGCTGCGCGAGTACGCCGTCCGGCACGGGCTCGTCGACTACGTGACCGGCGCGAGCGCGGATGCGCATGCCGTGCGTGAAGCCGCGGAGCTGCTGCTCGGCCTTTGCGGGGCTTTCGACGAGGTCGTCGCTCTGCGCAGCGCGTGGGACGCGGACTACGTCCGCTATTTCGAGGCCCGGCAGGCGGTCGAGACGCGGTTCGAGCAGGCGCCGTGACGTTCTGGTCGTTCACCGCTTACCTGCTTCTGCCGTACGCGCTCTGGAATCTCCTGTGGCGCGGCATCCGCTATCGGCCGTACTGGAACCGGTGGCCCGAGCGCTTCGGCTTCGTGCCGGCCGCGGGCAGGCAGCGGATCATCTGGGTGCATGCGGTGTCGGTCGGGGAGGTGCGCTCCGCCGCGCCGCTGATCGTCGCGCTCGACCAGCGCTATCCGGAGCATCGCATCCACGTGACGACGATGACGCCGACGGGCTCCGAGCAGGTCCGCGAGCTTTTCGGCGAGCGCGTCGATCACTCGTACGTGCCGTACGATCTGCCGGACGCCGTGAGCCGCTTCCTCGACCGGATCCGGCCGGATCTCGCGGTGATCGCCGAGACCGAGTTCTGGCCGAACATCTTCTCGGCCTGCCGGCGCCGCGGCATTCCGCTCTTTCTCGTCAACGTCCGGGTCTCGCAGGCTTCGCTGCGCGGCTATCTGCGCGCGCCGCGGACGACGCGCGCGATGCTCGAGAACGCCGATCTGATCTGCCCGCAGACTCAGGTGGACGCGGAGCGCCTGCGCCGGCTCGGGGCGCCGGCCGAGCGGATCGTCGTGACGGGAAACCTCAAGTTCGACGTCGAGCTGCCGGAGAGCCTGCTGCAGGAGGGTGCCGCGGTGCGTCAGCTCTGGGGCCGCAACCGGCCGGTCTGGATCGCAGCGAGCACGCATTCCGGCGAGGAGGCGCAGGTGCTCGACGCGTTCGCCCGGTTGAGGGAGAGCATCCCCGATCTGCTGCTCGCCGTCGTGCCGCGTCATCCGGAGCGGTTCGAGAGTGTGGCGCGGCTCTGCGAGCGGCGCGGCTACACGATCGTGCTGCGCAGCCTCGAGCATCGCGAGCTCGAGCCCGATGTCGACATCGTCGTCGGCGACACGATGGGCGAGCTGCAGCGGCTCTATGCCGCGTCCGACGTCGCGTTCGTCGGCGGCAGCCTCGTGCGGCACGGCGGACAGAACATTCTCGAGGCCTGTGCCGTCCGGGTGCCGGTGATTTTCGGCCCGCACATGTTCCACTTCGAGGAGATCGCGGCCCTCGCGCTCGAACGGGGCGCCGCGAAGCAGGTCCGGGACTCGGCCGAGCTCGCGGAAGCGGTGCGGGTGTGGCTCGAGGAACCGGAGCTGCGCCGCGCGGCGGGCGAGGCGGCGCACAGTCTGATGGAAGACAACCACGGGGCGCTGCAGCGTACGCTGCAGCTGATGGACGAGAAGCTCGCCGCGCTGTGGCGCGAGCGGGGACAGCAGCCGTTCCCCGGCGCGGAGAAGCTCGCCGGGGCAGGCGGCGAGCGCTCGGGCGCGAGGTGAAGGCGATGGGCGGGGCCGGGGGCGGCTGCCGCGCGGTGCTCGTCGTGCTCGCCGCGCTCGCGCAGGGCCCGGCGCTTGCGTTCGGCCCGGCCGGGCACAGGATCGCGGGCGAGCTCGCCGAGCCGCTCGTCTGCACGCGGGCCGCGGAGGCGGTCGCGGGGTTGACGGGCGGCGAGCGCCTCGCCGGGATCGGTCTCTGGGCGGATACGATCCGCGGCGACGAGGCGTGGCGGCACACCGCGCCGTGGCACTACATGAATATCGACGACGGGACGACGGTCGAGCGGTTCGAGCATCCGCCCGAGGGGGACGTGCTGTGGGCGATCGGGCACTACGCCGCGAGGCTGGCCGAGCCGCTGCCCGCGGAGGAGCGGGCGGAGGCGCTGCGCTTTCTCGTCCATTTCATCGTCGACGTGCATCAGCCGCTGCACGTGGGCCGCGAGTCGGACCGGGGCGGCAATGCGCTCGATGTGACGTACCGCGGGGAGACGTCGAATCTGCACCGCTTCTGGGATACGGGGGTGCTGCGGCTCGAGGGGTTCTCGGAGGTGGAGTATTCCGCGCGGGTTGCGCCGCTCACTTGGGTTTTCGTGGGGCGCGATGCGACGTCGCCGCGGGACTGGGCGGCGGAGAGTCTGGCGCTGCGTCCGCTCGTGTATGGGTTTCGAGGGGGCAGGGGGGGCGCGGCGGTGCTGGACGAGGGGTATCTCGATGCGGCGGAGGCGGTGACGCGGGTGCGGCTCGCGCAGGCGGCGGTGCGGGTGGCGCGGATGCTGAACGGGCTGCTCGGGGACGAGGGGTGTGAGCCGCGGTAGGAGCGGTGCATCGGTGCGGGTCGGGTGCTGCGGGTTGCGTCGGCACGGGTCGGGCGCTGCGGGTTGCGTCCGCACGGGTCGGGCGCTGCGAGTTGCGTCCGCACGGGTCGGGCGCCGTGTGATATGCGCGTCTTGGGGACCGCCGTGAATACGTCCATGTAGGCTGCGATCGCGCCATCCATGGCGCTCACGCTCCCCAAGACGCGCATATCACACAGCGCCCTGCTTGGCGGCGTCGGGTTCAGCGCCCTGCTTGGCGGCGTCGGGTTCAGCGCCCTGCTTGGCGGCGTCGGGTTCAGCGCCCTCCTTGGCGGCGTCGGGTCCAAAGCCCTCCTTGGCGGCGTCGTGGGGCTTGGTGCGCGGTCAGCGTTCCGGGAGGATTTCGGTGAGGTAGCGTTCGGCGTCCAGGGCGGCCATGCAGCCCGAGCCGGCCGAGGTCACCGCCTGGCGGTAGATGGGGTCGGCGACGTCGCCGGCGGCGAACACGCCCTCGACGCTGGTCGCCGTGGCGAAGCCGCGGGTGCCGCTCCTGACGACGATGTAGCCGCCCTGCATGTCGAGCTGCCCCTCGAAGATGCCGGTGTTCGGGGTGTGGCCGATCGCGATGAACACGCCCTGCACGGGAATCTCGCGCAGCTCGTTGGTCTGCGTGTGCCTGACGCGCATGCCGGTCACGCCCTCGTCGTCGCCGAGCACCTCGTCGAGGACGTGATTCCACAGCACCTCGACGTTGCCGGTCTTGGCACGCTCGAGCAGGCGCCGGCTCAGGATCTTCTCCGCGCGGAACTGATCGCGGCGGTGGACGACGGTGACCTTCGACGCGATGTTCGACAGGTACAGGGCCTCCTCGACCGCGGTGTTGCCGCCGCCGATCACGGCGACGGGCTGGTTGCGGAAGAAGAAGCCATCGCAGGTCGCGCAGGCCGAGACGCCGCGTCCCTTGAACGCTTCCTCGCTCGGCAGGCCGAGATACTTCGCCGATGCGCCGGTCGCGATGATCAGCGCGTCGCACGAGTACTCGCCGCCGTCGGCGCTCAGCTCGAACGGACGCTTCGACAGGTCGACGGCGTTGACCGTCTCGTAGATCAGCCGCGTGCCGAAGCGCTCGGCATGCCGCCTCATGCGCTCCATGAGCTCGGGTCCCTGCACGCCCTGATCATCGCCGGGCCAGTTGTCGACGTCGGTGGTCGTCGTCATCTGTCCGCCGACCTCGACGCCGGTGAACAGCACGGGGTCGGGCGCGGCGCGCGCGGCATAGATGGCGGCGGTATCCCCCGCCGGGCCCGAGCCGACGATGATTAGTCTGTGGTGCTGTCGTGCCATCCTGGTTCCTTCGCGCTCCTGCGTCGCCGAGGGGCTATGGTAGAGGACCGAAGAGTGTCGCGGAACGCCGTCATGATAGGCGGCGCGGGCTCTGGCATCATCTGCGACCTTATGAACACCACTCGAAAGGCCCCTGCGACGGCGGCGTTTGCCGCCGCGGCGCTGCCCGCGCTCGCCGCCTTCGCCGCCGGGCCCGCTGCCCTCGCCGCCGGGCCCGGTGCCCGCGCGCAGGATGCGGCGGGCCCGTCCGATGCGGCCGTCGAGCGTCCGCGAATCGGCCTCGCGCTCTCCGGCGGCGGCGCGCGCGGCGGCGCGCATATCGGCGTGCTGCGGGCGCTCGAGGAGCTGCGCGTGCCGATCGACTACATCGCGGGGACGAGCATCGGCGCGATCGTCGGCGGGTTCTATGTCGCGGGGCACTCGACCGACGACCTCGAGAGGCTGGTCCGAACGATCGACTGGGACACCGCCTTCCTGAACATCACGCCGCGGCAGCTCCGCTCGTTCAGGCGCAAGCGCGACGACGACTCGTTCCTCGTCCGTCAGCGGCCGGGGCTGAATCGCGGCGAGATCGAGCTGCCGCTCGGGCTCGTGCAGGGGCAGACGATCGACCTGATCATCGCCGAGTACACGCTCCCGGCTTCGGGCATCGAGGATTTCGACGAGCTGCGCGTGCCGTTCCGGGCCGTGGCGGCCGACATCGCGACGGGCGAGGCGGTGGTGCTCGGCTCGGGCAGCCTCGCGCGGGCGATCCGCGCGAGCATGGCGCTGCCCGCCGCCCTGCCGCCGGTCGAGATCGACGACCGCCTGCTCGTAGACGGCGGCATCGCAATGAATCTCCCGGTCGAGGTCGTGCGCGAGCTCGGCGCCGATGTCGTGATCGCCGTCGACATCTCGGCCGCGCTGCGCGAGCGCGAGGAGCTGCGCAGCGTGCTCGACGTCACGTCGCAGCTCACGAACCTGCTGACGCGCGAAGGCGTCGAGCGGCAGCGCGAGCTGCTCGTCGGCGAGGACGTGCTCCTGCAGCCGGAGTTCGGCCCGGACCTTACGTCGGTCGACTTCGAGCTCATGGGCGAGGCGATCCAATACGGCTACGACATCGCGATGGAGAACCGCGAGGCGCTCGAGCGATACGCGCTGAGCCCGGAAGAGTACGAGGAGTACCTGCAGGGGCTTCCCGAGCCCGGACCGGACGAGCTGCCGGTCATCGATTTCGTGAGGCTCAATAACCGCTCCCGCATTGCGGACAGTGTGCTCCTGACCCGCATGCGCGACATCGCGGTCGGGGAGCGGGTGACGCTCGAGACGATTGAGCGCGCCATCGGCCAGGCGTACGGCCTCGAGCTGTTCCAGAACGTGCGCTATCACGTCGTGAACGAGGGCGATGAGACCGGCCTCGAGATCGAGGTGGTGCCGCGGTCGTGGGGGCCTAACTATCTGCAGCTCGGCATAGCGTACAGCTCCTCGGGCGACGTCGACGCGATGTTCGGCCTTGCGGCCAGCTACCTGCGCACCGCCGTCAACGACCGGGGCGGAGAATGGCGGGCGACGTTCGTCGTCGGCGACGAGCCCGCGTTCACGCTCGACATCTACCAGCCGCTCGGCCCCGCCGCGCTCTTCTTCGTCGAGCCGCTCGTCGACTTTCGGCGCACACAGTTCAACGCGTTCGACGAAGGCCGGCTCGCGACGGAGGCGAAGCTGCGCGAGGCGATGGTCGAGGTGAGCTTCGGGCGCGAGCTGCTGAACTGGGGCGAGGCGCGCGGGGGCGTGCGCCGAATCGAAGGCGAGACCCGGCTGCACGTCGGGGACGGGCTCAACGTGCCGCCGCCCGATTACAGCCGCGGGGAGTTCTTCGTACGCTTCTCGACGGACACGCTGGACAACATCGCGTTTCCGCTCGAGGGTATGCTGACGAGTGCCGAATGGCGCAGCTCGAGCCCGGGCGCGCTCGGCGCGGACGACGACTACGATCAGCTGCTGCTGCGCGCGCGGCATGCGAAGACTTGGGGCCGGCACACGCTGCTGTCCGCGTTCCGCTACGATGCGACGATCAGCGGCAATCCTCCGCTCGACCGCGCATTCAGGCTCGGCGGCTTCCTCGACCTGTCGGGACTTGCCGAGGAACAGCTCATCGGCAAGTACGTGGCCCGGCTCGGCGCGAGCTACTACCGGCGCATCGGGGATCTCGCGCTGTTCCCGGCCTTTGCGGGGGTGACGGTCGAGCTCGGTAACGCGTGGGACGCGCGGCGGGATATCTCGTTCGGGGACGCGATCTGGGGCGCGTCGGTCTGGGCCGGCGTCGATACGCCGGTCGGGCCGATATACGTCGGGTACGGGCGCGCGGAAGGGGACCGGGACGCGGCCTACGTCCACCTCGGCCGGGCGTTCTGAGAAGCGTGCCCGGACGGGGCGGCGTGCCGGAGAGGCGCCCGCGAGCGGCGTACACAGGAATCGGCTAAGCTTCACGTGTGAGCCGGCCAGACGGGACAGCCGCCCGTGTCCCGTGGTCCGGCTCGTCGCGCTGGAGATTCCCCAAAGAGAGGAGAACGTGGCCAAGCAATCCAAGATCATCCTGACGTCGCAGGATTTCGATCGGCTCGAGGCTCTGCTCGGGTCGTTGCCGGCGAATGCGTTTCCCGGCAAGGCGGCGTTGCAGTCGGAGCTTGAGCGGGCGGAAATCGTCGAGCCGGACAAGGTGCCGCCCGACGTCGTGACGATGAATTCGACGGTCCGTTTCCAAATCCTGGAGACGGGCGAGGAGTTCCAGCTGACGCTCGTGTATCCGAAGGACGTTCAGGGGCAGTCGGACCGGATCTCGGTCCTCGCGCCGGTCGGCAGCGCGTTGCTGGGCCTGTCCGTCGGGGACGAGCTCGAGTGGCCGAAACCGGGCGGCGGCGTCACGACGGTGAAGGTCGTCGAGGTCGTCTATCAGCCGGAGCGCGCGGGCGATTTGCACCGGTAGGCGCCGGGGCCGCCGCGCGCCCCCGCTCGGCGGCGCGTGCGGGGTGCCGTTGCGGGCCGACGCGCATTCTCGCGTTCAGTCCTCGGTCGGCGCCTGAAACCCGGGCGGCTTGATGACCACCAGATCGCACGGCAGGCGGTCGAGCGCCCGCTCGGCCGTGCTGCCGACGAAGATCCGCTCGAGCCCGCTCCGCGAGACGGCTCCCATCACGACGAAGTCGGCTCGCTCCTCGTCCGCCGCCTGGGCGATCGCGAGGTGCGGCGTTCCCTCCTCGAAGCGCACGCGCGTCTTGTCGATGGCAAAGTCCGCGAGCAACGCGTCGAGCGCGCGTCGGTGGCGCGCCTCGAGGTCCGCGACGAGCTCGGGCGGCGGAACGCTCGTCAACGACACCGGCGTACCGACCGCGGCCGCGGCCGCGTAGAGCCGCGCGGTATCGAACACGTGCAGCACGTGCAGCTCGCCGCCAACCTTCTCGGCGAGGTTGCGGGCGAACGAGAGGATGGCGTGGTCGAGCTCGGCCGGCTTGTCCCGCTCGTGCAAGGGATCGACGGCGGCGAGCACGCGCGGCGCCGGCGCGATCGGACGCGGCTTGACGAGCAGCAGCGGCGCCGGGCACGCCCTGATGAGATTCCAATCCGTGTTCGACAGCAGCGTGCGGCGCAGCACCGGATGCTCGTGCGTGTCCTTGACGACCAGCATCGGCCCGGCTTCGACGACCTTGTCGACGATGCCGCGATGAAGCGGCCTTCCCCAGCGCGCGTCGATGTCGACCGAGAGCCCCTTTGCCGTCAGCGGCTCGCGCAACGCGTCGAGCTGGGCGAGGTGCCGGTCGAGGACGGCGCGCTGCGCCTGCTCCGCGACCTGCCGGTTGAAACGGGGCAGGCTCGCGAGGGACTGATCGTAGTCGCAGATGAAGAGCTCGAGGGACGCGCCGTAAGCCTTCGCGAGCCAGGCCGCACGGTCCACCGCCGGCTGCTCATCGGCGGTCGGGTCGACGACGACTAGGATGCGCTGATCGGGCATGCTCTTGACTCCCGCCGATGATGAGGCGCGAGCTTATCCGCAAGCCCAGGCGCCAACAAGCTCCGGGTTTTACTGCTGGACCCTGCCCGCTGCCGACCGGCGAGCCAGCATCTCGCGCAGCGCGCGCACGTGCGCCGGCCGGGTGCCGCAGCAGCCGCCGAGCACGCGGGCTCCGGCGCGGAGCCAGGCTTCCGCTCGGGAGGCGAGCTCGGCGGGCGAGAGCGGCTCGGCGCCCGGGCCGTCGCCGGCGATCTCCGGATACGCCCCGACCGTGCCCGGCCACCGGCTCCGCAGCGCCGCGAGGGCCGGCTCGACGTCCTCGGGCGGCGTGTGCATCACGTTGACCGCCGCGGGCGAGTAGCCGAGGAGCGCGTCGAGCACCGCGTCGAACGGCGTCTGCGGAAAGTCGTAGGCGGCGAGCGTGCCGTCCGCACGCCGGCGCACGCTGACGCCGAGCCAGAACGGCAGCCCGACGGCGCGCACGGCCTCGCACGCACGCCGCGCGTGCACGGTGTCCTCCATCATCTCCAGCACGAGGAGATCGACGCCGAGCTCGGCGAGCAGGCTCGCGAGCTCGGCGTAGGCCGCGCGCTCCGTCTCGGGCGGCGGATAGGCGGCCGCGTCGAATCCCGGCGGGAAGCACGAGACCGAGCCCGCGATCAGCACGGGGCGTCCGCAGCGTTCGCGGGCGCGCTTCGCGGCTTCGACGCTCGCCCGATTGATCGCGTCGAACTCGCCGCCGAATCCCGCGGCGTCCAGGACGAAGCGGGCCGTCGCGAACGTATTCGTCGTGATGACGTCCGCACCGGCCTCGATGTAGTCGGCGTGGATGTCGATCAGCGTGTCGGCGTGCGCGAGCGCGGCCGGGCCGCTCCACGCGATCCGGTCGAGGCGCACGCCTCGCCGCCTAAGCTCGGAGCCCGTGCCGCCGTCGATCAGGATGCAGCCGCCGGGGGCGGCTGCACTCGCCGGACCGAGCGCCGCCGTCCCGTCCGGCTCGCGCATGCCTTCGCGCCCTCTACTTCGTGTCCTTGAAGTGCTCGAGGCCGGGCTTGTAGGTCTTGTCGTCCAGGAACGCCTTCATCGCCCTCTCGCGGTTCTCGGCCGCGCCGAAGTTCAGCGCCTCGCCGAGCTTCGCGTAGAGGTAGTCCGCGGAGACCTCCCAGTCCATGTAGCGCACGCGCTTCACCGCGAGCTTCGCGTTGCGCAGCATCGTCTGGTTCTTCTCGAGCAGCGTGCGAGCGAGCGCGCGGGTGCGCTCCCGGAGCTGCGCGCGCGGCACCGCCTCGTTGACGAGGCCGAGCTCCACCGCCTTCTTGCCGTCGAAGCTCTCGCCCGTCATCGTGTAGTAGAGCGCGGCGCGCAGGCCCATCGTCTCCGTGACGGCCTTCGTCACGTTGCCGGCCGGCAGGATGCCCCAGTTGATCTCGGACAGCCCGAAGATCGCGTCCTCCGCGGCGATCGCGAGGTCGCACGCGACGAGCGGCGTGAACGCGCCGCCGAAGCACCAGCCGTTGACCATCGCGATCGTCGGCTTCGGATAGTCGCGCAGGCGCCGCCATTGCCACTCCTCCGCGACGCGGCGCACGCTCAGCAGGATCGTATCCGGCGCGCCGTCGGTCTCGCGGAAGTACTCCTTGAGGTCCATGCCGGCCGCGAACGACTCGCCCGCGCCGGTCAGCACGAGCACCTTGCAGCGCTCGTCGGTCGACAGCGCGATCACGGTCCGAAGCATCTCTTCGTTCAGCGCGGGGCTCATCGCGTTGCGCTTCTCGGGCCGGTTCATCGTCACCCAGGCAATCCCGTCCTCGAACTCGACGAGGACGAGGTTGCCCCACGGATCCTTTGCTTCGGACATGCAGCTTCCTCCGTCTGAAAAATCAGGCAGCCGGAAGGCCGGCGGACGGTCGCGCCCGCAGTCCTCCGGCTCGTATGTCGTCGTGCGGCCGAGCGGCGGTCGCCGCCGTCACGGTTTCGAGCGATCGGCGCCGGCGTTCTCAGAGGCGTTATCGTAAGCGAGATCGGCGCGGCACGCCTTTTTTTGGTGCCGAGGGCCGGCCAGGCTTGTCTCGGCCGCCGTCGCGTGCCAGCCTTGACCGTACGGGACCGGGACGGACTGCGGCACACGATGATCGAGACGAGGATCGACGCGCGCTTCGCGCGGCCCGCTCTGACCGCGGCCGCCGTCATGGTGATCGCCACCGTGAGCGGGGAGACGGCGGGGGACCCGCCGGATGCTGAGTTCCACTTCACGCGCCTGCAGTACGCCGACTCCGGCCTCGATTTCGGCTTCGGGGGGTTCGGGCGGGGTGCCTGGCGAGTCGACTACCCCGAGGCGGAGATCCACTTCCGGGAGGCCGTCGAGCGGCTGACCCGCGTCGAGTTCGGGGAGCCCAACATCGTCCACCTGCGCGACGACAGGCTGTTCGACTATCCGTGGCTGTACGCCGTCGAGGTCGGTCAGTGGTACCTGGACGACGCCGAAGCGGCGCAGCTGCGCGAGTACCTGCTGCGCGGCGGCTTCCTGATGGTCGACGACTTCCACGGCACGCGTGAATGGCGCGGCTTCGTTGCGTCGATGAGCCGGGTCTTCCCCGACCGTCAGATCGTCGAGATCGAGGAGGACGACGAGGTCCTGCACGTGCTCTACGACGTGGACCAGCTCACGCAGATCCCGGGCGTCGCCGCGCTCTGGCGCGGCGTCACGTACGAGAACGACGGCTATACGCCGCACTGGCGCGGTATCTATGACGACGAGGGGCGGCTCATGGTCGCCATCAATTTCAACATGGATCTCGGCGACGCATGGGAGCATGCCAACGATCCCGGCTATCCCGCGCCGATGACCGCGCTCGCTTATCGCTTCGCCGTCAATTACGTCATCTACGCGATGACGCACTGACGCCGGCTCCGCACACTCCTCGCGGCACTCCCGCCGATTCACGGCCCGCGCGGCGCGCTGCTGGGGTTGCAAAGCCCCCCTGCATTGAGGAACACTTACTGCAAATGAGAGCGATTACCGTTTGCATTGGTTGATGGCGGGCCGCTTATGCTTCGCGTAGAGGACCTGGTCGTCCGTTTCGAGGCTCTGAGCGCGGTCGACGGCGTGTCTTTCGACGTCCGCCGCGGCGAGGTGCTCTGCCTGCTCGGACCGTCCGGGTCCGGTAAATCCACGCTCCTGCGGGTCATTGCCGGGGTCGAGCGGGCCACCTCGGGCCGCGTCGTGCTCGACGGGGTCGAGGTCGACGGGCCGTCGCGCTTCGTCGAGCCCGAGGATCGGCGCGTCGGCATGGTGTTTCAGGATTACGCGCTGTTCCCGCATCTGACGGTCGAGCAGAACGTCGCGTTCGGGCTCGGGCGGCGGGCCCGAGGCGCGGTGCGCGGGCTGCTCGAGCAGGTCGGGCTCGGCGGCCATGCGTCCAGCTACCCGCATCAGCTCTCCGGCGGCGAGCGCCAGCGGGTCGCGCTGCTGCGGGCGATGGCGCCGAAGCCCCGCGTGCTGCTGATGGACGAGCCGTTCTCCAGCCTCGACAGCCGCCTGCGGGACGACGTCCGCCGGCGCACGCTCGATTTCGTCCGCGCGAGCGGCACGACGACGGTGATCGTCACGCACGACCCGGACGAAGCGCTGCGGATCGCCGACCGGATCGTGCTGCTCGACCGCGGGCGGCTCGTGCAGATCGGCACCCCGGAGGAGCTGTATTGCCGGCCGAAGTCCCTGTTCGCGGCCCGCTTCTTCAGCGACGTGGCGGCGCTGCCCGGCACGTGTTCGCAGGGCTGCGTGGAGACGCCGCTCGGCCGTTTCCGCGCTTCGCTAGCCGAGGGCAGCGGGGCGATCGCCTGCGTCCGACCGCAGCACCTGAGGCTCGCCGCGGCGCCGACCGGGATTACCGGCCGGATCGTGAGCAGCGAGTTCCGCGGCGACAGCCGCTATCTGCTCGTCGCCGTCGACGGGGTCGATGCCCCCCTGATGCTGCGCGCACCGTCCCACCCGTCGTTCGAGTCCGGGGCGCCGGCTCCGGGGATGCCCGTCTATCTCGAAATCGACGCCGACGACGTCCCGGTCGTCGCGCCGACTCACTACAAGGAGTCGTTCCATGCACAACAACAAGCCTTGTAATCGGCACGGCGCCCTCGCCGCAATCCTGGTCGGCATCGCAGGTGTTCCCGCGCAAGCGTACGCGGACGTCAATCTCTACACGACCCGCGAGCCGGGTCTGATTCAGCCGCTGCTCGACGCCTTCACCGCGGAGACCGGCATCAAGGTCAGCAGCATCTTCGTGCGGGACGGGCTCGCCGAGCGGGTCGCCGCCGAGGGACGGCGCTCGCCGGCCGACGTGCTGATGACGGTCGATTTCGGCAACCTCATCGATCTCGTCGAGAAGGGGCTCACGCAGCCGATCGAGTCGCAGGTCTTGAACGAAGCGGTGCCGGAGAACCTGCGCGGCGAGGACGGGCACTGGTATGCGCTCTCGATGCGGGCGCGCGTCGTGTATGCGGCGAAGGATCTCGACATCGACTCGTTCAACTACGAGCAGCTCGGCGACCCCGAGTGGCGCGGCCGGCTGTGCATCCGCTCCGGCCAGCATCCGTACAACACGGCGATGATCGCCGCGCACCTCGTCTATCACGGCGAGCAGGCGACGCGCGAGTGGCTCGAGGGCATGAAGGCGAACCTCGCCCGCGCCGCGACGGGCGGCGACCGGGACGTCGCGCGCGACATCATGGGCGGGATCTGCGACATCGGCGTCGGTAACTCTTATTATGTCGGCCTCATGCGCGGCGGCCGCGGCGGCCCGGAGCAGCAAAAGTGGGGCGAGGCAATCAAGGTCATCCTGCCGACGTTCGAGGGCGGCGGCACGCACGTGAACATTTCCGGCGCGGCGGTCGCGCGCTATTCACCGAACAAGGACGACGCGGTGCGGTTGCTCGAGTATCTCGTCTCCGACGCGGCGCAGAAGCTCTACGCCGAGGCGAACTACGAGTATCCGGTCAAGCAGAGCGCCGAGGTCGATCCGATCATCGCGGCGCTCGGTGATCTCGAGGTGGATCCGACGCCGCTTACCGACATCGCGCGCCAACGCGATGCCGCAAGCAGGCTCGTCGATCAAGTCGGCTTCGATCGGTAGCGA
>Ga0079224_100002446_pt1 | contig 22557 bp, 21 predicted proteins | sample Stecom2015_FD_80414 | JGI IMG/M metagenome (GOLD analysis project Ga0079224, IMG submission 80414) | Agricultural soil microbial communities from Utah to study Nitrogen management - Steer compost 2015 | ecosystem: Environmental > Terrestrial > Soil > Agricultural land | place: USA: Utah...
CGCAGTTGGTGTCGAGGATCGCCACGACCGGGATGTTGAGCTTGCGGGCCTCGCTGATCGCGATGTGCTCCTTCTTGGTGTCCACGATCCACACCGCGCTGGGAACGCGGGCCATGTCGCGGATACCGCCGAGGGTGCGCTCCAGCTTCTCCTTCTCCCGCCGCAGCCCGAGGAGCTCCTTCTTGGTGCGGCCGGAGGAGGCGACGTCCTCGAAGTCGATCTCCTCGAGTTCCTTGAGGCGCTGCAGGCGCTTGTGCACGGTGGAGAAGTTGGTGAGCATGCCGCCCAGCCAGCGCTGGTTGACGTACGGCATGCCGACGCGGCGGGCCTGCTCGTAGATGGCTTCCTGGGCCTGCTTCTTCGTGCCGACGAACAGGATGGTGCCGCCGTGGGCGACCGTCTCCTTGACGAACTCGTAGGCGCGGTCGATGTAGGACAGCGACTTCTGCAGGTCGATGATGTAGATGCCGTTGCGCTCGGTGAAGATGAAGCGCTTCATCTTCGGGTTCCAGCGACGGGTCTGGTGCCCGAAGTGGACGCCGCTCTCCAGCAACTGGCGAATCGTCACGACTGTGGCCATGACTTCGGCCCTCCTTGTGCGGCGGGTCTTCGCCCGCCTCCGGTTGTTCCTGACGCCCCGACCGGGCCGCCGCGCCGCCGCTCGGGCGTGTCGCGGACCGTGAGTCCGGCCCCTCCGCTCACGGAGGCTCGGGGACGTGCGTGATGTGCGGTCCGCCAACGGACCACCCAAAGAATTCTAGCCGCCCGGCGGGCGGGGCGTGTTTCCGCTTCGCCGGACCCGCCGCTTCGGGGCGCCGTCCACAGGAGGGGAAGTCACCTGGCGACGCCCCGGCGGCCTCCGTGACGCTGGATCCATGACGTCCCCACTCCGTGTCCTCGCCGTCCTGTCCCTGCTGTCCGTGCTGGTCGCCGTCCTCCCGGTCCCGCCCGCCCGCGCCGACACCGGTCCGTGGACCTGGCCGCTGCCCGGGACGCCCACGGTGCTGCGGGGGTTCGACCCGCCCGCGCAGCGCTGGCTTCCCGGCCACCGCGGGGTGGACCTCGCCGCCGACCCGGGCGACACCGTGCTGGCCGCCGGAGGGGGGCGGGTGGGGTTCGCCGGGACCGTGGGCGGCGTCCCCGTGGTCACCGTCGTGCACGGCACGACGCGCACCACCTACCTCCCGGCGGCTCCCCTGGTCGGGCGCGGCGAGGAGGTCCGCGCCGGACAGGCGATCGGCACGCTGCCCGCCCGTCCCCGGCACTGCGCACCGCGGCACTGCCTGCACTGGGGGCTGCTGCGCGGCCGCGACTACCTCGACCCGCTCGCCCTGCTGGGGAGGGCGGCCGTGCGGCTGCTGCCGCTGCCCCGGGACCGGTCAGGCCCGGGGGTGGGCCTGGTGGTAGACGCGGGTCAGCCGTTCGACGGAGACGTGCGTGTAGAGCTGGGTGCTGGCCAGCGAGGCATGCCCGAGGATCTCCTGGACGCTGCGCAGGTCGGCGCCGCCGTTGAGCAGGTGGGTGGCGGCGCTGTGCCGCAGTCCGTGCGGGCCGGTGCGCGCCACCGCCTCGGTGCTGTCGTGGACGTCGCGGCGCGCGCTGCGCACCCCCAGCCTGCCGCCGCGCGCCCCGAGGAACAGTGCACGGCCGCTGGCGGCCGTGGCCCACCTGGGGCGTCCCGTGCGCAGCCAGCGGTCCACCGCCTCCAGGGCGGGGGCGCCGACGGGGACGACCCGCTCCCGGTTCCCCTTGCCGAGCACCCGCACCGTGCGCCGTTCCCGGTCCACGTCGTCCAGGTCCAGTCCGCACAGTTCCGACACGCGGATGCCGGTGCCGTAGAGGACCTCCACCACCGCGCGGCGCCGCAGCGCGAGCGGCGACTCCCCGTCGCCCCCCGCCGCGGCGCACACCTCGGCGGCCTGGGCCTCGTCCAGCACCGCGGGCAGTGTGCGGTGCCGTCGGGGGCCGGCCAGGCGCGGTCCCGGATCGGTGTCCAGGAGTCCGGTGCGGTGCAGATAGGAGGTGAACACCCGGGCCGCGGCGGTCCGCCGCGCCAGAGTGGCCCGGCTCGCTCCGGCCTCGTGCAGCGCGCTCAGCCATCCGCGCAGCGTCGCCAGGTCGAGGTCGGCCACGGTGCGTCCGCCGCCCGCGTGCTCCAGGTGCCCCAGCAGCCCGCGCACGTCCGCGAGGTAGGCGCGCACCGTGTGGGGTGAGCGGCCGAGTTCGACGCGCAGGTACCGCTCGAAGTCGGAGAGGACGTCGGCGGATGCGTTCCCGAAGGGGGTCCAACCGGTGTCGGCCATGCGTCCAGCTTCGCCGACCTCCGCCCGGAACGGAACCGGCACGCGCCGGGCGGAGGCACCCCGTCCTCGGATCGGGCGGGCCGGCCCGCAGTGGCGGGGCGCTGCGGTCCCCCGTCGCAGAGTCCCTGCGGCGGGGGACCACACCGTGGGGTGGGGTGTCAGCGGTAGAGGTGGGTGTGCGGGCGCCACCCGAGCGCCGCGGAGTCGCCGCACTCCTCGAAGGCCGTCAGGATCTCGGGGTCGTCCAGCGCCTCCTCCAGCAGGGCGTCCGCCCGCCGTCGGGAGGCGTTCCACTCGGTCCAGGAGGTGCCCGTGTCCAGCCTCTCCCTCAGCTGTATCCGGTCCGCCTCCGGGATGTAGGCGCAGTCGGCCCGCTGGACGATCCGCACCAGCGCGGGCACGGCGTCGTCGGACAGTCCGTTCAGGTAGAACATGTCGATCCTGGCGACGGGCATGTCCACGTGGCTCTCGGCGATCCGCAGGTCGGGGTCGGAGTAGGCGAACAGCGCCAGGCCCGCACCGGTCAGCGCGACCACGGCCCGGGGCAGCCATCCGCTCCTGCCGCCGAACGTGTCGACCGCCCCCGCGGCGACGACGAGGACGAAGACCGCGCCGATCCACCAGATGGCGGCTTCCGCCAGGACGCGCAGCCGGGTGAGTCCGAACGTCGCGGCGTACAGGTCGAGCCGGTTCAGCGCCGAGGCCAGCAGCAGCAGGGTCAGCAGGCAGAGCACGCCGAGCAGGGCGTTGCGCAGCCGGCGCTCCCCGCCGTGCACGGTACGCAGCAGCCAGCACACCACGGCGATGACCCCCAGGACGAGGAAACCGACCGTGAGGAGCTGGAAGAAGCCCTGCCGGGCGTACTCGGCGTAGGTGAGGTCGGCGACACGCCGCACGTACTCCTCACCGCCGAACAGGGCCGCCGCCTGTACCGCGATGAAGGCCAGGAAGAGCAGGTTGAGCGCCCCCAGGGGCAGAAGCCAGGCCGTCATCGGCACCGGGGTGCGCGGCTTCGGCCGCTTCGCGGCCTCCCCCTCGGGCTGCTTCGTTCGCGCCGGACGCAGTGCGGTCAGGGCCGCCGCACCGGTGCCCAGGGCGAACAGCACGAACATCGCGCCCCTGAAGGGAAGTCCCTCGAAGTAGGTGAGGATGATCCCGGCGAAGACCGGGTCGGCCGTCATGAGGAGTCCGCCGAAGACGAGGAGCAGCAGGGCCGTCACGCTGATGCCGATCAGGACGGGCTGCCAGCCGCGCCGGTTTCCGCCCGGGGACGGTGCGGCGGCGAGGAACCGCGGCGTGGCGGGCAGGTTGCGCAGCAGCGCGAGGGTGCCGTACAGCGTCCCCGGCCAGTTCGTCCGGGCTTCGGGAGCCCGGACGGCCACGGCGAGGGAGGCCAGGGCGAACGCTCCGACCAGCGAGCCGGTGACGACCCAGTCGGCGGCGCGCACGGCGACGGTGCTCAGCAGGATTGCGGCCAGGGTCCCGTAGCAGAGCGCCCACGGGGTCCAGCCGGCGCGGACCACGGAGACGACGGAGAGGGCCGCCGTGATCCCGGCGACGAGTGTTCCCAGGCCGGGGCCGTTCACCGGCAGGAACAGCGCGGCGCCGACTCCCGCGGCGAGCACCGCGGCCGGCAGCCAGGCGGGAGTGGACGGCAGCGGCCTTCTGGGACGGGGAGGCCGCGGATAGGGGGGATAGGGGGAGGGGTGGGGCTGCGCGACCCAGTGCTGCTGGGGCCAGGGGCCGTGGCCTCCCGGGGGCGGTGCCCCGTACTGCGGCCCGGCCCAAGGGGGCGGTTGGGGCTGCCCCGGTCCGCCTGCGGGGACGGTGGGCTGCTCCTGCCGTGCCTGTTCCGTTCCGGCGGGGATCTCATCGACGTCCTCGGACTCCGCCGCAGAGGAGGCGTCCGGTCGGGACCCGGCGGAGTCCACCGGTTCCTCGCGTGCCCCGGACGCTCTGTCGACCTCCTTTCCGTCCTCGCACGAGGCGTCCTCGTGCCCGCGCATGTCGCCGGAGTCCGGTTTCTCCTTGTTTTCCCCCATGGCATCCTCTCTGCGTCGTCACAGTTCCCCCGGTCGGATGCCACACCCGGGGGAAAAGTTCCTTTACGTCTGCGATCTGCGACTTTGCGTGACCAGAGGCGCCGGGGCGCCGCGCCCCGCTCCGTCCCGTCGTGGACCGAGCGTCCCCGACAGGGGCGCGGGAGAAAGCCGGTGTGCGTTCTGACCGGCCCCTCCCGCTTTCCGCTGTCACGACGTGGGACGGACCGCCACCGCGTCGATCTCCACCAGGTAGCGGGGATCCACCAGGCCACTGACCTCGACCAGGGTGGCCGCCGGACGGGGTTCGTGGACCAGCCGCTCGGCGAGAACCGCGCGCAGCACGGGAAGATCGGCGATGTGGCGCAGGTAGTAGGTGAACTTGACGACGTGCCGCAGGTCGGCTCCGTAGGGTGCCAGGGCCGCTTCGATGTTGGCCAGAACCTGTCGCGCCTGCTCGGTGACGTCCCCCTCGGCCACACTGCCGTCCGCGGCCTCGGGCACCTGACCGGAGACGAAGATCAGCGGTCCTTCAGCGATTCGGGCGGGACTGTAGTTCTTGCTCACGTCGGCACCCTATCTTTCCGCCCTCGGGAACGGCGCTCATCGGAGGTCCTGCGTCGCCAGCCCGTCGCCGTACGTTCGACGTGCCCCGCCGCCGCGAGCAGGCCGAGGTGCCGCAGCGCGGCGTCGGGGCTCAGGCCGCCGGCCGCCGCGACCACCGCCACGCCGGCGCTTCCCCGTTCGGGAAGGGCGTCCAGCAGTCTCCTGGCGGTGTCGTCGAGAAGCTCCGTGCCCACCCGGACGCCGTCCTCGGCCGGCGGCTCCGTCCCGACCGGGCTGAGCTGTTCGATGACGTCGCGGGCGCTGGTCACGCACACCGCCTGGTAGTCGCGGAGCAGGCGGTGGCAGCCCGCCGACAGGGCCGAGGTCACCGGTCCGGGCACCGCCATCAGGGTGCGGCCCAGTTCCTGGGCGTGGGCAGCGGTGTTCATAGCCCCGCTGCGCTGTCCCGCCTCGACCACCACGGTCCCCGGGGTGAGCGCGGCGATGAGCCGGTTGCGCACCAGGAAGGCGTGGCGGCTCGGGGTGGTGCCGGGCGGATGCTCGCTGACCAGGACCCCGTGCCCGGTGATCTCGGCGAAGAGCTGCTCGTGCCCTCGCGGATAGCTCACGTCGACCCCGCAGGCCAGCACGGCCACGGTGGCCGCGCCCCCGGCCAGCGCGCCCCGGTGGGCCGCGCCGTCGATGCCGTAGGCGCCCCCCGACACCACGCACCAGCCGCGTTCGGCGAGGGTGTGGGCCATCTCCGAGGTCACGTGCAGTCCGTAGGCGGAGGCCGCCCGGGAGCCCACCACGGAGACCGCGCGCAGACAGGCGTTGCGCAGGTCGTGGGCGCCGCGCACCCACAGTGCGTGGGGGCGGCGTTCGGCCAGTGTGTCGAGTTGGCTGGGCCATTCGGGGTCGCCGGGGAGCACCAGTCTGGCCCCGTGCTCGGCCGCCCGTGCGAGCATCCGGTCGACGTCGGTTCCACGGGCGCGCCCCCGCCACCGCTCCAGCCGGCCGTGGAGGGCGGCGGCACACTCCTCGGGCGCGTCCAGCGGGGCGCCCGCGCGCAGCGCCGCCCACACCTGGGCGGCGGGACGGGTCCGCAGGAGCGCGCCGAGGACCGGGTCCCCCGGTTCGGCGACCGCGCTCAGCCCGGCGCGAGCGGCCGCCTCCTCGGCTGAGGGGGGCGCGGCGGGCGGTCCGTCGGTGTTCACTGCGCGGCCCCCGTCCACAGCGCGAACGCGTACCCGACGTCGTCGGGGGTCGGCGTATCCCTGCCGCCCAGGTCGGCGACGGTCCACGCCAGTCTGAGGATGCGGTCGGCGCCGCGTGCGCTCAGTGCTCCGCGGTCCAGGGCCTCCCCCAGGACGCGCAGCGCCTCCTGCTGCGGGGCGAAGCGGCGGCGCAGCTCCGCCCCGGGCACCATCGCGTTGCAGGACCAGGGGGTGTCCCGCAGACGGCGGGCCGCGCGTTCCCGCGCCTGGGCCACCCGGACGGCGACGGTCGCGGAGGACTCCACGAAGGCCCGGTCGGCGAGGAGTTCGGCCCGGGACACCGGTTGGAGTTCGACCTTGAGGTCGATCCGGTCGAGCAGCGGCCCCGAGAGGCGGCCGAGGTAGCGCCTCCGTGCGGCCGACGGGCACACGCAGTTGGCTCCGGGCTTGCCGCAGGGGCACGGATTGGCCGCCATGACCAGCAGGAACCGCGCGGGGAAACGCGCGGTGGCTGCGGCGCGCGCGACCACCACCTCCCCGCTCTCCAGTGGCTGCCGCAGACAGTCCAGCACGCCCCGGGCGAACTCGGGGGCCTCGTCCAGGAAGAGCAGTCCTCGGTGGGCGAGGCTGACCGCGCCGGGCCGCAGGACGCCGCTGCCGCCGCCGATGACGGCGGTGCGGGTGGCGGTGTGGTGGGGGGCGCAGAAGGGCGGCCGCGTGATCAGCGGCTCGTCGCGGGGCAGGGTGCCCGCCACCGAGTGGATGGCGGTGACCTCGATGGCCTCGTCGGTATCGAGACGCGGCATGATCGTGGGCATCCGTTCGGCCAGCAGGCTCTTGCCGGTGCCCGGCGGTCCCAGCAGGAACAGGTTGTGTCCGCCCGCCGCGGCGATCTCCACCGCCTTGCGGGCCACGGGCTGGCCCAGGACGTCGGCGAGGTCGGGGCGGGGCCGGTCCGCGTCCTCCGGCTCCGCCGGAACGGGGGCGGCCGGTTCGGGGGCGGGTTCCGGGGCGGCCTGGCCGCCCCGGAGCCGGCTGACGAGTTCGGCGAGGGAGCCCACCGCCAGGACGTCGGCCCCGGCGACGAGCCGGGCCTCTTCCGCGTTGGCCCGCGCGACGACGAACGAACGACGGCCGCGCAGGGTCTCGGCCAGCATCATGGGCAGCACTCCGTGGACGGGGCGGGTGCGGCCGTCGAGGCTGAGCTCGGCCAGGAACGCGGTCTCGCGGACCTCGTCGGCGGGGATGACGCCGCTGGCGGCGAGGATCGCCACGGCGATGCTGAGGTCGAATCCGCTGCCTCGTTTGGGCAGGCTGGCCGGGGACAGGCTGACGGTGATGTGGGTCTCGGGCCAGTACTCGCCGCTGTTGACGACGGCCGCCCTGATCCGGTCCCGGGCCTCGCGCAGCGCGGCGTCGGGGAGGCCGACCAGGGTGAGACCGGCTTTCCCGGTGCCGATGTGGGCCTCCACGTCCACGCCGTGGCCCTCGACCCCGAGCAGGGAGACGGAGCGGGTGCGCGCCAGCGCCATCGTCAGGCCACCCCCCGCTGGTGGCGGAGGAACCACCGGTCGCCGGGCAGGACCAGCAGCCCCAGCACGTCGACCCGGATTCGCGCGGGATGGCCGTGCTCCCGTGCCCACCGGAGCCCCAGGGCCCGCAGTCGGGCGCGTTTGGCCTCGTCCACCGCCTCCGTCGGAGTGCCGAAACGCCCTCCGGAGCGGGTCTTGACCTCGACGACGACCAGGGTCCGGCCCTGGCGTGCGACGATGTCGATCTCGCCGGCCCGGCACCGCCAGTTGCGGTGCAGGACCCGCAGGCCCGTCCGGATCAGATAGTCCGCGGCGAGCTCCTCGCCGCGCCGTCCCAACTCCTGCCGCCGGTCCGCCGACCGTGACCGTGTGTGCACGCGCACCACCTCCCGCATCCACGGTGGCGGATGGAGGCGGGGTGTCGGCAGAGTTCTTCGCGGGCTGTGGACAACTCCGGGGCCCGTGGCCGGCCTTCCGGGGCCGGGGGCTCCCCGGTGCGTTCAGGCGCGCTCCGGACCGCTCGCGGGCGGCTCCGGGCGGGTGTCGACCTCGCCGTCGGGTTTCCCGTGCACGGCGTTGGCCACGGTGGTGACGCGCCAGGGCTTTCCCGGTTCGGCGCGGGCCGCCTGGACTCCGGGCGCGTCCTGCGGAGCGTCGGCGGCCGGGATGCCCGCGCTGACCGCCGACGGAAGGGACCCCTCGCCGTGTCGGCCGGTCCGGCCGGGAGCCGTCGCTCCGGTTCCGGCCCCCGAGGTGCCGAGTTCTTCGTTGCGTCGCACCGCCTCCTGCCCGCGGGGGGAGTCCGGGGAGGCGGGGAGGGGTTCGGTGCGGGCCTGGTTGGTCCGGGCCGCGTCGCTGCCGGGTCGCTGCTCTTCCACGATGTCTCCCCCGATCGTGCGGTCGCTCTCCCGACGGCCACTACCCAGGGAGAGGCGTTGCGACCACGGACGCCGCCCTCACCTCAGTCGGCGGAGCTGTGCGGGGGGATCTCCAGGTCGGCCTTGGTGATCTCCTCCACGTTGACGTCCTTGAAGGTCACCACGCGGACGTTCTTGACGAACCTGGCCGGCCGGTACATGTCCCAGACCCAGGCGTCCTGCATCGTGACCTCGAAGTACATCTCGCCGTTGTCGGCGGAACGCGGCTGCAGGTCGACATGGTTGGTGAGATAGAAGCGGCGTTCGGTCTCCACCACGTAGCTGAACAGTCCCACGACGTCCCGGTACTCGCGGTAGAGCTGCAACTCCATCTCGGCTTCGTACTTCTCCAGGTCTTCAGAACTCATCACACAGCTCGCTTTCGTCGTGCCGTTCCGATGCGGTGACCCGACCTCCTTTATCGGTCACGCGGCGGGACGCACGTGCTCCCCGGCGCTCGGCCGAGCGGGAGCACGCCCACAGCACCATAGTGGTGCACGTGTCAACTACCCGTGGCCGCTCCCGGCAATGCCCGGGTCCCCACCGCGTCGCGAGCGGCGGGCCAGGCTCCGTCCGAGCAGGTGGAGGGGGACCGCTCCGGCCACGCCCAGCGCCAGCGGGACCGCCGCCGCGGCCTGGTCCGCGGCCTGGTCCGCGGCCTCGTCATGCAACTCGTCGAACGCGTCGGAGGAGGAGAGCATTCCGATGTTCTCCACCGGCCAGACGATGACGAAGGCGTGGCCGACCACGGACTCCTCCGGGATGCTGCCGCCCCCGTTGTCGCTCTGGTGCATGCGCGAGTCGTAGGAGATGGCCCGGTGGTCGCCCATCACCCACAGGTGCCCCTCGGGGACGGTGACCGGACCGAACTCCTGGTGGGTGGCCAGGCTGTCCGGGTAGAGGTAGTCCTCGTCCACTGCCACGCCGTTCACCATGAGCCGGTTCTGCTCGTCACAGCACTCGACGGTGTCGCCGGGCAGGCCGATGACCCGTTTGATGTAGTCCTTGCCGGTGGGGGCGGCGCCCAGCTGCTGGCCGACCCAGGTGAAGAACCGGGAGATCGGGTTGCCGTCCGGGACGGCCGCGATCTCGCTGCCCTCGTCCCAGGTCCCTCCCCCGTTGAACACGATGACATCGCCGCGTTCGATGTCGCGGAACTGGTAGACCAGTTTGTTGACCAGCACCCGGTCCCCGACGAGGAGGGTCTCCTCCATCGACCTGGACGGGATGTGGAAGGGCTGGACCACCCACCTCTGGATGACGAACGCCAGTACCAGGGCGACCACGATCAGTATGGGGAGTTCCTTCCAGAAGGACCCCTGGCTGTCCTCGCCCTTCTTCTTCGCGCTCATGGTGCCATCCGGATTCTCTGCGGTGTCGTCACGCTTCCCGGCCGTTTCCTCGGAAAGCACACCGGCTCCCCCGTGCGGTGACACGGGGGAGCCAGGGGCGCCGACCGAATCGCCCTCGTCAGGGCGGTCGGCGGCGTCGTCCGTTTCGTCGTTCCTGGCCTGGCCGGACCGTTCGTCGTTGCTCATCGGATCTGAAGCCTAGCCGAGCGCGACGACTTCTGTCGGCAGTGACGCCGCGATCGGAGCGGACGCGTACCGCGGCGCCGGCCGGACGGTCAGCGGCGCTCGCGAATGCGGGCGGCCTTACCGCGCAGGTTGCGCAGGTAGTAGAGCTTGGCACGGCGGACCCGGCCGCGGGCGGCGACCTCGATCTTCTCGAGCACCGGGCTGTGCACCGGGAAGGTCCGCTCCACTCCGACGGCGTAGCTGATCTTGCGGACGGTGAAGGTCTCGCGGATTCCCGACCCCTGCCGCCGGATCACCACGCCCTTGAAGACCTGGACACGGGTCCGGTTGCCCTCGGTGACCCGAACGTGGACGTTCAGCGTGTCGCCCGGACGGAAGTCAGGCACGTCGGAGCGCAACTGGGCCTTCTCAAGCTCCTGAATGGCGGTGTGCATCTCAGCGGTTCCTCATCGACAGCGCGCCGCGCCGACGGGTTGCGCTCGCGCGGGCGGATCTGCTGGGTGGAATACGTCGTCCCTGTCGGTCCGGACCCGGTGTCTGCGATGAAACCCGGGCTCGCGGAACGTCGCACGAATCGACGGTCAGGGACAACCCTCCCTAGTCTGCCACAGATTCCGACGCCTCCTGTAACCGAGCCTCCGCGAGGACCTCGCGATCGCGCCGGTCAAGAGTGTCGGGGTCGAGACGGTCGAGCAGGTCGGGGCGGTTGCGGGCGGTCTTGCGCAGCGCCTCGTCGCGCCGCCAGCGGTCCACCGCGCCGTGGTGTCCGGACAGCAGCACGGGCGGCACCTCCTGGCCGCGCCAGACCGCGGGCTTGGTGTAGACCGGCCCCTCCACCAGGTTGTCCATCGCCCCCGGGGCGAAGGAGTCCTGCGCCACGGACTCCGCGTTGCCGAGCACCCCCGGCAGGAGGCGGGAGACGGCCTCCACCATCACCAGGGTCGCGGCCTCTCCCCCGTTGAGCACGTAGTCGCCGATGCTGAGCTCCTCGACCGGCATTCTGCGCGCCGCGTCCACCGCGACCCGCGCGTCGATGCCCTCGTAGCGCCCGCAGGCGAAGACCAGCCAGGGCTCCGCGGCCAGCCGGACCGCGTCCCGCTGGGTGAAGGGCAGCCCGCTGGGCGTCGGCAGGATCAGCCGGGGGGTCGCGCCGTCGGCGTCGCCGGCGACCGCGTCCAGCGCCTCTCCCCAGGGCTCCGGCTTCATCACCATGCCGGGCCCGCCCCCGTACGGCGTGTCGTCGACGGTGTGGTGCCGGTCGTAGGTCCACTGCCGCAGGTCGTGCAGGCGCACGTCGATCAGTCCGGACCGGCGGGCCTTGCCGATCAGGGACAGGTCGAGCGGGGCGAAGTAGTCGGGGAAGATCGTGATGATGTCGATGCGCATGGGACGTGGCGGCCTTTCCGGCTACTGACCGAGTTCGAGCAGGCCCGGGGGCGGATCGATGACGACACGGCCCGCCTCGGTGTCGACCTCGGGCACCAGGGCGCGCACGAACGGCACGAGGACCTCCGTGCCCGCCTCTCCGGTGATCACCAGCGTGTCCTGGGCGTGGTGCAGGATGTCCACGATCTCGCCGACGGCCTCGCCCTCGGTGGTCTCCACGCGCAGGCCGATGAGCTCGTGGTCGTGGAACTCGTCGGGATCGTCCAACGGGGGCACCTCGGAGGAGTCCACCACCAGGAAGACTCCGCGCAGCTCCTCGGCCGCGGTGCGGTCGGCGATCTCCGCGAAACGCACCAGCAGCCGGTCGCCGTGCCGTCGCACCGCCGTGATCGTGAGCGGTCCGACACCGTCGGGGTCGGTGGCGAGCGTCCTTCCCACCACGAAGCGTTCCTCGGGCGCGTCGGTACGCACCTCGACGGCCACCTCGCCTCTGACTCCGTGCGGGCGGCCGATTCGGCCGACGACGAGACGCACATCTTCTCCTAGGCACGTGTCGCGCGTCGCGGCGGACGCCGCTGGACACGCCGTTCGAGGGGCATGCGGGAAAGCGAGCGCGCGGACAGGGCGCAGCCCTGTCCGCGCGCTCGCGTCGCTGACGGGGACACCGGCCGCTCCGGCGTCACGTGGCGCGAGTCAGCGCACCTCGTTCAGGTCCAGCAGGTCGACCCGGACGTACCGGCCGCCGGCCAGCGAACCGATGACGGTCCGCAGCGACTTGGCGGTACGGCCGTTGCGACCGATCACCTTTCCGAGGTCGTCGGGATGGACCCGGACTTCGAGCACCTTGCCCTTGCGGAGTCTGCGGGACCGCACGTGGACGTCGTCAGGGTGTTCAACGATCCCCCTGACGAGGTGCTCCAGCGCCTCTTCCAGCACGTCAGGCCTCGCCCTCGGACTTCTCCGCGGTGTTCTCGGCCGGCTTCTCGCCGGCCTTCTTGGACTTGCCGCCCTTGTTCTCGCCGCCGGGCAGGACGAGCTCCTTCAGCACGGCCTGGAAGGCGGCCTCCTGGGCTTCCTTGTCCTTGGGCTCGGCGACCTTGAGCGGCTTGCTCGGGGCGGGCAGGCCCTTGTACTTCTGCCAGTCGCCGGTGAGCTTGAGGATGTGCTGCACCGGACCGGTGGGCTGGGCCCCCACGGACAACCAGTACTGCACCCGCTCGGAGTTCACCTCGATGAGGCTCGGCTCCTCCTTCGGGTGGTACTTGCCGATCTCCTCGATCGCCTTTCCGTCGCGCTTGGTGCGCGCGTCGGCCACGATGATCCGGTACTGCGGCGTACGGATCTTCCCCATACGCTTGAGCTTGATCTTGACAGCCACTGGTGTGGTCTCTCCCGGTTAAGGCGGAAACACCCTGGCCGGAACACCGCGTGGGGCTGCGGTGCCGCGCCGGGTGGGACGTGGGCGCGAGGAGTGAGGTAGAGGGCTGACTCCGCACGCCGTTAGTCGACACCAATTGTGCCAGATGATCGGACGCGGGATGCGCAGGATCCGGTCCCGTGGCGTGGCCGCGCGCCGCGGGACCGGGAGCCGGAGCGGCGGCGCGGCCGCCGTCTCCGGCTCCCGTCGCTCACTTGTCCTTGGGCAGTTTGAAGCTGGACAGGTCCGGGATCTTCCCGCCGCCGAAGCCGGGCGGCAGCTGCGGCGCCCCGCCGCCGAAGCCCGGGGGCAGCCCGGTGTCCGCGGGCTGCTCGGTGCGCTTGCGCTCGCGTTGCGCGGCGCGCTCGGCCTCCTGCTGGCGGGCCTTCATGGGGTTGCCGCTGCGCTGCCGGTTCTTCTTGCCCTTCTTCCCGGCCTTGACCGCCTTCTTCCGGCCGCCGCCCACACCCGGCATGCCGGGCATTCCCGGCATCCCGGGGAGGCCGCCGCCCTGCTTCAGCTGGCGGAGCATCTTCTGCGCCTCGAAGAACCGGGTGACCAGTCCGCTGACGTCGCTGACCTGGGTTCCCGAGCCGTTGGCGATGCGCAGCCGGCGGGACCCGTTGATGATCTTGGGATTGGCCCGCTCGGCCGGGGTCATCGACCGGATGATGGCCGCGGTCCGGTCCAGCTCGCGTTCGTCGATGTTCTCGATCTGCTCCCGCATCTGCCCCATGCCGGGCATCATCTGCAGCAGCTTCCCGATGGGCCCGAGCCTGCGGATCATCGTCATCTGCTCGAGGAAGTCGTCGAGCGTGAAGTCCTCGTCGGAGGCCAGCGTGCTGGCCATCTTCTCGACTTCGGCTTCCTCGAAGGTGCGCTGCGCCTGCTCGATCAGGGTGAGCACGTCGCCCATGTCGAGAATGCGCGAGGCCATGCGGTCGGGGTGGAAGAGGTCGAAGTCCTCGAGCTTCTCGCCGCTGGAGGCGAACATGATGGGCCGGCCGGTGATGTGCCGGATCGACAGCGCGGCGCCCCCCCGGGCGTCGCCGTCCAGCTTGGTCAGCGCGACCGCGTCGTAGCCGACGCCGTCCAGGAACGCCTGCGCCGTGTTGACCGCGTCCTGGCCGATCATCGCGTCGACGACGAAGAGGATCTCGTCGGGGGAGACCGCGTCGCGGATGTCGGCCGCCTGCCGCATCATCTCCTCGTCGACGCCCAGCCGGCCCGCGGTGTCGATGATGACGACGTTGTGGTTGTTGTGCCGCGCGTAGTCGATGGAGGAACGCGCCACCTCGACCGGGTCGCCGACCCCGTTGCCCGGTTCGGGCGCGTACACCGCGACCTTCGCCCGCTCCCCCAGGACCTGGAGCTGGGTGACCGCGTTGGGCCGCTGCAGGTCGGCCGCGACCAGCAGCGGGGTGTTGCGCTGGTCGGCGAGCCACCGGGCGAGCTTGCCCGCCAGGGTCGTCTTACCCGAACCCTGCAGACCCGCCAGCATGATGACCGTCGGCGGGGTCTTGGCGAACCGGATGGTGCGGGTCTCGCCTCCCAGGACCTCGATGAGCTCCTCGTTGACGATCTTGACGACCTGCTGGGCCGGGTTCAGCGCCTTGGAGACCTCCGCACCGCGTGCCCGCTCCTTGATCCGCGCGATGAACTCGCGGACGACGGGCAGCGCGACATCGGCCTCCAGCAGGGCGAGACGGATCTCGCGCGCGGTCGCGTTGATGTCCTCCTCGGAGAGACGGCCTTTGCCGCGCAGCGAGGAGAAGACCGTGGTCAGGCGGTCGGAAAGCGTCTCGAACACGGGTGAGCCCTGTCCTTTGTGTCTCTCGGGTCAGACTCTCAGGTTACCCGCCGGAAGCCGGAGGCCGCGCCGACCGCCCGGCGGCCCCGACCGGTCAGGAGTCCTCGCCCTCCTCCGCGGCCTCCTCCCCGGCGCCGCCGGAGAGGGTGGCCTCCCGCTGCTCCTTGATGGCCGCGACCAGCTCCTCCCGGGCGTCCCCGGAGAGCGCACGGGTGGACAGCAGGGCCTCGAAGCTGATGGTGTAGGTGACCGGGTCGGCGCTGGGCGCGAGCGCGTAGTCGATCGAGCAGGAGAGTTCGACGGTGCCCCCGGCCTCCAGCGTGCCGGACTTGTTGCACGTCTTCTCGCCCAGCTCGTCGTTGTTGAAGTAGCCGTCCATGCGGACGAGGACGGAGCCCTCGGAGGCTCCGCTGGTCTCCTCGACCGTGCCGATCATGGTGCACGCGCCGCCGGTCTGGCAGTCGCCGCCGAGCTCCTCGGCCCAGGCCACCTCCAGGCGGGCGTCCCGGGCGGAGCCCAGCTCGTCCTCGGCGTAGGTGATGAGGTCGTCGTAGAGCTGCTCCACGGCGGCGGTGTCGACCTCGGCGAAGCTGGCGTCGATGCGGCTGCTGACCCCCTCCCCCTCCGCCGGGGCGAGCTCCTCGACCTGCATCCGGACCAGTCGGTGCGGCGCCTCCGAGGTGATCCAGACCGTGCCGCCGGACAGCTCGACGCGGTAGACGACGACCCCGTCGAGCTTCTCCTCCACCGCCTCGGCGTCGTCGCCGGGCGCCTGGAGGCGCAGGCTCTCGGCGAGCCCCGCGGGAGTCAGCACGCCGCCGGGGTCGAGGCCGAACTGCTCGTGGGTGATCCGCACCCAGTTGTCGGAGTAGGCGTCGCTGTCGGGGTTGAAGACGTCGTGGGTCAGCCAGTAGTCGTCGTCCGCCTTGACGAAGAGTTTGCCGTCGGCCTCGAAGTAGCTGGCCTCGTCGTCCGTTCCGGCCTGGAAGGTCCCCAGGGCCGCCCCGGCGTCGGTGACGGTGAGGGAGGTGTTCACCACGTCGCTGGTGTCCTCGGGGTCGGAGAACTGCCCCTGGAGCTGGATCGCGGGGGCCTCCTCCAGTGCGGTCAGCGCCTCCTCGAAGAGGGGCCCCGCACTGACCGGGGTCGGGGAGGGGGACGGGTCCGGGTCGTCTCCCGACCCCAGACCGAGCAGCCCGCATCCGGTGGTGCTGAGTACGAACACGGTCGCTGCCGCGACGGGGGTCGTCGTCCTCACTGATCGCCACGGCATGCGAATCGCCCGCGCCATTGTGCCTCCTGGCCCTAACCGAAGGGGGGGTGGGGGTGTACTCGAAAATTTTGGACGTACCGGGGTCCGTTCCGGTTCTGGGGGGAACCCGGAAACCCGGGGAATCGTGCCGTCCGCGCTTCGTCCGCCACCGGGCGCGCGGGGACCGTCCCGACCGGCACGGCGTCGAACCGAGTTCCGAGCCTATCCAACCTCGGCGGTGTTCTCGCAGTCGACGGCGGGCGGAGCCCCCTCGGACCGGGTCGCACCCCGTGTGCGGACGGCAGCGGGGCCGGCGAGGAGAGTACCTCGCCGGCCCCGCCGGCCCCCGCCGCGTCGCGGTACGGGGTGCGACCTCGTCGTCGGGGACGCTAGACCTGCACCCGCGCCGGGGGCTTCTCCTCGCCCGGAGGCGTCGGCGAGGAGAGCTCGGCGGCGTCGAGCTCGTCGAAGGCGTAGGCGGACTCGGAGTGGAGTTCGGCGTCCAGTCCGTTGGTCTCGACGTGCTCGGGGATGCGGAAGCCCAGGGCCAGGTCGATGACCTTGGCGATGACCCAGGTGACCGCGAAGGAGTAGACGGTCGTGGCCGCGACCGCGATGAACTGCACCAGGAGGAACATCGGGCTGCCGCCGAAGAAGACCCCGTCGGGCGCGACCCCGCCCACCACCGAGGAGGCGAACAGGCCCAGGGCCAGTGAGCCGATGACACCGCCGACCATGTGGATGCCCACCACGTCGAGGGCGTCGTCGTACCTGAACTTGAACTTCCAGCTGATCGCGTAGGCGCAGACGGCGCCGGCGAGCAGTCCCAGCACGACGGACCAGACCGGGGTCAGGTTGGCGGCGGCCGGGGTGATCGCGACCAGCCCGGCGACGGCGCCGGAGGCGAAGCCGAGCGCGGTCACCCTGCCGTAGCGGACCCGTTCGACCAGCATCCACGCGGCGGTGGCGGCGGCGGTGCAGACCTGGGTGTTGACCAGGGCCAGGCCCGCGGTCTCGGTGGCGCCGTAGGCGGAGCCGGCGTTGAAGCCGAACCAGCCGAACCACAGCAGCGCCGCGCCCAGCAGGACGAACGGCAGGTTGTGCGGGCGCATGGACTCGGAGCCGAACCCCTTGCGGCGGCCCAGGACGAAGGTCAGGGCGAGCGCGGCGGCGCCGGCGTTGATGTGCACCGCGGTGCCGCCCGCGAAGTCGACGACGCCGACGCCGAACCAGGTCTCCAGCTGGTCGAACCAGCCGCCGCCCCACACCCAGCGGGCGACGGGGAAGTAGACGAGCAGGGACCAGACCGGGACGAAGAGGAGCCAGGCGCCGAACTTGGCGCGGTCGGCGATGGCGCCGCTGATCAGGGCGACGGTGATGATGGCGAACATCATCTGGAAGCCGACGTCGACCAGGATCGGGTAGCCGCCCTCCTCGTCGACCGCGTTGACGAAGCCGCCGGAGCCGAAGTCACCGAGGCCGCCGATGAGGTGGGTGAGCGGACCGTAGCCCGCACCGTAGGTGAGCGAGTAGCCGACCAGTACCCACAGGACACTGACGACGGCGATGCTGGCGAAACTCATCAGCATCATGTTGAGGACGCTCTTGGCCCGCGACATGCCTCCGTAGAAGAAGGCCAGGCCCGGGGTCATGAGCATCACGAGTGCCGCGCTGGTCAACAGCCACGCGGTGGTGCCGGTGTCTAACACGTCGCCTCCACGATTCTCCGTGCGGGGGGATCTGATGGTGTCGGAAAGGTGTGGTCCGCTCGGGCACGTCCTCGGGCTCGACGACCAGTTCCACGTCCGAAAGCTTCCGATCTGCGTGTTAATCGGCGTGTCCGGGACTGTTGCGTGCGCGTAAAGACACCGGGCGGCGCGTTACGGGTGTGTGAACCGCCACGTCCCGGTGCGGCGGCCCCTCTCCCTCCGCGCTGTCGGCGGTGGCGCCGCCCTCCGCGCGGCGGGCCGCGCGCTCCCCGCCGCCTGGGGCACCGACAGCCGCGAAGTCCTCTTGATTATTCGGAACGTTCAGCAAATACTGAACTCATGGTTCACGGCGACGACGCTCCCCCCGACTCCCCGCGCGACCCCACCGACCAGGAACGGCACTACGTCGAGGAGGTCGCCGTCGTCCTGGAGCAGATGGGCCTGGTGCGTATGCACGGCCGGGTGATCGGCTGGCTGCTCGTCTGCGATCCGCCGGAGCAGAGCGCTCCCGACATCAGCGCGGCACTGCAGGCGAGCAAGGGGTCGATCAGCCCGGCGCTGCGCTTCCTGCGCACCGCCGGCTGGATCGAGAAGGTCGCCAAGCCCGGACAACGACGCGACTACTACCGCATCACCCCCAACGCGTGGAGCACGATGCTCCGCCAGCAGGCGCCCGTCTACGCGGTCTTCACCGAACTGGCCGCCCGCGGCCTCACCGAGTTCCGCGACGAACCGCCGGGACGCCTGGCCCGCCTCCGCGAGATGCACCAGTTCTTCACCTGGGTCCAGGAAGAGATTCCCCACCTGGTGGAGCGCTGGCTCGCCTGGCAGCGGGAACACCCGCTCTGAACCCTCGTCACGGAAAGGGGAGACCTCCGTGCACGCATCCCCGGACCCCGTCATCGAAACCCGCGGCCTCACCAAGGACTACGGCAGCCGCCGGGCCCTGTTCGGCCTGGACCTGAGGGTCCGCGCCGGCGAGGTCTTCGGCTTCCTCGGCCCCAACGGCGCGGGCAAGTCGACCACCATCCGCATCCTGCTCGACCTCATCCGCCGCTCCGCGGGCGAGGTCCTCGTCCTGGGCCGCGACCCGCGCACCGACGGCGTCGAGATCCGCCGCCGGGTCGGCTACCTGCCCGGAGACCTCGTCTTCGCCAGCCGCCGTCCCGCCCGGGACCTGCTCGCCTACCTCGGCGACCTGCGCGGCGGGGTGCCCGCCGCGCAGGTCGACGCACTCGCCGAACGCCTCGACCTGGACCTGTCCCGCCCCCTGCGCAGCCTGTCCAAGGGCAACCGGCAGAAGGTCGGCCTGGTCCAGGCGTTCATGCACCGCCCCGAACTGCTCGTCCTGGACGAGCCCACCAGCGGACTGGACCCGCTGCTGCAACGGGAGTTCCTGGCGATGGTGCGGGAGGCCCGGGCCGACGGCCGGACCGTGTTCATGTCCTCCCACGTGCTCAGCGAGGTGCAGGACGTCGCCGACCGCGCCGCCGTCCTGCGCGGGGGACGGCTCGTCGCCACCGAGGACATGGACGCGCTGCGCCGACGCGCCGCGCGCCGGGTCCGCATCCGCTTCGCCGCGCCGGTCGCCGCCGCCGAGTTCGCCGGCCTGGCGGGCGTGCGGGACCTCGACGTCGACGGCGACGCCGTGCGCTGCGTCGTCGACGGCAGCCCCGACGCGCTGGTCAAACAGGCCGCACGGCACACCGTGCTGGAGCTCGACAGCGCCGAACCCGACCTGGAGGAGCTGTTCTTCACCTACTACACCGATCAGGAGGAGGTCGGCGATGCGGCGTAACGTCTTCGGCCGGTTCCTGCGCGACCACCTGCGCACCCTCGTCGGCTGGAGCGTCGGCGTCGCCGCCGTGACCGCGCTGTACAGCGCCTTCTGGCCGTCGATGCGCGACTCCGGCGACGCGATGGACGCCTACCTGGAGTCGCTGCCCGAGGGGCTCATGGAGTCGATGGGGTGGAGCAGCCTGGCCACGGTCGAGGGCTACCTGGGCGCCACCGTGTTCGGACTGCTCACCCCGGTGCTGCTGGTGATCGCCGCGGTCACGCTCGGGGCGCGGGCGATCGCCGGGGCCGAGGAGGCCCAGGAACTGGAGCTGCTGCTGGCCCATCCGGTCACCCGGACCGCTGTCCTGGTGCAGCGGTCCGCCGCCGCGGCGGTGTTCGTCGCCGTCCTCGGGGCGGTCGTGTTCGGCACGCTGCTGGTGCTCGGTCCGGCCATCGACGTCGACCTGCCGGTCGACCGGCTGCTCGCCGCCTGTGTCTCCGTGACTCTGATCGCCCTGGTCTACGGGGCGGTCGCGCTGGCGGTGGGGGCGGCCACGGGGCGCCGGGCCCCCGCGTTGGGCGCCGCCGCCGTGCTGGCGGTCGTGGGCTACCTCGGCAACACCTTCGCCCGGCAGGTGGCGGAACTGGAGTGGCTGCGCTTCGGGTCGGCCTTCCACTACGCGATGGACCCCGACCCGCTGCTCCACGGTTTCGACCTCGGCCGCACCGCGCTGCTGCTGGCCGTCCCGGTGGTGCTGGCCGCGCTCGGCGCGCTCGCCTTCACCCGCCGCGACGTCGGGGTGTGACCTGTCCGTCGCGGCGCGGACGGTCCGCGCCGCGACGGGTCAGGGCGTCTCCAGGATCGCGTCGACGAACGCCTCCGGGTCGAAGGGCGCGAGGTCGTCGGGGCCCTCGCCGAGCCCGACGAGTTTGACCGGCACGCCGAGTTCCCGCTGCACCTGGATGATGATGCCGCCCTTGGCGGTGCCGTCCATCTTGGTCAGCACGATCCCGGTGACGTTGACGACCTCGGCGAACACCCGGGCCTGCCGCAGGCCGTTCTGCCCGGTGGTGGCGTCCAGCACCAGCAGGACCTCGTCCACCTGGGACTTCTTCTCCACGACCCGCTTGACCTTGCCCAGCTCGTCCATCAGGCCGGTCTTGGTGTGCAGCCGTCCGGCGGTGTCGATGATGACGGTGCCGACGCCCTCCTCGAGGCCCTTGGCGACCGCGTCGAAGGCCACGCTGGCGGGGTCCGCGCCCTCCTCCTTGCGTACCACCGTGGCGCCCACGCGCTCGCCCCAGGTCTGCAGCTGCTCCGCCGCGGCCGCCCGGAAGGTGTCGGCCGCGCCCAGCAGGACGCTGCCCCCGTCCCCGACGACGACCCGGGCCAGTTTGCCCGCGGTGGTGGTCTTGCCGACCCCGTTCACCCCGACCATCAGGATCACGGCCGGGCGCTCGCCGTGCGGTTCGGTCCGCACCGTGCGGTCCAGGTCCGGGTTGATGTGCGCGAGCAGTTCCGCCCGCAGCAGCTTGCGGACCTCGTCGGCGTCGCGGGTGCCCATCACCCTGACCCGGGTGCGCAGCCCCTCGGTGATCTGCGTGGCCGAGGTGACCCCGACGTCAGCGGTGATGAGGATCTCCTCGATCTCCTCCCAGGTGTCCTCGTCGAGCTTGTCGCCGGCCAGCAGGTTCAGCAGACCGCGGCCGAAGACGTTCTGCGACTGGGCCAGGCGGGCGCGCAGCCGCACCAGCCGTCCGGCCGAGGGAGGCGGGAGTTCGATCTGCGGCACCGGGGGCGGAGCCGGCACCACGGGCGCCTCGGGCTCGGCGACCGCCGTGCCCCCCTCCGCCTCCTCGGGTTCGAGGACCGCCGTGGCCCCCGCCCCCGAACTGCCCTCGGACCGTTCGACCTCGGGTTTCTTCTCGGTCGGCCCCACCTGGCGCCGGGGGATGACCAGCAGCGCGCCGCCGACCGCCACGAGCGCGACGACGAAGATGGCGATGACAACAATCGTGTAGTCCATAGCGCTTTCAGTCTCCCAGACCACCGGCGGTTTCCCGGTATCCCCCGAGGGGAGTCCGCCGGTCCGCGGGACGCCTAGCGCGCACGCGCCCGGGTGGCGCGCAGTACGAGGACGAAGAAAGGGGCGCCGACGAACGCGGTCACCACGCCGAGGGGGAGTTCGGCGGGGGCGACCAGGGTGCGGGCCGCGATGTCCGCCACGATCAGGAACGCCCCGCCGAACAGCAGCGACACCGGGAGGATGCGGCGGTAGCCGGGACCGGCGAGGCGGCGCACGATGTGCGGGACCACGATGCCCACGAACCCGATCAGTCCGCTCACCGCCACGGCCGAGGCGGTGGCCAGCGACGCGGCGGAGATCACGACCAGGCGCACCAGGGCGGGACGCACCCCCAGGCTGACGGCCTTCTCGTCGCCGAGCGCGAGCAGGTCGAGCAGGAAGCCGCTGCCCAGCAGCACCGCCACCGCCACGGCCGCGTACGGCGCGACCAGCCACAGGTCGTCCCAGCCGCCGTAGCCCAGGCCGCCGAGCATCCAGGTGTAGACGCGCTGCAGTTCGTCGATGCGCGACTGCTGAACGAAGGTCTGCGCCGCGGTCAGGAAGGACGACACCGCCACCCCCGCCAGCAGCAGGGACGCGGTGCTTCCGCCTCCGGCGGTGCGGCCCAGCAGGTAGGCGGTCATGACGCCGAGCAGCGCCCCGGCGAACGCGGCTACCGGGATCAGCGGCAGTCCGTTCGGCGCGGCTCCGCCGCCGTACACGATGACCAGGGTCGCGCCCAGGCCAGCCCCGCTGGCCGCGCCCAGCAGGTAGGGGTCGGCCAGCGGGTTGCGGAACACGCCCTGGTAGGCGGCGCCCGCGCTGGCGAGCAGTCCGCCCACCAGCGCGCCCAGCACGACCCGGGGCATCCGCAGCTGCTCCAGGACGGCCCGCTGCTGGTCGGTCAGCGCCGACTCCACCCCCAGGAACGGCAGGTGGCTGAGGAGTTCCCGGATGATCTCGGCCGGGGCGAGGGAGGCCGCGCCGGCGCTGATGCCCAGGAGCATCGCGCCGAACAGCGCGGCCAGCCCGGCCCCGAGCCACAG
>Ga0079224_100002447_pt1 | contig 22553 bp, 20 predicted proteins | sample Stecom2015_FD_80414 | JGI IMG/M metagenome (GOLD analysis project Ga0079224, IMG submission 80414) | Agricultural soil microbial communities from Utah to study Nitrogen management - Steer compost 2015 | ecosystem: Environmental > Terrestrial > Soil > Agricultural land | place: USA: Utah...
AACCGAACGATCTTAGCCATGGCCGTCCTCACCCGCGCTCGCTTCCGCCCGAGCGGGTTTATCAGCGGCATGCAGCGTGTGCCCCGCGTCCTGCATCATTCGCGCGCACAGCAGCAGTCCCTTCGCGACGTGCTTCTCGACGGTGCTTTCGCTGATGCCGAAATACTCCGCGATCTCCTGTTGGCTGAGGCCGTATACCTTCTTCAGAACGAACACGCGGCGGCACTGCGCGGGGAGGGCGCGTACCGCCCGACAGAACGAGAGGAAGCGCTCCTTCGCTTCCATCTCCGATTCCAACGTTGCCGTGCGCTCATGGACGGATGAGGTCGGGGCATCCTCGACGGACAGCGTTCTTTGGCTCTCGGCGCTCCACAACTGATTCAACGCGACGTTTCGCGCCGTCTTCAGCATGAAAGCGCCGGGATTGCGAATCTCGGTCTTCTTCGCCGCGACGTACGCTCGGATGAACGTCTCCTGCAGGATATCGTCGACGTCCTCGGGGCGCGCCAGGCTGCGGACCGTGCGGCGAAGGCGATCGTGGCTGCCCAGAAACGCGGCCAGGAGCCGCTTTTGCGCCTCCCCCGGCTTGACTTTTCCGGCCATTCTTCCCCCTTGTATCGGCCGAAGAGCTGTTGCAGTCATCATCGTCGCATATCTGCTTCCTCTCAAGTCTTGCGGGCCGTCATGCGTTTGCCGCGCCGCCGGCCGAGCCGGGAAGGGTGCCCGCGCGAGGCCGCGCGGGCGCTTCTCGGATCGGGCACCCTTCTGCCGCTGCCGTCATGTCGGATGTACGGCCGACGGTCTGCACCGATGGCTCAGAAGCGGTAATTGAAGCGCAACGAGTACCGGCGCCCGAAGATGTCGTAGTTGTTGTTCACCGTCTGGGCTCCGCCCCGGTCTCCGTACGACGGGACGACCGGCGGGTCGGTGTCGAACAGGTTGTTGATCATCAGGGACGCATCCCAAACGCCTCCGGTGGCGAGCTCGCGCCGATAACCGACGCTGAGGTTCGTCCACGTCTGGGACTCGACCGTGTTGTCGTCGACGTCGATGCCCTCGACCCAGTTGATGTTGAGGATGGTCTCCGGAATGTAGCGCTGCTGAAGCCTGACGTAGTAGTCGCCGGCCTGATAGTTCAACGTCGCGACGGCGGTGTACTCGGGGAAGTTGAGACCGCCGCTCCGGTCGATCTTCCTGCCGCCGGCAGGCGTCTCGCTGTTCTCGTACTGGACGCCGGCGAGCACGCGCAGGCTCAGCCTCTCGTCGAGGTTCGACAGGAAGTTCACATTTGAGCTCCAGAGCATATCGAGATCCGCGCCGCTGACGCGGGCGTCGGCCACGTTGAGGTACATGTTGCGGACGAGCGTCACGACGTTCGTGACGGGGTCGCGCAGGATCTGATCGCACAACGTGCCCGTCTCGTGGCACTGATCGACGATGGCCTGGAGGCCGAGCTGGTCCACGGCGTCGGTGAGCTTGATGCGGTAGTGATCGACGGAGACCTGAAGCCCGGGGACCGCGTTCGGCTGGTACACGAAGCCGGCGGTGAAGGTGTCCGCCTCCTCGGGCCGCAGGCTCGGGTTGCCGCTGCTCACGCTCGTCGTCTGGAACTGCTGGCCGTTGAACACCGGATCCTCGATGCTGCCGCCACCGCCCTGGAAGTCGAAGCGCTCGGAGAAGGTCGGCTCGCGCACGTCCCGGGAGAATGTGGTTCGGAAACGCAGCGAATCGGTGATGCCGAAGTCGACGCCGATCTTCGCCGAGTCGATGGCTCCGCTCAGGGAGTAATCGGAGCGCCTCCACGCGACGTTCGTCGCGAGGGTTCGGCCGCGCTCCGTCGCGAGGAGCGGGAAGTCGAGCTCGGCGAAAATCTCCTTCACGTTGAACTTGCCCGTGAGCGCGGGCACGTCCGAGAACTGATGCAGGTTCCTGTTGCCGTCCCAGCCCGCCGAGATTCCGCGGATGCCGAGCTCGGGCACGTTCGTCGGCGGGCCGAAGGCCATCAGCTCGCGCGGCAGGCTGCGCTGCCAGAAGGATTCGGCGCGATAGGTGACGCCGGTGGCCATCGAGAACGGACCCGCGCCGATTCCCTCCGCGATCTGGCCCGTGAGCAGGACCTCCGCGAACTCCTGGACCACGGCGCCGACGCCTTGCTTGCCGTCGACCAGGTACCGCTGCGCCTCGGGGCTCACGTTGCCGATGCCGAGAGCGTTCAGGGGCACGCAGTCCCGGATCGTGTTGTCGAAGCCCACCGGCCCCGGAATCGGCACGAGGTCGTTCGGGCCGCCGAGCGAATCGTCGCCGATCGGGGCGGGCACCCGGACGTCGGCCACGGACGCGGCGAGCTGCTCCTCGGTCGGGTTGTAGCGCTGAACGTTACAGATGATCACGCCCGTGCCGCGGTCGGCTTCCGAGACGAGGTCGATCACGCCGTCGCCGTCCGCATCGCGGCGGTCGGGGTAGACCTCGACGGCGTCGAGAGCGAGGAACATCCTGTCCACGCGCAGCTCGTTGAGGACGGCCGTGTACTTGTCCGTCTCACCGCGCTGAACCTGCGCCCGCAGGTGCCAGTTCCCGCTGCTGAACAGGTCCCGCTCGAAGCCCGCAGCGACGGACCACGTCTCGAACGAGTTTCTTTGCTCTTCCCCGTCGTTGAAGTTGCTGATGTTCGGGCCGCGAAGCTGGCCGAGCTTGTCGAAGCGGATCGAGTCGAACCCTTCGGCGTCCATCGCCGCGCGAATCGCCGGGGGCAGAAAGGGGTTTTCCTTGAACAGCGTTCCGTGCCAGACCCCCATCAGGTGCGGATTGCCGCGCCTGTCGCGCTGGTTCGACTGGGTCTCGGCCGCGAGCACGTGGCCGAAGACGTTCGTCCTGTCATCGAGCTCGAGCTCGAAGCCGAGGAACACGTTGTTTCTCTTGACCTCGGCGCCGTAGGGACCGCCGTTGAACGCGGCGTTCGCGTTGGCGTACTCGGGGCCGCCCGAGGTCGAGTTGATCGAGCAGAGCGATCCGGGAGTCCGGTAGCAGCCGACGTCGCCGAACATGAAGGGCCGCGTGGCGCGCCCGTCGGCGAGAAACGTGTGCCGGTCGAAGGAGAAGCCCGGCTCGTTGATCAGCCCGCCCGGCGTGTGCAGCGTCGAATGGACGTAGGGCATGACGAGCCGCTGCGGAACCCCGGCGGGGGCGCCGGGGAACCACTCCGGGTTGTGCACGAAGCCGTAGCGCTTGAAGTAGTCGCCGGCCTTGTCGTCCGCCGCATCGCGGAAGATCTGATCGATCTTCTGCGACTCGATTCCCCAGATCAGATGCAGGCCCTGCCCGATGGCTCTGCCGCCGGCGATCGAGACGTCCCAGTTGCGGCCGTCGTTCTCGGCCGTCTGCCCCGTGCGCAGCTGCAGGTCGAGACCTTCGAACCGGCGATTCAGGATGAAGTTCGTCACCCCCGCGAGCGCATCGGCACCATATGCGGCCGATGCGCCGCCGGTGACGACGTCGACCCGCTCGATCAGCGCGCTCGGTATGTTGTCGGTATTGACCCGGCTGTTTCGATCCGCCGGCACGGTCCTCGCGCCGTCGATCAGCACGAGGGTTCGCTGCGCACCCATGCCTCGCATGTTGAGCGTGCTGATGCCCGCGTTGCCGAACAGCGCGCCGCTGCCGCGCTGGGCCGTCTCGGTCGAGAAGAACTGGGGTAGAGCGTCGAGCGCTTCGGTCATCGTGCCGCCCGGCTCGAACTCGGTCAGCTCGTCGGCCGTGACGGCCGTGACCGGCACCGGCGAGGTGAAGCCGATCGCTCGCTCGATCCGCGTGCCCGTAACCATGACTTCCTCGATAGGAGCCGGCTGAGAAGACGCCGAGGCGGCGAGCACGGCGCTGACGGCGCCGGAGACGAGCGAAAGAGCAAGCGCAAGCGGACGAAACGACTGTCCCGGATTGATCGAATCCATGTCCTTCCCCATTTACGAGAACCCGACTCCACGCGATGCAACGGCTCGCGTCGCAAGAGCGCAGAGCCCCTTGCGCCGATAAGACAAACCAGCGCGGAGAATCCTCTACTTCGCAGCTCGAAACGTCTCCGCTCATTCCACCCGGCCGGCGGAACGTAGGAGGATCCTGGAAAGATGCCAAACCCGGACCAACGCGCTAAAGTGACGGCTTTGCATTCGACCAGCCCGCTGAGTGATACATCGAGATGGCAACAGGTGAAACGCATCGCGCACTCCACGCTTGCGCAGCGAGCATGGCGCCGGTGACGACGGCGAGCTGCTCACGCAGAACTTTTCTCGAGCTGACGCTCGCGTGTGCGAGCCTTGCACCGCTGTCCGGCCGGGCGCAGAGCGCCGGCTCGGACGAGCTGACGTCCCTGAGCCTCAAGCAGGTCTCCGACCTGATCGCGCGGGGCGAAGTGTCTCCGACGGAGCTGACGCGCGCCTGCCTCGAGCGCATCGAGCGGTACGATCCCGCGCTGAACGCGTTCATCACGGTCGTCGGCGAGCAGGCGCTCGATGCCGCCCGGCAGAGGGAAGCTGAGCTCGCGCGCGGTGCATCACGCGGCCCGCTGCACGGGATACCGATCGCGTTGAAGGACAACCTGGACACGGCCGGCGTGCGCACGACCGGAGCGAGCGAGCTGTTCGTCGATCGGGTGCCGGGCGAGGACGCGGAGGTCGCGCGTCGGCTGAAGGAGGCGGGTGCCGTGCTGCTCGGCAAGCTGAACATGCACGAATTCGCCTACGGCGGAAGCTCCGACGTGACGCATTTCGGCACGATGCATAACCCATGGGCACTCGACCACGCCACCGGCGGCTCGTCGGGAGGCGCGGGGGTGGCCGTCGCGGCCGATCTCTGCTACGCGGCGCTGGGCACGGACACGGCGGGGTCGGTCCGCATCCCCGCCGCGTACTGCGGCATCGTCGGGCACAAGCCGAGCTACGGGCGAGTCAGCATGCGCGGGGTCATGACGTTGTCCTGGACCCTCGATCACGTCGGTCCGATGTGCAAGACGGTCGAGGATGCCGCGCTGGTCCTCGGCACGATCGCCGGCTACGACCCGGATGACCCGACGACGATCGACGCGGACGTGCCCGACTATACGCGCGCGCTGGGCCTGAGCACGCGCCAGATGCGCATCGGCCTTCCGCAGGGCGTGTTCTGGGAGAATCTTCATCCGGAGGTCGAGGCCGCGGCGCGCGAGGCGGTCCGTGTCCTCGCCGAGCTCACGGCCGGCACGACGGAGGTGACGCTGCCGCCCGTGGAAGTGACAGGTACCCGCCTATGGGGACCGGAAGCGTACGCCTACCATCTGCCGTGGATCACGTCGTCGCCGGAGAAATATCAGCCGAGCACCCGCGCGAGCCTCGAGCGCTACGCGGACGCGCCGGCCCTCGACTACGTGCAGGCACGCCGCGAGGTCGATCTCGCGCGGCGCCGCATCGCGAGCCTGTTCACGAGCGTCGACTTCCTCGTCACGCCCACGCTTCGTCAGCCGCCCCCTCTCCTGACGGAGCCCAACGTCGGCGGGAACAACGCCGCGCTGTTCAATATCTTCGGGCTGCCGGCGATTTCCGTCCCGTGCGGCTTCACCCGCGACGGCCTTCCGATCGGGCTGCAGATCGTCGGTGCGCCGCATGCCGACGCGAGCGTGCTGACGCTCGCTTACGCGTACGAGCAGGCGACGACATGGCATATGAGGAAGCCGACGCTCCCATCGTGAAGCAGGATCTCAGTAGCTTCAGTAGCTGATGTTGAAGCTTAGCTGGTAGCGTCTGCCGTACTGGTCATAACCGTTGGGGATGCTCTGCGCGCTTCCGCTCGCGCTGTAGCTCGGCACGATGGGCGGGGGGCGGTCGAAAAGATTGTTGACGTTGAGCGCGACGCTCCACGTGCCTCCGGCGGTGCGCTCTCCGTCATAGCTCAGCCTCAGGTTGGTGTAGTTGCCCGAGGAGACGGTGTTGTCGTCGACGTCGATGCCCTCGACCCAGTCGATATTCAGGATCGTTTCGGCCGTGTACAGCTGCTGCAGCCGAACGCCCCAACGGCCGACGGTGTAGCTCAGCGTGCCGACCGCCGTCAGATCGGGCGATTCCAGTGATCCCGCGATGTCCCTGGGTGAGCCGTCGAGGGGCGTGTCGGAACGTTCGATCGTGTAGCCCGCCAGCATGCGCAGACTCAGGGCCTCCGAGCGTCCCGCGAAAAAGTCCGGCTCGATGCGGTACGAGGCCTCGAAATCCACTCCTTTCACTCGGGCCTTGGCGACATTGAGATAGCCGTTCTCGATCATCACGATCAAGCCCGAGTCCGGGTCGCGCTCGATGAGCTGGCAGAAGCTGGCGACGTTGTCGCGATAGCAACCGTCGACGATGCGCTGCCCGCCCAGGGTTCCGACGGCGTCCCGCACGTCCACGTCGTACCAGTCGGCCGACAGCTGCAGCCCCTCGAGCCGTCCCGGCGTGTAGACGAAGCCCGCCACGGTCGTGTTCGCGACCTCGGGGCGCATGTTCGGATTGCCGCCCGACCTGACCGAGGTCGGGTAGATCGTCCCCGTCACCGGATCGTCCACGCTGCCGCCGCCGCCTCCGCGATTGTCGAAAAGTTCCTGGAAAGTCGGTTCGCGTACGTCGCGGGACCGGGTGGCGCGCAGCCGCAGGCCCTCGAAGATCTGGAGGTCCAGGCCGAGCTTCCAGGCTTCGATGCGTCCGGAGCGCGAATAATCCGATGCCCGGTAGGCGGCACTGCCGTCGAGCCGCCGGCGGGCGGAGGAGGCCTGCCAGAGCGGAATGTTCAGCTCGGCGAACCACTCCCACACGTCCATGTCGCCGTCCGAATTGCGCGCGGACGTGAAGCGATGCAGCGTCTCGCTGCCGCCGACGTAGAGCGGCGCGATGCCGCGGATGCCGAGCTCGGGCGCATTCACCGGCGGGCCGAACTCGTAGACGTCGGAGATGATGCGCTGGACGAAGGACTGCTCGCGCCACGTGAGGCCGCCCGCGAACGACACGGGCCCGCTCCAGCCCTGAAAGACCTCGCCGTCGAGCACGAGCTCGACGAAATCCTGCTCGACCCTTTGCGTGTCGACTCGCGGCGACTGCGTGTACGCGACGGCGGCGTCGCTGAGGTTGCCCGCGCCCATGACGTTGTACGGCACGCAGTCGCGAATGGTGTTGTCGAGCCCGATCGGGGAGCGCAGGGGACCACCGGCCACGGATTCACGTCCCTGGATGCCCGGTGTGGCCGCCAGCTGCTCCTCGGTCGGGTTGTAGAGCTGGACGTTGCACACGATCTCCCCGGTGGCGGGATCACGCACCGCATCCATGCCGAGGAACATCCGGTCTATGCGGGTCTGACCGTAGAGGCCGGCCCGACCCTTCGATTCGCCGCGCTGCCACGACAATCTTGCGGCCCAGCCGTTCGGCAGCCGCCAGTCGAGGCCGGCACTCCACGAGTACATCGTGTAGACGGCCTTGCCGTCGCCGAGCCCGATCTCGTTCCGGCCGAGGAATGAGCCCGACTTCTGCAGGCGGAACGAATCGATGCCCTCGGCATCCATCGCCGCGGCGACCGATTCCGGCAGGTACGCATTGTCGCGAAAAATCGTCGCTGCCCAGCCGCCGCGAAGGACGTACGCGCTGCGGCGATTCGGGGAATTCGACTCCGAGCGTCCGAGCATGAGCTGAGCGAAGCCGGACAGGTTGTCGCTGAAGTCGTACTTGACGGCTGCAAAGCCGGAACGCCCGACCGCCTCGGCGCCGTAGGGTCCGCTTTCGAAGGCGCGGTTGGCGATCTCGCCTTCGGGGCCGCCGCTTTGATTGCCGACGCCGACCACGTCGCCGAAGACGAAGGGGCGAACGTCTCGCCCGTCCTCCGTGAAGGTATAACCATGGAGGGAAAAGCCCGGGGCATCGATCATGCCCGTCGGCGTATGCTCGGTCGACGAGACCCACGGCAGCGTCAGCCGCCGAGGCACGCCGGGCGGGGACGACGGGGTCCACTCCGGATTCTGCACGTGGCCCCAGCGCCGCCACCACTTGTCGTCGAGCTCTTCCGGTGCGCGGAGGATTTGGCTGATCCGTCGTGCCTCGAGCGAGCCGATGAAGTGCAGGCGCTCGCCGATCCGGCGGCCGCCGGCAACGGAGAAGCTCCAGCGTTCGCCGTCGCCCCATTCGGTGATCCCGGTCCCGCCCTCGATCCTCAGCCCCTCGAACTCGCGGTCGAGCACGAAGTTGACGACGCCGCCCAGCGCATCCGCGCCATAAGCGGCGGAAGCACCGCCGGTCACCACGTCGACGGTTCGCACGAGGGCGGTCGGGAAGGCATCGACATTCACGGCTGACGTCGAGTTGTTCGGCACGACGCGGGAGCCGTCCAACAGGACCAGCGTACGCTGTGAGCCGAGGTTGCGCAGATTCAGACGCGACGAGCCGGAACCGAAGTTCAGGGCGCCCGTGGAGCTCTGGGAGCTGAGGTTGCCGAAGAACTGCGGCAGGAGGTCGAGCTGCTCGGCAACGGTGCCGCCGGGATCGAAGCTTGCGAGCTCCTCGGTGGTCAGCGCGGTCACCGGAACCGGAGTCGTCATGCCGTCCGTTTGCCGGATGCGGGAGCCCGTGACCATGACCTCTTCGATGACCTGGTCGCTTTGTGTCTGCGCGAACGCCGAGATTTCGCACAGCGCTGCGCCCAGTGCAACGCCGATGGCCGTTCGTCGTCTGCGCGTTTCTTTGCTCGCCATCTTTTCCTCCCTAAGCGCGAGTGAGCACGGTCGGCTCGGCAGACCCTTCTTCGGAATACGGATACGGGCACGTGACGTGCGGCCGCGTACGGAAGTCCTCGCGGTATCGGCAGCGGCCGACGCGCGTCACGACACGGGCAGGGCGAGGGGCAGGGGATTCAGGTCCTCGAGCGGGCGGTCGAGGCGCAGCCTGAAGGGGCGAGCCTTCGCGGTCGTCCGCGCGCTCCGGCTCGGATGCGGCGATCGGGCCTGTATCGCCGGCGTACGGCACGCCCATGCGCGGCCGCATGCTTTCCCTCCCCCGCAAGTTGCGCCGGCACGCCTTTTTCTGGGATTTGTGCCGGGCGCCTCAATATCGCATGTTTAGGGGAGTGCCCCGAGCCTGTCAAGGCGAAAACTCGATAGCCTTGCTAAGCGAGAGTGCGGGACTTCGGGGGGCCGGCCGCGCCGCCGAAGGAGCTGCAACCGACGAAGGGCGGCAAGGCGATCCGCCCAGGCCGCCGCGGCGCACCTCCGTGACCGGATCGTCGCGGCGGCGCGGGGCCATCGCTAACTCTGGTTCCACTCCTCGAGCGGCTCGTCGGGCCGTGTACGCTCGTAGTACCAGCGCAGGCCCAGCGGCTCCTCGCTCAGGATGGTCGTCTTGAAGCTGCGCCACGCCTGGATCTCGAAGTAGTCGAGCGGGCCGCCGACGGAGCTCAGCCGGTGCGGCACGCCGGGAGGGAAATAGACGAGCGTGCCAGGCTCGATCTCGATCGAGTCGCCTTCGACGTCCACGCGGCCGCGCCCCTTGAAGGTCATGTAGCAATGCGCCGCGCCGTCGGGATTCGCCGGGGTGCCGAAGTGGGCGTGATAGGGCGATGCGCCGCCTTCGTTGTAATGCATCTCGCCGGCCTGGATCGCGTTGGTCGGCGTGAGGCGGCTGCCGTCGCGCAGCCGCACGCTCGATTCCGCACAGAAGCGGCGCACGCGCCCGCCGCTCGCGTCCTGGAGCGTGCGCAGGGTGCTGCGATCGAAGAAGTAGCCCGGCCCGCCGGGCAAGCCTTGCTCGACGGCGGCCGGCGGCTTCGGTACCACCAGGTGCAGCAGATCCAGGCCCGGGCCCGACGCCTCGAGCCGCGCCGACTCGCCGGGGGCGAGCAGGACGCCTGCTCCTTCCTCCGCAGGGTGGGCCTCGCCTCGATAGCGGAGGACGCCGGTCGCGGCCGCCGGCATGACGTACAGCAGGTGGTACTCGTCGCCGGCATCGACGCCGAGCGCTCGGCCCGCATCGATCGTGCGCCGGTAGACGGTCAGCGTTCTCGAGCCGCAAAGCTCGGGGCTGCACAGCGTTCGCACGAGACCCGACGGAACGCGCTCCGCTTTCGCAGTGTTCGAATCGACGATCGACAGATCCGCAATGCTTGCCATAGTCGCCTTCCTGGCAGCTCCTTCGTGGACGGTGCCTCGGCTGATCGGGCCGCACGTCGCCGTTGCGGCCGATTCCCGGACGGCCAATGTATCGGCTTGGCCGTGGCCAGTCGAGTGCAAAGGCTCGCTGCGCGCCCGGCGGCTCGGCGGCCGGAGCGAACGCGGCCGCCGTCACGGGGCTTTCCGCCCGCTTTTCAGGGTCACCCGGGCGGTCGCGAACGCGATGACGATGAGGAAGGCGCCGACGATCGGATTCCGCTGGACCGAAGCGTGATCGACGACGACGCTGCCGACCGACGCGCCGAAAGCGATGCCGAAATGCAGGACGGCCGTGTTCAGGCTCTGCTGAATGTCCGCCGTGGCGGGCGACAGCTGAACGAGGTGGCTCTGGATCGGCGGGGTGATCGACCAGCTCAACGCGCCCCATAGGACGAGCACGAGCCAGAAGAGCGGGGGCACGCCTGTCGTATGCGGGATGATCAGCAGACAAGCGCAGACGAGGACGATCGCCGGCAGCAGCGTGCGCCGGGGGCCGAACCTGTCGGACGATACCCCCGCGAGCCCCCCGCCCGTCACCGCGGCAGCGCCGTAGACGAAATAGAGCAGCGTGACGAGGGAGCCGTCGAAAGACATCGTGGAGATGACGAACGGCGTCAAGTACCCATAAGCGTGTAGTGGCCGGCGAGGAAGAAGAACGTGGTCGCCTGGGCGAGAAGCACCTTTTCGTCGCGCAGCGCGCGCAGCTGTTCCTTCAGAGGCATCGGTGGACGGGTCGGCGCCTCTCCGAAGAACGCGGACACGCCTCCGATGAGGAGCAGCGCCAGCACGGCGACGAGCACGAACGGGCTTCGCCAGCCATATGCGTGCCCGAGGCTGACGCCCGTCGGCAGGCCGAGCACCAGCGATCCGCTGATCCCCATCACGACGATCCCGATCGCCCGGCCGCGGTACCCCGGCTTGGAGATTTGCGCGGCGAGCGCAAGGCACAGCACCGTCAGCAATGCGCCGCTCGCCGCCGTGATGATCCGGGACAGCATCAGAGCGCCGTACGTCGTGCTCGCGACGGCGACGAGATTGCCGACGATGAAGACCGATAGGGCGGCCAGCGTCACGCGCTTGCGGTCCGCCCGACCCGCGAGAAACAGCAGAACCGGTCCGCCGACGCCGAAGACGAGCGCGAACACGGTGATCAACAGCCCGGCCCGGCCGACGCTGACGCCCAGGTCGAGCGCCACGAGGTCGAGGATCCCGCCGATGATCAGCTCGACCATCCCTACGACAAAGGCAATCGCCGCGAGGTAGATCCGTCTATCCAAGAAGGTATCGCTCCGTGAAGCTTCCGCTGTCGAAGCTCGCATCAGTGATGTTCCGCAGCCGGTGCAGGGCCGTCCCCGCCGGGCGCAGTATCGGCGCACGCACCGGCGTTGGCCAGCAACGAGCCGGGTTTGGCGCGACTCGTGCACGCCTCGCGGACGAGCCCGGGCTTCCGCGTGAGCGCTTGCGTCGTCGCCGGGGCGAGAAGCGGAAATGGAAACGATCGGGCAGCCGGATCTGCCGAGCCGCCGCGGTCCGCCGGAGCGCGGCCGGAACCTCGTCTGCGGAGCCGCCCTCTGCGTGCTCGGCGCCGGCTGCGCCGGGCTGTCCGAGCACATCGCCGAGGAGGCCGCGCCGGTCGCGACCGAGGAGGCGGTGCAGACGATCGCCGAGCCCGACAACGCGAGGGCCGTCGCGCAGCTGCTCACCGACCCCGCCGTCAAGGCGGCGATACGTGATGTGTCCCGGGAGGCGGTGCGCGGGATGCTCGCGCTGCCTGGCGAGGCCGGGGCCGATGTGCGCGAGCGATCCGATAAGCTCGTGCGGGCCGTGATGCCGTCGCTCGCAAGCGGCATCCGGCGCGACCTCTCGCCCGCGCTCGCGGGAGCGGTTCGGGAGGGCACGGAGGCGGCGTTCGCGGAAGCCTTTTCGCCTGCCAACCTCGGTCGCGCGCGGGCTTTCGGCGCGTCGATCACCGAGGAGACCGTGCATACGCTGAGCGGCGAGGCCGCGGCCGTGCTCGTGCCGGACGTCGTCTCCTCGCTCTTCGCATCGGCGGACGCCGCTGCCGGGACACTCGACCTCGCGCGCATCGGGAACGCGGTCGGCGAGGTCAGCTACGCCGCCGCGCGCGAAGCCGTGCTCGGCGCGAACGACGGCCTGCGCGGCCTTCGGCAGGACGGCGACCGGTTCTTCCTCGCCTCCGTCGGAAGCGAGATCGAGCGGACGCTCACACGGCTTCTCTGGCTCGCGGCGCCGCTCGGGCTGCTGCTCGTCGTCGCCACCCTGTCGCTCGCGTGGCTCGCCTATGCGATCGGCCGGGACCGGCTCGCGCGGGCGCAGCGCGACGAAGCCGTCGGACTGGTGATGCACCTGCTGCGCGTCTCGGAGGATAAGCCCTGGGCGGCGGAGCTGCGCGAGCTGCTGCGCGAGGCGGATCGGGGCGCGATGGCCGAGCCGCGAGGGCCGCGGCCGAGAGCGCCGCCGAGCGGGTAATGCCTGCCGTCAGTCGGCCTTGCGCAGGCCTTCCGTGAGCTCGATGGTGACGCCGTAAGGATCCGTGAGCGTCGCGACCGCGATGCCGCCGTGCGCCTCGTCGACGCGATACGGCTCGGTGAGCTCGATGCCCTTCGCCGCGAGCTCCTCGCAGAACTGCTCGAGGTCCCTGACCTCGAAGCCGACGTGGTCCACGACGCGGCCGAGCGTCGGCACGAGCTCTTCCTCCGGGAGCCACGAGAAGAAGTTCAGCATGTAGCCGACGCCGGGCAGGTCGGCGCCGATGAAGTAGTCGGTCTGGCCCGGGCGCAGCGTCGCGTCGAACGCCTTCATGTACCACTGCTGCATTTCGACGAACTGCTTGTTCACGAAGTGCACGTGATGGTGCTTGATCGGGGGCGCATCCTCGTCCATGTTGGTGACGAGCTCGATCTTCACGCCGTCCGGGCCGAGGAGGTAAGCAAAGCGCCCGTAGTTGCCGGCCGTGGGCGGGCTCGCCGTCTCCCCGGGGCCGGGCTCGCGGCCAACGGTGAGCGCGTAGCCGTTCGCGACGGCCCGCGCAGCCGCCTCGGGCACGTCGGGCACGGCGAAGCCGATGTGATCGAACGACGTGCCGCGCGTTGGGCCGGTCGGCGGCTGCTCGCGCAGAAAGAGATAGACGTCGGGAAACTCGATGACCTCGACTCCCGGCGGCCCGAGCTCGACCGGCGTGCCCCCGAGCGTGTCGACCCAGAACCGCTTGTGCTCTTCGATGCTCGTGACGTTGAGGTGGTAATGACCGACGATCACCCGCGCGTCACGGTTCATGAGCTCCGCGTCGACCGAAGGCGAGATCAGGAAGAGCGCCGCAATCGGAATCATCGCCCGGCGTCCGATGAAGACCGTACCTTGCCCCACGACCATTCCTCTGCACCTTCGAGCCGGTTCCGGAATGGCGCCGATCATGACATATCGAGGCACGCGGGCACCACCGCCGCGGGCGTGACCGCGGCGGGGGGTTCCCCGCCGGCCCGCGGCCCTGGTCGACGCCTATAATGAGCTTTGCAAGCGCGGCGCATCCGGCGACGTATATCGTTCGCCACGGCAGACGGGCGCCGTTCGAAAGGACCGAATCGACTCGACGCAAGGGAGGACGGCGTGCGCGTCACCGTCGAACGCGGCCGGCAGGCCGGACACATCGTCGCCGTGCGCGGAAGCGTCGTCGATGTGCGCTTCGACGGCGAGCTTCCGGCCGCGGGCATCCGCCTCGAAGCGGGCCCGGAACGCAAGACCGTGCTCGAGGTGTTCGGCCACGTGGACGAACGCACGGTCCGCGCCGTCGCGCTGACGCCGACGCGGGGACTCGCGCGAGGCGCGCCGGTCACGGATACCGGCCGCGTGTTCGACGTGCCGGTCGGGCCGGAGCTGCTCGGCAGGGTGCTGAACGTCCTCGGGGAGACGATAGACGTCCGCCCGCCGCTGACCGGGCTCGAGCGGCGCCCGATCTTCCAGCCGCCGCCGCCGTTGACGCAGCTCCGGGCCGCCTCCGAGATGCTGGTGACCGGGATCAAGGCCATCGATCTCCTCGCGCCGATGGAGCGGGGCGGAAAGGCCGGGCTGTTCGGCGGCGCCGGCGTCGGCAAGACGGTGGTGATCACCGAGCTGATCCACAACGTTGTCCGCCAGTACGAGGGCGTCAGCATCTTCTGCGGGATCGGCGAGCGCTGCCGCGAAGCGGAGGAGCTGTATCGGGAGATGCGCGACGCCGGCGTCCTCGGCAGCACCGTGATGGTGTTCGGGCAGATGAACGAGCCGTCCGGCGCGCGCCTGCGCGTCGGGCACGCGGCGGCCTCGATCGCGGAGCACTTCCGGGACCGTGAGAAGCAGGACGTGCTCCTGCTCATCGACAACATCTTCCGGTTCGTCCAGGCCGGGGCCGAGGTGTCCGGTCTGCTGGGCCGGATCCCGTCGCGCGTCGGATACCAGCCGACGCTGGCCGGCGAGCTTGCCGAGCTCCAGGAGCGGATCAGCAACACGGAGAACGGCGCCATCACCTCCGTTCAGGCAGTCTGTGTGCCGGCCGACGACTTCACGGATCCGGCCGCGGTGCACACCTTCGCGCACCTGTCGGCCTCGATCGTCCTGTCGCGCCGCCGCGCAGGCGAGGGGCTTTACCCGGCCGTCGATCCGCTCCAGTCGACGTCGAGCATCCTGAGCCCGGCGACGGTCGGGGTCCGGCACTACGAGACGGCCCGCGAGGTGCGCCGCACGCTCGCGCTTTACGAGGACCTGAAGGACATCATCGCGATGCTCGGCCTCGAGGAGCTTTCACGCGAGGACCGCCGCGTCGTGCAGCGCGCCCGCCGGCTCGAGCGGTTCCTGACGCAGCCCTTCCATACTACGGAGCAGTTCACGGGCCGGGAGGGACGCACGGTCTCTCTCGAAGACACGCTCGACGGGTGCGAGCGGATCCTGAACGACGAGTTCGCGCAGCTGCCGGAGCGCGCGCTCTACATGATCGGGCCGGTGTCCGAGGCGAGGGTGCGATGACGCCGATGCGCCTGCGGATCCTCCTGCCGACGAAGATCCTGGCCGATGAGACCGTCGTGAAGGTCAGGGCCGACGGCGTGCACGGGAACTTCGGAATCCTGCCGCGGCATGCGGATTTCCTGGTCGCGCTCGTCCCGGGCGTCCTGTCGTACGAGCGCGCGGACGGGGAAGAGCGCTTCGCGGCCGTGGACGGGGGCCTCCTCGTCAAGCACGGCGCGGACGTCCTCGTGCCGACGCGGCGCGCGGTGATCGACGATGACCTCGACACGCTGCTGCGCACCGTCAAGCAGGAGTTCCTGCTCGAGGACGAGCGCGAGCGGCACGTCCGCAGCGCGATGGCACGCCTGGAGGCGGATTTCATTCGCCGCCTGATGGAGCTCGAAACGCGTGTCCGAGCATGACCGCGAGCCGCCCGAGGATCCGCTGGCGAGGCGGATCGCGCAGCGTGCCGCGAGCCGCAGACGGGCACGGCGGCAACGGGGCCGGGGCGCGTGGTTCGGCCTCGGGATGTACGGTATGGTCGGCTGGTCCATCGCCGTTCCCACCGTGCTCGGCGCGCTCATCGGGCTCTGGATCGATACTCGTTGGCCCAGCCGCTACTCCTGGACGCTGATGCTGATGGTCGCGGGGCTGTTGATCGGCTGCTGGAACGCATGGTTCTGGGTGTCTCTCGAGCAGCGGGAGATTCGAGGCCGCGATGATCCGGAGGCCGCGGAGGAGAACGAAAGCGATGGCTGAGTTCGAGGCGGTGCCGGTCGCGCTCGCGGCGGCGGGCGGCGGCCTGATCGGGCTGCTGTATTTCGGTACGCTTTGGTGGACCGTGCGCCGGTTGCCGTCTGCCCGGCATCCGGCGATGCTCGTCGCGGGAAGCTTTGTGATTCGCGGGGCGGCGGCCGCGGGAGGGATCGTCGTCGTCTCGGGCGGGCAGCTGCTGGCGCTCGTTGCGGCGGTCGCGGGCTTTCTGGCCGGCCGGACGATCCTGATCCGGGCCGTGGGCAAGCCGCTCCGGCGCGAAGACGCCGCGGCGGAGCGGAGCGCGGATCGGAGCGGAGTGAGATAGGGAGACGCTCGATGGAGATCACGCCGGACCAGCTGATCTACTGGCGGTGGGGGCCCGTCACCGTGAACGCGACCCTCGTGTGGACGTGGGCGGTGATGGCCTTGCTCGTCATCGGCTCGTGGGCGCTGTCGCGGGGGCTCAGAACGGACGGAACCCTGACCCGCGGGCAGAATCTTCTCGAGGCGGTCGTGTCGCTGATTCTCGACCAGATTCGTGCTGTGCTGGACGGGCAGCGTCCGCAACCGGTGCTCCCTTTCGTCGGCACGCTCTTTCTGTTCATCCTCGTCGCGAACGTGCTCAGCATCCTGCCCGGCTACGTCGCGCCGACCAGCTCGCTTTCGACGACGGCCGCGCTCGCGATCTCGGTCTTCGTGGCCGTGCCGGTCTTCGGGATCCGGCGGCACGGGCTCGCCGGGTATCTGAAGCAGTACGCGCAGCCGTCGATCTTCGTGCTCCCGTTCAACGTGCTCGGCGAGCTGTCCCGGACGCTGGCACTGGCGCTGCGGCTCTTCGGCAACATGATGAGCGGCTCGGTGATGGCGGCACTTCTGCTGAGCCTCGCGCCGCTCTTCTTTCCAGCGATCATGCAGGCGTTCGGCCTCGTGATCGGCGTGCTCCAGGCGTACATCTTCGCCATGCTGGCGATGATCTACATTGCATCGGCCATTCGCGTGCAGGACGCGATGGCCGCCCCGCGTGAACGCGAATCGGAGGGTCGATCGCTGTGACTGGTCTCGATTGGATCGGAATCGTCTCGATCATCATGGCGTCCGTCGCCGTCAGCATCGGATCCATCGGGCCGGCGCTGGCCGAAGGGCGAGCCATCGTGCAGGGGCTCGCCTCCATCGCGCAGCAGCCGGACGAGGCGAACGTCATCAGCCGCACGCTCTTCATCGGTCTCGCGATCATCGAGTCGTCGGGCATCTACTGCTTCGTCATCGCGATCGTCCTGATCTTCGCGAATCCCTTCTGGAACACCATGGTTGCGGCGGGCAGGTAAGACGGCATTGCTGGTCGATCCGTTCACCGTCATCGCGCAGCTCGTCAATTTCGCGCTGCTGATCTGGCTCCTGAGCCGATTCCTCTACGGGCCCGTCACCCGTGCGATGGAGGCGCGCGAGGCGCGCGTCCGCGAGCAGGTCGAAGGCGCCCGGCGCCTGCGCGGCGAAGCCGAGGCGGAGGGGGAGCGATACCGTGCAAAGCTTGCGCAGTTCGAGGCGGAGCGGGAACGGCTCTTGAGCGACGTGCACGCGGAGCTCGACGCGCTTCGGCACGAGCAGATCCGCGAGATTCGCGCCGAGGTGAAGATGCTCCGCGAGCGCTGGCGCCGTGCGCTCGAGCAGGAGAAGGAGGCCTTCCTGCGCGGGCTCCGCGCGCACGTCGCGCGGGGCACCGTGGCCGTGATGCGCCGCGCGCTGAAGGAGCTCGCCGACGAGGATCTGGACGACCGTATGATCAAGCGCTTCCTGGACCGGCTGCGGGCGATGCCGGCAGCGGAGCGCGAGCGTCTCGCCGCCGCCGTGCGGGCCGGGGAGACGTGCCGCGTTCGCACGGCGTCCCCGCCGTCCGACGCGCATCGGGCGGCGCTCGTCGACGCGATCGGGAGCACGCTCGGTATCGACGCCGCGCCGAGCTTCGAGACGGACCCGGATCTCGGCGCCGGAGTGGAGCTGCGGGTCGGAGGGCTGAAAGCGGCCTGGACTCTCGACAGCTACCTCGACGGGCTCGAGGAAGCGCTGCGCGACGCGTTCCATGCGACGACGGAGACGACGGAGACGGTAGCGGACCATGTCGACGCCTGAGGAGGCGCTGCGGCGCGAGCTGGCGCGGACGGAGGCGATCCTGGCGCGGGCCGCCTCGGCGCCGTCGCCGGGGCTCACGCTCCGCGAGATCGGCACCGTGCGGTCGGTCACCCGCGGAACGGCCCGCGTCTCGGGGCTTCCCGACGTCGGTGCGGAGGAGCTCGTCGAGCTCTCCGGCGGCGTCATGGGCCTCGCCTTCAACCTGGATCCGGACGAGGTGGGTGTGATCCTCCTCGGCGACGGACGGGCAGTCAGCGCCGGAGACGAAGTCCGCCGGACCGGGCGCGTGGCCGACGTGCCCGTCGGTCCGGGGCTGCTGGGGCGGGTCGTCGACCCGACGGGCGCGCCGCGGGACGGAAAAGGGCCGATCCGCTCGTCCCGCCGCTTTCTGCTGGAGCGGGAGGCTCATCCGATCATGGATCGCGCACCGGTGGCGGTGCCGCTCGAGACCGGGATCAAGGTGGTCGACGCCCTAGTTCCGATTGGGCGCGGGCAAAGAGAGCTGATTCTCGGGGACCGGCAGACCGGGAAGTCGTCGCTCGCGCTGGACACGATCCTGCATCAGAAAGGGAAGGACGTCGTCTGCGTCTACTGCGCGATCGGGCAGCGGGCGGCCTCCGTCGCGAGCGTCGTCGCGGAGCTGAATCGCCGCGGCGCGATGGAGTACTGCATCGTGGTCGTGGCGTCCGGCGAGGAGGCCCCGGGGCTCCAGTACATCGCGCCGTACGCCGCGACGAGCATCGCCGAGTTCTTCATGGAGGAGGGGCTGGACGCGCTCGTCGTGTACGACGACCTCACGCGCCATGCGCAGGCGTATCGCGAGCTGTCGCTGCTGCTGCGGCGGCCGCCCGGGCGGGAGGCGTTTCCCGGCGACATCTTCTACCTCCACTCGCGCCTGCTCGAGCGGGCGACCCATCTGCGTCCGGAGCTCGGCGGCGGGTCGATCACGGCGCTTCCGATCGTCGAGACCGAGGCGCAGAACATTTCCGCGTATATCCCGACGAACCTGATCTCGATCACGGACGGCCAGATCTATCTTTCGCCGGACCTCTTCCAGAGGGGCGTCCTTCCGGCGGTGGACGTCGGGCTTTCGGTGTCCCGCGTCGGCGGCAAGACGCAGCTTCCGGCCTACCGTTCCGTGGTCTCGGACCTGCGGCTCTCGTACAGCCAGTTCGAGGAGCTCGAAGCCTTCGCGCGTTTCGGCACGCGCCTCGACGAGGACAGCCGCCGAACGCTCAGACGGGGCGAGCGGGTTCGGGAGGTGCTGAAGCAGCCGCAGTACGCGACCGTTCCGGCCGCCGCGCAGATCGTCATCCTCGTCGCGCTGACGGCGGGGCTCTTCGATCGGCTCGCGCTCGCCGACGTCGCGAAGGCCGAGCACGTCGTTCGGGAGGCCGTGCGGAGCGAGCTGCCGGACGTCTGGGCTCGCATCGAGCGCGGCGAGCGGCTGACCGATGAGGACCGGAAGCGGATCCTCGCGCTCGCCGCGTCCCGCATCGGCGAAACCTTCGAGGCCGTCTCCGATGCAAACCATTGAGGCGCTCCGCAAGCGGCTCGAGACGACCGAGGATCTGCGCTCCATCGTGCGGACGATGAAGGCGCTTGCCACGGTGAGCATCCGTCAGTACGAGGATTCGGTCGCCTCCCTGGCGGAGTACGCGCGCAGCGTGAATCTCGGCATGCAGGCGCTGCTGCGGCTGCGGCCCGACGCGGTGCGGGACGTCTCCGGTCCGCTGGCCGTCCGGCCGGGCGCGATCGTCTTCGGCTCCGACCAGGGGCTCTGCGGCGCGTTCAACGAGCAGATCGCGGCCCGTTTTCTCGAGCGTCGGCACCTGGAACGGGCGTCCGCCGAGGGGCCGCTGCTCGCGGTAGGCCTCCGCGTCGCCGCCCGCCTTCAGGACGGAGGCGCCGCGCTCGCGGACGTGCTGGCGCTTCCGGCGTCCGCACCGATGATCGCGCCGTTCGTCGGGGAGATCCTCGGCCGGATCGACGCGTGGCGCGCGTCGGGGGAGCTGGACGGCGTGCACCTCTACTTCAACCGGCCGCACCCGAGGACGCTATACCGCCCGCACGACGAGGTGCTCCTTCCGATCCCCATCGCGGAGCTGCGCGCGCTCGCGGCTGCGCCGTGGCGGCCGCGGGCGCTGCCGGCGCTCTCCGCCGACTGGGATACGCTGTTCTCGGCGGTCGTCCGCGAGCGCCTTTTCGTATCGCTGCACCGGGCCGTCGCAGAGTCGCTCGCGAGCGAGCACGCCGCGCGCCGGGCGGCGATGCACGTGGCCGAACGGAACATCGACGACCGGATCGCGGTGCTGCGCGGCGAGCTCAACCAGCAGCGGCAGAGCTCGATCACGACCGAGCTCCTGGACATCGTGTCCGGATACGAGGTGCTTCGCGAGGGCCGGGGGCTTCGCCCGGACTGATTCCCGCCGGCGTGGATCTCGTCGGCTCCCGAGACGACAGCAGAAGCCGCCGATGCTCGTCGTGACGATCAGCGAGGCGCCGATGATCAGCGGATTGCCCGCCGCCACGGGCAAACCGTTTCCGGATCGGCGCGTCACGGACGGCGGGCCGCGGCGGTGAGCATCGACTTCACCGTCGGGCCGATCCCGCGGAAGCTGTTCCTGTTCTCCGTGCCGATCATGGCGGCCAACCTGCTGCAGGCCTCGATGCAGCTGATCAACGGGCTGTGGGTCGGCAATCTGCTCGGCAGCGAGGCCTTCGCCGCGGTCACGGTGGCCACGACGCTGATATTCGTCGTGCTGGCCTTCGTGTTCGGCTTGAACAACGCCACCCTGACCATTTTCGCGCAGCTGCGCGGAGCGGGCGACGAGCGGGGCATCCACGTCTACCTCGGCGCATTCGCCATCCTGCTGGTTGCGCTGTCGGCGGTCATCGGGATCGCGGGCTACGTCCTCGCCGAGCGGCTGCTCGTGCTGCTCAACACGCCGTCGTCGATCCTGGGCGAGGCGAAGGGATATCTGCGAATCAACTTCATCGGCACGCTGTTCCTGGTCGGCTACAACTTCATCGGCACCATGCTGCGGGCGTTCGGCGACAGCCGGACGCCGCTGTGCTTCGTGCTGCTCGCGACGGTGCTGGCGGCGGCCCTCGGCCCGCTGCTCATCGCCGGCGTCGGGATGGGCGTCAACGGCGCGGCCTGGGCGATGGTGGTCGCGCAGGCCGCGGCGTTCCTTTTCAGCCTGGTCTACCTGGCCAGGAGGCCCGACCGGTATCCGTTGAGGCCGCGGGTCCCGGGGCTCGCCGAGTTCCGCACGATCTTCGAGCTCGGCATTCCGTCGGGCGTGCAGATGATCGTGATCTACGCGGGCTCCGCGGTCATCGTCTCGCTCGTGAACGCGTTCGGGGACGCAGTGGTCGCCGGCTTCGGCGCCGCCCAGCGGCTCGACAGCATCATCCTGCTGCCTGCGGTCGCGCTCGGCATGGCGGTCAACACGATGGCGGCGCAGAACATCGGCGCAAACCAGTGGCGGCGCGTGGCGAAGATCACGCGCGTCGGCGTTCTGTTCAATGTCGGCATCATGGCGGCGATCGCCGCCGTGCTGCTGGTCGGGGCCGAGCCGCTGGTCAGGCTGTTCATCCAGGACGAGGCCAGCGTCGAGTTCGGCGTGTCGTACCTGCGCACGATCGCCGGCTTCTATCCCTTCATCGGCCTGAACTTCATCTTCAACGGAGTGGTCCGCGGGGCGGGCGCGATGTTCCAGGTGCTGGTGCTGAACATCATCTCGCTGTGGATCCTGCGCGTGCCGCTGGCCTACGGGCTCGCGTACCTCCTCGGCGAGCGCGGCATCGCCCTCGGCATCGGGCTCAGCTTCGTGCTGAGCAGCCTGTTCTCGATGGCCTACTACCGCTGGGGCCGGTGGCGGGAGAAGGAGCTGTTCCCCGAGGCCGCGCCGTCGCCTGTCGACGGGTTGTAGCTTCGCCGCCGACGCGCCGCCATGGAAAAAATTCCCTGCACCGAATTGTCTTCGACGGCGTTCTGCCTTTAAGGTAGGCGCGCTGGCCGGCGGCGGGAGCCGGCCGTCATGTCGAGTCGGGGACGAAGGGAGGTCCGCATGGATGAACGAGACGGCGAGTCTTCGGGGGGAGAGCGTGCGCGCACCAATCGTGAGCTGTACGCGTCGCTTCATTCGAGCGCGGAGTTTCAGACGTTGCGTCGGCGTTACCGCGCGTTCGCCTTTCCGGCGACGGCCGCGTTCCTGGGCTGGTACCTTCTCTACGTCGTCCTGTCGAACTGGGCCGGCGGCTTCATGAGCATCCGGGTGGTCGGGAACGTCAACGTCGCCCTGGTGCTCGGGCTCCTGCAGTTCGTCTCGACCTTCGTCATCGCGTGGCTGTATGCGCGCCACGCGGAGCGCGAGCTCGACCCGATCGCGCGCCGGCTCGAGCAGCTCTACGACGAGGCAATCGGCCGATGACGACTCAGGTCCTTACCACGACGCTGTTTCTCGCCGTCGTCGCGTTGACGGTCGCGGTC
>Ga0079224_100002448_pt1 | contig 22553 bp, 18 predicted proteins | sample Stecom2015_FD_80414 | JGI IMG/M metagenome (GOLD analysis project Ga0079224, IMG submission 80414) | Agricultural soil microbial communities from Utah to study Nitrogen management - Steer compost 2015 | ecosystem: Environmental > Terrestrial > Soil > Agricultural land | place: USA: Utah...
AGGATTGAGCGGCATCTTTCATGGCTACGCGTACGCCGAATCCATCGTCGGCAGCGAATCGTCGCCGCTCGCCGCATACCTGATCGGACTGGTGGTCGTGCAGCTTGCCATCGCCTGCGGAGTGGCATTCCTCGTCGGCCGTGCGGCAACCGCAAACCCTGAAATCGTGAACGAGCGGCTGCGGATCGTCGGCGGCATTGTCGTCGGCATCGGCGCCGCGTTCCTTGCCTCGGGCGTGGCAGGGCTTGCCTGAACCCTCGTTCCGACGTCCCGCGACAATTTCGGCCTATTGGTTGTTTTTCGCACGCACCGACACGAAATGTGGTGTACAGCGCTGCGTTCGTCGCGACAGACTCGCACGATTGCGCTATAGATCGGCCAATGCGAATCATAACCACGACCCAAGCTCTCGCCGACGCCTGCCAGGAACTTTCCGCCCATCCGTTCGTGACGGTGGACACGGAGTTCAAGCGTGAAACGACGTACTGGCCGGAACTGTGCCTGATCCAGGTGGCGGGCCCGGAACGCCAGTACATCATCGATCCGCTGGCCAGACAGATCGATCTCGGCCCGTTCTTCGCCCTGATGGACGACGAACGCGTGCTCAAGGTGTTCCACGCCGCCCGCCAGGACATCGAGATCATGGTGCACCGCGGCGGGGTCATCCCGCGGCCCCTGTTCGACACCCAGGTCGCGGCGATGGTCTGCGGCTTCGGAGAGGCGGTGAGTTACGAGAACATCGTGCGCCACATCACCGGACACCGGGTCGACAAGAGTTCGCGCTTTACCGACTGGGCCCACCGACCGCTGTCGGACCGCCAGCTCCAGTATGCGCTGTCCGACGTGACACATCTGCGCGACGTCTATCGAAAGCTCGCAGCAGAACTCGACCGGACCGGGCGCGGTACCTGGGTGGCGGAAGAAATGGCGGTGCTGGAATCACCCGAAACGTATCGCCTCGATCCTCGAGAGGCATGGCGGCGTCTCAAGGTCCGGCCGCGGTCTAGGGAAATGCTGGCGGTGCTGATCGAACTTGCCGCCTGGCGCGAGACCGAGGCGCAACAGCGCAACGTCCCCCGCAATCGCGTCCTCCGCGACGATGCCCTGGTCGAGATAGCGACCCAGCGCCCGACGAGGGAAGGTGATCTGAAGCGTCTGCGCGCAGTGTCGAAGAATTTTGCCTCGTCGCAGCACGCACAGGGAGTGCTGGAGGCGGTGCATCGCGGCAAGGCTGCCGATCCCGCCAGCCTGCCCGAGCTGCCCGACGAGCAGCCGGTGAACGGCCATGGCGCGATTGTGGAGATGCTGAAGGTGGCCTTGAGGCTCGCCAGCGAACGCCATCAGGTGGCGCCGAAGCTTATCGCCACGGTAAGCGATCTCGAGCGGATCGCGGCGGACGACGACGCCGATGTCCCGGCGCTCCGGGGTTGGCGGCGCGAATTGTTCGGTGAGAGTGCGCTCGCCCTCAAGCACGGTCGCAAGGCGCTCACCCTGGAGAAGGGCGAGGCGGTGCTCATCCCGCGTGAGCCCGGCCGTTCGCCTGGTGCCGCGGTTGCCGAACCGGTGAAGTAACCGGCTCCTCGCCTTCGTGCAGCGTTATCTCCGGCTTTCTGCCGATCAGCATGCAGAGCTCGGCAAAGCGCTTCTCGACGCGCTCGCCGACCAGCCCCTCGCGCGACCGCGGCAGCGAAAGCCGCAGACCTTCCTTGCCGATGAATTGCAATCTCACCGTGGGCAGGAGACCCGGCATGGCAGCGGAAAGGACATAGGCGAGGCGCTGCGCGGCGCTCAGCACGCGCGCCCGGAACACCAGGTCCTCGCCCGCGATCGCTGCCATGGGCGCCGGCACCTTGTCGGTCCATATGCCTTCGTAACGATGGAAGACAGTGAGCGCGAGGAAGACCCGGCCCGGATGGTCGACGCCGACGAACGCAGCCTGCGATATGATGCTGAAACTGCGTTCGGCGCGGTAATCGGGATGGGCGCGCCAGCCGATGTCGGCCAGCATGCACGCGGCATGTCTCAGTCGCCTTTCCCTCTCCTCCTCGGCCAGACCGTCGCCGCCGAAGAGCTGGTCGGTCCAGGCGCAGAGTTCGAGGGCGTGCTCCGGAGACCGTGCTCTCAGGCGGGCGTAGTCCCAGCAAGCGGACAGCAGCGGGTCGTCGTCGCGGACCGATTGCGGCAGTTTCGAGAACAGCATGCCCTCGCGCAGTCCGAACGCGGACACGACCACGTTGCGCGCCCGGGAACGCTTCAGCAGTTGCTCGAGAACCAGGGCGCCGAACGGCAACGTTTCGGCGCGATCCTTCGGGATCACGTCGATACCCTTTAGGGTGTCGGTGCTGAGGCCCGCCACCAGGCCGGCAATGCTCTGGGCGGCCGTCCGCGACACATCGTACTGGTGCAGGATGCTCAGCGGATATTGGTGTTGCGCCATCTGCAGGCGGAAGAGATTGCGCCACGTACCGCCGACCGCATAAAAGGTCCGGTCCCGCAACCGGTCCAGCACCGGCAGATCCTCCATAGCTGCGGCAACGATGGTCTCCGCCTTGTCGATCGAGCCTTCCGCCATGTCGATGAGCCTGAGCGGGCCGATCGGCAGCGTGACCCCCTGCCCGATCCGGCCGTCAGCCAGCTCGACCAGTTCCAGGCTGCCGCCGCCAAGGTCGCCCGCTATTCCGTCGGCGTCGGGGATCGCGCACAGGACGCCGAGCCCTGAAAGGTGACCTTCCATTGCCGCCGGCAGGACCTCGATCCTGCTGCCGAGTGCCCGTTCGGCGCGTTCGACGAATTCACTGCCGTTCTCGGCGTCCCGCACTGCGGCGGTGGCCATCGCGTAGATCGTGTCTGCGCCGATCTGGTCGCTCAGGGCCCTGAACCGCTTCAACGTCCTCAGGGCGCGATCCATGGCTGGAGAAGCGAGGCGCCCGGTCAATGCAACGCCGCGACCCAAGGCGCAGATGGCCTTCTCGTTGAACAGCGGAGCGGGGCTTCGCCGCAGGCCGTCGTAGACCATCAGGCGAACCGAGTTCGAACCGATATCGACGACGGCAACCGGGTCGAATACCAAGGAAGAAGAGCCCGACTGGTTGTCTGTCGCCACCCGGCGGTCCTCAGCGCTTGCGGGTCTTTTCCGCGATGGATGGCGGAATGCTGTCCTGCAGCGACGTGCCGCGGCCGGACAGGCTCGGGTTCTCCATGAAGTACTGATGCGCGTTGAATGCCTCTTCGCCGGGCTCGAGCGTCACCCGCTGCCAGGTGCCGTCGGGTTGCAGCGTCCAGCTTTGCTGATTGTCCCGGAAGTAGGCGACCATGATCTGGTCAAGCACCTGCTGATGGACGGTCTCGTTGAGTATTGGCACCAGCGTCTCGACCCTGTGGTACAGGTTCCTTGGCATCAGGTCGGCGGACGAGATGTATACCCGGGCGCGTGGATGGGGCAACCCGTGGCCGGCACCGAAGCAATAGATCCGCGAATGCTCGAGGAACCGGCCGACGATGCTCTTCACGCGGATACGCTCCGACAGGTTGGGCAACCCGGGCCGCAAGCAGCAGATGCCCCGGACGACCATGTCGATCTCGACTCCTTCGCCGCTGGCCCGGTAGAGCGCGTCGATGATCTCCGGATCTACCACGGCATTGTTCTTGATCCAGATCTGCGCAAGTCGGCCGGCCCTCGCGTGCTCGATCTCTTCCTCGATGTGCTCCATCAGCCGATCCTTGAGGTTGATGGGAGAAATGGCGAGACATTCGAGTTCCGTGGGCTCGGCATAGCCGGTCGTGTAGTTGAACAGTCGTGCCGCATCCCGACACAACGGCGGGTACGCCGTGAAGAACGAGAGGTCGGCATAGCTGCGGGCGGTGATCGGGTGATAGTTGCCGGTACCGTAGTGCACGTACGAACGCAGTCCGCCGGCCTCGCGCCGGACCACCATCGACACCTTGGCGTGGGTCTTGAGGTCGAGGAAGCCGTAGGTGACCTGCGCGCCGGCGCGTTCCAGGTCGCGCGCCCACTGGATGTTGGCTTCCTCGTCGAAGCGGGCCTTCAGCTCGACCAGTGCGGTAACCGACTTGCCCGCTTCCGCCGCCTCGGCGAGCGCCGCCACGATCGGCGAATCCTTTGATGTCCTGTAGAGCGTCTGCTTGATGGCCACGACGTCGGGGTCGCGTGCCGCCTGGCGCAGGAACTGCACCACCACGTCGAACGACTCGTACGGGTGATGAACGATGATGTCCTTCTGGCGGATCGCGGCGAAACAGTCGCCGCCGTGATCGCGGATACGCTCGGGGAAGCGGATTGCAAATGGCTTGAACTTGAGATCCGGCCGCTCGTCCAGGATGAGCTGCGCTGTATCCCCATAACCGACAAGGCCGTCGGACTCGACCACCTCGCGCTCGCTTACCTCGAGTTCCTCGGCGATGAAGCGCTTCAGCCGGTCGGGCGCCCGGGCGTCGATCTCGAGGCGGATGACGCGACCGCGCCGTCTGCGCTTGAGTGCGCTTTCGAACAGGCGAACGAGATCCTCCGCTTCCTCCTCGATCTCGATGTCGCTGTCGCGCAGCACCCGGAATACGCCCTGACCCAGAACCTCGTAGCCGGGAAACAGGCTTTCCACGAAAAGACCCAGAAGCTGTTCGATCGAGATGAACCGCGCCTCGGCCGGCCGGCCCGTCAGATCGTGCTCGCCCATTGCCGAAGGCAGCCGCACGAACCGCTCCAGATGTTGCGGAATATGGATCAGCGCGTTCATCGGCTTGCTGTCATGGCGACGCAGCAACTGTAGGACGAAAGTGAATCCCCTGTTCGGGATGAACGGGAACGGATGTGCGGGATCGATAGCCAGCGGAGTGAGCACCGGGAAGATATGTTCGAGGAAGCGCTGCTCGAGCCACGAACGATCGGCCTCGGTCAGCTCCGAGCTGTTCACCAGGATGATGCCGGCCCCGGCAAGCTCTTCGCAGAGGGAATTCCAAAGCTTGTGCTGCTCCTGCATCAGTTCCTGGGCCAGGCGATTGATCTTGGCCAGTTGCTCGGACGGCGTCAGGCCATCCTGGCTCAGGGTTTCGATGCCGGCCCTGACCTGGCCTCTGAGGCCGGCCACGCGTACCATGTAGAATTCGTCGAGGTTGTCGGCCGATATCGACAGGAATCGAAGCCGCTCCAGCAGGGGATGCGCCGGATTGCGCGCCTCCTCCAGCACACGCATGTTGAACCCGAGCCAGGACAGTTCGCGATTGATGAAACGCTCGACGCTGTCGGGTCGAACTTCGGCCTGGGTTGACGTGACCGACTTGGCGGTCTCTTCCAGCGGGCGTTCCGCGGGAAGCGACCCCGAAGTCCTTGCTTCGGCTGCCTGCGTCACCATCTGGAGCGTCCTCTCATCGCCGGTCCGTCCGGCATAGCAGATACCGATGGATCAAGACACTGCGTTGACATTGCCGCCGCCGTCACGGCTCGGCACCGGCATCCGTCCGCAACTCGCCGAGAATGCGCCCCGCCAGCGACCGAGTGACGGCCGTCTTGCGCGCAAGGGCCTCCCGGTCGAGTCGGTCCACCACTTCGCCCGCTGCGGCAAGCGACCGCTCCATGCGCGCGACGAGATATTCGACAACGCCTTCGTCGACGGCGACCCGCCGATCGGCGAACAGCTTCACCAGGACTGCGCGCAGGAGGGCGTCGTCGGGAGATTGCAGCAGCACGACCGGAGCCGCCTTGAGGCGGGTCAGGAGATCGGGCAGGTCGAGTCCCCACTCTGCCGGATACTGCCGGGTCGTGATGAGCACGTACGAATCCGTTTCCGCCGCTGCGTTCAGGACATGAAAGAGGGCACGCTCATCAACGGCGCCCCCCGGCGCGGTCTCGATCGCAAGATTGCCGGCCGCTGCGAACGCCGTGACGTCGTAGCGGTGCAATGTCTCGGCGGACATCATCCGTGCGCCGGCAATCCCGCACCAGATGTTGGCAAGATGCGTCTTTCCGCTGCCGGCCGGACCGATGAGGACAAGTACACGGCTGGGCCATTGCGGCCACGTCTCGATCCAGCGGAGCGCCTCCTCATTCGAAGGGCTGGGAAAGAAATCGTCGCGCCCCATCGCCGCTTCGAACCGCAATGCGAGCGGCAACTGGACCTTTTCCGAACCGCGGCTCACGTCCCGTCCTCCCGGTTCTCGCTGGTGCCGGCCACTCGCGCCCGCGAACCGAGATACAGCGGACTCTCCAGGTAGCGCCGCAGACCGAAGCGCACCAGCACGCCAATGGCCGCGGCGACGGGTACCGCAACGAGCAGACCAACAAATCCGAACAGGTAACCGAAGGCAAACAGGGCGAACATCAGCCAGACCGGGTGTAACCGGACACGGTCGCCCACCAGCTTTGGCGACAGGAAATTGCCTTCCAGTGCCTGGCCGAAGATGAAAATGCCGAGCACCAGCGCAATCATCTGCCATTCGGGCCAGAACTGGACGGTTGCCACGCCGCCGGACACCACGAAACCGACGATGGAGCCAACGTAGGGAATGAAGCTGATCAGACCTGCGCTCAACCCGATGAGGAGACCGAAGTTCAGGCCCGCCAACGACAGCGCGACGGCGTAGAACACGCCGAGGATCAGGCATACCGTCCCCTGCCCGCGGACGAACCCCGCCAGAGCTTCGTCTATCTCGCGGCCCAGCCCGCGAATGGTGTCAGCATGATCGCGCGGCAGCCAGCTGTCGACGAACGCCACCATGCGGTCCCAGTCGTACAGGAGATAGAATGCGACGACCGGCGTCACGATAAGCAATGACACCAGGTTCACCAGCGCCAGCCCGCCGGTCCACAACGATGCGGCGAGTGTCGCCGTCCAGGAGACCGCTTCGCGGGCAAGGTCGGTAAGTGAACCCTGGAAGTTGGGTTCGCTCGACGTCAACAACTGTTTCAGCGTGTCTGGCATGTTGCGTTCGAGGAACGATGCCAGCGAGCCGATGTAGCCGGGAAGTGCACTGACAAAGCTGCCAATCTGGCCACCGAGAACCGGGGCGATCACGATCAGCGCGAGGACAAGGATCAGGGCGAACAGGCCGAGAATGAGCGCGGTTGCCAGCAGCCGTGGGCAACCGTGCCGCTGCATCCAGTCGGCGATCGGATCGAGGAAATAGGCTATGGCCAGGCCGGCCACGAACGGTAGCAGAATGGGCCTGAAGATGTAGAGCAGCAGGGCGAACACGACGATCGCCGCCACCCAGAAGGTGAGCTGCCGCTGCAGGCTCATCAGCTTTTCCTCACAACGTTCCAGGCTCCTCGTTGGCCATGTGCCTGAGCCATTCGGTGAGATAGGCGCCGCCGGACGCCAATGTCAGGATGGCAACGGCGAGACTGAGCGCGAATATCGCATCACCGACGCTCAGGTTGAGTCCGGCATTTGCCAGTACGACCGCTGCAAGCACGATCTGCGCGACCGTGTTGATCTTGCTCACGACGAGCGGACGCACTTCGACGGGACGGGCCAGGACCCACGACAGCAGGAAAGCCCCCACGATCAGGATATCGCGGCTGACTACCGTAATCACGAGCCATGGCTGAAGATGGTCGAGAAAACCAAGCGATACGTAAATGCTGACCAGGAGCAGCTTGTCGGCCAGCGGGTCGAGGTAGGCCCCCAGTTCGGTGGTCTGGTTGAAACGCTTGGCAATGAATCCGTCGACGGCATCACTGATGCCCGCCAGCAGAAACACCACCGCGGCTGCCAGCATGCGGTCGGATACGATCAGCCAGACTATCAGCGGAACAAGGATAATCCGTCCGACCGAGATCAGATTGGGAAGACTGAGACCCATTCGTGCGTTCGCCGGATGCCGGTGTTGCGGCGTTCCCGTCAATCGGGCTGGATGACCCAGGTGGAACCGACCTGTGTGAGCAGCAGACCATTGGACCTGAGCGCCGCGCCAAGGTCCTCCACCGATCCCTGATAGGTCACTTCAACGATGGCGCCGCCGGCAGAAAGGGAATCGATCTCTACTCCGGTGACACCGGCACTTCCGGTGACCCTCGCCTTGACGTTGTTCCACTCGACGAAGCTCTTGAACGGAACGGCCGCGGTTAGGCTCTGCGTCGCCACGCGTACGGTATCCTGGCGGCGTGCGGCACCGGAGCGCTTCCAGTTATCGGCCATCGCTTCCAGAAACCTGGCAGCTGCCTTGCGGGCCGCCGCGGCGCCATTGTCGCCCTCGCCGGAGAAGCGCTCGTCGAGGGAGATAGGCCCCGCCGGTGTCATTCCCGACATCCGGGCGAAGACGCCTCCTCCATCCATCGGTCCAGCCACCGCCACCAGAACGTGATCGGTGCCGTATCGCAACGCAAGCGACTCGAGCTTGATCGCATTGCCGGCCAGGGCCTCCTCCGCGGATACTGCAGAGACGTCGGTCAGGTCGCCGATCGGGACGTAGACCGGAGTCAGCGCATGCTGCAGATCGAGCGCTGACCATGCTGCGCGCCACGGATTGGGCGAATCCCAGAGTTCCGGCCCGTTCGCCCCCAGCCAGACGGGCAGGATCAGCACCGGCGCCGCCTGCTGATCCATGAAGGCCACACCGTATCGCGTCAGAAGCTGACGGACCTGATCGGGAAGGAAGCTGATGGTGAGCGTCGCGATGTAGCGCTGCGGACCGGTTCGCTCGTCCTCGATGCTCATGCTGGCCATCATCCGGCCCACCTCGGCGCCATCCAGCCTGGGCAGGCTCTGGTATCCCTCGGGTGTCGTTATTCGGCGCAGGAGAATGTCGAAGGCGGCCAGCTGGGCGTTGACGATGGCCTTGATCTTGGCCTTGTTGGCGTCCTCGGCCGTTTCGTCCACCTTGACATGGCTTACGGCGTAGACCCCCTGGGCATACGCGGTCCCCATCCAACCGACAAGAAGCGCCGCAATGGCCAGAGCCATCCGGATGCCGGACAAGATCCGGCTCGCCCCCCTCCTATCGACTGCTGCTGTCAACGGGCTCATTCCTGTTCTGCCCGGCCCACCACGGCCGGCACGCAATGCACACCTGGTTTGAGTATACCCCAACGTCGCCGGCCTGGCGCCACTTGCGTGGGGAATACTTTTTTGCTTGGTCTAGTGCGCAAGGCAATGGAAAATCCGTTCGCCGGCGCAGTGAGCGGTGTAACGGCGAGGGCGGCGCCGATGACCTTCCGACGGCAGAAGCCGACAACCTATCGCGAGGCCGGCGTCGACATCGGCGCGGCGGACGCCTTCGTGCGCTCCATCGGCTCGCTTGCCCGATCGACGGCACGAGCGGGCGCCGATGCCCGGATCGGCGGCTTCGGTGCACTGTTCGATCTGAAGGCTGCCGGATACGAGGATCCGATCCTCGTCGCCTCCACCGACGGGGTGGGCACCAAGCTCAAGCTCGCGATCGACACTTGCCGTCATGACACGATCGGCATCGACCTCGTTGCAATGTGCGTGAATGATCTGGTCGTCCAGGGTGCCGAACCGCTGTTCTTTCTCGACTACTTCGCCTGCGGGCGGCTCGATCCCGAAACGGCGCGTCGGGTCGTTGCCGGAATTGCCGAAGGATGTCGCCTCGCCGGCTGTGCACTGATCGGCGGCGAAACCGCAGAAATGCCGGGCATGTATGCAGAGAATGACTACGACCTTGCGGGGTTCGCGGTCGGTGCCGTTGCGCGCGACCGACTGCTGCCGCGGGTCGACGTGCTCCCCGGAGACAGATTGCTCGGGCTTGCCTCCTCCGGCCTCCATTCGAACGGCTTTTCACTGGTCCGGCGGCTGGTGGCGGACAGCGGGCTGTCGCTCGGGGATGCCGCGCCGTTCGCGCCGGAGCGCTCGCTCGGCGAGGTGCTTCTCGAGCCGACCCGCATCTATGTCCGGCCTCTTCTCTCGGTGCTTGAGGCGGGCGGCGCCATCAAGGCGATGGCACACGTCACCGGCGGCGGGATCACCGACAACCTGCCGCGCGTGCTGCCCGACGGGGTAAGCGCCGTCGTCGATCGTGGCCGGCTTCCGGTGCCGGCGGTATTTGGCTGGCTCGCCAATCTCGGCAACATCGAAGAGGCGGAAATGCTGCGTACGTTCAATTGCGGCATCGGCATGGTCGTCGTGGTGGCCGAAGCCGAAGCCGAGGCTGTCGCCGCGGCGCTGCGGCGGGCCGGTGAGGCGGTGCACGACATCGGCCATGTCGCCACGTCGGGCAGTGCACCGGTGGAATACGTCGGACAGTTTCCGGTGGGCCGGCAATGAACGAGCGCAGGAAGGTCGGCGTCATCATCTCGGGCCGGGGCAGCAATCTCGCTGCCCTCATCGATGCGACGCGGGCGGACGATTATCCGGCCACGATCGTCAAGGTCATCTCGAACCGCCCCTCCGCCGCCGGCCTGAAGACAGCCGCTGCCGAAGGAATACCGGCGGTCACGGTTGACGACACGCAGTATGAAACACGGGAGGAGTTCGAGGCCCAGATGACAGCCGAGCTAGAGGCAGCCGACGTGGAGATCGTCTGCCTCGCGGGCTTCATGCGACTTCTGACCGACAGCTTCATCACGCGCTGGCGCAACAACCTCATCAACATCCACCCGTCGCTGCTGCCGGCGTACCCGGGGGTCCATACCCACGAGCGAGCGATCCAGGACGGCGTACGCATCAGCGGTGCCACCGTGCACTACGTGCGCTCCAAGATGGATGCCGGGCCTATCATCGCCCAGGCAGCGGTCCCGGTGCTGCCGGAAGACACGCCGGAGGAACTTGCCGCCCGCGTGCTCAAGGCGGAACATGTCCTCTATCCGTTCGCCCTTTCGCTGGTCGCATCCGGCAAGGTCAGGGTGGTCAGCGAGGAGGTGGTCTATCAGATCCCCGGTACCGTGCTGCCGCCACTGTTTTCGCCGGCGATCGAGATTTCGCCGAGGCCCCCCGCCGCCGCCTCGTCCGGGCGAATGAGCGCGCGGTCACGGCGCGGACAGTAGTTCCACCGAGGCGATCGTCCCGAACATCGGGATTGCGTGCCAACGTGGCGGGCAGGCCGGCTGCTGAAGACCGGCAAGGCGGCCGCCGGTCCTTCGTCCAGACGCGTCAGCCGACGCTGGCCGTTTCCAGCTCCGCCCCCGACGTCGTGTCCTGCTCCACTGCCGCCCTCACCCAGACGTGGTTGTCGTGGAACGCGCCGCCGCCGCATGGCGCCGGCTGGTCGGCACCGGTGACCGTGTTGATCCCGTTGCCGTCCTCGAAGGCGTCGTTCGGCCACACGCCCTCCGAGATCACCACGCCCCGCTGGACCCCCCTGAAGGCCCGGGCGTGCAGGATCACCTCGCCGCGCTCGTTGCCGATCCGCACCTTCTGGCCGTCGACCAGACCGAGCCGCGCCAGGTCGTCGGGGTGGATCATGAGCTCCGGGCGGCCCTCGCGGGTGCGCGACGACCGCGTCTCGTTGAACGACGAGTTGAGGAACGAGCGGGCCGGGCTGGTGGCAAGCCGGAACGGATGTTCGTCGTCGACCGGCTCGGTCGCAGCCCAGTAGTCGGGGAACGACGGCATGTCGTCGACCGGGCCGAGCGCCTTCTGGATGTAGGGCCTGAAGCGGACCGCCTTCCAGTCGACCCGGAAATGGTACTTTCCGTCCGGATGCTTGAAGCCGTCGAGGTAGTGGGCGCGGGCAAAGTCCGGCTGGCAGTCGATCCACCGCTTCTCCTCGAGCTCGGCGAGGGTCCCCCAACCGGAAGCCTGCAGCGTCCAGTCGATCAGTTCGCGCGGTGTCATGTCGAAGCCGGGGTGTTCTGCGCCCAGGCGCTTGGCCAGGGCGCAGATGACATCGTGGTTCGAGCGGCACTCGCCGGGCGGTTCGACAAGCTTCGGCCCGAACTGGATGTGCTGGTGCCCGCCGCCCTGGTAGACGTCGTCATGCTCGAGGAACATGGTCGCCGGCAGCACGATGTCGGCCATGCGGGCGGTCTCCGTCATGACCTGCTCGTGAACGGCCACGAACAGGTCGGTGCGGGCGTGGTGCTGTTTCACCTTGCGCTGGTTGGGGCAGAGCGAAACCGGGTTGGTGTTCTGGATGAGCATCGCGGTGACCGGCGGCCCGCCCTTCAGGTCCTGCGGGTCGCCCGTGAGCACCGGGCCGGCGCGCGTCTGGTCGAGCCAGCGCACCGAATCGTCCACCGCGTCCAGCCCCTCGATCATGGTCTTGTCCCAGTGATAGATCGAGCCGCTGTTGTGGAACGCCCCGCCGCCCTCGTAGCGCCAGGCGCCGGTGACGGTGGCGATGCTGGTGGCCGCATGCATCGACATCGTGCCGTTCCGCTGCCGCGAGAAACCGTAGCCGAGGCGCAGGTAGGTGCGCGGCGTGGTGCCGATCTTGCGGGCGAATGCCTCGATCTGGTCGACGGTGAGGCCGGTGATCGCTGCCGCCCACTCGGGCGTTCGTGTGGAGAGGTGAGCCTCGAACTCGTTCGGGCAGTCGGAGAAGCGTTCGAGATACTCGCGGTCGGCATGACCGTCGCGGAACAGGACGTGCATCACCGCGCACGCAAGTGCGGCGTCGGTCCCCGGCCTGAGCACGAGGCCCATGTCGGCCTGCTTCACTGTCGCCGTTTCATAGATGTCGACGACGGCAATCTCGGCACCGCGCTCCTTGCGGGCGCGCAGGGCGTGGGTCATGACGTTTACCTGGGTGTGCACCGGGTTGGTGCCCCAGATCACCACGAAATCGGACTTTGCCATCTCGCGCGGGTCGGGGCCGTAGAGCCTGCCGGTGCCGGCGATGAAACCCGGCCAGGCGAGCGCCGTGCAGATGGTGTCGTACATCCGCGAGTACTTCTTGACGTGGCGCAGCCGGTTTATGCCGTCGCGCATGACGAGGCCCATGGTGCCGGCGTAGTAGTAGGGCCACACCGTCTCCGGACCGTAACGCTGCTCGGCCTTGACGAAGGCTTCGGCAATCTCGTCCAGGGCATCGTCCCAGGAGATGCGCTCGAAGGTGCCGGAGCCCTTTTCGCCCTTCCGCCGGAGTGGATACTTCACCCGGTCGGGATTGTGGATGCGCTCGGCGTAGCGGGCGACCTTGGCGCAGACGACGCCGGCGGTGTAGCTGTGGTCCCTGGCGCCGCGCACCCGTCCGATGGTGAACGGATCGACGATCTCCACCTCAAGCGCGCAGGTTGACGGGCAGTCGTGCGGACAGGCGCTGTAGCCCGTCGCGATCTTCGGACGCACGTTCATCGGCAGACTCCTCTGATGCGCCCATTCATAGCGCAAGACAGCGGCGAAGTTTAGGGGCCGCTCGCTTCGACGTTCGGCTAGGTCCGGGCCTGGAAGAATCCGAACCCGATGTCGCCGGCGTCGAGGTTCGGCGCCCCCACCAGCGTGGCGAAGTGCACGGATCCGCCGACGAAGCCGTCCTGGTCGTAGAACAACCACCCGTCGTCGGTGTCGTAGAGGAAAGTGGCGGTGAAATCGTCCGCCGGCTTGGGGTTCTTTCCCTTTACCATAGACGTCTTGCATGCATGCGGGTGCGGGCGTTCCGAACCGCCGACGGCATGAAGGTCCTGCCGGTGTGGACGCTCTGTCGCTGGCGCGCCCGGTTGCAGCGGCGGCTGGATGCCGCCAAGGTGATACCGATGGAACGCGACGGAGGCCGACCTTCCGGTGAGCATGGATGGACAATTCGACGTGGTGGTCGTCGGCGACGGACCGGCGGGGTTGCTTGCCGCCCTGTTGCTTGCCCGTTCCGGCCTTAGGACTGCCATCATCGGCCGCACCGCAGGCGATGGCGGGACTGCCCCTCGTTTGCCGGTCGACAGTCGAACGACCGCGCTCATGCAGGGTTCGATCAGGCTCCTGGACGATCTGGAGCTATGGCCGCGGCTGCGGGCGGATGCCGCTCCGTTGTGGCGACTGCGCCTCGTCGATGATACCGGCGGACCGATCGCCGCCCCTACGGTTGAGTTCGATGCCCGCGAACTGGGCGACGAACCGTTCGCGTGGAACATCCCGAACGATCGTCTGTCGACCGCCCTCCGCGAGGCCCTCCGCAGCTGCCCGACCGCCACCGTGATTGCCTGTCCCGGCGGTGCCCAGGCAGTGATCGTTGCGCGCGATCATGCCACGGTGGAAACGGGTGACGGAACACGCTTCGACGCGAGCCTCCTCGTCGCCGCGGACGGCGTGGAGTCGATCACCCGCGAAGCCGCGGAGATCCGCACCATCGAGTGGGAATACGGCCAGACCGCCGTCGTCGCCACCTTCTCGCACGAAGGTTCTCATGGTGACACGTCGATCGAGTTCCACCGCAGCGAGGGCCCGTTCACCCTGGTGCCGCTCCCGGGCAACCGGTCGAGCCTCATATGGGTCATGCCTCCGAATGCTGCGCGCGAGGTCATGCGCCTGCCGACCAGGGAGTTCGAGACGAGGATCGAGGCGCTGAGCCACGGCGTTCGCGGCCGGATCCGCGACAGCGCCGGTCGCGCACGGTTTGCGACGCGGGCGATGCTCGCGCGGACATTCGCTCACCGACGGGTGGCGCTCGTCGGAGAGGCCGCCCACGTCCTGCCGCCGATCGGTGCCCAGGGGCTCAACCTCGGATTCCGCGATGCCGCGTGCATTGCTGAACTCGCCGGCAACGCGTTCGCCACGGGCCGCGACATCGGCGGTGCCGATGTTCTCGCGGCATACGATAGGGCGCGGCGCGCCGATGTGCTGCCGCGCGGGTTCGCGGTGGATCTTCTCAACCGGTCGCTGATGCCGCGGGCGTTGCCGCTGCGTGCATTGCGGGGGCTGGGCCTTGCAGTCGTTGACCAGGTGGGGCCGTTGCGGCGGGCGCTGATGCGGCAGGGCCTCGGCCCTGACCTGTTTGCATAGCGGGGTCAGCCGGCGGCGCGCTTCAGCGTCTCGTCATTGTGGGCGCCAAGGGCGGGAGCAGATTTCGGTTTCTCGGGCGGCGACCGGAACTGCGGCACGACGCACACCGGCGTTGCCGGGATCCGTTCGCCATCCTCGTTTTCCAGCACGTGATCGAACAGGCCGCGGCTGCGGAAGTGCGGCTCCTGCATCGCTTCCTCGAGCGACTGGACGATGGAGCAGCAGCAATCCTGATGATAGAAGGTGCGCCGCCATTCGCCGGCGGTCTTTGACGCGATGATGGTGGCAACGGCGGCGATGGTCGCCTGCGGGTCCGCACCGTCATCGCGCAGGTCGTCGGGAAGGCCGATCAGGTCACACACCCGATCCCAGAATTTCTGTTCCAGCGCAGCCACGGCGACGAATCGGCCGTCACGGGTCGGATACAGCCGGTAGCGCGGGCTGCCGCCGGTAAGGAGCGCGTCGCCGTTGCCCGGCCACTTGCCGGTCACCAGCCCCTGCCCCATCGCCCACGTCATCAGCATGAACATGTTGTCGGTCATGGCGATGTCGAGATGCGTGCCGCGACCGGTCCGGTCACGCTGAAGGAGCGCGAGCAGAATGTTCACGACCGCCGGATAGCTGCCGCCGGCCAGGTCGGCAGCGAGCACCGGCGGCACGGTGGGCTGGCTGTCGGTGCCCATGGACAGCGCGAGCAGGCCCGTGTCGCCGATGTAGTTCAGGTCGTGACCGGCAACGTCCGACTTCGGGCCGTCGGCGCCGTAGCCAGTGATCGAGCAGTAGACGATCCGCGGATTCAGGCGTGACACGGCGTCGTAACCGAGGCCCAGACGGTCCATGACGCCGGGCCGAAACTGCTCGATCAGCACGTCTGCCTCGGCCAGCAACGGCCGCAGCATGGCGAGCGACCGTTCGTCCTTGAGGTCGATCGCCAGGCTCTTCTTGCCGCGATTGAGGAGCGCGAAGTTGACCGAGTCGCGGCCCCACCTGGGCTCGTACCGGCGCATCTCCTCGCCGTACCCGGGGCGTTCGATCTTGATCACCTCGGCGCCTGCCTCGGCGAGGATCAACCCTGCGAGCGGCCCCGGAAGCAGGGTGGAGAAATCGAGAACCTTCACTCCCGAAAGCGGTTGCAGGGTCGCGGTTGCGGGCATCGACAGGTCGCTCCTTGATCTTGGTAACAGGGTTGCGGTGGCCGAATCACGAGGCGAGGTCAAGCCGGAGGTCACCGGAAACTGAGGAGATCGTATGGCAGGAGCCCCTGATCGATGACGGCGAGCAGGGCCGGAACGGTCAATGCCGACAGGACGGTCGTGACGAGGATCGTGCTCGAGGCACCTTCCACCCACGCTCCGTACTGGTCGGCGAACACGTAGACGTTGGCCGCCGTCGGCAGCGATGCCATCAGGACGGCGACGCCGATCCAGAGCGGGTCGAAACCGCCGATCAGTCCCAGCAGCACGAGAACGATGAACGGGTGGAACAGCACCTTCAGCGTCACCAGCAGCGGAAACTCCCGCCCGACGCCGGAGAAGCGGCGTTGCGCAACGGTGATGCCGAGGGCGAACAGGGCTGCGGGAGCGGCAGCGCGGGACAAGATCTCCAGGAACGTATCCAGGGCCGTCGGCAGCTTGATCCCGGTTGCCGCCGCTGCCGCCCCGGCGGCGGTGGCGACGATGAACGGATGCGAGACGATCGACCTGACGATGTTGAACGCGATCTCGCCGCGGGATGCCTCCGCCCGCGTGGTGCCGATGGCGGCGGTCAGCGGCACCAGCGTGAACTGCACGATGTTGTCGAAGCAGAACACGAGGATTGCCGGGACCACCGCCGCCTCGCCGAACGCGGCGACGGCCAGGACGAGACCCATGTAGCCGATGTTGCCGTAGCTCGCGGCCGAGGCCTGGATGCCGGCGACATGGACCGGCGCGCGCATCGCCCACACGCCGTTTGCGAATGCTACGGCAAAGACGAGGCAGGTGGCCGCGGTGGTGCAGACGATGAAGGGCCAGTTGAGCAACTGCTCGAACGGGGCCTGCGAGACGGTGCGATAGATCATCGCCGGCAGGGCAAAATACAGCACGAGGACGTTGAGCCGGTCGCCGGCGCGCTCCTCGATGTGAAACAGCTTCGCCGCCACGACGCCGGCGAAGATCAGACCGAAGAACGGCAGTGCGAGATTGATGACGGAAGGCAATGGCAGACGTGCCGGTGAGAGGGCCAAATGACCCGTGCTCTTAGCGCGATCCGGCTGCGCCATCCAGTGCAATGGGTGGCGATTCCATCCACACAGGGACCGATCTGATCGGCCGGGCAGCTTGCCAGGCCGCGGCAAGTGACCTAATCAGCGCCGACGGGGCCAATGCCCAGCGGACGGAGACAGTCGTGAAACTGCCCTCCCGTTTCTACAGACCGCTCGCCGCCGGCGCGCCCGAGCCGTGGCGCGAGTTGCCGGTGCGGCTGGAGCGAATGATCCATTTCGTGCCGCCGCACGTGGACAAGCTGCGCGGGAAGGTAGGCGAGTTGATATCGCAGGTCGATGTCATCCTGGGAAATCTCGAGGATGCCATCCCGGCCGATGCCAAAAAGGCCGCACGCGAGGGCTTCATCGAAATGGCCCGGGCGCACAATTACGGCCGCACCGGGCTATGGACGCGCGTCAATGCCCTCGACAGTCCATGGGCGCTCGATGACATCATCGAGATCGTTGGCGCCGTGGGCCACAAGCTCGACGTGATCATGCTGCCGAAGGTGGAGGGCGCGTGGGACATCCACTACGCCGACCGGCTGCTCGCACAGCTCGAAGCAAGACACGCTCTCGAGAAGCCGATCCTGATCCATGCGATTCTCGAGACCGCGGAAGGCGTCATGCGCGTGGAGGAGATAGCGTCCGCCTCCCCGCGCATGCACGGGGTGAGCCTGGGCCCGGCCGATCTTGCCGCCTCGCGCGGAATGAAGACGACGCGGGTCGGTGGCGGTCATCCCGACTACGGCGTCATCGCCGACAAGGGCGACGGCGGCGGGCGCGCCTTCTTTCAACAGGACCCATGGCACTATACCGTGGCCCGCATGGTCGATGCCTGCGCGGCGAACGGGATCAAGGCGTTCTATGGTCCGTTTGGCGACTTCAGCGATCCGGAAGCCTGCGAGGCGCAGTTCCGCAACGCCTTCCTGATGGGTTGCGTCGGCGCCTGGACACTGCATCCGAGCCAGATCGAGATCGCCAAGCGGGTGTTCAGCCCCGATCCTGCCGAGGTCGCCTTTGCAAGGCGCATTCTCGAGGCGATGCCGGACGGTACCGGCGCCGTCATGATCGACGGCAAGATGCAGGACGACGCGACATGGAAGCAGGCGCGAGTGATCGTCGATCTGGCACGGATGGTGGCGGAAAGGGAACCGGACCAGGCAGCACTTTATGGGTTGAAGACCACGGACTGACGGCTTGAAACGGCCCGATTCCTCCCTAGACTATGGGCCGGGCAAGCCGCGGATTGCAGCGGTCGGCGCACTACACGGGATCGTACGATGCAGATCAATCGCACGGCCAAGTTTCGGATAGGCCAGGTGGTCAGGCACCGCTTCTTCCCGTTCCGGGGCGTCATATTCGATGTCGATCCCACCTTCAGCAATACGGAGGAGTGGTGGGAAGCGATTCCGGAATCGATCCGGCCGGTCAAGGATCAGCCCTTCTACCACCTCCTGGCCGAGAACGAGGACACCGAATACATAGCCTACGTGTCGGAACAGAACCTCCTCGCCGACGACACCGGCGAGCCGGTCCGCCATCCGCAGGTGCCCGAATTCTTCGAAGAACTCGAGAACGGCATCTACAAGCGCCGCGGCGCTCAGGCGAACTGAGCGCACGGTTTCCTGCGTTTCCCGTGCAAGGCGGAAAGGCGGCGCTGAGCCATCGACCTGCTTTTTTCACCGGCGACTGGCGTCAGTTGTCACGACTGGATCGCCGGGGATTGCCCCGAACCGGTTCGAGCGCCGGGCCCGCATGGCGGGAAGATCAGGCATGAATAGAATCCGGTATCACCCGGCGCCCTTCCTCGCCTTCCTCACCCTGCTCCTTCTGGCGACGGCGACGGCAGCCGAGCCGCGCCACGGGATCGCGATGCATGGCGAGCCCGGCTATTCCGAAGGCTTCCGCCACTTCAGGTATGTCAATCCGGATGCCCCGAAGGGCGGCGAACTGAAACTCGCGGTGGTGGGCTCGTTCGACAGCACCAATCCGCTGACCTTGCTCGGCCAACCGGCCGAGGGCGTTCGCGAGTACGTATTCGAGAGCCTGATGGCGCGGGCGATGGACGAACCGTTCTCGCTTTACGGCCTGATCGCCGAAACCATCGAAACGGCTGATGACCGGTCGTGGGTAGAGTTTCGCCTTCGGCCACAGGCCCGTTTCTCGGACGGCCATCCGCTGACGGCGGACGACGTGGTATTCTCGCTGGAGACCCTGCGCGACCACGGCCGGCCCAACCACCAGTACTATTACTCGAAGGTGGTCCGCGTCGAACGGCCCGGTCCCAGAACGGTGCGCTTTGTCCTGGATGGCGGGGACCGTGAGATGCCGCTGATCCTGGGGCTGATGCCGGTCATTCCGAAGCATCATTACGAGGGCCGGAAGTTCGAGGCCACGACGCTCGATGCTCCGCTCGGCTCAGGACCCTATATCGTCGATCGCATCGAACCGGGCCGGGCCATCCGCTATCGCCGCAACCCCGATTACTGGGGGCGCGATCTCGCCGTAATCCGCGGCCGGTTCAATTTCGATGTCGTGCGATACGACTATTATCGTGACGCCAATGCAGCGTTCGAAGCCTTCAAGAAGGGACTGTACGACTTCAGGAGCGAGGGCGATCCGACGCGTTGGTCGCGCGGATACAACTTCGCCGCGGTAGCCGATGGGGAGGTGATCCGCGAGGAGTTCGAAACCGGAGTGCCGGCGCCAATGTCCGCATTCGTGTTCAATACGCGGCGCCCGCTGTTCGTCGATGCCCGGGTCCGCCAGGCGCTCCTGCACCTGTTCGATTTCGAGTGGGCCAACAAGAACCTCTTTCACGGTCTGTACGAGCGGACCCAAAGCTTCTTCCACGGCTCCGAGCTTTCGTCGCATGGCCGGCCCGCCGACCCGCGTGAACGCACCCTGCTGGCGCCGTTCGCCGGAGCGGTTCCGGAGGACATCATGGAGGGCCGATACGCGCTGCCGATGAGTGACGGCTCCGGCCGCGACCGTTCACAACGAAGACGCGCGCTCGACCTGATGGCTGAGGCCGGTTACCTGATCCGGAACGGGGTGGCCATCGACCCTGACGGCCGGCCGGTCCGTTTCGAGATCATGGTGGCGAGCCGCGAACAGGAGCGGGTGGCGCTCCACTTCTCCCGTTCGCTGAAGGCCGCCGGAATCGGCACGTCGATCCGGCTGGTCGATTCCGCACAGTTCCAGCGCCGGCTGCAGACGTACGATTTCGATATGGTGCCGTTCACCTGGTACAACTCGCTGTCGCCGGGCAATGAGCAGGCCTTCTACTGGGGCTCGCAGGGGCGAAACACCGAGGGCACACGCAACTACATGGGCGTGGCAGAGCCTGCGATCGACGCCATGATCGAGGCGATGCTGCAGGCGGATGCGCGGCCGGATTTCATCTCCGCGGTGCGGGCACTCGACCGCCTGCTCATGGCCGGGCGGTACGTCATCCCGCTCTACCACGCCCCGCGCCAGTGGACGGCATACCGGTCCCACCTTGCGCATCCGGAAACGACCTCCCTCTACGGCTACCAGCTCGATACTTGGTGGCGGGTCGAGAATCGGTAGATAGTCGTTGCGTGGTCCCGCGCGGCGATACGCACCGGCCGGGCCGCCGGCCGGTGACTGCCGGGGCGCGTGGAGGGCGACATGATCCTGTCCGACCGCCCGACGATCGACGCCTATCGCAAGGAAGGCGTCTGGGGCGACCAGACACTGGCCGACATCTTCCGCAAAACCGCCGCCCGTCATCCCGGCCGCATCGCGCTCTGCGATCCGCCCGACCGCGTCGAGTTCACGAACGGCGGGCAACGGTGTCTCACATACAATGAACTGGCGCGGGCGGTCGGCCTCATGGCCGGCCGGCTGCGCGGCCTCGGACTGAGGCAGGACGATGTCGTGGCGTTCCAGCTGCCGAACACCGTCGAACAGGTGGTGGTACTGCTCGCCGCATTCGAGACGGGCATGATCGTCTCGCCCATGCCGCTGCCATGGCGGCAACACGAGATGGCCGCTGCACTGGACCTCGTCGCTCCCCGAGCGCTGATCGCAATGGACAGGATAGCCGGATACCGGCCGGCCGCAGCGGCGATGGATGTCGCCGCCCGCCAGCTCTCGGTCCGCTTCGTGATGGGCTTCGGGCACGACCTGCCGGTCGAGGTCGAACGGCTGGACAGCGTGTTCGAGGCCACCGGGCTGCCGGCGACGGGATACACAGGCTGCGGCAGCGCAGACAGTGTCGCCACCGTCACGTGGACCTGCGGCGGGTCAACGCCGGTGCCGATACCGCGCTCGCACAATCAGTGGATCGCTGCCGGCCTGATGGTCGGGCTGGAAGCGGCGGTCGACGACGGGGCGACCATTCTCGCGCCCTACCCGCTCACCGGCCTCGTGCCGACGGCGACCTTCCTGGTGCCCTGGCTGCTGAGCGGTGGGACCCTCGTCCTCCACCATCCGTTTGCTCCGGATACCTTCGTCGAGCAGATGGACCGGCACCGGGTCAGCTTCACCGGGCTGCCGCCCACGGTGATCGAGGAACTGGCAGACCTCGACGAACTGGCCATCGGACGACGCGGCTGCATGGCCTGCATCTGGCCGGGACCGACGCTGCCGACACACATCCCGCTGATGTCCGGTTCATCGGGCGGTTGGCCGATCATCGACATCCGCGCCTTCGGCGAGGTCGCGTTTCTGGCGCAGCGGCGCCATGGTGCAACGCCGGCGGCGATACCGCTCGGGGACGTCACCTTCCCTACCGGCCGGCGCGGCGGGGTCCGGCTCCTGCAGACCCGCGTCAAGGGCCGCATCATGAACAATGCCACGGAACGCCACCTGCTCGGGGGAGAACTGCTGGTCAGGAGCCCGATGCAGCCGGATTCGGTCTACCCCACCGCCGCCGACGGGCAGTTGACCGCCCCGCTGCGCGATCCGCGTGGTTTCGCGCCGACCGGGTTGCGGTGTCGCCTCGACGGCGGCGACCAGCCAGCCATCGAGGTGCTGCGGAGCACCAACGGCGTCATCTGGCACGGCGGACTTGCCATCTCGGCCGACGAACTCGACCGGCTGTACCGCAGGCTTGGGAAGGTCGAAGATGCCGCCGCATTTGCCTCGACCGACCCGGTCCTCGGTGACCGCATCATGGCCGCCGTGGTGCCGAGGCCCGGCGCTACGGTCACCCGGGATGACCTTGCCGCGTACCTGAAGGCGCGCAAGGTCGCCCCCTACAAGGTGCCGGAGGGCGTGATCACGGTTGACGCCATCCCTCGCGACGCCGACGGCCGGGTCCTGCGCGACCGGTTGACTGGAAAAGCCTTATTCTCCAGTCTGATACCAGCGTGACCTGAAGCATCATGTCACACGAAAGTGGGCTCCGGACCGCCGGTGTGCGCCACCTGCCCGCCGCTTCCTCCGGGGGCGCCGCCACCAATCGCGCAACGGTACTGGCATGGCGGCCGTTGGCA
>Ga0079224_100002450_pt1 | contig 22549 bp, 17 predicted proteins | sample Stecom2015_FD_80414 | JGI IMG/M metagenome (GOLD analysis project Ga0079224, IMG submission 80414) | Agricultural soil microbial communities from Utah to study Nitrogen management - Steer compost 2015 | ecosystem: Environmental > Terrestrial > Soil > Agricultural land | place: USA: Utah...
CGCGAGCGCGTCGTGGTACTCGTCGGCCGGGTCGGTGGCGACCAGCGCGTCGATGCCGCGGCCGTGCCCGGCGACCAGCACCACTGCAGCGCCGGTGTCGTGCTCCGGGGCGGGGCGCAGGAGGAAGGCCGGGATCTCATCCGCCGGGGCGTCCGGTGCGGCGCCGGGCTCCCCGCACGGGGCGAGGAGCGTCACCTCGACGACGTCGCCGCCTGCGGAGCCCTCGGCAGGGCGCGGTGGCACCTCGGCAAGACGTCCGACGGGGCTGTCGAGATCGAGGCCGAGCAGGATGCGCAGGTGGGCGCGGCGGGCGTCGGCATCACGATCGATGCTGGCGCCCACTTCCGCGTTGATGTCGGCACCGTGAGAAGACATGGGACCTCGTTCCACCGCGGCATGCGCGGCTCTCAGGGCGCTGCCTCCGGTGGCGGCGCCGTCAGCGGCTCCCGATGGCGAGGCCGCCCTGGTAGCGTAGGCCGCCATGATGCGGGGAACCGGTTTCTCCGCCTGTCGAGACGGCACTTCCGTCGCCTTCCCAGACCCCTTATCCCCCCGCCTCGGCAAGGATGTGAGCACCCATGGCGCGCAGCAATGTCGGTCCGACCATCACTGAGGTCGCGAAGGCCGCCGGGGTCTCCCGTGCAACGGTCTCCCGAGTGCTCAACGGCCGCACCACCGTCGACCCTGCGATCGGGGCACGCGTGCGCGCACAGGCAGAACGCCTGCAGTACCGCCCGAATCTCACCGCCCGCTATCTCTCCACCGGCCGAACCATGACGGTCTCGCTGGTCATCCCCGATCTCGGCAACCCGATGTTCCAGTCCGTGCTGCGCAGCCTCACCCGTGCGGCGGAGAGCGCTGGGTACGGCGTGCTGGTCGCGGAGGCGCAGAGCGCGGAGAAGGAGGCGCGGATCGCCCAGGACGCCCGCCGGCAGTGCGACGCGGTAGTGCTCGTCGCCCCGCGCACGGTCGATGCCGAGCTCGATGCGCTCATCACGCAGGTCGCACCGGTCGTGGTCCTGAACCGGCGGCTGAAGGATCCGCACGTGGCGAGCGTGGGCATCGACTACGGCGCGGGCGTGACTCAGCTTGTCGACCACCTGACCGCTCTCGGCCACCGCGATCTGCTGTATGTCGCCGGGCCAGAGCGCAGTGCCGCGCATCAGGAGCGCCTCGCGACCCTGAACTCGATCGCGGCCTCGCGCCCCGAGCTGTCGGTGCGGACGATCCCGGGCGGCGCCTCGATGGCCGCCGGGCACGACGTGGCCGAAGAGGTTCTCGCGAGCGGCGCGACGGGCGTCCTCGCCTTCAACGACCTGGTCGCCTTCGGCCTCCTCGCCCGGCTCCACGGCCTGAGCGTGGACGTGCCCGGCGACCTCTCGGTGACAGGATTCGACGGGATCGAGCTGTCTCGCTTCGCGGTGCCTGCGCTGACCACGGTGGGACAGGAGGAGCTGGACACGGGAGCGGTCGCCTGGTCCCTGCTGGAGCCTCAGCTGGCAGCGACGGGGAAGGCAGGACCGGTCGAGCATGCGCTGCTCACGCCGCGCCTGATCGTCGGTGACAGCACAGGCCCGGCACCTGCTGCTCGCGCCTCCGCGCACGCCCCCGCAGCCGACGCCGCACCGGACCCGGCAGCACGATGACTCCCTCTACTCCCCCCACAACCCCGCGCCCACGCCGGGTGGTGCTGGCCGGGGATTCGGCGGTCGCGCCGCACACCGCGGTCGACTATCCGGTCAGCGGCTGGGGCGCGCATCTGGGGGCGGCGCTCACGGCGCGTTGCACGGACCTGTCCACCACGCGCAGCGGCCGCACCCGACCGGCGCGCGGGCGCACCGCTTCCCCACCGGCCGAGCCGCTGCACGTCATCGACCTCGCCCAGGACGGGGCGACCACTGCCTCGCACCGGGAAGAGGGACTGTGGGCAGCGGTGCTGGAGGTGGCAGGCCCCGGGGATGTGGTGCTGCTGCAGTTCGGGCACCACGATCAGGCGCATGACGACCTCGCCGCCTGGGGCGGCTTCTCCCGGAACCTCGAGCGGATGGTCGAGGAGGTGCGGGCAGCGGGTGCACACCCGGTGCTGTGCACCCCGGTGACTGGGCGACACTTCGCCGGTGGCCGCCTGGTGCGCACACCGAGCGAGCATCCCGCAGCGGTCTTCGCGATCGCGGAGATCCACGACGCGCCGGTGCTGGATCTGCGCTCGCGCACTCGGGAGCTCATCGAAGCCTGGGGCGAGGGGCCTTCTCGCCTGCTGTTCGCGCAGCGGCAGCCCGATCAGAGCATTCCGCCCTCGGGCGGGATCGAGGACGGCACCCGTCTCTCGATCGACGGCGCGATCGCGGTCGCGGAGATCGTCGCAGAGCTGCTCACGCCCGTCATGCGTGCCCTGCCCTGCCGTGACAGGGCCGGGGCGGTCGCGTCTGCACGCTGACCGCCCCGGCCCGTCGGCCGCTCCATCCCTGCTGGAGCGGCACCTCACCCGGTGCCGACGGTCTGCCCGTCCGTCGGCCCCTCCGGGGTCAGTTCCCGAGCTGCAGACTCACCGTCGCCACGGAGTGCGGCGGGAGCCTCAGCTCGAGGCCGCGCGCATGCGCGCGGACATCGGTGAGCGGCGCAGGCGCGACGGCGTCCGGCTGCTCGGGCGTGTTGTGCGCGGCGGTGGATGCCCCCGTCAGCACGGTCGCCTCGTGCCCGAGGACCTCGCGGCCGCGCAGGTCCAGGACAAGGGTACGGGGCGCGTCGGCCGAGAGGTTCGACAGGGACACCAGCGCGGTGGAGTCTTCCGGTCGCAGCGAGGCGGAGGCGGAGACCATCGGCAGCAGGCGGCCGTCGACCTCCTGCACCTCCTCGGGCAGCAGCACGTGGGCGGCGAGCGCTCGGGCGTCCTGGTGGCCGGCGTTCATCGCGAACACGTGATACGTCGGGGTGAGCACGAGCGCGCCGGAGTCCGGATCGGTGAGCACCATCGCCTGGAGCACGTTGACGGTCTGGGCGATGTTGGCCATGAGCAGGCGGTCCGCGTGGCGATGGAAGCCGTCGAAGTGGATCGCGGCGACCAGCGCGTCCCGCACCGTGTTCTGCTGGTACAGGAATCCGGGGTTCGTGCCCGGCTCGACGTTCCACCAGGTGCCCCACTCATCGACGACCAGCCCGATCTTCTTGTGCGGGTCAAAGTGGTCCATCACGGTGGCGTGGCGGGCCACGAGCTCCTCGGCGCGGGCGGCGCGGGAAAGGGTGCGGTACCACTCCTCCTCGGTGAACTCGGTGGCGCTGCCCTTGTCCTGCCAGGGGCCGGACATCGTGTAGTAATGCATCGAGATGGCCTGGTAGGGGCCGGCTTCGCCGCCCGGATGCTCGAGGTTCTTCGCGGCGCGCATGAGCGCCTCGGTCCACTCATAGTCATCGTCGGACGCGCCGGCGGCGATGCGGGTGACGCGGTTGTCGGCGTGGTCGCGCACGTAGGTGGCGTACTGGCGGGCGAGCGCCGCGTAGTCCTCGGCGCGCATGGTCCCGCCGCAGCCCCAGGGCTCGTTGCCGATGCCGAAGAAGGGCACCTGCCAGGGCTCCTCACGTCCGTTCTGGCGGCGCAGCGAGGCCATCGGGGAGTCGTCGGCGCGGGTGAGGTACTCGATCCACTCGCTCATCTCGGCGACGGTCCCGGAGCCCACGTTGCCGTTGACGTACGCCTCGGTGCCCAGCAGCTCCACGAGGTCCATGAACTCGTGGGTGCCGAAGGAGTTGTCCTCGACGATGTCGCCCCAGTGGGAGTTGACCATGCGGGGGCGGTCCTCGCGTGGGCCGATCCCGTCCTTCCAGTGGTAGTCGTCGGCGAAGCAGCCGCCGGGCCAGCGCAGGTTCGGAATGCGCAGGGCCCGCAACGCCTCGACGACGTCATTCCGGATCCCGCGGGTGTTCGGGATCGGCGAATCCTCGCCCACGTAGAAGCCGCCGTAGATGCAGCGGCCCAGGTGCTCGGCGAAGTGGCCGTAGATATGGCGGGAGATCGTGGGACCGGGCAGGTCCAGGTCGATCACCACGCGAGCGGGCCCGTCGGTGGGCGCGGCGGTGGGGCCGGTGGAGGAGCTCGGGCGGGAGCCGAGCCCGGTGGGGGTCAGCGCGGCGGCGAGGTTGCCGGTCAGGTTCTGGTCGGTCATCGATGCTCCGTTCAGGCGGCGCGGGCGAGGCGCACGAGGGTCCAGGAGATCGCGGGCAGGGCGCCGATGAGCCGGCCGTCCTTGAGCGCGATCGTGTCGTTCGCGGCGGGGACCACGGTCTCCGGCGCGTCCTTGGTGTTCACGGCGTAGGGGTCCTCGTGGTGCAGGGTCACGGCCTCGACGAGCTCGAGGTCGCCGAACGCTGCGAGGTCCGCCTCGAGCGCGAGCTCCTCGTCAGCGCCGCGGTTGACGACGAAGACGGCGAGGTCGCCGGACTCCTCGTCCCAGGTCGCGACCGCGTCGGCCGCGGAGCTGGTGCCGAAGCGAGCGTTCTCGAAGGTCGGCGCCGCCAGGCGCACGTCGAGCACCTCGCCGCGGGCGTGCTGCGAGGTGAGGGCGAAGGGATGGAAGGTGGTCTGCTTCCAGGCCGCGCCGCCGGGCTCGGTCATGATCGGGGCGATGACGTTGACGAGCTGGGCGAGGGAGGCGGAGGCGACGCGGTCGCTGTGGCGCAGCAGGGAGATCAGCAGGTTCCCGAAGACCACGGCGTCCATCGCGTTGTAGGTGTCCTCGAGCAGGACCGGCGCGACGGGCCAGTCGTCTCCCTGGGGCGGGCGGGACTCGGCGCGGTGCTGGTACCAGATGTTCCACTCGTCGAAGCTGATCATGATGCGCTTGTCGCGCTTGAGCTTCGCGCGGACGTGGTCGGCGGTGGCGACGACGGAGTCGATGAAGTGGTCCATGTCGTCGGCCGAGGCGAGGAAGGAGGCCTGGTCGCCGTCCTTCTCGGAGTAGTAGGCGTGCGCGGAGATCATGTCCACGAGGTCGTAGGACTCGGTGAGGACGGTGTTCTCCCAGGCCGCGAAGGTCTCCATGGAGGAGCTCGAGGAGCCGCAGGCGATCAGCTCGAGGTCAGGGTCCTCCTGGCGCATGAGGCGTGCGGCCTCGGTGGCGATGCGGGCGTACTCCTCCGCTGTCTTGTGCCCGGCCTGCCAGGGGCCGTCCATCTCATTGCCCAGGCACCACATGCGGATGCCGTAGGGCTCCGGATGGCCGTTCTCCGCGCGCTGATCGGACAAGGCGATGCCCTGCGGGGCGTTCGCGTACTGGAGGACATCGAGCGCCTCCTCGATGCCGCGGGTGCCGAGGTTCACGGCATACATCGGCTCGACCTCGGCCTTTTCGGCCCATGTCATGAACTCGTCGAGGCCCACGGTGTTCGGCTCGGTGGAGTGCCAGGCGAGGTCGTGGCGGGCGGGGCGCTGTTCGACGGGACCCACGCCGTCCTCCCAGCGGTAGCCGGAGACGAAGTTGCCGCCGGGGTAGCGCACGGAGGAGACGCCCAGCTCGCGGGTCAGGGCGAGCACGTCGGTGCGGAAGCCGTCCTCGTCGGCCGCAGGGTGGTCGGGTTCGAAGATGCCGGTGTAGACGCAGCGGCCGAGATGCTCGACGAAGGCGCCGAAGGTGCGGCGGCGCACCGGGGCGACGCGGAAGGCGGGGTTCAGTGTGAGGGTGACCTGGGAAGACATCGGTGTCGGCATCCTTGGGGTGCGAGATGGGGATCGGGGCGGGTGACGGCGCACCGCCTCGATCTACAACGTTGCAAACATGCTTCCACAGGGCCGGGGCGCCGTCAACGGGTATCCGCTTGCCCAGCCCTGCCGCTGACCGCTCCGGCGGCTCCGCCCTGTGCGTTTCGGCGACTGCGCCACCTTCTGCTCCCGCGGCCCTGCGGTGCGGTGCGAGAATCGTGGGCATGCCCTCGTCCTCACCCTCCGGCCGTCGCCGCCCGCCCACGCTGCGCGACGTCGCCGAGCTCGCGGACGTCTCCATCAAGACGGTCTCCAACGTCGTCAACGACTACCCGCATGTGAAGGACTCGACCCGGGAGCGGGTGCGGGAAGCGATCCTGCAGGTCGGCTACCGCCCGCAGGTCGTGGCGCAGCAGCTGCGCACCGGCGAGAGCACCATGATCACCCTCGCCGTCCCCTCGCTGACCTTCTCCTACTTCTCGAACCTCGCCCAGGAGTTCATCGACGAGGCGCAGCGGCGCGGGCGCACGATCCTGCTGCACTCCACCTCCGCAGGTCGCGAAGCGGAGCGGACCGTGCTCGAGGGCTTCGAGCGCGTCTTCGGCGATGGGCTGATCTTCAACCCCCTGCAGCTCGAGGAGGAGCTGTTCGCGCGGATGGAGCGCACCAGCCAGCCCACCGTCTTCATCGGCGAGCATCTGCCGGAGACCCTGCCGCAGGGCAGCGACTACGTGCGGATCGACAACGTGAGCGCCATGGTCGACGCGACCCAGCACCTGCTCGCGCAAGGCCGGACGAAGCTCGCCTTCCTCGGCGTGATCGACACGGACCTGGGCCGCCAGCCGCACTCCTCCGGCTCGATGCGGCGCGACGGCTTCCTCGCCGCGCTCGAGCAGGCCGGGATCGCGCATGTGCCCACCCGCTTCCAGCAGGTGGGCGACTGGCACCGCCCGGACGGCTTCGCCGGCGCCCGCCAGCTGATGGAGCGGCATCCGGAGATCGACGGGATCGTGTGCGGCAACGACGATCTCGCGATCGGTGTGCTCGCCCAGCTGCGGCAGCTCGGGCGGCGCGTGCCCGAGGACGTCGCCGTCATCGGCTACGACGACACCCCGGACAGTCCCTTCGCGATCCCGGCGCTGAGCACGATCGCACCGGACAAGCACAGCCTCGCCGCGACGGCGCTGGATGTGCTGATCGAGCGGATCGGCGGCTATGACGGCCCGCCCCGCACGATCGATGCCCCCTACTCGCTGGTGGTGCGAGACTCGACCGTCGCGGGTGCGGGGATGAACGCCCCGCTGCCCTCCGAGGTCCTGCGCGAGACCGCTGAGACCACAGTGCCCGCTGCGACCACTGCGACGACGGCGACCACTGCCCCGATCCTGCCCGGACCCGATCACGAGGAGCTTCCCCGGTGACCATCCCGACCCCCTACGAGGACCTGCTGCGCGAGGTGCTGGAGACCGGCAACGCCAAGGGCGACCGCACCGGCACCGGCACCCGCAGCCTGTTCGGCAAGCAGATCCGCTTCGACCTCTCGAAGGGTTTCCCGCTGATCACGACCAAGCGCGTGCACACCCGCTCGATCATCCTCGAGCTGCTGTGGTTCCTGCGCGGGGACACGAACGTGCGCTGGCTGCAGGACCAGGGCGTGACGATCTGGGACGAGTGGGCGGATGAGAACGGGGACCTGGGCCCCGTCTACGGGGCCCAGTGGCGGTCCTGGCCCACCCCGGACGGCGGCGTGATCGATCAGATCACCGACGTGGTCGAGCAGATCCGCACGAACCCGGACTCGCGGCGCCTGATCGTCTCCGCATGGAACCCCGCGGACATCCCGAAGATGGCGCTCGCGCCCTGCCACGCCCTGTTCCAGTTCGAGGTGCACAACGGGAAGCTCTCCTGCCAGCTGTACCAGCGCAGCGCTGACCTGTTCCTCGGGGTGCCCTTCAACATCGCGAGCTACGCGCTGCTCACGCACATGGTCGCCCAGCAGACGGATCTCGAAGTGGGCGATTTCGTCTGGACCGGCGGGGACTGCCACATCTACGACAACCACGTCGAGCAGGTCACCCGGCAGCTCTCCCGCGAGCCGTTCCCGTACCCGACCCTGCACCTGACCCGTCGCCCGGACTCGATCCTCGACTACCGGCTCGAGGACATCGAGATCCGCGACTACCAGCATCACGCGGGCATCAAGGCCCCGGTGGCGGTGTGAGCGCGGCCGACGGGGCGGCAGGTACCGCGGCCGACGGGCCGACGGGCGCGCCGGCGGGCGGCGCAGCGGGCGCTGCGGCCGACGGCGCGGCACCGCGGACCGGCATGATCTGGGCGCAGGCGCGCGGCGGTGTGATCGGCACGGCCGGCACCATGCCGTGGCATCTGCCGGAGGACCTGAAGCACTTCAAGCGCACCACCTCCGGCGCCCCGGTCGTGATGGGCCGGCGCACCTGGGACTCGTTCCCGCCGAGGTTCCGCCCCCTGCCGGGGCGCACGAACATCGTGGTCACCCGCAATGACAGCTTCGCGGCCGACGGGGCGCTGCGCGCCTCCTCGCTCGACGACGGTCTGGAGCTCGCGCGGGCGGACCTGGCCCGCCGCGCGGCGGACTCAGCCGGGGAGAGCACCGAAGGGTCAGCTCCCGAGGCTGGCGATGTGGTGTGGGTGATCGGCGGCGGGCATGTCTACGCCGAGGCGATGGCGCAGGCGGACCTGCTGGTCGTCACCGAGATCGATCTCGAGGTCGACGGCGACACGCACGCCCCTGCGATCCCCGAGGACTTCACGCAGGTCGAGGCGGATCCCGCAGGCGGCTGGCACGAGGCCGCGAGCGGCCTGCGCTACCGCGTCCTCACCTACTCGCGCTGAGCGCCGGGGCGAGGTCGCGGCGGTCGGGGAGCTCCTCGACCGCGGCCCCGTCCAGGAGGCGCTCGGCGCCCGGCAGGCTCAGGTCGCGGGCGAGGGTGCTCTCCCACGCGGGGTCCAGCAGCTCGGCGAGCGCCTGCTGGAACGGGGCGGCGAGCCCGTCGGCTGCACCGGCGCCAGCCCTGTCGGCGGTCCCGAGTGCAGCGACGTGGTCGCGCAGCGCCACGGCGCCGACGGCCGCCATCGCCATGCCCTGGCCGTACAGGGGTGTGAACATCGCGGCGGCGTCACCCACGTGGACGAGGCCCTCGGGCGCATCGACCACGGACTCCCACAGCTGACGGTGCGCCCCGGCGGCCTTCGCGGCGGCCGGCTCACCGACCGGCTCCGCGACCTCGACCGCGCGGCGCAGCACCGCTGAGTTCGTGCCTGCTCCATCCTCGGAGGCTGGGAGCCGGGCGATGAGGTCCAGGAGGCCGGGCAGGTCCGTCGGCGGGACGTTCCGGGAGGTGCCGGCGACGGCGAGGAGGTGCTCGCCGCTGCCGCAGGGCTCGAGGTCGATCGTGAAGGGCACCGCCTCGCTCGGTGGGATCGAGACCGCCTCGAGGCCGGCAGACAGGGCGCTCTCGGGGAGGCGGAGGCGCTGGCAGGTGTAGGCGACGTGGACGCGGGTGCCGAGGGTGCGGGGGCGCTCGGCACCGAGGCCCGGCATCCAGGAGCCAGCGCGGCTCGAGCGACCGGCGGCGTCGACGACGAGGTCGGCGTGCAGCTCGGGGGTCTCGCCACCGCGGATGCTCACGCCGGTCACCGTGCGGCCGTCCTCGCTGGTGAGGAGCCCACCCACGGCGCCCTGCACCGTCTCGAGGCCGGGCAGGGCGAGCACGCGTTGGCGCAGCACGCCCTCGAGCAGGGGGCGGTGCAGCCACAGCGTGCCGGGGGTGTCGATCCCGGCCTCGGCATCCCGCGAGACCGTGGCACGCGGGGTGGCGCCGGCGGCGAGGAGGTCCTCACGCACGCCCGGCAGGAGCTGCTCCATGCGGGTCTCGCCCACGGCGAGCAGGCGGTGGACGGTCTCGCCCTGGGGAACGCCGCGGCGCGGGGCGAAGGTCTCCGGTCCGTCGACGATCATCGGGTCGCGGTCCACGAGGGCGACCTTCTCGCTGTGCTCCGCGAGAGCTGCTGCGGCGAGCAGACCCGCCACTCCCCCGCCCATCACGACCGCGTGTCCGAGCACCGCCATGTCCTGCCTCCTGCGTGACGCCAGACCGCCGACTCCCGGCGGCCGTCCCTCCATCACACGCGAAAGAGCCCAGGTGAAGCAATGGTTCTGTGACCATTGCGGGATCCGCGAGGCTGCACGGAGACTGGGCGGCGCCCCGCCGCTCGCCGTGGGGCGAGGGACGGGGCGTCGGGAGTGGGCGCCGACGGGGCGATCAGGTCCCGGCGATGCCGGTGGTGGAGATGCCCTTGATGATCTGGCGCTGGAAGAACATGAACACGATGATCAGCGGCAGCGCGGCGAGCATCGACTGGGCCATGTTCTGCGCGTACTGGATGCCGTAGGCGCTGATCACTGTCTGCAGGCCCGTGGGCAGGGTCATCAGATCGGAGTCGTTCACGACGATGAACGGCCACAGGAAGTTGTTCCACGCGCCGATGAACACGAAGATCGCGACCGCGCCGAGGATCGGCCGGGACAGCGGCAGCACGATCGAGCGGAAGATCCGCATGCGGCTCGCGCCGTCCATGAGGGCGGCCTCCTCGAGCTCGTAGGGGATCTGGTCGAAGAACTTCTTGAGGATGAAGACCATCGGTGCGGCGACCGTCTGCGGCAGGATGATGCCCCAGTAGGTGTCCACCAGGTTCAGCGAGAGCATGAGGTGGAACAACGGCACGATGAGGATCTGCCCGGGGATCATGATCGAGGCGACGATCAGGGCGATCACCATCTCCCGGCCCGCGAAGCGCAGGCGCGAGAGCGAGTAGCCGGCGAGCGCCGAGATCGCGACGGTGATCAGGGTGATCAGCGTCGAGGTGTAGAGGCTGTTCCATGCCCAGCGGGGAACGAGGCCCTCGCGCAGCACGGAGATGTAGGCGTCGAGCGTGAAGCCGCTCTCGGGCACGATCGTCACGGGCATCGCCGCGGCCTCGGCCTCCGTCTTGAAGGAGGTGAGCGCGGCCCACAGCACCGGCGTGAGCCAGGTGAGGGCCAGGACGATGAGGACGATGAGGGCAGCGATCCGCGCGGGGGCGGGGCCCTTGCGCCGATGTCCGGCGGCGGTGATGGCCTTGGCCCGGGCGAGGGGCACGGTGGACAGCTGCGCCGCGGGCGCGGCGACTGTGGGCTGGGCGGCGCTCATGAGCGGGACTCCTTCGGGCAGGTCGGGACCGGTCGCTGCGTGATGCGGTGCGGGGTCATGCCTTCACGCTCCGTCGGGCGGAGATCACCATGTACGCGATCGAGACGATGATGATGAGGAAGAAGAAGATGTAGGAGATCGCCGAGGCGTAGCCCAGGCGGTATCCGGTGAAGCCGACCTCGTAGATGTACAGCAGCACGGGGCGGGTGGTCCCACCGGGGCCGCCGCCGGTCATCTGGTAGATCTGGTCGAAGACCTTCAGCGAGGCGAGCATCTGCAGCACCAGTACAAGCACCGTGGTGGGCGCCAGCTGCGGCAGGGTGATCGAGCGGAACTTCTGCCAGGTCCCGGCGCCGTCGAGGGATGCGGCCTCGTACAGCTGGTCGGGGATGTTCTGCAGTGCGGCGAGGTAGAGCAGGAAGTTGAACCCGATCGTCCACCACACGGTGGTGATCACGACGGCGATCATCGCGGTGCTGGGGTCCTGCAGCCAGGCGGGACCGGTGATTCCGAACCAGCCCAGGATCGTGTTCACGAGTCCCAGCTGCGGGTTGTACATCCAGTTCCAGAACTTCGAGACCACGGTCGAGGCGAGCAGGAACGGCAGGAAGAAGCTCAGCCGCCAGAACCACTGCCCGGGCAGGCCCGTGTTCACCAGCACTGCGAGGAACATCGCGATGAGCACGAGCGGGATCGTGGAGAGCACGGTGAACCAGGCGGTGTTGCCCAGCGAGATCCACACCTGCGGATCGCCGAGCGCTTCTCTCCAGTTCGCCAGGCCCACGAACTGGGTGTTCGTGCCGGCGAGCGAGGTGCCGGTGAAGCTCATCCACAGCCCGTAGATCGTGGGCCAGATGAGGAACAGCCCGAAGGCGAGCAGGAACGGGGCGAGGTAGAGCCAGCCGCGCAGGGCGTCGACACGGCGACGCCGCCGCCGGGCGGGGCTGAGGGCGGCGGTCTTCCCCGGTGGGGTGACGAGGCCGTCGGCGGTGGTCATCGGGCGTCTCCTTCGACGGACGGGCAGGACGGGACGTGGTGGTGGTCGCGCCGCTGGGGCGCGGGGCCGACAGCGGCCGGCAGGGGGTGGGTGGTCGGAGTGCTCACGGCGGCGCTCACATCGGGGTGGGCTTCTTGAGCAGCGCGTTCACCCGTGCGACGAAGTCGTTCCAGCCCTCGAGCGGCTCGACGCGGCGGGCCCACACGTTCTGCATGTCGTTGCCGAAGTAGGTGTGGAAGTCGCTGCCGGAGCCGGTGAACCAGGCCGGCGGGTCGTAGATGAGGTGGTCGACGGCGTCGGCGTAGTGGGACTGCGGGACCAGGTCGCCGTAGGCGGGGTCCTCGATCACCGGGGAGTAGGCGGGGATGTGCCCGGCCGCGGCCCAGTCGATCGAGTTCTTCAGCAGGTAGGCGACCACGCCGTGGACGTTGCGGCGCCGGTCGGGGTCCGGGTTCATCTGATGCGGCAGCACGAAGGAGTGGGAGTCGGCGTAGGCGGTGGGCTCGCCGAACACTCCGGGGATGACGGTGATGTCGAAGGGCACGCCCTCGCGCTTGTAGCTGCCGGTCTCCCAGACGCCGCCGTAGAAGGCGCCGGAGCCGCCGGTGGCGAACTCGGAGATCGCGGTGCCGCCGTCGTGGCTGGGGTTGCCCACCTCGCCGTCGATGAGGGAGAGGATCCACTCCACGGCCTGGATGACCAGCTCCTCCTGGTAGACCATCTCCCCGTTCTCGGGCAGCTCGATCGTGCCGCCGAGCTGGCCGTAGTAGGTGGAGAACATGCGCCACTGGTTCGAGCCGTCACCGAGGTAGCCCCAGCTGAGGCCGTAGCCGCTGGGGGCCTTCGCGCCGAGCTCGAGGGCGAGGGCGCGGAAGTCCTCGGGGTTGTCGGTGGGCAGAAGAAGGCCGTCGGATCCGAGCACGCCCGCGGCGTCCGCGATCTCGGTGTTGTAGTAGAGGACGAAGGGGTGGGAGTCCAGCGCGATGCAGGTCAGCTTCCCGTCCACGATCATCTTGTCCCAGATGAGCTCAGGGAAGTCCTCCTGGCGAATCCCGAACTCGCCCAGCAGGTCGAGGTCCCACTCATCGAGCAGGCCGCCGGGGGCGTAGCCGGGTACGCGCGCGGCGTGCATGACGGCAAGGTCGGGGGCGCGGCCGCCGGAGGAGGCCATGGCGAGCTTCGTGTAGTACGGCGCGCCCCAGGCGAGGACCGTCTGACGGACCTGGGCGGCGCCCTCGGTCGCCATGTAGCCGTCGAGCATCTCCGCCATGGTCACGCCATCCGGTCCGGACAGCAGGTGCCAGAAAGCGATCTCGTCGCTCGCGCGCGCGGCGGTGCCCGCACAGCCGGCGAGGGCGCCCGTGCCGCCGAGGGCGGCGAGGGCTCCGGCGCCCTGGAGCAGGGAGCGCCGTCCGAGCACCGGCCCCGGGCGGGAACCGGCGCGGGAGGCGCTGGGAGAACTGTGCATCATGCGGTCCACCTCTTCGTGGTGGGCGGGGAGACGGCGTGCGCCGCGGACTCCAGCCCGGTGTGCTCGTGTGCTGATCCGGAATTTACATCGTTGCAATGTGAGCGTCAACACCCGTCGGCCGTCCAGCTGCCGCACCAGCGCGCACAGAGAAGAGCCGCCGCTCCCACCGCTGGTGTGCGGTGGGAGCGGCGGCTCCGGTGGACTCGAGGTCCGGCTCAGGCGCCGGTCTGCGAGCGCTTCTTGTTCCAGACGTCGAAGGCGACGGCGACGAGCAGCACCACGCCGCGCACCACGGACTGGGTGGACTGGTCGATGCCCATGATCTGCATGCCGTTGGACATGACCGCCATGATCAGACCACCGATGATCGCGCCGTGGACCTTGCCCACGCCGCCGGTCACCGCCGCACCGCCGATGAAGGCGGCCGCGATCGCGTCGAGCTCGAACATGTTGCCCGCGCCGGGCTGGGCGCTGTTGGAGCGGGCGGAGTAGACGATGCCCGCGATCGCGGAGAGCACGCCCATGTGCACGAACAGCCACATGTTCACGCGGCGGGTCTTCACGCCGGAGAGCTTCGCGGCCTGGAGGTTGCCGCCCATCGCGTAGATGTGTCGGCCGAAGATCGTGCGCTGGCTGATGAAGCCGTAGATCATCACCAGGCCGGCGAGCAGGATCAGCACCACGGGCAGGCCGCGGTGATGTGCGAGCTGCCAGGCGAAGGCGAGGATCACGGCCGCGACCACGATGATCTTCACCCAGAACAGCGGGAACGCCTCGACCTGCTGCTTGTACTTCAGCTTCGCGAGCCGGCCGCGGTACTGCTGGATCGCGAAGACCACCACGAGGGCGGCGGCGAGGAACAGGGTGAAGGCGTCATAGCCGTTGCCGCCGAGGAGGCCGTTGAGGAATCCGCCGGAGATGTACTGATACTGCTTCGGGAACGGCGAGAGGGACACGTTGCCGAGCACCTGCATCGTCATGCCGCGGAAGATGAGCATGCCGGCGAGCGTCACGATGAACGCCGGTATCCCGACATAGGCGACCCAGAAGCCCTGCCACAGCCCCACCAGCACGCCGGTGCCGAGCGCGGCGAGCACGCCCGCCCACCAGGGCAGGCCGTTGCCGATCACCACCACGGCAGCGACGGCGCCGGTGAGCGCGACCACCGACCCGACGGACAGGTCGATGTGCCCCGCCACGATGATCAGCACCATGCCGATCGCGAGGATCAGGATGTAGGAGTACTGCAGCACCAGGTTGGTGAGGTTTCCGGGGCTGAGCAGCTTGCCCCCGGTGAGGATCGTGAACAGCAGGATGATGAACACGAACGCGATGTAGATGCCGCTGGTGCGCAGGTTGCGCGTGAGCAGCTCCTTGATGTCAGAGGTCCCGGCCATGGGCCGCACTCACTCCCTCTCCATGGTCATGAGCTCCATGAGGCGCTCCTGAGTGGCGTCCTGGGCGGCGACCTCGCCGGTGATCCGGCCCGCGGACAGTGTGTAGATGCGATCGGCCAGACCCATCACCTCGGGAAGCTCCGAGGAGATGACGATGATGGCCTTGCCCGCCTCGGCGAGCTCGTTGATGATCGAGTAGATCTCGAACTTGGCGCCGACATCGACGCCGCGCGTGGGCTCGTCCAGGATCAGCAGGTCCGGCTCGGTGTACAGCCACTTGCTGAGCACGACCTTCTGCTGGTTCCCGCCCGAGAGCTTGCCGACGGTCGCCATGACCGTGGGCGTCTTGATGTTCAGCGAGGAGCGGTAGCGCTCGGCGACCGCGATCTCCTCATTGCCGTTCAGCCACGCCCCGGTCTGGATCTTCTTCAGCGCCGCCGCGGTGACGTTCGTACGGATGTCCTGGATCAGGTTCAGTCCGTACTGCTTGCGGTCCTCGGAGACATAGGCGATGCCCGCGTCGATCGCGTCAGCGACCGTGCGCAGCTCCACCTCCTTGCCGTGCACATAGGTGCGGCCGGAGATGTCCCGGCCGTAGGACCGGCCGAACACGCTCATGGCGAGCTCGGTGCGGCCGGCGCCCATGAGACCCGCGACGCCGACGACCTCGCCGGCGCGCACGTCCAGGGACGCCTTGTCGACGACGACGCGCCCTGGCTGGGTGGGATGGCCGACGTGCCAGTCCTCGATCCGAAGGATCTCCTCGCCGATCGTCGCGTTCCGCTCGGGGTAGAGGTTGTCGATGTCGCGTCCGACCATGCCGCGGATGATGCGCGGCACGAGCGTGGACTTCTCCTCCTCGGGCACCCGCATATCGATCGTCTCGATGGTCGAGCCGTCGCGGATGATCGTGGTGGAATCCGCGATCGCAGCGATCTCCCCCAGCTTGTGGCTGATGATGATGGCGGTGACGCCCTGATCGCGCAGATCGCGGATCAGGCCGAGCAGATGCTCGGAGTCGTCGTCGTTCAGCGCCGCGGTGGGTTCATCGAGGATCAGCAGGCTCACGTTCTTCGAGAGTGCCTTCGCGATCTCGACGAGCTGCTGCTTGCCGACGCCCAGCTGGCCGACGGGGGTGACGGGCTTCTCCTTGAGCCCCACCCGTGCCAGCAGATCAGCCGCACGAGCATTGGTCTCGTGCCAGCTGATCACGCCGCCGCGAGCCTGTTCATTGCCGAGGAAGATGTTCTCGGCGATGGAGAGGTGAGGGACGAGCGCGAGCTCCTGGTGGATGATCACGATCCCCTCAGCCTCGGAATCGTTGATGTTCGAGAAGCTGACGGGGCGGCCACGGTAGTGGATCTCGCCCTCGTAGGAGCCGGCCGGCTCGACGCCGGAGAGCACCTTCATGAGTGTGGACTTGCCGGCGCCGTTCTCGCCGCAGATCGCGTGGATCTCTCCCTCGCCGACGGTCAGCGACACGTCCTTGAGGGCGATCACGCCCGGGAATCTCTTGGTGATGGACCGCATCTCGAGGATGTTCTCGGTCACGGGGACCTCCTTCGGGCCGGGGGCCCCGGCAGCACAGAGGCATGCCGGGGCCCCACAGGAGCTTCAGTGCTTCGCCGGCTCAGATCAGAGCTGGCCGGACTCGACCTGCTCCTCGGTGTAGTACCCGGAATCGACCAGGATCTCCTGGTAGTTGCTCTCCAGGACCATCTGGACCTCGAGCAGGTAGGAGGGGACGACGACCACGCCGTTGTCGTAGGTCTCGGTGTCGTTCGCCTCCGGCTCCTCGCCCTTCAGGATCGACTCCGCCGCGACGATCGCCTGGTCGGCGAGGTTGCGGGTGTCCTTGAAGATCGTCGACGACTGCACGCCGTCGGCGATGAGCTTGATCGAGGCGATCTCCGCGTCCTGGCCGGTGACGACCGGCAGGCCCTCCTCGAGGGTGGGGCCGAGGCCCGCGTTCTGCAGGGCGTTGATGATGCCGCGCGAGAGCGGATCGGCCGGGGCGAGCACGCCCGCGAGCTCCTCGCCGCTGTTGTAGTGCGTGGTCAGGAGGTTCTCCATGCGCTTCTGCGCGGTCTCCTGCTCCCAGCGCTGGGTGGCGGCCTGCTCGATGTCCATCTGGCCCGAGAGGACCTTCAGGGTGCCGTCGTCGAAGTACGGCTGGAGGGTGTCGATCGCGCCCTTCCAGAACAGGTGGGCGTTGTTGTCGTCCAGCGAGCCGGCGAACAGCTCGACGTTCAGCTGGCCCTTCGGTGCATCGCTGGCCGGCTCGAAGCTCTCGTCGAGCAGCCCCAGGCCGTACATGAGGGCGTTGGCCTGGTTCACGCCCACCTTGTAGTTGTCGAAGGTGACATAGAAGTCGACGTTCTCGTTGTCGGTCAGGAGGCGGTCGTAGGCGATGACGGGGATCCCCGCGGCCTCGGCGGCGTCGAGCTGGGAGGACAGGGAGGCGCCGTCGATCGAGGCGATGAGCAGCACGGACACGCCCGAGTTGATCATCTGGTCGATCTGCTGCTGCTGGGTGGGGATGTCATCGTCGGCGTACTGCATGTCGACGGTGAAGCCCTTGTCCTCCAGGCCCTTCTTGATGTTGTTGCCGTCGGCGACCCACCGCTCGTAGGTCTGGGTCGGCATCGCGACGCCGACGGTCTGGTCCTCGGGCGCGGCATTCGTGTCCGGGCCGCTGGAACCGGCACCTTCGCCGCCGCAGGCGGCCAGTCCCAGGGCCGCGGCTGCTGCGGTCGCGCCGATCATGAAGTGTCTGCGGTTGTACATGGGCTTCTCCTCGTCGATTCGCCATCTGCTGCAGGGAGCAGGTGAGATCCGATGACGTTGCGGTGGGCCGGTCAGCATCCGTGCTGCATGCGGCACCGCCGGGGCAGTCCTCGGAGGTGCGGGCCCGGGTGAGCCCGACGGGTGACCCCCTCGCCAGCTCTGGCGCGCCGCGGGCAGCGACGGCGGGGGTGGCTCGAATGGTAACGTTCACATCGACACAGCTGTCAAGCAATCTCCGTGCCGCGCCGGGTCACAACTCCGCAACGGCGTCCGCCGACCCGCCACCCAGCCCTTGCTCTGCGTCAGGCCCTCCCCGGCCCTGTCCTCGCAGGTCAACCACCCTGCACGGCAGAGCGACCGACTGTGCACCACCGGGGCCCGTCCGGGTCACCGGCCATCGATCCCGAGAGGAGGGACGCCATGGCCGCCTCGCGCCGCCCCTCGATGGGCGATGTCGCCGCCCGTGCTGGCGTCTCCTACCAGACCGTCTCCCGCGTCCTCAACGAACCGCACATCGTCCGCCCCGAGACGCGCACCCGCGTGCTCGCGGCGATCGCCGAGCTCGGCTACACCCGCAACCGGGCCGCCCGGGCGCTGAAGACCTCCCGCTCTTCCCTCATCGGGGTGCTCACCGACGGCTCCTCCCTGTTCGGACCTGCGGAGACGACCGCGGCAGTGGAGTCCGCGGCGCGCGAGGCCGGGTACTCGGTGCTGCTCGCCTCGATGCCGGGCGGCGGCACCGCCGCACACTCCCCCGGCGACCCGGCACGCTCCCCCGCCGGCTCTGCGCACTCCCCCGGTGGCTCGGCACGGGGTGCCGGCGCGTCGAGGCAGGCCGTCGGCGCGTCCGCGCAGTCCGTCGGCGCTGAGCTGCTGGGCTCGGGGGTCGACGGGATCCTCGTGGTCGCCGCGCACGAGGACATGGCCCCGGCGGTCGAGGCGGTGGCGGGCGCGGTCCCGGTGGTCGCGATCTCCGCCCGCTCTGCACTCCAGTCGGGCACGGAGGTGGTCGGCATCGACCAGGGCCAGGGCGCCCGCGAAGTGATCGCCCACCTGCAGCGCACCGGTGTACGGAGCATCATGCACCTCGCCGGGCCCACGAACTGGTTCGACGCCCGCGCCCGTCGCACCGGCTTCGAGCAGGCCCTTCAGGAGCAGGGGCTGGACGGGGAGGTCGTGGGCCCCGGCGACTGGACCCCGCGCTCCGGCTACGAGCTGACCCGCGAGGTGCTGCGCGGGGGCCGGCCCGAGGCGCTCTTCGCCGCGAACGACATGATGGCGATCGGGGTGCTGCACGCCCTGCATGAAGCGGGGCTGAGGGTGCCGGAGGATGTGGCGGTGGTCGGCTTCGACAACACCCTCGGCGCCGAGTTCCTGCTGCCGGCGCTCACCACGGTCGCACAGCCGTTCTCCGAGGTGGGACGCGCGGCACTGCGCCATCTCGTGGAGCTCATGAGCGACGGCCCGGAGCCGATCGCGGAGGTGCCGCCGCTGCTGCCGCGCCTCGTGGCGCGGCGCTCGACGCGGCCCGAGCGCACCCACTGAGCGGGCCCCGTCGGCCACCTCTCCACACCCCCATCCGCACCCCTGCCCACCCCGCATGTGAACGTTGACAGTGGCGCTGACCCGATGATTGAGTAGATCTATGACGCACGATGCTGTGACCCCCGCCGCCCCCGCACAGTCCGCCGAGTCCCCGGCCGCTGACCTGCTGCGCGAAGGGCGCGCCCACCTGGGCCTCGAGCTGGGTTCGACCCGGATCAAGGCCGCTCTCGTGGACGACGCGGGCGCCGTGCTCGCCACCGGTTCCCACGCCTGGGAGAACCAGCTCGTGGACGACAGCTGGACCTATTCCCTGGACGCGGTGTGGGCCGGGGTCCAGGACTGCATCGCGGATCTCGGACGCGATGTGCAGGAGCGCCACGGCGTCCCGCTGACGGACCTCGCGAGCCTCGGCATCTCCGCGATGATGCACGGCTACCTGCCCTTCGACGCCGAGGGCGGCCAGCTCGCCCCCTTCCGCACCTGGCGCAACACGTACACGACCGACGCCGCCGCCGAGCTCAGCACCGCGCTCGCGCAGAACATCCCGCTGCGCTGGAGCGTCTCCCACCTGCTGCACGCGATCCGCGGTGGCGAGGAGCACGTGCGCGACATCGCCCTGCTCACCACGCTGTCCGGTTACGTGCACTGGAAGCTCACCGGTCGCGCCGTGCTCGGCGTGGGCGATGCGAGCGGCATGTTCCCGATCGCCTCTGCTGGCGACGCCTACGACCCCGAACTGCTCGAGCGCTTCGCGGCCCTGGACGGGATCGCGGAGCTGCCCTGGACGCTGGCGGACATCCTCCCCGAGGTGCTCGTCGCCGGCACCGACGCGGGCACCCTCACCGCGAAGGGCGCGAAGCTCCTGGACCCTACCGGCACGCTGAACCCCGGCGCGATCACCGCACCGCCGGAGGGCGATGCGGGCACCGGTATGGTCGCCACCCACGCGATCGCGCCGCGCACCGGCAATGTCTCCGCCGGCACGAGCGCCTTCGCGATGGTGGTCCTCGAGGGTCCGCTCTCCGGCCCGCGCGAGGAGATCGACCTGGTCACCACCCCTGCCGGGGACCCGGTCGCGATGATCCACACGAACAACTGCACCACCGACCTCGACGCGTGGCTGGGCCTGTTCAGCCGCTTCGCCGAGCTGCTCGGCCATCCCGTCGGCGCCGAGGAGCTGTACTCGACGCTGTTCGCCGCGGGCGCGGCGGGCGAGGCGGACGCCGGAGGCGTCCTCTCCTACAACTACGTCTCCGGCGAGCACCAGACCGGCGTCGACTCGGGCCGCCCGCTGCTCGTGCGCGAGCAGTCCGCCCGCTTCACCCTCGAGAACTTCATGCGCGCCCAGCTCTACGGCGCCTTCGGTGCGCTCGCTGTGGGCATGGGCGCGCTGCTCGAGGACGAGGGCGTGCAGGTGGATGTGCTGTACGCGCACGGCGGCATCTTCTCCACCGCCGGGATCGCCCAGCAGGTCCTCGCCGACGCGCTCGGCACGCCCGTCGCGGTCGGCTCCTCCGCCGCCGAAGGCGGGGCCTGGGGCATGGCGCTGCTGGCCGCGCACGCCGCCGCCGTCGGCCGCGGCGAGAACCTCTCCCTCGCCGACTTCCTCGCCGAGCGGATCTTCGCCGGCCATGAGCTGAGCACGCTCGAGCCCGACGCCGGCGGCGCTGCCGGCCACGACCGCTGGCTGGAGGCCTACCGGGCCGGTCTGCCGATCGAGCGGGCCGCCGGCGAGCTGCTCGGCTGACCGCGCCCCGCCCTCTCCGCCCCCTCCCGCTCCTCCTTTTCTTGACCATTGCTGTTCCCGATCCAGGAGTTCTTCATGCCCCTCGTCCTCGCTGACCTGCCCGCGCCCGTGCAGGAGGCGGTCTCTGCGACCCGCGAGCGCGTCGCCGCGCTGCACGCCGAACTGCCCCGCAACCAGCTGGTGGTGTGGACCGCCGGGAACGTCTCCGAGCGCGTCCCGGGCCTGCCCGCGGACGTGCCGGGCCTGTTCGTCATCAAGCCCTCCGGCGTCTCCTACGACGAGCTCACGGCGGAGACGATGGTGGTGTGCACCCTGGACGGGCAGAAGATCGTCGACGGCACCCCCGATTCCCTCTCCCCGTCCTCCGACACGGCCGCGCACGCCTACGTGTACGAGCACATGGAGCAGGTGGGCGGCGTGGTGCACACCCACTCCACCTACGCGACCGCCTGGGCGGCGCGCGGCGAGGAGATCCCCTGCGTGCTGACGATGATGGCTGACGAGTTCGGCGGCCCGATCCCCGTGGGCCCCTTCGCCGTGATCGGCGATGACTCGATCGGCCGCGGCATCGTCGAGACGCTGAAGGACTCCCGCTCCCCCGCCGTGCTCATGCAGAACCACGGCCCCTTCACCATCGGCAAGGACGGCCGCGCCGCGGTGAAGGCCGCGGTGATGTGCGAGGAGGTGGCGCGCACCGTGCACGTCTCCCGCCAGCTCGGCGAGCCGCTGCCCATCGAGCAGTCCCTCGTCGACTCCCTCTTCGACCGCTACCAGAACGTGTACGGCCAGCCCGCCGCCGGCGCCTGACACCCCCGTTCCTCTCGACCACCCCCTATCTCAGAGACGAGTCACCCCATGCAGAACCCCTTCGAGACCCGCGAGATCTGGTTCCTCACCGGCAGCCAGGGACTGTACGGCCCCGAGACGCTCGAGCAGGTCGCCGCACAGTCCCGCGAGATCGCGGACGCACTCGACGCCGCCTCCGACATCCCCGTGAAGATCGTCTGGAAGCCGGTCCTCACCGACCGTGACGCGATCCGCGAGATCGCACTGGCCGCGAACGCGGACCCGGCCTGCGTCGGCGTCATCACCTGGATGCACACCTTCTCCCCCGCGAAGATGTGGATCCAGGGACTGGACGCGCTGCAGACCCCGCTGCTGCACCTGCACACGCAGGCGAACGTCGCCCTGCCCTGGTCCACGATCGACATGGACTTCATGAACCTGAACCAGGCCGCGCACGGCGACCGCGAGTTCGGATACATCGCCACCCGCCTCGGCGTGGCGCGCACGACCGTCGTCGGCCATGCCAGCGATGAGGCGGTGCAGCAGCGGATCGGCCGCTGGGCCCGCGCCGCGACCGGCTGGGCGGAGATGCACTCCCTGAAGCTCGCCCGCTTCGGCGACAACATGCGCAACGTCGCCGTCACCGAGGGCGACAAGACCGAGGCGGAGCTGCGGCTCGGCGTCTCCGTGAACACCTGGGGCGTGGGCGACCTGGTCACCGTGGTCGACGCGATCGAGGACTCCGCGATCGACGAGCTCGTCGCCGAGTACGAGCTGCTCTACGACGTGGTGCCCGAGCTGCGCCGCGGCGGCGAGCGCCACGAGTCGCTGCGCTACGGCGCCCGGCAGGAGCTGGGCCTGCGCCGCTTCCTCGAGGACGGCGGCTTCGGCGCGTTCAC
>Ga0079224_100002451_pt1 | contig 22543 bp, 14 predicted proteins | sample Stecom2015_FD_80414 | JGI IMG/M metagenome (GOLD analysis project Ga0079224, IMG submission 80414) | Agricultural soil microbial communities from Utah to study Nitrogen management - Steer compost 2015 | ecosystem: Environmental > Terrestrial > Soil > Agricultural land | place: USA: Utah...
GATGGATTGTAAAAAAGCCTTAGTAGAATCAAATGGTGACTTCGAAGCTGCTATCGATTACTTGCGCAAAAAAGGTGCTAAAGTGGCTGCTAGTCGTCAGGATCGCGATTCTAACGAAGGTGTTGTGATTGCAAAAGCAACAGCTGATGGTAAATCAGGTATCGTAGTAGAAGTAAACTGTGAGACAGACTTCGTTGCAAAAAATGCTGACTTCGTCGCTTTCGCAGAAAAAATTGCTGATGTTGCGTTGCAAAACAGTCCGGCTTCCGTAGAGGAATTGAAAGCTTTAGAATTGGATGGTAAAAAAATTGCTGATGCCTTAATCGAGCAAACAGGTGTCATCGGTGAGAAAATTGATGTTTCTAAATTCGAAGCTGTTTCTGCGGAGAAAGTTGTTGCGTATATCCACGGAAACTACCGTTTAGGTGTATTGGTAGGACTATCTGCTGATGCGGAAGGTGTTGATGAAGCTGGAAAAGATGTGGCTATGCAGATTGCCGCCATGAATCCTATTGCAATTGATAAAGATGGTGTAGATCAAGAAACAGTTGATCGTGAAATCGCTATTGCAAAAGAGCAAATCATTGCGGAAGGAAAGCCTGCTGAAATGGCGGAGAAAATTGCACAAGGGAAATTGAACAAATTCTTCAAAGACACTACTTTGTTGAACCAGGAATTTGTGAAAGATTCTTCTAAAAATATCGCTCAATTCTTGGATTCTGTATCGAAAGGGTTGACTGTTACTGCGTTTAAACGTGTACAGTTAGGCGCATAATTTTAGTATTTAAAATAAGGAATCCCCGATACATTTTTGTGTCGGGGATTTTTTAATTTAGAGGGGTGGTACGAGCATTATTGACATATCGCCCGTTTTACCGGAGATGTTTTCGTAGACGAACGTATGTATGGCATATACTGCTTTTGTTTTGGAGTATGGTTGCACAAGCACAGGAGGAAAACAATCTTATTTTGGCTCAGGGTTCGTATGCTGAAAAGATTTATGTACAGCTTGATGCTGATGTGTATACAACTGATCAAACGATATGGTTTAAAGCTGTTGTGCTCGAGTCCGCTAGTCATCTGCCTTCCTCATTCAGTGGTGTGCTTCACGTACAGCTTATTAATCCCGATGGGCAACTTGTGGTACAGAAAAGAATCAAACTAACACAGGGCTCAGGGAACGGTGCTATCGAACTTAAACCGGGTTACGCAAGTGGCAAATACCTCCTTAAAGCCTATACCGAATGGAATCATAACTTCAGTTCTGACTTTACTTTTCAGCGATATATTGATGTGTTTTCCCAATCGCAAGAGCGGAAAATAGAGCCTATTATGGGCATGCAGTTGGAAGAACATGAACCGAATACTTATCAGCTACAGGCAAAATTATTCCCTCGTTTACTGGACAAATCACATAAAAAGCAATTGGCCGTTTACCTGATCGTTGACGGGAAGAAAGATAGTATGCTATTGAAAGAAGGTAATCAAGGGTATTATCATTTGGACTATCCCTTAACCAGTCAGGTAAAGGCGATAACTATTCAAATGAAAACCGATAACAACTTGCTTTTTACAAAGACTTTGGTGACGCCGAATGCGCCGATTGATGTACAATTTTTTCCGGAGGGAGGGATTTGGCTGCCAGATATACCAACTAAACTTGGATTTAAGGCCATAAATCAACTTGGAAAAGCTGTCGCGGTAGCTGGGAAAATTATAGACGATAGGGGAGATACGTTGACGTCTTTTCGAAGCAATCATCTGGGAATGGGGACGGTACTACTGAAAGCCAACAAGGGTTCATCTTATTATGCTGTATTGGATACGTTAGCCGATGAATCGATAGCCGATCGTTATCCCTTGCCTCAGCTTACTGATGAAGGACACGCTTTAGCGATAAACCAGGTAGAGGAGGAGGTGGATGTTTTGATTCGGTCGAGTACATTAGCAACGGATAGTCTGTTTGTTCAGATAAGCTGTCGGGGAGTATTGTATTACCTCTTGAAAGTTTCGCCACGAGATCAGCAAGTGAAGACGTCTTTACCGAAGTCGGCTTTACCCGACGGGATTATTTTATTTACCTTACTGGATCATAAGAAACGTCCTATAGCGGAAAGGCTTATTTTTAACAGACGCTCGGGAATGCAATTAACTATTGAAGCCGCAACCGACAAATCCGTGTATGAGAAACGAGAGAAAACAGCCGTTAAGACACAGGTTTTTGGAGGAGATGGACTGCCGACGGAAGCGAAGTTATCGATGATGGCGATAAGTGACGATCATATTGGAAAAACGCTCGGGACACGACAGAATATATGGACATACTTTCTTCTTCAATCTGAACTTCGAGGAGAGATTGCAGAACCTCATTATTATTTTCAGGAAGCCACGGAAAAGCGTTTTGCCGATTTAGATGCCCTGCTGCTAACGCAAGGTTGGCGTAAGTACAAATATGATGAACCGGCGGTAGATTCTTTTTCATTTTCAAATGAGCTTTTTCCTTCCCTTAGAGGTGACGTGATGGGTGTTTTTTCCAAGAAGAAGCAGTCTGGGGTAACACTTACGATGATGAGCTTTGGTGAAAATAGTCTTATGCAAATGGAAGAAACGGATAGTTTAGGCCGTTTTTATTTCCCCTTACCGGATCAATATGTAGATACGTTAGACGTTTTATTGCAGAGTGCGAATAAAGCCGGAAGGAACCGGGATTATACCATTCAGCTGGATAAACGGTACACACCAAAGATAGCATACAATTACCGGCGATCAGCAGAACGCATCGATAGTGTTGTATCTCGTTTAGCAAAGCAACGTCATGAGCGTTTTCAGCAGGAGAATACTTATCGGGTAGCTGCTGGTGAAATACTGTTAGAGGAAGTGATTGTGGAAGGAAAAGTACGGAGTCCTGAGGAGCAAAAGGTATTAGATAGATATGGCGAAGCGGATGTCGTCATAACAGGTAAAGCCATTCAAGAAAAAGAAAAGAAGTGGTCGTATGGGTTATACAGTGTTTTGTTATTTAATTTTCCGAAAGATATTCGGATTGACCGGGTTGGGGGTGCTGGAGGCTACTTAAAGGCGCGAGTGCACGGAACAGAACCCACATTGGTCGTTGTTGACGGCATCCCGGTGCTGGGGTACAGCTATGATGCTATAGCCCATATTCCGCCAAGTGAGGTCAAGAGCTTTGAGATTATTCGCTTCGCAAAAAATTTCAGTGCATTGTATCAGGAAACGTATCCTGACGCTTCGCCGTTAAGTATTCCGACAATTGGGCATGTGATTGCTATCTATACACATGCTGGAAAAGGTGTATATGGTGTCCGTAAACCGACCGGCCTTCTCCAGACTGCCGTGCCCGTATATTCTCCGATTATTGAATTTTATATACCGCGTTACGCATCAGAAGAAGAAACAAATAGCGACAGACCAGATTTAAGAACGCTATTGCATTGGGACCCGGATTTATCAACTGATGGTAACGGAAAAGCGACCACGGATTATTATAACGGAGATAATATTGGAGAAATGAGGATTATTATAGAAGCTTTTAATGCGGAAGGTTATATTGGTTATCAAGAGTTGGTGTACAAGGTAAACGGCGAAAGTTAATCAACAATTCTTTTATTTTTGATTTGATACTATTGGTAATATCGCTATATTCGCGCCATATAAAAATAATATATCAATTATGAAACATTTTTACCTTACCATTTTAACCTTTTTATTAATTAGCAACAGTTCCTTCGCACAAGAAAGTTCACGTCCAAGTGTAGAAAGTGAGCAGCTTACCTATCACTTGTTGTTCGGTATCTCTTATGAAGGTGCCGTAGGACGGTTGAACACCCTTCGTGTATCCGGCCCACTAGATGCTGGTTTTTTAATTGAATCTACAACAATAAATGGATATACGCATACAGAATCGGGGTATTATTTAAGAATCGGCGTTACTGGGGAATTTAGGCATTATTACAATTTGGATAAAAGATTGTCAAAAGGGAAAAGAGTCGATAAAAACTCGGGTAACTTCATCGCTCCGGTAGTTACCATAATGGGGCCTGCTTTAGCACATTCTGATAATGTAGAGGTCGCTAATTTTGCAACGGCTGTAGGTGGCGTATGGGGGATCCAGCGTAATTACGGAAAGCGTTTCAATTTTCAACTGTCCATTGGTCCCGGCGTAGGTTTTGCTGACGGCGAAATTTCTTTTGTTCCGATGGGCGGCCTAAGCTTAGGTTTTAGACTAGGTAAATAGGAAACTGTAAAGCGTTTTCCTAAACGCTTTACAGTTCTAATCCTTGTTACGCAGAAAACGACACAATCCTGTTATTTCTGAAGAATGCGTTTTAAATATGCGATTGATTGGGGCACCTGTTTGTCATAAATTGGACTTTCATCTTCAATATAATAATGTTCAATGCCAGATTGTTCTGCTGCCTTCAAGATAGCAGGTAGATCCAACTGGCCGGTTCCCAATGCTACACCATTTTTCACATTCGTTCCCCCTGATAAATTTCCGGTAATCCCCTTTTTTAGATCCTTCAGATGCATTAATTTGAATCTTTGCCCGTAATTCTCTAACAGTTGTACTGGATCTACCCCCGGAAAGAACGCCCAAAATATATCCAGCTCGAAGCTAACATATTCAGGGTTTGTGTTTTTCACGATATAATCAAAAAGGGTTCCGTCTTCATACGGATGAAACTCGTATCCGTGGTTATGGTAACAGAACGTAATATCAAATTCTTCTTTCAATATTTTCCCCGCCGTATTGAAGTCTTTTACAGCTTTTTGAGCATCTTCAATAGAAAATGGCGCGTTGTGGGATATCCAGGCGACTCGTACATACTTCGCGCCTAATGTCCGGGCATTCTCGCCTACTTCTCTTGTTTTATTGACCAAATCACCATAGCTGACTCCGAAAGAGGAACAATACATTTCTCGTTCGTCAAGTAGCTTGCGTATCTCCCCAGCAGTTTTACCGAATAGGTTAGAAAACTCCATATCCACAACTCCCAGAGATCTGATTGTATCAAGTGTTGCAACCATATCTTTTTGTAAACTTTCCCGGTAAGTATAAGAAACCATACCGATCGTTTCAGGAGTGAGCGGTTTCCATGTAAAGGAAGATAACATGGTAATTGATAATAGTCCCAAGACTATAGCTTGCATAAATAGTTTTTTCATATTTAATCTAGTTTATCCATTATTTATAAATTTGATGTTGTTATGTCTTTTGTTTTATTTTCAAAAGGAGTCTGTTTAAGACTGTGATAAGATGAATTTGAGTAAAAATAAATAAAATTTAACAGGTTTTCGCTAGCCGTTGATGCGTTTCTCTAAAAAGTTTTTATGAATTGGACAAAATCGTTTATATAGGGGCAGAAGATAGTGCCGTGTTCATTAATGCATGTTACATATGTTAAATTCTCCTCCATATTACGTAGAAATTTACAAATTTCCTTTTTTCATTAGCATCAAAGCATGATCAACTGCTCTGGCTGTTAACGCCATATACGTCAGTGAGGGATTCTGCGTTGCGGTAGATGTCATACAAGCTCCGTCGGTTACAAATACATTATCACAGGTATGCAGTTGATTCCACTTATTGAGGAGCGAAGTTTTGGGGTCATGGCCCATACGCACCCCGCCCATCTCGTGGATATCATTTCCAGGTCGGCGATCATCATTTCTGGTTTTGATATTCTGAAAACCGGCAGCCTCAAACATCTCTGTCATCTGTTCAAAGTAATCCGTCCGTATTTTCCAGTCATTATCATCGTATGCGACGTCGATATGTAATAAGGGAATACCCCAATCATCCTTTTTCGCCGGATCAAGCCACACCTTATTGCTCTCTTTAGGAATCGTCTCGGCCATCATGTGCGAACCTACATGCCAATTGCCCAGTTTTGGATGCAGCAACTGATCTTTTAACGACGTTCCAACACCGGAAGTATCCGTAGATGGATTTCTGCTGGCACCAAAGGCAGCTGCCCAACCCCTTAAAAAATCTGTTTCCTGTTTGTATATGTTACGGAACCGAGGTATATAGCCCCCTCCTGCCGGATTTCGCCCGTCCGTGCGGTATTCCAGCTCCCCGTCGTATTCACCCGAGATGACTGCCGTATAACTATGGAACCCGATATATTTGCCCAGCAGTCCGTTATCATTCCCCAGACCATTTGGAAAACGACTTGACGTGGAATTAAGAAGAATAAGATTGGTATTCAGGGCAGAGGCATTTACGAAAATCACCCGGCTGTAGAAATCGATAGATTCCTTGGTATTGGTATCCATCACTCGTACCCCTATTGCCTTGCCCTTTTCCTCATCATAGATAATGGATTCCACAACAGAAAACGGCCGGAGTGTCATATTGCCTGTCTTCTCCGCCCATGGCAACGTAGAGGCATTGCTGCTAAAATACCCACCGAAAGGGCAGCCTCGTTGACAAAGTTTACGGTTCTGGCATTGTACACGTCCCTGTTCCAAATGGATAGGCTCCGGTTGGGACAGATGGGCACATCTTGCACTGATGACATGACGATTATCATATTTTGAGGTAACGACGCGTTTAAAATGATCCTCTACTGCATTTAAAGGATAAGCGGGCAAAAACTGTCCGTCCGGAAGCTCCGCGACACCATCCCGATTGCCAGCTACGCCAATAAAGCGCTCCACATGGTCATACCACGGCGCAAGATCACGGTAACGTATTGGCCAATCGACCGCGAACCCGTCACGTGCCGGACCTTCAAAATCAAAATCACTCCATCGCTGTACCTGCCTTGCCCACAAAAGTGATTTCCCGCCTACCTGGTATCCCCGGATCCAATCGAATTCCTTCTCTTGGATATAGGGATGCTCATCATCTTTCACAAAAAAATGTGCTGAATCCTCCCGATAGGCATAACAGCGATTGGCAATCGGATTCTTTTGCTTATCTTCATAAGGCATCTCCAGCCGATGCTCAAACTCATAAGGATACATATTCGTTGTCGGATAGTCCTTTACATGCCTGACATCCCTTCCTCTTTCCAGGACTAATGTTCGTAGGCCTTTTTCACACAGTTCCTTGGCTGCCCATCCGCCGCTAATTCCCGATCCGATGACAATAGCATCGAACGTACGCTCTTTTACACTATCTATATTGATATTCGCCATATCTTAAATTCGCTCCTTTATTTCGTTAAGCCTTCGCATATCCGTCGTATCTTCCCGGAACCAACTCATATACCACCTTATTTTTCATGACATATTCTGAATTTAGATATCCCTGTATAGCTCGTCTTTTTGTCATCCTAAAAAAGTCGAACAATGGATGTTCTTTATCTTTTTCGATCTCCATCAGATAGGACAGCCGTTGGTCTGCATCGGCACGTAAAAAAGATGTCCCCGCAAATCTGTTCATTTCCTGATCCCAGTCCTTTATCCCCTGGACAAAAATCTGTTGGTCTTCCTCTCCATGACAATCGTCTATCATTTTTAACACAAACAGGTGTAAATGAAGTGCTTTCCCTCCGGGACTATCGGTTTCCGGTATAATTGATTCGACGATCTCAGCCAGCAGATCCTCCTCTTTGGCGTTCACATCCAGTTTACGCAGGGCAATAGAGGATTTATTGGCATCTCCCTCACACGACGGGAACAAGATGATTCCTCCCGCGATGAAAAATAACTGCTTAATAGCTGTTCTACGTTCCATATTCCATTCGAAGTATTATCTGTTTTTTACGTATACTTAGTCATTCATTTCATGAGCTGGCAGTAATGGTTTTAACATACTATAACTGACATCTTGAATATCTACCTTTTCGTCTATACTCAATATCGCAGCTGCTCCAGCAGCTTCTCCCAAGGCCATAAATGTAAACTCTATCCGAATAGCTCCGTATGCGATGTGGCTTGATGAAGGGCATGTTGGGGTGATAATATTTCTACACTCGGATCGTCTAGGAACCAAAGCACGATACGAGATACCGAAAGGCTTCCACCAGTTTCCACCGAAAACAAAGCCTTCGTTGTATGCTTTTCCATTTTTTATTAGTCTTCTGACACTATGAACATCCGGAGGCCAAAATGCAGTTGCTACCGGATCTCGAACAGGAATGGCTCCATTTTTTTTTATATGGTTTTCGTTAATTACATAATCTGAAACCATCCTCCTAGCGTCACGAACATAAAAATTTCGTGGCCAACCGTCATTATCTGTAAATTCGTCCTTAGCTAGTCCCCATCGAGCCCATTCTTGTTGAAAAGTGGGGTCGAGTTCCTCAATTTCTGCGTCATTAACAAAAAAATAGAAAAGTCCCTGGGTAAATTCCTTATGATATTTTAGAATTTCTTCTCTAGCTTCGTAATCTCCTGTTGGATATTCATGGTTATATCCATACAGATTATGTGATAAGTCATGCCACGCACCTAAATCTGTTTTCCGATTGGGTAATCGCGCTCTTGGCGTATAGAGCTTACCGCCTGCGCGTAGATACCTAAGGTAGATTTCGTAGTTTGAGCGGTTATAGTTATCGGGTTTTCGAAAAGGTATTTTGTTATCAATATTATCAGTTAAGCATACTCTAAAACAATACGCCTGTATTCGATGATCCGCCTCTCCGGCTTGACCTATTTCTTCGTTTAGTATGGTAGGAATTAATCCACTAAATCTATTTCCGGGAATCATGTAAGGATCTACATCAACAGTAAATTGACCGTGTGATGTCTGTGCTTGAATGCCGTTGAAGCTTTCGTTGTAAGCATTGTTGGATTCCCGTCCCACCACCGTGGAAATACCAGCTCGATCAAGCAAATCACCTTCAATCGTTGCGTCGATAAATACGTCGCCATAATAAATATTTCCACTTTCTGTCGAAATGGATACGATTCGTTTCGAATCTAGTACAACACCATTTTCTGTCTCAGCTAAGCGTTCTCCCTTAAACAATTTAATGTTATTGTATTCAGATAGCCAGCTATCGATAACACGTTGGGCGACATGAGGTTCAAAGCACCATAAAGAAGGCTCTTTGGCTTTATTGCTTAGCATTTTTTCAAATGCATCTAGTCGGCCATAGGCGCTCGCTATCCTTCTGTAGAACTCCAATGACAACCCTTTTACCGCCGGGCTGTTTTGAAAAGAAGCATGATTATCAATATCCGTTCCTCCGAGACCTTCTACATTCATACCACCGATATATTTTGATGGCTCGATTAACGCGACTCGCTTTCCTTCCATAGCTACCTTAATAGCAGCTATGAATCCGCCTGAGGTTCCTCCGTAAACGACTACATCAAACTTTTCCAAAACATTGGCCCTGCAAAAACCACCAGTGGACCATAAAATTAAAAAAGCAATTAGTCCGTTTTTTATACTAGTTTTCATTAACATCATTTATTCTTGACTTCTCAAATAAAACCTTACCATTCTGCCCCATTCTCTCATCTGTGTATTTGGATCCCAACCACCAGTGGATGATCCGGTACCCAATATCATGGAGCAAGTTTCGTTTTTGTCGGCAATAGACCACATTACATGGCTAATGTTATTACTATTTAACCAACGTACCCAAATATTCCACTCTTCAGTATCCAAAAAGCCATCACCAGACGACTCCATCCCGCCACACTCGGTGACAAAAATTGGTAGACCTTTTTCTAATGCATAATCCGCACGATTTCGTAACTCCTGTTTGCTGGTAGCGGCATAAAAGTGTAAAGTATACATTACATTCTGATGACCTTTAATAGGCGAATCTGCAGCAACGTGGGGCTCAGAACTGTAATGTGGTGTGCCGACAATGATGATATTATTACAATTTTGTCGGATTACAGGAATAACTTCCTCTGCGTATGCCTTCACTTCACTCCAAGTGCGGTTTACGGGTTCATTATAGATTTCATATAGAATATTTGGTGTGTCTTTATATTTTAAGGAAACTGTTCTAAAAAATTCTTTTGCTTCCTCAACATGAATATCATGAGCATGCCAATCGACAATTATATAAATGTCATTATCAATTGCTGCGTCCACCACTTTATAAAGTGCTTCTAATGCTTCATTAGGTTTGTTTAGATACCCTTCTTTCGGCTCAATGCCAATAGCGGCACGGACTATCCTTACATTCCAATCCTGCTTAAGCCACTCTACTGTACCACTATTATAGAATCTTCCCCACCAATTGTGATGTCCGTAACTCACACCTCGAAGGACTACAGCTTCTTCGTCGGTGTTGAGCAGTTTAATTCCGGACACTTTCAAAGGCTTGATCTCAAATTCGATATCAGGATCAGGGCTGGGGTCGACAGGATCATCCGGTGGGACGGTACCCGAATCGGAGCAGCTTATCCATAAAGCTGATATGATAATTAAAACCTTGGTTAAGGTTACTTTAAATTTTACATTTTTCATTTGAATTTTTGTTTAAATCTTAAAGAAATACATACACGTATTCATTACTTTCTTTCAAATCATAGCTCGATTAAAATGACCTTGTCGAATATCGTCCACCCCCAGTTTGCCGAACCTTTAACCGTGATATTCCCTTCTGTCAAGCTGAAAATCCCGATCGACTTATATTCATATTCGGAATCTGACTGAAATTCAAATTCAGTTTTAGTAAGGATGCTGGGGGTTATTTCAACGTAATTTTTCTTTGGTCCAACCCAGTTAAAATGCCTTATTACGACTTCATAAAGACCTGTTTTGGTAACTTCTATGGGTAATTCAACAAAAGATGATGCGATGTTAACAGCTTGAGATCCGGAAGCCCCACCCTTTGCATTTTCGAGATATGCATCGGGTCCAAGGATCCCTTCTTCAAATTCCTTTTCAATAGTTATTGCAGGTTCAGGCACAGGGTTTTTCAGATATAACCTTACCATTCTGCCCCATTCTCTCATTTGTGTGCTTGGATCCCAACCGCCAGTGGAGGACCCGGTACCCAATATCATGGAGCAAGTTTCGTTTTTGTCGGCAATAGACCACATCACATGGCTGATGTTATTGTTGTCCAACCACCGCACCCATCGATTCCATTCATCTATATCCAAAGGACCATCACCTGACGACTCCATCCCGCCACACTCGGTAACAAAGATTGGCAGGCCTTTTTCTAATGCATAATCTGCACGATTTCGTAACTCCTGTTTGCTGGTGGCTGCGTAAAAGTGTAAGGTATACATTACGTTCTGATGGCCTTCAATAGGCGAATCCGCAGCAATGTGGGGCTCGGAGCCGTAATGTGGTGTGCCGACGATGATGATATTATCGCAGTTTTGGCGGATTACTGGAATAATTTCCTCGGCGTATGCCTTCACTTCATTCCAAGAGCGGTTTACGGGTTCATTATAAATTTCATATAGAATATTTGGCGTGTCTTTATATTTTGAGGAGACTATTCTAAAGAATTCTTTTGCTTCTTCTACATGAATATCGTGCGCATGCCAATCAACAATGACATAGATGTCATTATCAATTGCTGCATCCACGACTCTATAAAGCGCTTCTAATGCTTCATCAGGTTTGTTTAGATACCCTTCTGTTGGTTCAATACCAATAGCTGCACGAACAATGTCTACATTCCAATCCTGATGTAGCCATTCTACTGTGCCACTGTTATAGAATCTTCCCCACCAATTGTGATGTCCATAGCTCACGCCTCGAAGGACTACGGGTTCATCGTCAGTGTTGAGCAGTTTAATTCCGGACACTTTCAATGGTTTAATGTTATATTCAATCCCAACCTCAGTTTCAGGTTCGGGGCTGGAGTCGACAGGATCATCCGGTGGGACGGTCGCTGAATCGGAGCAACCTATCAATAAAGCTGATATAATGATGAACACCTTGATCCACATTATTCTAAATGGTGCATGTTTCGTTTGCATAAATTACTTTTCTAAATAATACATAAGTCACTGTCTATTTCTACAGGATTAATAATTGGGATTTTGTTCGAGCGCTGTATTTGTCTCGACTTCCAATCGTGGGATGGGAAAGAGATAGTCTCGATTAGGGTTGAATAAGCGTTGCTCAATAATCCTCATGCTAGATCTGTTTGTGACCGACTCATAATTGGGTGTTGCATTTTCATCAATGTAAGGAGCTGAAGCTAAAAGACCATCTGGAATCCGACCCAATAACGGTCCCGGCATAACTGATTCTGCAATCTTCCATCTTCTGATGTCAAATAGTCGATGACCTTCCAGAGCAAGTTCATACTTCCTTTCCCGTCTGACAGCTTGCACAAACTCAGTGCTCGACAATCCTTGCAAAGCTGGCATGCCAACACGTCTTCTTACATCATTTATGCTTTTATATGCATCCGCATCAATTTGCCCTAATTCACCTTTTGCTTCGGCATGAATGAGCAATAACTCTGCGTAACGGATAAAAATAAAATTTAGACGGCTCCGATTCCATGCTAGGCCATCCTCCATATACGAGTACTTTTTCCAACAATAACCTGAGAACGACGCATATGGATTGAGTACGTCTTGATTATCCACTCTTGTCGCTGGGGTGGTGTTGTAATTCCAAATTTTAACGCTGTCTCGATGGGTTTCAAACTGATAGCCACCAAAGATCTCACCAGGTACAACTACGGTATGCTTTAATCTTGGGTCTCGGTTTTCAAAAGGTTTCTCAGGATCATACAACGGAGATTCAAAAATTGTTTTTCCATCTATACATTCATAAGAGTCAACGAGTGATTGAGTAGGGATTTTTGTCGAATACCCTTGTGTCATCCGTGTATTGAATTGCATCGGACCTTGATGGTATCGATTTACTCGGTCATACTGAATATCAAAGATGATTTCTGTATTGGCGACTTGACCGGAATTTGTAAAAAGATTCTCAAAATTATCGTCTAGTTGATACACGTTTAAATCGATAGCCGCTTTTGCTGCGTTAGCTGCGATCTCCCAATGTCGGTTATATAGTGCAACTCGAGCTTTTAAGGCTAACACTGCCCCCTTGGTTATTCTTCCTCTAGAAGATTCGGGTACGATCTCGGGTAAAACTTCTGCGTGAGTTAAATCATCAAGTATTTGGTTTATGATGACATCTTTAGGCGATTTAGGTGTATTTGCCTCATCCAAGGTTTGCGTATTAAATATTGCAGGTACATCACCATAAAGTTCGGTCAAAATCATATACCAAAAAGCGCGGATAAATTTTGCCTGCGCTGCTGCTGCTTCGAATGTTGATTCATCAACAAGGTCTTGAACACGATACATATTATCCAAAAGATAATTACACCGACCGATAGCTAAATAACTCCTATTCCAGACCATCGACGCGAAATAATTGTTGACATCGTGGATACCGGCTCCTATTTGTTGGAATTTTGTATCACCACGTTCCCAAGCGATGTCAGTTAGCACATCAAATAAGGGGTATATATTTATCCAATTTGCACCGTCGGCATCAAACCAAAATGGTTGATACAGACCTACTACTGCAGCTTCTAACTCGTCAGGAGTAGAAATAAATGTTTCGCTGGACGGACGATCAAGAGGAAATCGATCTAAGTCGCATCCAGATACTATAATCAAGAATATCGACAATATTGTTATGTTATATCTTCTACTTTTCATCATTCTAAAATGTTATATCAACACCAATACTATATAGTTTCAATTGTGGGTAAAATGCACCATTACCGACGGGTGCTTCGACGTCATACCCATCCCAAAAACGATCGATAGAGATCAAGTTTTGACCAGAAGCATATACTCGAAAACCAGTAACCCCCATCTTAGTTGTTATGACACTCGGCAACCGATAGCCGAACTGTAGATTCCTCAATCGCAAATAGGAGGCGTCACGCAACCAAAAATTTGAGTTTTGTGTATTGTTGTTTTGATTAAAGGCTAATCTCGGGAATGTGGCATTCGTATTTTCGGGCGTCCATCTATCTTTGTGCATCTCCATTGCAGTCCCACCTACGTAAAAAGGCATGGTTGCTTGATGATTTAAATATCCGTCGACCTTTCCTACGCCTTGCCAAAACATACCGAGATCAAAACCTTTGTAATTAAAATCTGTATTCAGACCAAACGTGAAACGTGGAACAGTCGAGCCGATTATGGTGTAATCTTCTGTTGTAATAACCCCATCTCCATTTAGATCGACATATTTTATATCTCCGGGAGCAATATTTCCAAACTGCTCAGGTCCTGTATAATTGCCGGCTGCATCGAAGTCATCACTTGTAATGTAGCCATCAGTTTTATAACCGAATAACGAATTAATCGCATATCCTTCGTGATTGACTGTCAGACCTGTTTGGGATACCCCTTTCATATCTTGGACTTCGTTCTTTACATCTGAAAGGTTGAATGACCAACTATGGTTAAAATCGCCTATTTGGTCGTTATAACGGATGCCGATTTCCCACCCGCGATTACTGACAACAGCAGCATTCTGTGTTGGTGGGTTCATCCCGATGGTTCTCGGGATATATAAATTTAAAAGGATGCCGGTCGTTTTTCTTTGATAGTAATCTGCCGTGAGGGAGAATTTGTTCAAAAAGGAAAGGTCCAAGCCGAAATTCGTTGTGCTTGTTTTCTCCCAACTGATGATAGAGTTCCCAAGAGTACCAATAGATCCTGCAACATGGGGCACTGGGACTTCGCCAAAGGCGTAAGTGTTAATATCAACAAACGAAGAGAACGGATAGTTTCCGATTAACTGGTTCCCCAATAAACCATGAGATACTCTTAGCTTACCTTCTGTGACGATATGCTTCCAGTTTTGCCAAAATCCTTCCTCAGCAAAATGCCACCCTGCTGAAAACGAGGGGAACATACCCCATCTATGATCTTTTACAAACCTAGACGAACCATCTCTTCTTAAATTAAACTCAAATAAATACTTCCCGTCGAACGCATAGTTAAGCCGACCGAAATAAGAAAGTAAAGCCCATTGAGTCCCTGTACCACTTGCGCGCTGTTCTTCTGTGGAGCCAGAATTCAATTTGTTGTAATTGGGAAATAAGAAGTCCACTCTTGACCCTTGTATAATATCATCGGTAAAATCTTCATAAGACGCTCCGAGTAATGCAGAGAATGAGTGGCGATCGATATCTTTTGAGTAACGGACTAATGCTTTATTGTCAAAGTAAGTGGAGTTCATTCTCGATTCCGTTAAAGAATTTCGATCAGGCTTAGTATAGGCCAATGAACCGTCAGGGTAATAAGTTTCTATTTTTTGATAAAATACACTGCGATTTTGATTTATGTAATGCATGGCCAAATTGACCTCTGCCTCTAGGCCCTCTATTATTTGGTAATTAAAATTTAACGATGGTATAGCTGACCGTGTTAATAGTTTATTAAAACCACTCTCTTCTGCCATGGCTGCTGGATTGGTACCATCCCAACCGACACCCCATTCTCCACTAGTTAATCTATTTGGCTGAGTAGCGGGCATCCTATTTGCCCAGTATATAATATCGTCTAATCCAGCAGCCGGTTCGTTGGCCGCCATTTGTCTTAAAAAGACATCAAATTTCATAGAGAACTTTTCTGACAACTGCATGTCTGAATTGAGTCTTAATGTGTACCGATCATAATCTGTGTTTTGGGTAAGACCATCTTGCTTGAAGTACCCGAAGCTCGCCAAGGCTTTAGCTTTTTCAGTGCCACCATTCAATGTGAGGAAATAGTTCTGCTGATAACCGTTTTTTAAATATATTTCATCTTGCCAATTTAGGTTTGGATAAAGATCGGGATTGATATGCATGTTGTCTGGATACTGCTCGATAAAACTTTCATCAAATACTGGTGCTGAACCTATATTGGTGTATGCCTCATTTAATAATGTCATGTGATCTATTGCATCTACCGGACGTCTCACGTTAGTGCGTTGCTGCCATCCAGAATAATGATTGAAAGAGGTCGAAAAAAGATCGGCTTTAGCTCGTTTAGTGGTAACAAGAATGACACCGTTTGCGGCTCTTGATCCGTAAATCGCCGACGATGCTGCATCTTTTAATACTGTTATGGACTCGATGACGCTTGGGTCAATATTATTCATATCCATCTGTACCCCGTCTACTAGTATCAACGGGTTCGAGTCGCCCAATGTCCCAATTCCTCTGATTCTGACATTTCCACCATCGCCACCCGGCCGGCCAGATCGTTGAGTTACTGTTACCCCGGGAGCTAGACCCTGCAAAAGCATGGTTGATTGTCCGACTTGCCTTTTAGCGAAATCCTCCGACCTAATGGTCTCTACAGAACCCGTTACATTTCTTCTCCGCTGCGTACCATATCCCACCACGACTACTTCATCCAAGCTAGCGTCCTGCATTTCCAATACTACATTTACTTCCTGTCTTCCTGCAATGGAAACTTCGTGGGAGAGGTAGCCTACGTAACTGAAAATTAGAGTGTCGTTATTTCTGGTAGCATTGATGTTGTAGGATCCCTGTTCATTTGTCCTGGTTCCGATTGTCGTCCCTTTGAACTGCACATTTACATCCGACATCGGCTCACCTTGTTCGTTGGCCACACGGCCACGAATAACCGCCTGCAATGTGGCTGTGTTTGTTTCGCTGATCGGTATCGTTGTTTCCTTTTTCGGTCGGATAATAACCGTTTTCTGATCCACCGTATAGGTAAGCCGAGGTTGTCCCTTAAAAATTTCAGCGAGAACCTCATCCAAAGGTTTGTCTACCTGCCTTAGCGTTACCGGAACGGCATGTTTCGTTAGCAACCCCGGATTGTATAGGAAATCATAAGCGGTCTGATTTGTTACCTCTTTCAGTACATTTTCCAACGACATTTGGTTAGCATTCAATGTTAGTCTTTGAGCCCTTAGGTTGTTGGCATATAGTTGTATGACTAAAAAAAGAGATAATAATACGAGCTGTATTCTCATCATCATTCTTCTAAATGTTATTGTGTGTATAAATCCTTTCCATACAATAACATGGTTATAAAAATTCATATATTTGAATCGAATTTTAGGGTTAGCAATATGTTTTTATATATGTCCTTATATATGATTTGATCTGCGACTCCCTAATGATTTTCGCCGGGTTCCGCTGCAATCGGAATCCGGTTTTCATTTTGGGGTATTCCACAGATTGGTGTTAGCGTCGTACCATAATCCTCCTTTCTTTTGTTTCGAATTGTACGCTTTCGGTGAGTGATATCTTACGTAATACATCTTGTATATCGTCGAATCGAGATATGGAACCGGTAAATGTAATTCCTTCAGTAGATTCCAAATAGACAATCTCAACATCATACCAACGTGCAAGTTGTTGCATGATATTCTTTAAAGGTGTATCGTTAAACATAAACTTGCCGTTTTTCCAGGAGATAGCATCAGCAGCGTTGACACGTGATTTAGCAAAGCGGTTATGTTGTAATACCACTTGCTCATTAGGTCGAAGCAATAAATCATCATGCCCCATATCGGACGTTTTTTTCACTAACACGGATCCCTCTAGTAACGTAGTCGTTTTTTTGATATCGTCTGGATAGGATGTAATATTAAATTTGGTTCCTTTGACGATGGTTTGTTGATCTGTGGATGTAACGATAAAAGGTTTTTGTTTATGATGAGCGACTTCAAAATACCCCTCGCCAACGAGTTCTACTTCGCGTGTATCCCCTGTAAAGGCAATCGGAAACCGAAGAGAGGAAGCGGCATTGAGCCACACGACGGAATTGTCGGGTAGGATAACTTTATATTGTCCGCCGCGAGGAGTGGAAATGGTATTGTAAATCTTCTCCGCTGTGTGGCCAGGGGCCTCTTTTATCGCGTATGTCAATGTGCCGTCATCCATTTTCGCGATGGTAATGCCATTTTCGGAGAGATGATCGCCTATGGCAATACTATCGAGATGGATGGTGCGACCGTCTGCAAAGGTAAGCAACGCTTGATCACGACCAGCCTGTATCAGAGTTTCTTCGGGCACGTGTGCGATGTGATCTGTAGAAGGCTTTGTCGATTTGTTTACATAAAGCAAGCCCATACCAACGAGGAGGATTACCGACGCCGCAGCTACTGCAATTTTACGGAAAGTCCATATCTTTTTACGATGCACTTCGCTATCAAGTACCTGCCACACATCTGCAAGATGCTCTTCGGCCAAATTCGAATCAATTTTGAATTCGGTATCGTAATGTTCTCTATACCACTCTTCAACCCATATGCGCTCTTCTTCGGTACATTGACCGTTTAGATAACGACGCAGAATATCTTTAGCATGTTGTTGTTCTTTCAATTGTTTTCCCTGTTTTCGGTTTATATACAAAGAGAGACAAGCGAAAGGAATGTTGGGGGGTAAAAAAAATGAAATTATTTTTAAATACCGGTGAAACAGATCAATATAAAGAAAATTCCCAGTCGTAAACGTAGGATTTTGAGGGCACCTTTTACATGACTGCGCACACTTTGTTCACTGATATGGAGCTGTTCCGCAATTTCTTTGTGAGAGAGCCCTTCTTTTCGGCTGAGCTCAAATACAGAGCGCATTTTTGGAGGTAAAGAGGCTATCTCTTGTTCGATAAGCTCCAGCAGCATCTTTTCTCTTACGCGATGGTCAGTGTCCATTTGAATATGGTTGATAAATCCCTGTAAAGAGTTGATGTATTCGTCTGCTCGTTGACTTTTGAGTTGTTGGTTGATAACTCTATTCCGTACAGCCTGATAGAGATAAGCCGTCAGATTATCTTGTATGTATAGTGTTGTTCTGTTCTGCCATAAATTAGAGAAAATGTCGTGTACAATGTCCTTAGCTTCTTCTTGATTTCGCAAGTGTTTAGAAGCGTGTACATATAGCAAGCCTTTATAACGATGATAGATGATTTCAAAGGCCAGCCTATCTCCGTTCTGTAACTTGTCTAACAGGTCTTTTTCGTCCGTAAAAGGCGATGTGTACATCAGATTTAAATTAGTTACTTGGCCAAATCTAACTAAAATATTTTGTAAAGAAAAAATCTGAAAAATGGTTAACATGTAAAATGATAGTAAATGAAAAAGGTGTAAAATGCAAAATTTAACCTATTTTAAGAGACGAAGACTAAACTTTTACTTTTTTTTGTCATCTTTATAAAGTGGGGGTGTGCTCCGCAAGTAAATAAAGAATTTGAATGAATATTGCTAAGAAAATCGTTTGTATAGGAATAACTATAATCGTTGGACTAATCTGTATGCCTCGTATCTATGGACAGCAGGAACAGGTTGGTGATAAACCCTATAAACAGATGTTGGTTGAGGTGGAAGGAAAACTTCGTGTAGGAGATTTCGCGGGTGCGATGGAGAAGCTGGATAGTATTATCGAAGAATATCCAGATGCCGCGGAGGTATATTATGCGAAAGCCCTTTTGTATGGACAGGTTCGTAATTTTGATATGGCTATACCACTCGTAGAGAAAGCATTGGGGATAGAACCTGAAAATATGTTATATGCCAACTATTTGGTAGAACTTTATAAAAGCAAAGGTGATCTGGCAGGAGCAATTCCAGTAGTTGACCGTGCTATCGAAGCTCTCCCTGACAACGAGTCACTTTATCGGGAAAAAATGCTATTACTTCATGCATCCAAAAAATCAGAAGAGGCTTTACAGGTATATGATGAGGCGGTGGCGAAATTTGGAGACTCCGATACCTTAGATGTGATGAAAGCAGAGATGTTAGTCGATCTGGACAGAAAACAGGAGGCGGAAAAAATATTATTGGCCCGGGCGCAAGACAATTCGGGGCTTCGTCAAGTGTATAGTACGTTGGGATTTATTTACATGGATAAAAAAGCTATAAAACAAGCAACACAAATATTGGAGAAAGGACTGAAGATTACCAATGACCATCTATTGTACCTCGATCTGGCAGATGTTTACACCGCCGGAAATAGAGATAAACAAGCTTTCGAAGCATTAAAAAAAGCATTTGAGTCTACAGATGTTAATTATATGGATAAGCATCGGGTGATGTTCACTTTATTAAGTGGAAACGCTGATATGCCGTTGGCACAGGTCCAAGAACTGGCCAATATCTTGGTGTTGAAGCATCCACGTATTGCGGATAGCCATGTTGCAAAAGGCGATGTATTGTGGCGAAGGGGAAATTTGCAAGAGGCACGCTCTTTGTTTCTGACAGCAGTGGGTATCAACAGAAACCATGTCGACGCTTGGCGGATGCTGATGAATGTGGAGATGGCACTGAACGAAATAGATCAAGCGATAACACATGGTTTAGAATCATTGGAGGCGAATCCGAATAACCCTATGCTGCTGTACTTTACAGGGTTGGCTTATATGGTAAAAGATGACGGGGAGAATGCGCGTGCGATGATGGAAGCAGCATTAGACTACAGTGAAGAGGAAAACACCTATTTGCAGTCGTTGATATATGCAGGTTTAGGTGATTTATACCATAAACTAAAAATGCCTGATGTATCCGATGTTGCCTATGAGGAAGCCATAAAATTGGATAGCGCAAACGCGACTGCGATGAATAACTATGCTTACTATCTTGCTGAACGAAATGAGAAGCTGGATCTGGCCGAAAAATTGTCTCGACAGTCTAATGAGCTAGAGCCAAACTCGAGCACCTTTCAGGATACATATGCATGGGTACTTTTTAAGCAAGAGAATTATAAGGAGGCGTTAAAATGGATGGAAAAAGCCATTCGCGGCTCTTCCCCGTCAGCAGTGCTTTATGAGCATTATGGCGATATCTTGTTTAAATCAGGTAATAATAAGGAGGCATTGCGACAGTGGGAAAAGGCCTTAGCCATGAGTGAAGAAAGTGACGTGGACGTCGAAAAATTAAAATTAAAAATAGCAACAAGAAGTTATGTGGAGTAGACCTTTTTTGTTAGTGATGGTCGGTATGTTGGTTTTTACGTCCTGTAAAACGAAGCGGAAAATTGCTATGCCATCGCATGATGTACCATCGGAAGTAAGTGCAGCCAATGCGGCGAGTATCAAAACCTTCGAATTGAATAATCTGGATTTTCATACTTTTTCCGGACGAGCAAAAACAAAAATTGAATTGGATAAGAAAGTGCACGATGTCACGTTGCATGTCCGAATAGAGCGAAATAAAGCCATTTGGCTGTCCGTATCTGCGATATTAGGTGTTGAGGTTGCTCGCGTATTGATTACACCCGATAGTGTTAAGATACTGAATAAGCTACAAGGAGAATACATCGTTAAGCCTTTCGACTATATCTACAATTATACGAACCGAGGTATAACATTTGCCACATTGCAAGATTTGTTAATGGCGAATGTGTCTTCCAATTTATTACGTACGGAGAATGTACAGGTGGCCAGTGCTTCTGACGAGTTCATTGTGGTTGGGGTCAAAGAGAAATTATCGTATCAATACCGGATAAATAAGGAAAACAGGCCGTTCAACTTTGTGCTGCAAGAATTAGGAGGCATGCAAAACCTGGAAGCATTCTATGGAAATTATGCAAAAACAAACGGGTATAATTTTCCTCAAAATATCGCGTTAAATATAGTAGGGGAAGATGTGGCGTTACGGGCACAGTTGGGGTACAACCGCGTTTCGTTTAATGAAAATGTAGAGATGCCCTTTTCTGTTTCCGGACGATATAAAGTAATAAATTAGTGATTGTCACCATAAAAGCACGAAATAATCCTTATTTTTGTAAACTTATTTTTGCCGAAATATAGAGAAAAACGGTTCATGGATATAAAAAAACTACTATTTAGCTTCTTGGTTGTTTGCGGTTTAGGGATAGGGCTTATTTCTGCTCAGAGTAGTGCCGAATTGAAAAAACAACGGGAAAAGATAGATGCAGAGATTGCGGAGCTGACGAAGGTCGTGCGGGCGAAAACACAGGAAAAGCTACTTTCTCAGAAAGAGGTAAACGCATTGAGCCGGCAATTGAATCTAAGGGAAGATAAAATCAAAACGATAAACGCTGAATTACGGATTATCAATAATAATATTCAAAAAAATACGCAAGCCGTTAATCAGCTAAAAGCGGAGCTTGAAAAGATGCGGAAAGATTATGAGAAAATGGTTCTTTTTGCGTTCCGTAATAAAAATGGCTACAATAAATTGATGTTTATTTTTGCTTCGAAAGACTTTAACCAAGCGTTCAAACGGGTGAAATATCTACAGCAGTTTAATGATGCACGTAAGATAAAAGCAGCGGAGATTGAAGCGACAAAAAAAGAAATCGAGCTGAAAATCGCACAGCTGGAACGAGATCGTGAAATGCAAAACAAACTGTTAAAAGAACAGGAAGCAGAGAAAGCGATTATTGCCAAAGACAGATCAATGCATGCGAAAGAACTCAGCCAACTACAAAAAGAAGAGTCGAGTTATAGAGGACAGCTGAGCCAGAAGCAACAAGAGAAAAAACGGATTGATGCGTTGATTCAAGCGGCGATTCGAAGAGAAATCGAAGCACAGCGTAGACTGGCGGAAGAAGCGCGAAGAAAAGCTGCCGAGGCAGAAGCTCAACGAACGGGCAAGACCGTTGAAGAAGTCGAAAAATCGACACCTCGCAAATCGGACAGTGAAGTCCTACGTTCTACTCCGGAA
>Ga0079224_100002452_pt1 | contig 22543 bp, 19 predicted proteins | sample Stecom2015_FD_80414 | JGI IMG/M metagenome (GOLD analysis project Ga0079224, IMG submission 80414) | Agricultural soil microbial communities from Utah to study Nitrogen management - Steer compost 2015 | ecosystem: Environmental > Terrestrial > Soil > Agricultural land | place: USA: Utah...
CCCCCGGTGTGGGCGGTCTCCGTGCCGACCGCCTCGGCAGCCTCGTGCCGCCAGTTCGCCATCTCATCCCCCTTCGCGCCTCCGGTCATCCAACCGTTGTCGCGGCTCTACCGGGGGGAATGTCCTTCGAGGGTGTGAGATCGCCGTGTCCCGTGTCCCCGATCGTGGCGCGGCGGTAATGCGAGGAGCGGTGGCGGCGATGCAGGCGATGAGCCAGCAGTTTGACGAGCGCACCCCGACGGCGCAGATCCGGACACGACGGCACGATTCCTTGCCCCCAGTGCGATTTCCGCGCGGTCGACGGATTCGCGGGGGCCGACGTCATCCGCGGTCAAGCCATGACGCAGATGGAGAGCGACGTGAGTGGCGGCCCGCCTACGACCACGGGGTCTGCGGCCGGGCCTGCAACACGCCGTCCACGCGGACGTCGACGCGTTCGTCGGCGAAACAGATCAGCCCGGCGATCCGCTGACTCTCCGGCAGCGGATGCCGGTACGACCACGCCACGTCGATGTGCTCGCCCACGGACCAGTATTCGGCCTCGCCCTTGTACGGACAGTGCGTGACGGTGTCGCTGGGCGTCAGCCGGTCGAGCCGCACGTGCGGCGCGGGCAGGTAGTAGCGCGTCGGCAGGCCGGTCTCGAACAGCAGCCACGGGTGACGGGACTCGGCGACCGGTTCGCCGTCGACGTCGATCCGCACGTGGCGCGAGCTCGGCAGGATGTCGACCCGCTTGTGCGGATCGCGGGGATGCGTGTACACCTGCTCGTCCTCCTCGAACCACTGGTCCATCGCGGGCCAGTCGAGGCGGACGTAGCCGGCCAACGGGGCTTCGGGGTACTCGACGACGGCGTCGACCGCCTCGCGGCCGCCGGCACGCAGCGTCGACAGCGCTCCCTCGCCGAGCTGCGAAGCACGCGTCCGTCCACTCGGGACGAACAGCTCGGTGCGCACGTCCTCCCGCGGAAGGTAGTAGGCCGGGTAGTACGGGTTCTCCCACACCAGCAGCGGCCGGGCCGTGTCGGCGACGACGGTTCCCGCGAACACGACCCGGACCCGCTTGGCGCTTTCCTCCGTGCGCGGCTGCTCACCCAGCATGACTCGACGGTACGCCGGTCACCGCTCCCGCGCGTAGACGATCACCCCGCCACCGCGCCGATCCTCGGCGTCGGCACACGCGATGAGCCGCAGCTGCGGGCCCTCCGTGTCCCCGTGCACGCGCCGGGCCGGGAAGTCCCCGTGGCCGTACCGCTCGACCTCGTCGACGACGAACTCGGTGCGTGTCCCGCGTGCGGTCCACGCGGTCACCACCTCGCCGGGCCGCAGCTCGTCGAGCCGCGCGAACACGCCCTCGTCGCCGGAGACGCGAGCCGCGACGACGGCAGGTCCCGGCTCGCCGGGCCGCGGTCCGTTGACGTAACGGCCTGCGATCGCGGGGTCGCGGGGCACGTCGGGCTCACCGCTCCCGCGCAGTCCCAGGTCGACCAGTACGCCGGTGCGCAGGCCGATCGCAGGCGCCTCGACTCGCACGTCCGCGGCCCGTGCCGGAGCCGCGTGCTCGCGGCCCACCGTCGCCGCGGCTGCCACCGGCACGGTCGAGGCGGCACTCGCGGCGGGATCGGACTGCGACGTCGATCCGGGCAACGCGATCACCGACGCCAACGCGACGAGCAGGACGGCCGCGGCCACCAGGGACGCGGCACGGGCCTTCCGCCGCGCGGACCAGTTCCGCGCGCGGCCGATCACGCCCGATCACCGGACATCGGGCACGTGCGGCGACGCGACATCGTCACGCTCACAGCCTTTCTCGGACGGTCGTTCTGGAATGGTCGTTCTGGGGAAGGGGCGGCGTTCTTCCGCGGCGGCGTTCCTCCCACCGGCGGCGCGGCGACACCGCGCCCCACACCTGCGCGTATCGGGCGCAGCGGACATCCGCGTTACGCCTTTCGGGCGGGAAACCGCCGACCGTGACGCGCGGTGTTCGGGTGCTTTCTCACCGGTGGCGCCGTGAGCACAGCTGGGACTAGCGGGCCGAACCGCCAGGCCACCGCTCAGGAGGACGTAATCTCGAACCATGGCCATCGAGGTGCTGCTCGTCGACGACCACGAGGTCGTGCGCCGCGGACTGCGCGATTTGCTCGGCGACGAACCCGACATCACGGTCGTCGCCGAGGCGAGCAGCGCCGACGAGGCACTGGCCGTCGCCATGCACGTCGAACCGGACGTGGCCGTCGTCGACATGCGGCTCGGCGGTTCGGAGAGTGACGGCGTCGAACTGTGCAGGCAGCTGCGTGCGCTGAGCAGCCCGCCGTACTGCCTCGTGCTCACCGCCTTCGAGCACGAGGAGGCGATGGTGGGTGCCATCCGCGCGGGCGCGTCGGGGTATCTGCTGAAGCAGGTCCGCGGGCAGGACGTCGTCCATGCCGTGCGCGAGGTCGGGGCGGGCCGGTCGCTGCTCGACCCGGTGACCACCGCCAGGCTGCTCGACACCATGCGCGGCGACGCCGAGGCCGACCGGCTGGCCGGACTGTCCGAACGCGAACGCAGCGTCCTCGAACTCATCGGACAGGGACTGTCGAACCGCGAGATCGCGCAGCGCCTGTTCCTCGCCGAGAAGACCGTGAAGAACTACGTCACCTCGCTGCTCGGCAAGCTCGGTATGCAACGCCGTACCCAGGCCGCCGCGTGGGTAGCCCGCCACACGGCGAACTCGAACCACCCCCGCTGAGCGAAGCCGTGTTGCACCCCCAGGGCGCCGTGTTGCGTCCTCCGGGGCCCGTGTTGCACCCTCACGGGCCCGTGTTGCACCCCCGGGAGGCCGTGTTGCGGGCCCAGGAGTCCGTGTTGCACCCCCGGGAGGCCGTGTTGCGGCGCGAAGGCCGAACGGCTCACGCGCTTCTGCGGAGGAGGTGGTGGCCGTGCCGTTCGATGTCCGACGCGCGTTCCGCGAGCGCCGTGCTGACGAGTTCGCCGTGCACCACGTCGCGTGCCCTGCGCAGAGTCGTCAGTGCGGCACGCGCCTCGGCCCGCGCGGCCGCGATACCGCGACCGGACGCGAGCCGCGCCATCAACTCGGCGTTGGCCACCTCGGCCGACGCCACGGCCGTGCGTACCGCCGTCACGTACCGGTGTCCCGGAACGGCCAGCGCGGCGACGAATCCCACGAGCGAGCCGAGCACGGTGTCGACGACCCGGTCGGCGACCAACGTCCCGGCGTCGGCGGGTACCAGTAGGGAAGCCAACAGCAACGTCAGCGGGGTGAGGAACACGATCGCGATGCCGTAGTTGCGCAGCACGCAGTACTCGGCACCGAGCAGCGCGAGCACGATGCACCCGAGCATCGCCGGCTGCGGCAGGTCGGCGAGCAGCAGCGCGGCACCGAGGACACCGCCCACCACGGTGCCGACGGCGCGCTGAACGGTGCGCTGCACGGTGTGGCGCACGTTGGTCGACTGCAACACCGCGGCGGCCGCGACCATCGCCCAGTACGCGTGACCCAGGTCGAGTGCCGCGGCGACGATGCCGGCGACGAGCACGCCGAGTCCGACGCGCGCCGCGGCCGTGAGCGCGGGTGAGCCTGGGTGGGCGGCCCGGCGGACGAGCGTGCCCCACGCGGGGAGGATGCGTGCCCGGCGTTCCCGGTGCGTGCCTGCCGTGGCGAGTGCTGCCCGACGCCTGCGCGCAGCAGGCGTCCACGCCCACGATCGCAGCCGCCGGGCGTGGTCCCGAAGAGCGTCGACGTCGCGGTCGGGGTCGGCGAGGGCGGACTCGGCGTCGGCGAGCAGATCGCAGAGTCCGCTGACGTCGCGGTCAGCGGGCAGTGTCGCGATGGCGCGCCACGCGGTGTCCACGGCCTCGAGTGCCGGGTGGAGGTCGTCGGACGCGCGGGCTGCGAGCACGGCGTCGAGTGCCCTCGCGACCGCCGTGCGGATCGGGCCGAGCGGGTCGACGAGCCGTCCCCACATGGCGACGAGCCAGCCGGCGGCCGCACCCGTCCCGGCGAGCGCGAGCTGCGCCCCGACACCGCTCCAGTTCGTCGGCAGCATCGCCACCGTGCCCGTGGCGAACACGAAGATGAGCCCGCCGGGAGGTCCGGAGCCGACGGCGTCGGTGAGCAGCTTGGCCAGCGCGGCCACTACCGCGAGGAGCACGACGACCGCGGGAATCGGCCAGTGTGCCGCCGAGGCCACGGCGCCCGCGCCCACCGCGAGCACCATGCCCGCGCCGATCCCCGCGAGCATGCGGCCGCGGACGGCGAACGGTTCGAACCGGGCGTGGACCGCGGTCATGCCACCGAACGCGGCAGCGGGCGCGAGCTGCGGCTGGCCGAGCAGGACGACCGCGACGAGCACGGCGTTCGCCCCGATCGCGCCACGCACGGCCGACGGCCAGATCACGTCGGCGGGCCGGATCGCCGTCCAGCCCCGCGGCGAGAGTGCGGACCGGACGTTCCTCGTGGCAGCCGTGATGCCCTCCTCACTCACGAAAACTACTTCACTAGTAAAATAGTAAGAGGTATCGGCCCAACGAGGAGCCCCGCGATGAGTGACCTTGTCGACACGATCATCGGCCAGTGGCGCGACGTGCGCCCCGACCTGGACACCGAACCGATCTCCGTGGTCGGCCGAGTGCTCCGGCTCGCCTCACTCGTGCGCAAGGCCACCGAGGAGGTACTGGCCGAATCGGGGCTCAACCGGCCGGAGTTCGACCTGCTGTGCGCGGTGCGCCGCGGCGGCGACACCATGACACCGAGTCGCATCTCGCGCGAGGAGCTGTCGTCGGGCGCCGCCGTCACGAAACGTCTCGAACGGCTGACCGACCTCGGACTCGTCGTGCGTGAGCGCAGCAACCGCGACCGCAGGGTCACGCACATCCGGCTCACCGAACACGGTCGTTCCACTGTGGACACACTGTTGCCGAAGCAGATCGACGCGGAGCGGGCCGTGCTCGCCGACCTCACCGATCGGCAGCGTGCACACCTGGCGAACCTGTTGTCCACGGCCCTGGCGACCGCCGAACACCGCGCGAGCTGACGGCGACGCCGGTTTCCCGAAGCACAGCCCCGTGAGCTCCCTAGAGGGGGATCTCGAGGGCGACCATCGTGCCCATGCTCGGGGAGGAGTTGACGTCGAACCGCCCGCCCGCGGCGTCGGCGCGTTCGGCGAGGTGCCGCAGGCCGCGCCGGGCGACGTCGGCGGGAACGCCGCATCCGTTGTCGCGCACACGCAGCCGGACCTCGCGGTCGTCGCGTTCGAGCGTCACCCGCACCTCACTCGCCCCCGAGTGACGCACCACATTGGACAGTGCCTCGCGGAGGGCTGCGCGGATGTGGTCGCCGCGTTCGCCGGGGATCCCCGCCAGTTCGCCCGACAGTTCCAGGGTGGGCGGATAGCCGAGGAGCTCCCCGGCGATACGCACCTCGGAGCGGGCCGACTCGGCGAGGTCGCTGGCATCGGGCGTCTCGGGCACCGGTTCGGGCGAACGCAGTTCCCGCACGGTGCCGCGGATCTCCTCGATCGTCTGGTCGAGCTGTTCGATGGCCTCGCCGAGCCGGTCGCGTTCGGTGCGCGCGAACCGCCGGTGCAGCCTGCGATGCACCCGGTCGAGCTGCATACCCGCCGCGTACAGCCGCTGCACGACGACGTCGTGGAGTTCGCGGGCGATGCGTTCGCGCTCCTGGTAGAGGGTCAGCCGGTGGCGCGCGTCGGCACCGTCGGCCAGGGCGAGCACGACCCCGGCCTGTCCCGCGAACGCGGTGAGCAGGTCGCCGGTTCCGGTGTCGAACGGTGCGCGATGCGGCGCGCGGTACGCGGTGAGCACGCCGAGGCGTTTGCCTCCGGTGCCGAACGGCGCGGCGGCGAACGGTCCGTATCCGGCGAGTTCGGTGGGCACGAACTGCGACGTGCGGGGATCGCTGGTGACGTCGTCGGCGAACACCGGCTCGGCACCGCCCGCGACCCTGCCCGCCGCCGATTCGGCGGGCAGCACCAGACCGATGAGCCCGGCGGTATCGGCGCCGTAGGCGGCTTCGACGGTGACGCTGCCGTCCTCGTCGCGCACCATGAGCAGCCCGAGGTCGGCGTCGGCGATCTGCACGGCGTGCCGCACGACCATGGGCAACACGGCGTCGGGGTCGTCCCCGGACAGCACGGTCGTCGTGATCTCGGTGGCTGCGGACAGGGCCCGCGCGGCGACGTTCGGTTCCATCAGGCTTCCGACGGTACGGCTCCTCACGTCGCGAGGGCCCGTGGACGTGTCGCGGCTCGCGTGCGCACCCGCCCTTGGTCGACCTCGAGCACCAGGTCGGCGCCGTCGACCTCGGCCGGGCGGTGGGTGACGTGCACGACCGTCCTGCCCTCGAGCGCGCCGCGCAGGCCGGTCAGGACGCGGTCGGCGGTGGGTGCGTCGAGGTGCGCGGTGGGCTCGTCGAGCAGCACGAGGTCGGCCTCCGGCGCAGCGAGCAGGGCCCTGGCCAGCGCCACCCGTTGCGCCTGTCCTCCGGACAGACCGGCGCCCGCGGAGTCGAGCATCGTGTGCGGGTCGAGGTCCACGTGCGCGGTGCGGAGGGCGTCGGCGAGTTCGGCGTCGGTGGCGTGCGGATCGGCCAGGCGCAGGTTCTCGGCCACGGTCGTCGAGACCAGCTGCGGGTCCTGCGGAGCCCACGCGACGCGCGCGGGCACGTCCGCCTCGCCGCACACCGGCCGCAGGAATCCCAGCAGCGCGGCGAGCAGCGTGGACTTGCCCGCACCCGACGGTCCGACGACGGCGACGTACGAACCGCGCGGGATGTCGAGGTCGACCTCCCGCAGCACCGGTCCGGAACTGGAGGGCCAGGCGATGTCCGCGTCGCGCACGGACACGTGGCCCGGGTGGTGCACAGGCCGCCGCGCCGCGGATTCCGCGTGCGCCACGCGAGCGGTGTCGGTGGCCGCTCCCGTGGCGTGCTCGGCGGCGGCAAGGCAGGCGCGGGCGTCGCGGAGGGTGTCCCAGTGCTGGGCGACGGGCGGGAGCAGCGCGAGCACCTCGGCCAGTGCCAGTGGCACCAGGGCGGCGACGGGCGCGGCGACGGGAGCCAGCGTCCCCGCCTCGACGGCACGTGCGCCCAGCCAGGCGCCCGCGACGGCGGCTGCGCCGGTGGCGGCGACGATCACGGCGTCGGCGGCGCCGTCTCCCCAGGCCTGTCTGCGTGCGGCGGCGGCGAGCCGCGTGTCGAGGCGCGCGAGTTCGCTGCGCCTGCGGCGGTGGGCGCCGACCGCCACCAGTTCGGCCGCGGTGTCGAACAGCGCCAGTACCCGTTCGTCGAGCCTGCGTCTGCCGTCGGCGAGCGCGGTCGTGGCGCGGCGTTCCACGACGAGTGCGGCCCACGGGGCGGCGACCGCGGCGACCCCGACCGCCACGGCGAGCGCCAGTCCCGCCTCGGGCAGCACGAGGGTCACGGCCGTGCAGGCGGCGACCAGGACGACTCCCACGACGAGGGGCGGCGTGAGCACCCGGGGCAGCAGATCGCGGACGGTGTCGATGTCGCCGACGAGGCGACGGTGCTCGGCGCCGTGCCGCAGGGCCGCGGCCGGCCCCCTGGCGACGAGCCCGCGCCACAGCCGCACGCGCAGGCTCGCGGCGATGCGGAACGCGGCGTCGTGGGTGACGAGGCGTTCGGCGTAGTTCAGCGCGGCTCTGGCCAGGCCGAAGGTGCGCACGCCGACGACGGCGACGGTGAGCATGAGGATCGGCGGTTGTTGCGAGGCGCGGGCGATGAGCCAGCCGGACGTGGCCGTCAGCGCGACCCCGGCGACGAGCGATCCCGCGCCGAGCGCGACGCCACCGAGGAAGCGCCGGTCGACGAGCCGGCGCAGCGCGAGGAGACGGGTCGAGCCGGTGGTCGGCTCGTCCTCGGGGTCGCGCTCGGGAGCGGGGGTCGCAGCCGGATCGGCGTCTCCGGTTCGGGGTGCGTCTCCGGTTCGGGGTGCGTCTCCGGTTCGGGGTGCGTCTCCGGTTCGGGGTGCGGCTGTGGTTCGGGGTGCGGCTGTGGTTCCGAGTGCTGCGCGGTCGTGGGCGGCCACGATGACGGTGCACCCTGCGCGTGCCGCCTCGTCGATCAGCTCGTGGACACGGCGGGCGTTGGCGGCGTCGAGGTGCGCGGTGGGTTCGTCGAGCAGCAGCAGCCACGCGCCCGCGCGCACGCGCGCAAGGGCCCTGGCGACGGCGAGGCGCTGGCGCTGGCCGACCGACAGCGTGGTGACGGGCCGGTCGGCGAGTCGGTCGAGCCGCAGGCGGTGCAGCAGGTCGTGGGTGCCGGCCGGGTCGAGCGTGGGGGCGGCCAGTGCGATCTCGTCGGCCGCGGTACCTCCGGTGAATGCCGGTGACTGCGGGACCCAGCCGATGCACTCGCGCCACGCGTCGGCGTCGAGGTCGGTGAGGGGGATGCCGGCGATGGCGACGTCGCCCGCGTCGGGGCGCACGAAGCCGAGGAGGACGGCGAGGATGGTGCTCTTGCCCGCGCCGCTGGGCGAACGCAGCCAGACGGTCTCGCCCGGTCGCGCGGTGAACGTCTCGCCGTCGGGGGCGTCGCGGCCGCGGCGGTGGACGCGCAGGTCGCGGACGCGGACGTCGCCGCGGCGCGGGGGCAGCGATCCGTCGGACGGTGCGGGTTCGTCCAGGACGTCGGTGACCCTGCGGACGGCTTCGACGCCGTCGGTGCTGGCGTGGAAGGCGGTGCCGACGGCGCGCAGCGGGGCGAAGCATTCGGGGGCGAGCAGGAGCACGCCGAGTCCGATGGCGAGGGGCAGCTCGCCGTGGACGAGCCGCACGCCGATGACGACGGCGACGAGTGCGACCGAGAGGGTGGCGGCGAGTTCGAGGGCCAGCGCCGAGCTGAACGCGACGCGCAGGGTGCTGAGGGTGGCGCGGCGGTGGCGGTCGGAGACGCGGCGGACGGTGTCGGCCTGCGCATCGGCACGGCGGAACGCGGCGAGTACGGGCAGGGCGCGCACGAGTTCGAGTACGTGGGCCGACAGCCGGGCGATGGAGTCGCTCGCCTCGGCGACGCGGTCGCGTGTGTAGGAGCCGATGAGCGCACCGAACAGTGGGAGCAGCGGCAGGGTGACGGCGATGAGCAGGGCCGACGGCCAGTCGGCAACGAACACGGCCGCGCCGGCGGCGAGGGGTACGACGGCGGCGGTGACGAGCGCGGGCAGGTAGCGGGTGAAGTAGGCGTCGAGCGCGTCGAGGCCGGTGGTGGTGAGTGCGGTGAGCCGGCCCGGGCCGCGGCGGGCGATCCATTCGGGGCCGAGGCGCAGCGTGTGGTCGAGGACGTGGGCGCGGAGCTCCTCCTTGGCGCCCGCGGCTGCGCGGGCGGCGACGACGCGGATCGCCCACGCCAGCACGGCGCGGCCGGCGACGGTGGCCAGGAGCAGGCCGATCCGGGACGTGAGGTCGCCGGTGTGTCCGGCTCCTCCCGCAGTGACGACGTCGGCGAGCACGGAGGCGAGCAGGAACGCCTGCGCGACCAGGCATGCGGCGTCGAGGAGCGCGAGGACACCGGATGCGGCCAACGCTCGGCGCGCCGCCGGGGACAGTGCCGGTAGCGCGCCGAGCGGGCCGTGTCCCACCCGCGACCGGACCGACGTGTCCGGTGTGGACGGTTCGGCGCCGGTGTCGGTAGCGGAAAGGGTGTCGCGGGTGGGACGGCTCATGAGGACACCTGCTGTGCGGTGTGCGGGGCGGGGATGTGGGAGGTCTTGATGCGTTTGCGGAACACCCAGTAGGTCCAGCCCTGGTAGACGAGCACGGCCGGGGTGCCGAACGCGGCCACCCAGGTCATGACGGTGAGGGTGTAGTCGCCGGACGAGGCGTTGTGGACGGTCAACGAGTTGGCGGCGTCCAGTGTGGAGGGAAGGACGTCCGGGAACAGGGCGCCGAACAGGGTGACGACGGTGCCGGTGATGGCGACGCCGAGTGCGGCGAAGGCCTGCCCCTCACGTCCGGCGCCGATGCGCCACCAGGCGACGAGCGCGGCGGCGACGGTCACGGCGAGCGAGACGTAGGTCCAGTCGGATCCGTGGCGGACCTGCACGAGGACCGCGAACGCGGCGACGGGCAGGATCGCGACGGGAAGGATGGCGGTGGCGAGCCGGCGTGCGCGGCGGCGGATGTCGCCGTCGGTCTTGAGCGCGATGAACACGGCCCCGTGCAGCAGGGAGAAGCCCGTGACGGCGAGCGCCCCGAGCAGCGTGTCCCAGCGGAAGGCCGCGAACGCCGAGCCGACCCGGTTGCCGTCGGCGTCGAGCGGGAGGCCGAGGACCGTGGAGGCGATGATGAAGCCGATGCCGATGGGCGGCACGGTCGAACCGATGACGATGACCTTGTCCCAGGCGCGGCGCCAGCGGTCGGAGTCGACCTTGCCGCGGTACTCGAACGCGACCCCGCGTCCGATGAGTGCGAGTAGCACGAACAGCAGCGGCAGGTAGGCGGCGGAGAACAACCCCGCGTACCAGGCGGGGAACGCGGCGAACGTCGCGCCGCCCGCGACGATGATCCAGACCTCGTTGCCGTCCCAGACGGGCCCGATGGTGTTGATCATGACGCGCCGCTCGGTGTCGTCCCGGCCGAGAACCGGCAGCAACATCCCCACCCCGAAGTCGAACCCCTCGAGGAACAGGTAACCCAGCCACAGGAACGCGATGACGACGAACCAGACGACCTCGAGTTCCACTCAGACCACGCTCCTCGAGGATGTTTCAGGTGAAACCTGTTTTCCCCAGCCAGTTGTGCACAACAGCAGGAGTTGTCCACAACTTGCTGCACAACCCTTGGGAAAACCCCTCGTGGCGATAGGCTGGAGTCGGGGTCGCCCCCCGGAGAGGGTGGGGGCGTATCCACCGGAAATCGCGATCACGGCATCTCCTCGGACGGCGGACGGCAGGTGTTCGGTCGGCATGGGGGTCGTGCGGGCGGCTAGTAGGCGAACGACAGCGGCTCGTCGTCCTCGGTGTCCTCGGTGTCCTCGGTGTCCTTGGAGTCCCGGCCGTCCTCGGAGCCACGGGGGCCACGGGAACCCTCCGAACTGCCACGCAGATCCGAGTCGCGCGAACCGCCGGCCGAACCCGAACCACCGCCGTCGCCCCCGGTTCCGAGGCGGGAGGCGACCTTCGCGGGCATCACGCTCTCGATGCCACCGCGCACGTACTTGGCCATCAGGAACACCTCGACCACGCCGAGCACCACGTACAGCAGGGTCAGCGAGACCAGGGACAGCCACACCTCCCCCTCGGACACCCTCGACACGGCCATCGCGGTGTACATCCACACCCCGTCGACGCCGCTGGGGTCCGGGTTCGGCACGACCACGAACGGCTGCCTGCCCATCTCCGTGAAGATCCAGCCCGCGCTGTTCGCGATGTACGGCAACGCGATGCTGCCCAGCGCCATCCACGGGAACCAGCGGCCGCCCGGAATCCGGCCGCCGCGCGTCAGCCACAGCGTCGCCACGCCGATCAACGTCGACAGCGCACCGAAGCCGATCATGATCCGGAAACCCCAGTAGGTCACCGGCAGGTTCGGCACGTAGTCCACCGGCTTGCCGGCCAGCTCGCCGAGCGCCGGGTCGTCCGGGTAGTGCGAGCCGTACTTGTCCTGGTACTCACCCACCAGGTCCTGCACGCCCTTGACCTCGGACGAGAAGTCGCCCTCCGCCAGGAACGACAGCAGAGCGGGCACGGTGAAGGTCTTCACGCTCTCGCAGTCGGCGTCGGCCACGTCGCCCACCGCGATGATCGAGAAACTCGCGGGCTGTTCGGTCTCGCACAGCGCCTCCGCGGCGGCCATCTTCATCGGCTGCTGCTGGAACATCAGCTTGCCCTGGAAATCACCGCTCACCACGAGCACGGCGAACGCCACGACACCCGTCCACGCCCCCAGCTTCACCGACGAACGCCACACCGCGCGGTGCTCGTCGTGCTCACCGCGCTTGCGCCACAACCGCCACGCCGCGATCCCCACCACGAACGCCGCGGCCACCGCGAAACAGCCAGCCACGGTGTGCGGGATCGCCGCCATCGCCGTGTTGTTCGTCAACACGGCCCAGATCGACGTCATCGTCGGCTTTCCGTCGACGAACTCGGCACCCACCGGGTGCTGCATCCACGAGTTGGCCGCCAGGATGAAGTACGCCGACGCCACCGTCGCCAGCGAGAACGCCCACGCACACGCCAGGTGGACCCGCTTCGGCAACCGGTCCCACCCGAAGATCCACAGGCCGAGGAACACCGACTCGACGAAGAACGCGACGAGCCCCTCCATCGCCAGCGGTGCACCGAAGACGTCGCCCACGAACCGGGAGTACTCGCTCCAGTTCATCCCGAACTGGAACTCCTGCACGATGCCGGTCACCACGCCCATCGCGAAGTTGACCAGCAGGAGCTTGCCCCAGAACTTGGTCATCTTCAGGTAGCGCTCGTTGCCGGTGCGCACCCACGCCGTCTGCATGCCGGCCACCAGCACGGCCAGGCCGATCGTCAGCGGCACCATGAGGAAGTGGTAGACGGTCGTGATCCCGAACTGCCACCGCGCGAGCTCCAGTACTTCCACGCTCCCGACTGTGCTCCGCGCGTGCACGCACCCGACAGGTCCCGCGGTCCCGACCTCACCGGGACCTAGGTCCCGTCCCCGCAGGCCCCACCCCTCGTCACACCCACATTTCGGTGCGCCGAAAAAAATTGTGAGACGCAGTGATCGCGACGTTTCCGAGGCAGCGAAACCGCCGATTCGAGAATCCGATTCCCTTGATTTTCCGCGATCCCCCTTTATCGTTGAAGTGACCAAGGGGTGAAACGTTTAGATGTCTTCTGTGCTTGCTGCCTTCTTCACGGCGTTTGCGCTGGTCTTCGTGGCCGAGCTGCCGGACAAGACCACTATTTCCACACTGGTGCTCACCACGCGTTACCGAAAGGGCGCCGTGTGGACCGGTGTGGCCGCCGCATTCGCCGTGCACACGACCGTCGCGGTCGCATTCGGCAGCGCACTGACCCTGCTTCCCGAACAGGTCGTGTCGGTCATCGCGGGAATCATGTTCGGCATCGGCGCCGCCCTGCTGCTGCGCGCCGGCTTCAGCAAGCCCGAGGAGAGCGGGAAGGACGCGATGCGCAGCGGCCCGGCCCAGACCACGTTCCTCAGCGGCGCCGCGGCCTGCTTCGGCATGATCTTCGCGGCCGAGTGGGGCGATGCCTCCCAGCTCATGATGGCCGGCCTGGCCGCGCGCTACGGCCAGCCCATCGCCGTCGGACTCGGCTCGCTCGCCGCCATCGCCGCCGTCACCGCGCTCGCCGTGTTCGTGGGCGGCAAGCTGCGCGACCGCATCCGGCCGCACCTGCTCCAGCGCGCAGCCGGCTTCCTGTTCGCGGGCTTCGCGGCCTACGCCTTCGGAGCCACCGCACTGGCCTGAGCGCCCGCCGCACGCGCCACCGCGGCCTCACACCACACGCGGGGCGGTCACTCCGAGGACAGCAGCCCCAGCTCGATCAGGTCGCCGACCGGCCGGTCGAACTCGTCGCACGCGTACGAGGCGAACATCATCCGCACCGCCTTCGCGGCCTCGTCCGACAGTGCACGTGCCTCCTCGGCGAGCACGGCGGAATCGGTCTCCGCGAGCGCAGCCCGCACGTCGCCACCCGACAGGCACCGCGCCGTCGCCACGATCAGGTTGAGGAAACCGTGGTGCTCGATCCCGTCGTCGGCGGTGTGCCGCACGGCGCGGTGGAGGCTGTTCGTGGCCTTGAACGTGGCACCCGTCGACCCGGCGACCACCGACAGGAAGTCGGCGACCTCGTCGACCGCGGGGAAGTTCTCCGGCGACGGCCCACCGCAGCGGATCTTCGGCCTGCTGCCGTGCTCGATCACCTTCTGCACGCCGTCGAGCCAGCCGACGCCCCGCCGCGGCTCCACCACGCGCACGACGTCCTCGGGCACGAACTCCGACACCCGCTCGAGCCACATCTCGTCGACGTCCGACGGCGCCGGCATCTCGACCATCTTCAGCGCGAGCAGTTCGCTCCGGGACTCGACGATCGAGATCGCCTTCGGCACCCCGCCAAGACCCGTGTCGATGATCAACGACAGCGGCAGCGGTTCGGCGGGCTTGATCTTGATGAGTTCCGTGATCAGCTCAGGCAGTCGCGACGCCTGGCACAGGAACACTCCCAGCACGCCCGCCTTGTCGCCACCGCGGCTGGCGAAGTGTGCCTTCAGGGCCTCCGGCATGGCCGCGTCGCTGGGCGGAAAGAGCGCCGAGTCGTCGACGAGCCGAGCGAACAGCGGAGGGACTCCGCGAGGGCCGGGGGGCGTGAGTTCCACAGCGCTTGACACCCCTCACACGCTAATAGCGCCCACATTCGGGATGAATATCGGGCCGACGACGCAACCCTCCGCGCCCCCGCTCACCAGGCGTCATGACTCTTCCCTCGAACTGATCGATAGGTTAGCCTCACCTTAGTTGGAGGTGAGTGGTGACTCGTACACGTCCCCAGACGCCGCGTCCCGCAGAACGCGCCAAGACCATCGCCACCCGCGGAGGCCCCGCGGTGCTGATGCCCGCCGTCGACCGCAAACCCTCGTCGGGCCTGCGGACCGAGCCCGTGCTGCACCACGTGCATGCGGGCGGCCGCGCGAGCATCCTGCTGCGCGACGACGACCCCCTGGTCACGGCGACCCGCGACCGGTCCCACCCAGGCCAGGGCCAGGCAGCAGCCGGCCCCGACACCGGCTGCGAACTGGCCATCACGCTCGAGATCACCGACGAGGCGCCGGTCGCGCTGCGCGAACCCGTGCGCGGGCTCCTGTGGCTGACGGGCTGGCTGCGTCCGCTCGACCGCCGGGCCGCGCGAACCCGCGCCGTCACCATCGCCGAACAGCGCCCCGACGAACGGCTCCTGGACCTCGACCACGGACTCACGATGCTCGACCTGGTGCCCGCCTCGTTCGTGCTCGCCGACTCGGAGGGCACCCATTCGGTCAGCACGCAGAGCTTCAGCGCGGCCACGGCCGATCCCTTCTGCACGCAGGAGACCGACTGGCTGCGCCACCTCGAACACGCCCACCCCGACGTCGTCCTCGCACTGTCGCGGCATCTGCCGGGCCAGCTGCGCGGCGGGGCCATCCGCCCGCTCGGCATCGACCGCTACGGGCTGCGCCTGCGCGTCGAGGGCCCCGCAGGCGACCACGACGTGCGACTCGGGTTCGACCAGCCCGTCGACTGCCCCCGCAAGCTCGGCCTCGCCCTCCGGAGCCTCGTCGGCTGCCCGTTCCGCCACTCCGAGCACTGAAACGCCGGACGCCTGCACCGGACGGCAGCACCGGACGCAGGCACCGGCTCGTCCGTCACCGGCCGGGAACACGAGAACGGCGCCCCGGGAACCTTCCCAGGGCGCCGTTCTCGTCGCGTGTCACGCCGAGCGCGTCAGGCCTTGACCTTGCCGCTCCCGTTGTCCGGGTCCTCGACGATGCCCGCGTCCACGAGGTTGCTCGTCACGTGGTCGGTGAGCTCCTCACGTTGCACCCGCCGTTGAGCGCGCAACGCCGCCTTACGTTCGGCGCTGAACTCTCTCCAGATCGAGATGCACATACCGATCATCACGACACTGAACGGCAACGCGATGAGGATCGCGACCAACTGCAACGTCGACAGGCTCTCGCCCTCGCCGGGCAGCAGCAGCGCGACGGCCACCGCACCCTCGAGCACACCCCAGAACACCCGACTCCAGGTCGGCGGGTTCGGGTCACCACCGGAGGCGAGCATGTCCACCACCAGCGAACCGGAGTCCGACGAGGTCACGAAAAACAGCACGATCAGGATGATCGCGCCGACGATGACCACCGAACCGCCCGGCAGACCATCGATCAGGGCGAACAGCGAGTTGTTCGTGTCGACCGTCGCCGCACCCGTCTCGTCGGTGCCGATCAGGCCACCCTGGCCGAACAGCTCGCGGTAGAGCGCGGTGCCACCGAAGACGGTGAACCACAGGATCGCCACGAGCGTCGGCACGAGCAGCACACCGGCCACGAACTGGCGCACCGTGCGACCGCGCGAGATCCGCGCGATGAACACACCCACGAAGGGTGCCCACGAGATCCACCATGCCCAGTAGTACGTCGTCCAGCTGCCCTGCCAGGCAGTGCCTTCCTCACCCGAGTAAGCCGTGGTGTTGAAGCTCATCCGCAGCAGGTTCTGCAGGTAGTCACCGATGTTGGCGACGACGTCCCTGAAGATGAACAGCGTCGGACCGGCGATCAGCACGAAGATCATCAACGCGGCGGCGAGGCCGAGGTTGATGTTCGACAGGTACTTGATGCCCTTCTTCAGACCCGTGACCACGGACACGACCGCGGCCGTCGTGATCGCACCGATGAGGATCACGTAGGTCAGGTTGTCCGGCTGCTCGATGACGTCGATGAAGCTCAGGCCGGCAGCGACCTGCATGACACCGAGACCCAGCGACGTCGCGACACCGAACAGCGTGCCGCAGATCGCGGCGATGTCGATGATGTCGCCGATCCAGCCCTTGACTCGCCTGCCCAGCACGCCCTCGAGGGCCCACCGGATCGACACCGGACGCTTCTTCCGGTGAATGGCGTACGCGATGGCCACACCGACCACCACGTAGATCGCCCACGGGTGCAGACCCCAGTGCAGCACCGCTTGCAGGATCGAGTCGTGGGCACCTTGTTCGGTGCCTCCCTCGATCCCTGTCGCTCGGTTGGGAATACCGGCGAAGTGGTTGAGCGGCTCGGCCACCCCCCAGAACACCAGACCGATGCCCATACCGGCCGCGAACAGCATCGCGAACCAGGACGCCAGGCCGAATTCCGGCCCTTCGTCGTCCGGACCCAGTTTGATGTCACCGAAGTGGCCGACACCGATCCAGATCGCGAAGATCACGAAGACCGAAACCAGCAGCAGGTAGTACCAGCTGAAGGTACCGATCACAGCATCCTGGACATTGCTGACGAGTTCCCCGACCTGCTCAGAGAAAACGACGGAGACCAGGACGAAGGCCACGACGATGATCGCCGACGGCCAGAAGACCCTCGGCGCGATGCCCTTGTGACCCGACGATGCGTGCTCCGACGATGCGGATGGCGCGGCCTCAGCTTCTGACGTTTCCGCCACGAGGCTCTCCTCCTTCATCGATTCTTTCAACCGCTGCACCCTAGTAGGCCGTTCGGGCGATTTATCGATAACCGGGCGTTTTGTTAGCGGGATTGTGATGATTCAAGTTTCACCCGGACGGCCACACGATCACCACGAGGCGTTAGCGTGCCCCAGTGTCACCGGGTTCACACGAGCACTCGAACCGCTGGCTGCGCAGGTGGTTTGCACCCACCTCACCGGCCCCGCCACCCTCCCTCTCCGACCTCGGCGAGCCACGCGAACGCCGGGCGTTGACGCTCGAAGTCGTGATCGTGTTTACGGTCACACTCGGTTTGTCCGGAGCCCGCGCACTGCTCTCACTGCTGGACGCACTGCTACGTCCGAACACTCTCAGTAGCCAACAGGTGGCGATCAACGCCCCGCAGGCCACGATCGAGGCAATCGATCTGCTGAGACAACTGCTCGGGGCGCTGCAGCTGGTGGCGTGGGGCGCGCTCGGCCTGTATCTACTCTGGCGCGGCGGCACGAAACTCGCAGAAGTCGGACTCCCGCGCAGACCCAAGCGGACCGACCTGCCCACCGCGATCGGCCTCACGGCGCTGATCGGCATCCCGGGACTGCTGTTCTACCTCGCCGCATGGCAGCTGGGCATGAACCTCGCGGTGCAGCCGTCCACGCTCGACGAGACCTGGTGGCGGCCGATCACCCTGACCCTCTCCGCGTTCGGCAACGGCTTCGCGGAGGAGGTACTCGTGGTTGGGTACCTGATCACCCGATTGAGACAGCTGGGGCTCAGTGAGAATACGAGCTTGATCATCTCCGCTGTCCTGCGCGGGACCTATCACCTCTACCAGGGCTTCGGCGGGTTCCTTGGCAACGTCGTCATGGGCCTGGTCTTCGGTCGCGTATGGCAGCGCACCGGCAGGCTGTGGCCGCTGATCGCCGCGCACACCCTGCTCGACGTCTTCGCGTTCGTGGGGTACGCGCTGCTTCGCGACCACGTCTCCTGGTTGCCCTGACTGGTTGCCCCGACCCTCCTGCGCCCGAACGGCCTCCACCAGGACGTTTGCGGCGGTGATCGAACATGTGTTCTACTAGGTGGAGCAGCCGAGACGACGACAGTACGACGTGGGTACGACAGCTTCCGGCGATGTGCGGGGAAGCTCCGGCGGCCGGGCAGGGCGGCCATCGGAGGCACACGGGAGCTCGAGCGCCCGCGAGGGGATGGACCAGTGCAAACGGAGGAATCCGTGATGGAGGGGATCGAGATGGCCTGCAAGATCACGCATCGTTCACTGCGCGACCAGCAGATCCGGTTCGCCAACCGGGAGGCCGCGGAACGGTATGCCGAGATCATGGGCGGTGGCGTCGAGAACTGGGTGTTCACCACCGTGCCGTCGGTGGTCGCCGAGTACGGCTGGGGACCGTATCCGGAGCGGGCCCCGCGCACCCGGCAGCTCGAAGCGGTCGGATAACCGGCCCTCGATCACTACGCTCACGTCCGTGACGAACACAGTGAACACGATCACCGGCCCGGTCACGGACACGATCACGCCGGGAGTGGACAGCGAGGTCGGCCCGCTGCGGTCGGTCCTGCTGCATCGGCCGGGGGGCGAGCTCACGAGGCTCACCCCGCGCAACAACGACCAGCTGCTCTTCGACTCGATCCCCTGGGTGGGCCGCGCGCAGGAGGAGCATGACGCGTTCGCCGAGGTCCTCGCGGGCCGAGGGGTCGAGGTACTGCTGCTGGCCGACGTCCTCGGCGAGGCACTGAGCGACCCTCGGGCACACGCGGCGGGAGTACACGCCGCGGTGGACGAACGGCGCCTCGGCACCGAGTTGGCGGACGCACTGCGTTCGCACCTGAGCGGCCTGGACGCCGACACGCTGCGCGAGACCCTCATGTCGGGCATGACGTTCGAGGAGCTGCCGGCGTCCGAGGGAGCGTCGCTGGTGCGCAGGATGCATCACGCGCACGACTTCGTCGTCGATCCGCTGCCGAACCTGCTGTTCACCCGCGACTCCTCGGCCTGGATCGGCGATCGGGTGGCGATTTCGTCGCTGGCCATGCCGGCACGGCGCCGCGAGACCGAACTGCTGGACATCGCCTACGCCTACCACCCGCGGTTCCGCGCGGCGTCCCGCGCGTACGGCGCGCACTCGGCGCCCGTCGAAGGTGGTGACGTGCTCCTGCTGGCTCCCGGCGTACTCGCGGTCGGCGTCGGGGAACGGACCACCGCGGCGGGCGCCGAATCGCTGGCCAGGTCCGTGTTCGCCGACGGTCTCGCACACACCGTCCTCGCCGTGCCCATCGCGCAGAACCGCGCGACGATGCACCTGGACACGGTGTGCACGATGATCGGCCCGGACGCCGTCGTGATGTATCCGCTCGCGCGTGACTCGCTCGTCGCCTACCCCATGCGGCCCGGCGACGACGGCACACTGCGGGTCGACGGGCCCTCGCCGTTCCTCGACGCCGCGGCCGAGGCCATGGGCATCGACCGCCTGCACGTCATCGACACCGGCCTCGACCCCGTCACCGCAGAACGCGAACAGTGGGACGACGGCAACAACACACTCGCACTGGCGCCGGACGTCGTCGTCGGCTACGAACGCAACGTCGAGACCAACGCCAGACTCGAGGAAGCCGGTATCGAGGTGCTCGCCATCGCGGGGTCGGAGCTCGGCTCGGGCCGCGGTGGGCCGCGCTGCATGTCCTGCCCGATCGCGCGAGATCCCCTGCCCGCAACGCACTGATCCGATGGCGCAGGGTCACGACTTCCCCGAATAGGCGACAAACGATCATGCGACACATAATTAAGCCTCACCTAAGTAATTCGCGATAACTTAGGTGAGGCTTAATTTATTTAGCTCAACCTTGGCTAACGAATTGTAGAGAAATGCGCTCCGGATCACCAGACCCCGGGTGGAAAAATGTGGATCGAGAGGCGTACATTGAATGTATGCCCACCACGAAGACGAACCCCCGTTCCAAGTTCTACGAATTGCTGCAGGGTCAGGTCCACAACGAGTTCAACGCCTCGCAGCAGTACACCGCGCTCGCGGTCTGGTACGACAACGAGGACCTTCCCGAGCTGGCGAAGTTCTTCTACGCGCAGGCCCTCGAGGAGCGCAACCACGCGATGGCGATCGTCCAGTACATGATGGACACCGACCACCACGTGACCATCCCGAGCACCGGCGAGGTGCGCAACGACTTCTCCAACGCCAAGGAGCTGGCCGAGCTGGCCCTCGAGCAGGAGAAGGAGGTCACCAGCGACATCAAGACGCTGACGAAGGCCGCGCGCGCCGAGGACGACTTCCTCGGTGAGCAGTTCATGCAGTGGTTCCTGAAGGAGCAGGTCGAGGAGGTCGCGACGATGAGCACGTTGGTGAACGTGTTCGAGCGCGCCGACGGCAACCTGTTCGAGGTCGAGCGCTTCGTGCACAAGCACCTGCAGGACGACGAGGGCGACGACGACATGCCCGAGGTCGCAGGCGGCAAGATCTGATTCCCACGGGCGTGGCAGCGTTCTAGAACCGAAAAGGGCCGGTACCTCTCACCGAGGTGCCGGCCCTTTTCGCTGCGGGCGAAGAATGTAGGAATGGCTTACCTCGGTTCCACGCGGCCCCCGTGAGTACCGCCGCAACGAGTTTCCCGGTGCGATGAGTACCGCCGCGCCTCGTCGGCTTCGGTCAGCAGGTCGCGGCAGGGCTGGGAACGGTCAGCCGCAGGGTGGACACACTGCCGTTCGCGATTCCGAAGACGTAGCGCGACGAGGAGTCCGGGTTCTGCTTCACGTAGGAGTTCTCACCGGCCTGCTCGAGGTCGGGATAGGCCGCGCGGAGTTCCTCCATCGACGACCCGACCCGGATCCCGTCCGGTGTGCGCGCCGTGTCGGCCTGGAACCGCACGATGCCCTGGCCGCCGCGGATCGCGACGCGCGAGATCGCCGGATCGGACACGGCGTACGACTTGCACGAGCCCTGCTCCGGCGGTCCCGTGCCCTCGTCCATGGCGCCCGTCTCGACGGCGGCGGCATAGCCCATGCCGAGGCGCAGCGGGTACTTGCCGATGTGGGTGAGCACCGCGGACCCGGGCGCGTCCAGCGGTTGCGTCACGATGCTCTCGCCGGAGCTCGACGGCGCGGCGGGGGTGCCGGAGTCGCTCGTCATCGGCGGCGGTGACGTCACCGTCGACGGAGGCACCGACGGCTCTCCGTCCACGGGTGGTTCGGGCAGGCCCGGCGCGGACTCCGCGTCGCCGGGTGACGACGACGCCGGTGGTGCGGTCCCGGTCGGGCGTGGCGCCGCGGACGTGTCGCTGCGGTCGGCCGCGATGGTGTCGCCGCGGCCGCCCTCCGGCCCGCCGAGCCCGGTCAATGCGACGCCCGCCGAGATGGCACCGACCACGACGAAGACTCCGGCGCTCGCGCTGAGCGCGGCCCTGCGGCGCCGGCGACGACGCGCGCCGGCCACGATGACCTCGGGGTCCGGTCCGCCGCCGGAAGGGAGCCGGTCGCTGTGGAACAGGCGGCGCAGCTCGTCACCGACCACCTGCTCGTCCCGGTCGTCGCCGTGCTCGCTCATCTCACCGCCCTCCCCTCTGGCTCCGGTCCGCCGGTCAGTTTCCCCCGCAGTGTCGCGATCGCCTTGCTGGCCTGGCTCTTCACCGTCCCGGTCGACACGCCCAGTGATGCGGCGATCTCGGCTTCGGACAGTTCTTCGTAATAACGCAGGACGATGACCGCGCGTTGCCTCGGCGGCAGATCTTTCAGCGCCTGCCACAGCGGCTCGTGCTCGAACGGGTCGGCAGGCGTGGCCGCGCCGCTCTCCGGGAGGTCGGCGACGAGGCTTTCCCTGCGGTGTTTGCGCCACCGGCTGATGTGGGCGTTGGCCATGGATCGGCGCACGTACGCGGCCGGGTCGGCGGCCTTGCGCTGCACGCTCGGCCAGCGCGAACCGATTTTCTCCAGCACGGTCTGCACCAGGTCGGCGGCGTCGTGCTGGTTGCCGGTCAGGGCGTGTCCGTAGCGCAGCAGTCCCGGCAGATTCGCCTCGACGAACTCGCCGAAGCCCGCGAGGTCGCCCGACACGAACGTCCTCCTCGCTGCCCGGTACTCCCCTCGGCCCGGAATTCGACTCCCGAGCGTGCCGCACACCACGGCGACGCCTTGACCCTATCGAGCGACGTGGACCCTATCGAGTGGCCAGGGCGGCGACGTCGCCCGGCCGCGGGTCAACCGGTGAATTCGTGCAGCTGCTCGGGCAGACGGAAGGTGCCGTCCGCCGCGGGCGGGAAGGGACACTCGCGCACGACGGCGGAGGTGGGGATCGGCCCGTACACGTGCGGGAACCACGGTGCTCCCGGCTCCGGCGGGTCGGCGGGCTCCCAGCGCACGG
>Ga0079224_100002453_pt1 | contig 22541 bp, 17 predicted proteins | sample Stecom2015_FD_80414 | JGI IMG/M metagenome (GOLD analysis project Ga0079224, IMG submission 80414) | Agricultural soil microbial communities from Utah to study Nitrogen management - Steer compost 2015 | ecosystem: Environmental > Terrestrial > Soil > Agricultural land | place: USA: Utah...
ACTAATGGATCTCCCACTCTCCTACTACATTCCGTAGTGAAATCGCGCGGGAGTGTCCCTCGGCTACAGATCGAGCACGAGTCTGCCGCCGTCGCAGCGGGACACGCACGGCAGCCAGGCGCCCTCGGCGCGCTCGGCGTCGGTGAGCACGGTGTCGCGGTGGTCTGGTTCGCCGGCGAGGACGCGGACCCGGCAGGTGCGGCAGAAACCCTGCCTGCACGAGTAGGGGCGATCGGGCCGCAGCTTCAGCAACGCCGTCAGGGCCGTCTCGTCGGCGGGCACGCCGAGCACCTCGCCGGTGCAGGCCAGCTCGATCTCGAAGGGGCCGCCGTCGACGATCGGTGGCGGCGAGAAGCGCTCGACGTGCAGTTCCACGCCCGCGACGGCACGGACCGCGGCGATCACGGCGGCGGTCATCGGGGCGGGGCCGCAGCAGTAGACGGCGGTGCCCGCGCCGACGCCGGGCAGCAGGGCCGCGGCGTCGGGCAAGCCGTGCTCGTCGTCGGTGCGGACGGTGACGCGATCGCCGAAGGCGGCGAGTTCGCCGAGGAAGGGCAGGGTGTCCGCGGATCGGCCGGTGTAGATCATCGACCAGTCCACGCCGAGGCGGTGCGCGAGCCCGGCCATCGGCAGGATCGGCGTGATGCCGATGCCACCCGCCACGAAGTGCAGCCGGGTGGCCGGTGAGCCGTGGCCGGGAACGGCGAACGGGAAGGCGTTGCGTGGGCCGGTGGCGCTCAGCGGGGCGCCGACGGTGAGCGCGTCGTGCACCTCGACCGAGCCGCTCCCTCCGGGGATACGGCGGACCGCGATGCGGTAGCGGTCGCGCTCGGCGGGGTCGCCGCACAGCGAGTACTGCCTGCGCAGGCCGGAGGGCAGGGTGATGTCCAGGTGTGCGCCGGGCCGCCACGGGGGCAGTGCGCCGCCGTCGCGGGCCCGCAGCGACAGGCTCACCACGTCCTGGTCGCGGGCTTCGACGCGGCGGCTCGCGACGACGAGGGCGAGGGTGCGCTGATCGGCGCGCAACCGCGGGTCGCGACGGTGGGCCAGGCTCGCCCAGCGCAGGCGCAGGGTGGCGAGCGCGTCGACCACGGCGAAGGCGAGGTCGGGGCGGCCACGGCCGTACAGGTCGGCGGGCAGGGCGCGGGTGCTCACGAGACCTGGGCGGCGGGCGGTCACGAGGCGGCGGCCCTGGCGGCCGGGGAGGTGGCGAGATAGGCGATGGCCTGCGCGGTCGAGCCAACGGACTCCGGGTGGTAGCCGGGCAGGAAGGTGGACAGGGCGCTGGCGGCCAGAGCGGGCACGCCGGGCAGCGCGCCGCGGCGCATGGCCCCGAGGACGCCTGCGAGCAGGCGTGGATAGCCGAGGTCGGGCAGGGCCGGGTCCTGGCGGATCATGAACGCCGCACCGCGCACGACCAGGCCGAGGAAGATCGGGAAGACCAGCACCATGAGCGCGGATCGGCGCAGGTAACCGACCCCGAAGTACTCGGCGACCTCGTGGGCGACGTGGCGGTGTTCGACCTCCTCGGCGCCGTGCCAGCGGAACAGATCGGCCATGCGCGGGTCGGCGTCGAAGCGTTCCAGGTCGGCGTTGAGCACCCAGTCGCCGAGGAAGGCGAAGAAGTGCTCGAGGCAGGCGATGAAGGCCAGGCGCTCGATCATGGCCTGCCGTCCGGCCACCCCCGACGAGGATGCGGGCCACAGGGTGACACGGAACAGATGTTCGGCCTGGCGCAGGTACGGCCCGGGGTCGATGCCGTTGGCGGCCAGCACCTCGTGCAGCACCCGGTCATGGGTCTGCGCGTGCATGGCCTCCTGACCGATGAACCCGAGCATGGCCTCGCGCAGCTTCTCGTCGGCGACGTGCGGCAGGGCCTCGGTGTAGGCGGCGCAGAACATGCGCTCGCCCTCGGGGAGCAGCAGGTTCAGCGCGTTGACGACGTGCGAGGCGATCGGCTCGTGCCGCAGCCAGTGCAGCGGGGCGCCCGTCCAGTCGAATCGCACGTCGCGCGGGTGCAGCGTCACCTCGCCCGGGTCGGTCTGCGGCCCGCGGCGGGTCCTGCGAAGTAGCGGCATCGGTACTCCTCGGTGTGTTCCGTAGGAGCAGCGTACACCTATCTAGTACATCCGGTAACAGTTACCGGCAAGTTCAGTTATTTCGCGGCTTCCACCGGCGACGCCGTGTCGACCGAGGGCCGCCAGCCCAGCCGAGGGGCGATCGCGGTGACGGTGTCGTGCAGGATCTGCTCGTAGTCGTCGCGACGGAACTCGTAGGGCAGTTCCAGGCGCAGTTCGGTGGTGTGGGCGAACACCGGGTCGGCGCGCAGGCGTTCGACGATCTCCTCGGCGGTGCCGACCAGATCGGGGGCGAACATGACCCGCCGCTCGCCGTTGGGGCGAAGGGTGCGTTCGTGTCTGTTCGCGGCGTAACGGCGGTAGCGCTCCCTGGTGGCCCGGTCGGCGCTGTCGAGGGGAACGACGACCCGGCCGAGTGCCAGTCGCGCCGAGCGATCGGCGGGCACGCCGGCGCGGTACTCGCGAACCAGGTCCAGTTGGGTGGTGGTGAAATCGTCGCTGCGGTCGGCGAAGACGACATTGCCGGTGAGCAGGTTGAGGCCGTGCCGCGCGGCCCAGCGCACCGAGCGCAGGCTGCCGCCGCCGTACCAGAGGCGATCGATCAGGCCCGGACTGTAGGGCTGGAGCCGGGGGCGCTGGATGTTGCCCGGCGATTCGATGACCGTGTCGGGGTCGCCGAGATACTCCCCGCGCAGATTGTCGATGAGCCGTTCGATGCGGCCGTAGGACAGATCGTAGGCGCGCCAGTCACCGTCGAACACCCGGTGGCCGATGAGGTCGGCGTGCGGCGGGACGCCCGCGCTGAAGCCGGGTTGCAGCCTGCCGCCGGACAGGACGTCGGCCATGGACAGGTCCTCGGCCAGCCGGAACGGGCTCTCGTAGCCGATGGGGATGACCGCGGCGCCGAGTTCGACCCGGCGGGTGCGCTGAGCGGCCGCGGCGAGGAACACCGCCGCCGAGCCGACGCCGTGTTCGAGGTGACGCTGTCTGATCCAGGCGCCGTCGAAACCGAGCGCCTCGCCGTACTCGAACAATCGCAAGGTGTCCTCGAGTCCGGTGGCCGGATCGTCGTCGGGGTAGTTGCCCGGCGTCAGGAACGCCAGGCGGGTGATCCGCTGATCGGATCCGGTGGCGGCGTCGGAACCCATGCGGGCAGTGAATCGCGTTGCGGCGCGGTCCGAAAGCTTTGCGCTCGAGCAGAACACAATTCCCGGAGGTGGCGCGGTACCCTGCCTGCGATCGCGCCCCGGATGCCCGGGTCGCCCGCCGAGCTGCCCGAGGAAGTGGTCGATGCCTCGCCCGACGACGAGTGTCCTCTCGATGGCCGCCCTGCTGTGCGCGACGGCGACCGGGCCCGCGGCCGCCGCGCCGGCGGACATCGGGCCCGCCGGAACCGCGCTCATGCACGGCGATCTCGCGTCGACCGACACCACGCCGCATCCGGGTCCGGGGCCGGGCGCGCGGGTGGCCGCCTGGTCGGCGCCCGGCGGGGTGTGCAGCGCGACCTTCCTCACCTCGGCCGGCGTGCCGGTGTCGCTGTGCACGGCGTTCGTCGGGGTCGACCCGCTCACCGTGGTGGCGCCGACGGTGGTGGTGTTCGACCCGGAGTCCGCGCGGCCGGTGGCCTCGTTGCAGCTGGCCAAGGGCGGCCTGCTCGGCGGGGTCTACGGCTATCTCGACAGCGCCGACCGGGTGGTGGTGGCCGAGGGGTCGGGGGCGATCGTGAAGGTCGCGCAGCGTCGGGAGGCCGACGGTTCGACGCGGCTGTTCGTCGACGAGCGCATCGACCTGGCGAGCGCTGTCCCCGCCGGTGACGCGGTCACCGGGGTCGCGCCGGATCACGACGGCCGGATCTGGTTCGCCACGACCGGCGGTGTGGTCGGCACCGTCGACGCCGAGGGCCGGATCGGCGCGATCCGCCTGCCGGACGGGGAGGAACTGACCAACGGCCTGACCGTGCGCGCCGGTGGCGCCTCGGTGCTGACCAATCGCGCGCTCTACGAGATGCGCGCCGACGAGACGGGCGTGCCCGGAATCGTGTGGCGGCGCGAGTACGAGGCCGGCACCACCCGCAGACCAGGGCAGCTCGCCGCGGGCTCGGGCACCACCCCGACCTATTTCGGACCGGGCGGCGACGCCTGGGTGGCGATCGTCGACGACGCCGAGCGGCCGCACCTGGTGGTGTACCGCACCGCCGACGGCTCGATCCTCTGCCGCACACCGGCTTTCGAGACCTCGGGGCAGGGCACCGAGAACTCGCCGATGGCCTGGGGCGACGCGCTGTTCATTCCGAGCACCTACGGTTTCGCCTATCCCCCGAACGCCACCGACGGTCCGAGCGATCCGCCGCAGGCCGCCTTCATCGGCGGGCTGACCCGCTTCGACGTCGCCGAGGACGGCTGCGTCAGGGTGTGGGAGACCGGCGACCGGATGGCCACCCTGCCCAGGCTCTCCCGCGCCGACGGAGCGATCCACGCGCTGGCCTACGGCCCGTTGTCCGCGCAGCCGGGCCCGCAGCAGGCCGGACCGGTGTACTACACCGCCGTGGACGCGGCGACCGGGCAGCGGCGCGCCCACGAGCAGGTGGGTTTCGCGCCGATCGACGAGCCCTTGCAGCTCACCGGCACGATCGGGCCGGACGGGACGCTCTGGCAGGGCACATTCGGGCGGATGCTGAAGATCGCGGCGCCGCACGTCGGCGGCTAACGCACCACGACCATCGGGCAGGCCACGGTGTGCAGCAGGGCGTTGCTGACCGAGCCGAGCAGCATGCCGGTGAAGCCGCCGCGGCCTCGGCTGCCGACGACCAGCAGTTGCGCGCTCGCGGCGGCCGCGTGCAGGGCGGGCACCGGGCGGTCGGAGACCACGACGCGCCGGATGGCGACCTCCGGGTACTGCTGTTCGTATCCGGCGAGGCGTTCGGCCAGCACCGCTTCCTCCGCGGTTCGGACGGCCGCCCAGTCGGCGGGGATGGTGACGGCGCCCGCGTCGCACCAGGCGTGCACGGCGATCAGGTCGACCTCGCGGCGCGACGCCTCGATCAGGGCGAATTCCACAGCGGCCACGCTGTGTTCGCTGCCGTCGACGCCGACGACCACCGGTGCGCGGCGCGCGACGGCGTCGGTGGCCGAACTGTCGTGGACCACCGCGACCGGGCACCTGGCGTGCCGCACCACCGCGGTGGTGACCGAGCCGAGCATGCCGGGCAGGTAGACGCCGGAGCCTCGGCTGCCCAGCGCGATGACGCGGGCGCGGGCCGAGCGGTCGAGCAGGGCGGGGATCACCAGGTCGGGGCAGATCTCGGTGGTGACGGTGAGCTCCGCGTCGGCGGCTTCGGCTGCGATCCCGGCGGCCTCGGCGACCACGCGTTCGGCCTCGGCGCGCCGCCGGGTCCGTTCGGCCTCCGACAGGGTGCGGGTGGGGCCTGCGCAGTCGTCGGTGGAGGCGAACACGTGCAGCGGGGCGTCGTGCAGCGCGGCGGTGGCCCCCGCCCAGGCGGCCGCGTGCCGCGAGGACGGGGAGCCGTCCACCGCGACGAGCAGCGGCGCGGCGACGCGGGTGTGGGCTGCGCTCATGGTTCGAGTCTGCCCGCCCACGGAGTGTCGTCACCAGAGCATTTCGGCTCCGGCCCGGCCCGTGCCGGGACTCGGGGCGCGGCACGATCGGAGAACGACGTTTCGAGCCCGCTCGCGCGGCTAGATTGCGGACATGGTTATCGAGTGCTCGAGCGTCGTTCCCGGTTCCCGCGAGGAGGTCTTCGCCTGGCACGCCAGGCCGGGGGCGTTCACCCGGCTCGCGCCGCCGTGGCAGCCGGTGTCGCCGCTGGCCGAGGCCGAGGACCTCGCGGCCGGGACGGCGGTGCTCGGGCTGCCCGGCGGGTTGCGCTGGGTGGCGCGCCACGATCCGGCAGGTTTCCTGCCGCCGCGGCGGTTCGTCGACGCGGTGGCCGAGGAGGGAATCGCCTCGGCGCCGGTGGCGCGGCTGGTGCGCTGGCGGCACACGCACGAGTTCGAGGAGGTCGACGCCACGCACACCCGGGTGATCGACCGCGTCGACACGCCGATCCCGGCGTCCGCGCTGCGTTCGATGTTCGACTACCGCTACCGGCAGTTGCGCGACGACCTGCTGGCGCACCGCCGCGCGGCCGAGCACGGCGCGGCCCCGATGACGGTCGCGGTCACCGGTGCGTCGGGACTGGTGGGCACCGCGCTGTGCGCCTTCCTCACCACCGGTGGTCACGAGGTGGTGCGGTTGGTGCGGCACAGCCCGATCGGCGCGGGCGAGCGGCGCTGGGACCCCGACGCCCCCGACCCGGATCTGCTCGCCGGTGTCGACGCGGTGGTGCATCTGGCCGGGGCGTCCATCGCGGGGCGGTTCACCGAGGAGCACAAGCGCGCGGTGGCCGACAGCCGGATCGCCCCCACCCGCGCCCTGGCCGAACTCGCCGCGAAGGCCGGCGTCGCCGCCTTCGTCAGCGCCTCGGCCATCGGCTACTACGGCTACGACCGCGGCGAGCAGACGCTCACCGAGGATGCCGGGCGTGGTGAGGGCTTCCTCGCCGATCTCGTGGCGGACTGGGAGGCGGCGACCGCACCCGCCGAGCAGGCGGGTCTGCGCACGGTCGTGGTGCGGACCGGGATCGTGCTCTCGCCGCGTGGCGGCACTCTGAAGCTGCTGCGCCCGCTGTTCGCGGCAGGGCTGGGCGGGCGGATCGGTGACGGGCGGCAGTGGTTCTCCTGGATCGGGCTCGACGACATGGTGGACATCTATCACCGGGCGCTGTGGGACGAGTCGCTGTCCGGGCCGGTCAACGCGGTGGCGCCGGAGCCGGTGCGCAACAGCGAGTTCACCCGGGTACTGGCGCGGGTGCTGCGCAGGCCCGCGCTGCTGCCGGTGCCCTCCTTCGGCCCGGCGCTGCTGCTCGGCGCGGAGGGTGCGCGCGAACTGGCCGCCGCGAACCAGCGGGTGCTGCCCGCCCGGCTCGGCGCGGCCGGGCACTCCTTCCGGCATCCCGACCTCGAGGGCGCGTTGCGCCACATGCTCGGCCGCACCGGCGGTTGAGGGCGGCGCGACACCCACCAACGCTTCTACGACAGCGGGTAGTATGCGGGATGTGCGGACGGCGGTTCACCAGGGAGCGGCGGCGGCGCGCGGAGCGCTCGTCGGGTCCGCGGCCGGTGCGGTCAGTCTGGCGGCGCACCCCCTCGGCGGCGGCGCCGTGCATCTGTCCCAGGCCGCGATCGTCCAGCTGATCGGCGCGTGCGCGGCCGTCGGCGTGGTCGCCGGGTCGCGGCGCGGACGGGTCGGGCGAGGTGAACTGCTCGCGCTGCTCGCCGCCGGTCAGGGCATCGGGCACGTGGCGCTGACCGTCGGTCATCCGCACGGCCCGCATCTGACGCCCGTCATGGTATGTGCCCATCTGGCGGCCATGCTGCTGGCGGCGGTGCTCATCCGGTTGTCGGAGGCCGGGTTGCTCGCGGCCGCGTCGAGTGTGCGGCGGGTGCTGGCCGCGCTCGTCGAGGCGCTGCGGTGGCCGGAGGCGCCGGTCGTGCTCGCCGGGGGCGAGATCCGCGTCGGGGCGGGTCGGCTCCGGTCCGGCGGGGCTGGCACGCGCGGGCCGCCCGCGCGGTGGTGAGTTCTCTGTTCGGCATGGAGGCCGGGCCAGGCCCGTGCCTGCGTGCTCGCACGTGACGCTTCGCCGCGTCACGGACCTCCCACCACCCCAGCCCTCGGACGGCGCCGCGATCCGATCGCGGCCGTCCTCCACTCGAACGGAGCCCTTCCGTGTCTCTGCGTATCCCCCACCGTCGCCTGGCCGGTCTGGCCGCCGTGGCGTTCGCGCCGCTGCTGCTGAGCGCCTGCTCCGGCGACGACTCCCCCGCCGACACCACCGCCGCCGAAGTGGTGACCATCCAGGACCAGTGGATCAAGGCCGCCGACAGCGGCATGTCCGCGGCCTTCGGCGTCCTCACCAATTCCGGCGCGAGCGAGGTGACCATCGTGTCGGCCGAGAGCCCGGCCTCCGCGTGGGTCGAACTGCACGAGGTCGTGGTCGATCCCGGTGGCGCCACCACCATGCGGGAGAAGGACGGCGGGTTCGTGCTGCCCGCGGGCGGCACCCTCACGCTGGCGCCCGGCGGTGAGCACCTGATGTTCATGGATCTGGCCGGCCCGCTGCGCACCGGGTCCGAGGTGCCGGTGACGCTGTCGTTCGGGGACGGGTCGAGCACCACCTTCACCGCGCAGGTCCGCGACTTCGCGGGCAACCAGGAGAACTACGTGCCCGATTCCGGGCACGCCGGTGCGGATCACCCCGGCCACGGGGACACCGGTCACAGCGTTCCGGCGACCCCCGGCGACGGTGCCTGAGCGGGCTGCGGCGCGGGGCTGGTCACGGCGGCGGCTGCTGGGCGCGGGCGCGGCCGCGGCCGGTGCGGCGGGCGCGGCCGGTCTCGGCGCGGGCACGCTCATGCGCGGCGCCACCGCCGACGCGGCGACGCCCGCCGAGACGGTGGTGCCGTTCCACGGCGAGCACCAGGCCGGGATCGCCACGCCGGCACAGCGGCACGCCGCCTTCGTCGCCTTCGACCTGCGCCCGGGGGGGAGCCGTGACGACATCGTCGGCCTGCTGAAGATCTGGACGACCGATGCCGCCCGCCTCACCCGGGGCGAGCCCGCGCTGGCCGACACCGAACCGGAGCTGGCGGCCCGGCCGGCACGGCTGACCGTCACCGTCGGGTTCGGCCCGGCCGTGTTCACCGCCGCCGGGCTGGAGCGACAGCGTCCGGCGTGGCTGGGCCCGCTGCCGCCGTTCGGCATCGACCGGCTCGAACCGGCCTGGTCCGACGGTGATCTGCTGGTGCAGGTGTGCGCGGAGGAGCCGACCACGGTCGCGCACGCGGTGCGGGTGCTCTCGCGTGGTGTCACCTCCCTGGTGACCGTGCGATGGACCCAGCGCGGTTTCCGCGACGCCGAACCCGGCCGCACCCCGCGCAACCTCATGGGTCAGGTGGACGGCACGGTCAACCTGACCACCGACGCGGAGCTCGACCGGCTGGTCTGGCACGACGGCTCGGTCACGCCGTGGCTGGCCGGTGGCACCTCGCTGGTGCTGCGCCGAATCGCCATGAACCTGGACACCTGGGACGAGATCGACCCGGCGGCAAGGGAATTCACCGTCGGCCGCAGGCTCGCCGACGGCGCCCCGCTCACCGGCGCCGACGAGTTCGACGAACCGGACTTCGAGGCCGTGGACTCCTACGGCATCCCGGTCATCCCGCCGTCCTCGCACATCGCGCGCGCCAGGCACACCCACGACGGCGAGCGGTTCCTGCGCCGCGGCTACAACTACGACGACGCCCCCGGCCCGGGCCGGATCTCCGACTCCGGCCTGCTGTTCACCGCCTATCAGCGCGACCCGCACGCCCAGTTCCTGCCCGTGCAGGCGCGTCTGGCGGAGTTCGACGCCCTCAACGAGTGGACGACCCCCATCGGCTCGGCGGTCTTCGCGCTGCCGCCGGGCGTCCAGGAGCCGGGCGGGTATCTCGGACAGACTCTGTTCGAGGCCTGACCGAGCGGGGTGCCCGGTGCCTGTCTCTCCCGCCGGTCACCCCGCGCGCCGGGGCGTCCCGGCCGCTCTGTCGACACGCCGCCGTCGTGTTCGCGCTCTCGGCCGCGCGGCCGGACTCCCCGCCCGCCGCGGAGAGACGATCGCGTGGCCGATCAGTGACCGGCCGGCCGTGCGGCGAGCAGTCCGGCCGCGCCCCGGCACCACGCGTCGAGGACGTCGGCGACGGGTTCGACGGCGGTGACCAGCCCGACCCCCTGACCGGCGTCGACCGGGAGCAGCCGGGGGTCGTCCGCGGCGATGCCCGCGCGCAGCGCGTCCCGCGCGGCGGTGTCGGCCCGCAGCGCGTCCTCGCGTCCGGTCCACTCGGTGACGAACTCGTTGCGCAGCACCCGCGAGGGGAAATGCGCGGGCCAGGGGTAGTCCAGGGCGACGTCGACGGCGGTGGTCACCACGGTGTCGGCGCCGTCCGCGGCCAGCATGGCGGCCCGGCCGGAGGGCGAGAGCAGCGACTCCGCGCAGGCGGCGAGCCCGGTGCCGACCCAGGCGCCGCTCGCCCCGGCCGCCAGCACCGCGGCCAGGCTCGCGGCCGAGCCGATACCGCCCGCGGCCAGCACCGGCACGTCGACGGCGGCGAGGACCGCGTCCAACAGGGGCAGCGTCGCCATGGTCACCGCGCCGTGGCCGCCGCCCTCCGATCCGCGGGCGACGAGCACGTCGATGCCCGCGTCGGCGGCGCGGCGGGCGTGCTCGGCGGTGAAGACCTGGGTGGCGGTGCGGATTCCGCGCTCGTGTGCCCGTGACACCCAGGTCAGCTCGTCGCCGAACGAGACGGCGAGCAGGGCAGGGCGGGCGTCGAGCGCGGCCGCGAGCAGTGCGGGGCGGCGGGCGGCGACCCAGTCGACCAGGCCGATGCCGAACGGCCCGGTGATCGCGCACGCGCGGTCGATCTCGCGGCGCAGGGCTTCGGGGGTGGCGGCGCTGCCCATGCCGATCATGCCGAGCCCGCCCGCCGCGGTGACCGCGGCGGCCAGCGCCCCGCCCGCGACCCCGCCCATCGGGGCGTTGACCACCGGGACGCGCAGGCCGAAGGCCCGCGACCACGGGGTGGCGAGCGGGTCGGCGGGACGGATGTCTGTGGTCTCGCGGGCAGTCGGCACGGCTTTATGCCAGCACAGCGCCGAACCGGCGCGGCGACCGGCCCCCCGCCCCTCGGAAAATGTGGCACAAGACACGAATGACGGTTCACTTTCCGCTATCGTCCATTGCCAGAGCAACCGCTCGACGGGACATCGACGACGCCACCCCGACCGTGGCCGAGTCGTACCCGGACAGGCCACGGCGGTCCGGTCCCCCGACCGCACGTTCCCCGCGAGGAGCACCATGTATCCCGGCGCACACGTCGACACCTTCCCGGACAAGCCCGCGCTGATCATGGCCGGATCCGGCGAGACGCTGACCTACCGTGAGCTGGAGGACAACTCGGTCCGGCTGGCGCGGCACCTGCACGAGGCGGGCCTGCGCCGGGGCGATCACCTCGCGCTGCTCTCGGGCAACGACCCGAAGGTCTACGAGGTGTACTGGGCGGCGTTGCGATCCGGGCTTTACATCACCGCCGTGAACCGGCATCTGTCGCCAGCCGAGATCGCCTACATCGTCGACGACTGCGGCGCGAAGGCGCTCATCGTGGCGGCCGATCTGAGCGAGGCGGCGCAGGCCGTCGCCGAGCAGACCCCGAAGGTGCGGGTGCGGATCGCCTACGGCGGCGCGGTGCCCGGCCACGACTCCTACGAACAGGCGCTGGCCGCTTCCTCGGCGGTACCGCTCGATGACCAGCCGCGCGGCGCGGACATGCTGTACTCCTCCGGCACCACGGGCAGGCCGAAGGGCATCAAGCACCCGCTGCCCGAACGCCAGGTCGGTGACGCGCCCGGCGACACCTACACCGCCATCTTCGGCCCCATGTACGGCTTCGACACCGAGACGGTCTACCTGTCCCCCGCCCCGCTCTACCACGCCGCCCCGCTGCGCTTCGGCGGCGTCGTGCAGGCCCTCGGCGGCACCGTGGTGGTGATGGAGAAGTTCGACGCGGAGAACGCGCTGGCCGCCATCGAGAAGTTCTCGGTGACCCACAGCCAGTGGGTGCCGACCATGTTCGTGCGCATGCTCAAGCTCGACGAGGACGTGCGCGCGCGCTACGACGTGTCCAGCCTGAAGGTGGCCGTGCACGCCGCCGCACCGTGCCCGACCGAGGTCAAGCGCGCCATGATCGACTGGTGGGGCCCGGTGCTCTACGAGTACTACGCCTCCACCGAGGGCAACGGCGTGACCTTCATCGACAGCGAGCAGTGGCTGCGCAAGCCGGGCTCGGTCGGCAGGTCGGGTCTCGGCGTCATCCGCATCTGCGGCGAGGACGGCGCGGAGCTGCCGGTCGGCGAGATCGGCACGGTGTACTTCGAGCGCGAGGAAGCGCCGTTCGCCTACCACAACGACCCGGGCAAGACCGCCGAGGCGGCGCACCCGGAGCATCCGGCCTGGACCACCACCGGTGACATCGGCTACCTCGACGACGAGGGTTACCTGTTCCTCACCGACCGCAAGGCGTTCATGATCATCTCCGGTGGCGTGAACATCTACCCGCAGGAGATCGAGGACGCTCTTGCCCTGCACCCGAAGGTGCTGGACGTGGCCGTGATCGGCGTGCCCGACGAGGAGATGGGCGAGTCGGTCAAGGCGGTCGTGCAGGCCGCGCCCGGTGTGGCGACGGGCCCCGAGCTGGCCACCGAGCTGCGCGAGTACCTGCGCGAGCGCATCGCGCACTACAAGGTGCCGCGCACCGTCGACTTCGCCGACGAACTGCCACGCACCCCCACCGGCAAGCTGGTCAAGGGCAAGCTGCGCGCCCAGTACGTCTGAGCGCCTCCGCCCTCGGGAGCCGCGTGCGCGCGCACGCGGCTCCCGAGCCGTCGGCGGGCGCATACCGTCCGGCACCGCGCTCGGCAGTGCTTCCGATCACGCTGCGCGCAAACCTCTCTCGACGCGCCGGGCCCTCCTAGTCTTTCGGACTACGCAGAGGAGGGGATGTGGATGGCCGACAGCAGCGCCGGATCGATCCTGCGAGCGGTGCTCGAGCTCGGCCCGGCGCCGCGCAGTGTCATCGCCCGCCACGCCGCGCTCTCGCCCGCCACCCTGACCTGGCAGGCGCGTTCGCTGATCGAGGCCGGGTTGTTGCGCGAGCTGCCGGAGACCACCGGCGCGGGCATCGGGCGACCGTACAGCCCGCTGGAACTCGACACCGGCAACAACGTGGTGCTCGGGCTGCACATCGCCGCCCGGCAGAGCACGTTCAGCGCGGTCGATCTCGGCGGCCGGATCGTGCGAAGGCATCAGGTGCGCCACCGCGGCCTCGATCCGTACGACATCCTCGACGTCGCCGTGCGCCAGGTGCGCGAGCTGGCCGCCGAGTTCGCCGGCGTGCGCATCCTCGGTCTCGGCGTGGCCACCGGCGGCTGGGTCGACACCGTCGACGGCACCGTGGTGCACCACTCCTTTCTGGGCTGGCGCGACGTCCCGGTGCGCCAGGTGCTCGCCGACGGCACCGGGCTGCCGACCGAACTGGACAATCACACCAGGGCATTGGCGCACGCCGAGCAATTGTTCGGCCGCACGCGTGGCGCGGCGAGTTCGATCGTGTTGTTCGTCGGCAACGTCATCGACGCCGCCTTCGCCGTGCACGGGCAGGTGCACTACGGGCCGCGCTCGGCGGCCGGGTCGATCGCGCGTCTGCTGGGGCCCGGGGAGAGCCCCGACGGCACCACCCGCCTGTTGCGCGACTACACCGACCACGCCCTGCTCGCCGCCGCTGACCCGCCGGTGCCCGATGTCGCCGCGTTGATCGACGCCGCCCGGCCCGGCACGGCCGCGCACGAGCGGTTCACCGAGCGCGCGGCGGTGCTCGGCGAGGTGATCGCCGCTCTGGTCGATCTGCTCGACCCCGACGCGGTCGTCATCGCCGACCGCGCCTTCGATCTGCCCGGCGTCGGCGCGGCCTATCTGGACGCGGTGCGCAGCCGCTCGGCGGTGTGCTCGCGGCCCGAGGAGGTGGTCTTTCCCTCTTCCTTCCCCGGGCGCGTGCTGACCATGAGTTCGGCCGCGGTCGTGCTGCACGGCATCTTCCACGCTCCGCACACCGCGCTGGCCGCGCGCGTGATTTGATTCCCGCTGATTTCAATGCCGAGGAAAATTGACGCGCCCGGCCCGGAATTGACACAGTTCTCGGTATGGAAACAGTGTCCATCGGCCGCCCGGAAATCACCGGCGACGACCGATGTCGGTTCGGATGAAACACGCGAATCATTCCGTTTCGACCCGGGAAATATTGTGCGAAAACTGCTGAGAAAAACCGCCGTCGCGTTGCTGGCCGTCGGCCTGCTCACGTCGTGCGCGACCGCCGACTCCGGCGATGTCGACCTCACCGCCGCCCTGCCCGAATCCGTCCCCGAGGGCGTCGACCTGCGCATCGCGGTACGCCCCGCGCGGGTGGCGCTGACCGCCTCCGGCCTGATCGAGGATTTGTCGTTCACCGTCAGCGACTGGCCCGCGATCTCCGGCGGCCCCGACATCATCCAGGCCTTCCGCGGCGGCGCCCTCGACATCGCCGCCAACGCCGGCCTGCCCCCGATCCACGCCCACGCCACCGGGTTCGACGCGAAGATCATCGGGGTCAAGATGCGCAGCCTGCCCATCTATCAGCTGGCCACCGCGCCCGGCGTGACCATCACCGACGCCTCGCAGCTGCGCGGCAAGCGCATCGCCTTCTCCCCCGGGCAAGCCCAGGGCGCGGTGGTGCTGCGCACGCTGAAGGACGCGGGCATCGGCCTGGACGAAGTGGAACTCGTCGAACTCAACAGCCCGCAGTTCCTCAGCGGCCTGCAGGGCAACCAGATCGACGTCGCCCCGCTCGGCGAACCCTCCCTCACCAAGTACCTGGACAGCTACCGCGCCCAGGGCGCGGGCGCGCTGGAGATCGAGGCGGTGGACGCGCTGTCGATCATCTGGGCACCGACCTCGGTGCTGCGGGATTCGGCGAAACTCGCCGCGGCCACCGAATTCGTCGAATTCTGGGCGCGCGGCGAGGTGTGGGCCTGGGAAAATCAGGACGAATGGATCAGGGCGTATTACGTCGAGGATCAGGAAGTGAGCGCCGAGGACGGCCGCCGAATTCTCGACCGGACCCAGAAACCCTATTTCCCGGACGACTGGGACGCGGCGATCGCCTGGGAGCAGGAGACCATCGACCTCGTCACCGAATCCGGCTTCTTCGGCGCGCCCTTCGACGCCGAGGTCTTGTTCGACCGCCGTTTCGAGAAAGTGGCCGCCGAGGCGGTGCCGGCCGAATACCGAGTCGAGGAGAAACAATGACCATCGCACTCGACCGGGGCGCGCTGCGGGCGACCGGCCCCGCCGCCACCGGCGCGGACACCGAGGCCGACGGTTTCGTCGCCCGCAGGCCGCTGCGCCGACTCGGCGTCGGCAAGACCATCCCGTTCGCCCGCATGCTGGGCGTGGTGCTGCTGCTGGCCGTCTGGGGCGGCGGCGTGGCCGCGGGCGTGTTCGACGAACGCAAACTCGCCGCACCGTGGACGGTGGTGCGGACCGCCTGGGACCTGCTGATCGACGGCGCGCTGCTGAGCAACATCGCGGCGTCCCTGCAGCGGGCGGGCATCGGCCTTGCCTTCGGCATCGTCATCGGCACCGGCCTCGCCCTGCTGTCGGGGCTGTCCCGGATCGGGGAATCGCTGGTGGACGGGCCGATCCAGCTCAAGCGCGCCATCCCGACTCTCGGTCTGATCCCGCTGATGATCCTGTGGCTCGGCATCGGCGAGACGTTCAAGATCGTGCTCATCACTCTCGGCGTGATCGTCACCATGTACATCCAGACCCACGCCTCGCTGACCACCATCGACAAGCGGTTCGTCGAACTGTCGGAGGTGCAGGGCGTTTCGCGGGCCACCTTCATCCGGCAGGTGGTCGTCCCCGGCTCGCTGCCCGGTTTCTTCCTCGGTCTGCGGCTGTCGGTGACCGGCGCCTGGCTGGCGCTGATCGTCGTCGAATCGGTCAACGCCATCGACGGTCTCGGCAAGATGATGTCCAACGCCCAGAACTACGGGCAGGCCGACGTCATCCTCGTCGGCTTGGCCGTCTACGGCATCTTCGGCCTGGCCTCCGACGCGGCCATCCGGCTGCTGGAACGAAAGGTGCTGTCGTGGCGGCGAACCATCGCGAACTGACGGCCGGACTCGACGCCCCGGCCGACCGGACTCCCGAGGACGATCCACGGTTGGGCGTCGAGGTCCGCGATCTGACCCGCCGCTTCGGCGACCGCGTCGTCCTCGACAGCCTGCGCCTGCGCATCCCGCACGGGCAGTTCGTCGCCCTGCTCGGCCGCTCCGGCTCGGGCAAGTCCACCCTGCTGCGCGCGCTGGCCGGGCTCGACTACGACGTGGCGGGCTCGGGCACGCTGCGGGTGCCCGCGAAGACCTCGGTGGTGTTCCAGGATTCGCGACTGCTGCCCTGGCAGCGGGTACTGGCCAATGTCCTCTACGGACAGCCGCGCTCACGCCGCGAGGCCGGGCTGCGGGTGCTCGCCGAAGTCGGCCTGGCGGGCCGGGAGCGGGCCTGGCCCACCGAGCTGTCCGGCGGTGAGCAGCAACGGGTCTCGCTGGCCCGCTCCCTGGTCGGCGAACCCGACCTGCTGCTGGCCGACGAACCGTTCGGCGCGCTGGACGCGCTGACCCGCATCAAGATGCACGAACTGTTGCGCGAGCTGATCCGCAGGCACGGGCCGACCGTGCTGCTGGTCACCCACGACGTGGACGAGGCGATCGCCCTCGCCGACCGGGTGCTCGTGCTCGACGAGGGCCGCATCGGCGTCGACCTGCCGGTGGACCTGCCCGGCGAGCGCGACCCCAGCCTGCCCGAATTCCAGAAGATCCGCCGCACCCTGCTCGCCGCGCTCGGCGTCGCACCCGCGGCCGTGTGAGAGAAGGACGAAGAACAATGAGCAACGCCGAGCCCGGCAAGAAGCAACTGCACCTCAACGCCTTCCTGATGTCGGTGGGCCATCACGAGGCCGCCTGGCGGCTGCCGGAATCCGATCCCGACGCCCACACCGACGTGAACCACTACGTCCGGCTGGCGCAGACCGCCGAACGCGGCAAGTTCGACTCCATCTTCTTCGCCGACAGCCCGGTGCTGATGGGCGATCCCGGCCGCAGGCCGAGCGGCAAGCTGGAGCCGACCGTGCTGCTGACCGCGATCGCCGTGCAGACCAGCCGCATCGGCCTGATCGCCACCGCCTCCACCAGCTACAACGACCCCTACAACCTGGCGCGCCGGTTCGCCTCGGTCGACATCGTCAGCAACGGCCGCGCCGGCTGGAACATCGTGACCACCGCGGGTGCCGACGCCGCCCGCAACTTCGGCCTCGACGACACCCCCGACCACACGCTGCGCTACGAGAAGGCCGCCGAGTTCGTCGAGGTCTCCACCAAACTGTGGGACAGCTGGGACGACGACGCGATCGTCGCCGACAAGGAACTCGGCATCCACGCCGACGCGGAGAAGGTCCGCAGGATCAACCATCGCGGCCGATTCTTCCAGGTCGACGGCCCGCTGAACGTGCCGCGCTCGCCGCAGGGCTACCCGGTGCTCGTGCAGGCGGGCTCCTCGGAGGACGGCAAGAACTTCGCCGCCCGCTACGCCGAGGCCGTGTTCACCGCCCAGCAGACCCTCGAGGACGGCAAGGCCTTCTACACCGACCTCAAGGACCGCGCCCGCCGCCTCGGCCGCGACCCGGAGGCGCTGAAGATCCTGCCCGGCATCGTGCCGGTGATCGGCGACACCGAGGAGGACGCCCGCGCCCTCGACGCCGAGCTGGCGCGGCTGATCTCGCCGGAGTACGCCCGCAAGCAGCTGGCCGAGCGGTTCCGGCTGCCGGTGGACGCGCTGGATCTGGACAGCGAGCTGCCCGAGGATCTGCCCAGCGAGGACGACATCCAGGGTGCCAAGAGCCGGTTCACCCTCATCGTGAACCTGGCCCGGCGCGAGCGGCTGACCGTGCGAGAGCTCATCACCCGCCTCGGCGGCGGCCGCGGGCATCGCACCTTCGCGGGCACCGCCGCGCAGGTGGCCGACACCATCGAGGAGTGGTTCCGCGAGGGCGCGGCCGACGGCTTCAACGTCATGCCCGCGGTGCTGCCCTCTGGCCTGGACCGCTTCGTCGACGAGGTGGTGCCGATCCTGCAGGAGCGCGGCCTGTTCCGCACCGAGTACACCGCGACCACGCTGCGCGGGCACTACGGCCTGGAGCGTCCGGCCAACCAGTTCGCCCGCGAGCTGGCCACGGCTGCCGCGCAATAGCAGCCACCGCAGCAACAGCAGCCACCCCGCAACAGCAGCCGTGCGCCGGACACGTGCCGGCGCCCGCCTTACGGGGGCTTTCCACGCGCCGCGTCCGGGCCGAGGGCACGTACGCGGCGCACGAACGAACGGGAGAGGACCGAGAACACCGGTGACCGACACGGAATGTACCGAGCGCGACCACGATCGAGGCGTTCCCGCTGGGGGCGGCCGCAGCGCGGGCCCCGACCGGCCCGAGGGCGGCGGGGACGTCGGGGGCCAGGGCTGGCTGCGCTATCTGTGGCGGCGCTGCCTGGCCCATCGCACCACGGTCGTGGTCGCGGCGGCGGGCGCGCTGCTGGCGGCGGCGCTGACCGCGGTTCTGCCGCTGATCGTGCGCCACGTGGTCGACGAGACGACCTCCGGCGCGGCCTCGGTGCTGCCGTGGGCGCTGGCGCTGCTGGCCGCGGGCATCGCCCGATTCGCCGCCTCGTCCGCGCGCCGCATCGCGTCCTCGCAGCTGTCACTCGGCGTGCAGCACGACCTGCGCGGCGACCTGTTCGCGGCACTGCTGCGGCTGGACGGGCGGGAGCAGGCGAGCCTGCGCACCGGTCAGGTGGTGAGCAGGGCGATCACCGATGTCACGCTCATCCAGATGTTCCTGCAGCTGATCCCGATGGTGACCGGCAATGTGGCGATGCTCGCCGCCGCGCTGGTACTGATGTCGCTGATGTCGCCGCCGCTGACGGTGATCGCGCTACTGGTGGTGCCCGCGCTGTGGTTCATCACCCGGGCCGGGCAGAAGGCGCTGTTCCCGGCGAACTGGGACGCCCAGGCCCGCGCCGCCGAAGTCGCCATCAGTGTGGAGGCCGCGGTGGCGGGCGTACGGGTGGTCAAGGGTTTCGGGCAGGAGGGGCACGAACTCGACCGGCTCGAGCACCACGCCCGCGATCTCTACCGTTCCCGGTTGCGGCTGACCAGGATCACCAGCCTGTTCACCCCGGCCATGGCGAGCGTGCCCGCGGTGGGCCAGGCGCTGGTGCTGGTGGTGGGCGGCATCCTCGCGCTCGAACAGTCCATCACGCTGGGCACCTTCCTGGCGTTCATGACCTATCTCGGCCTGTTCGTCAATCCGATCCGGCAGTTCTCCATGCTGTTGACGGTCAGCCAGCAGGGCCGGGCCTCGCTGGAGCGGGTGCGCGAGGTCATCGAGACCCCGGCCCCGCCCGCGCCGCCGGTGGTGGCGGACGCGCCGGGTGAGCGGCCGCCGAGCGTCGAATTCCGCGATGTGCGTTTCGCCTTCGACGAGGTGACCGTGCTCGACGGGCTGAATCTCACGGTCGCCGCCGGGGAGACCGTGGCACTGGCGGGCGGCGCAGGCAGCGGCAAGACCACGCTCATGCGGCTGCTGCCGCGGCTGTTCGAACCCGACTCCGGCGCGGTGCTCTTCGACGGCGTCGACATCCGCCGCATCCCCGACGCGCGCGCCAGGGTGGCGATGGTCTTCGAGGAGACTTATCTGATGGCCGACACGGTGCGCGCCAATGTGGCCTACGGCCGTCCCGAGGCGACCGACGAGCAGATCTGGCACGCGCTGCACCTGGCCGCCGCCGACGAATTCGTCCGCGGCCTGCCCGACAGTCTGGACACCCCGTTGGGCGAGCGCGGCCAGCGGCTGTCCGGCGGGCAGCGCCAGCGCATCGCCCTGGCCCGCGCCCTGCTCACCGACGCGCCGATCCTGGTGCTCGACGACGCCACCTCCGCCATCGACGCCCAGGTGGAGGAGACGATCTTCCGCCGTATCGCCGCCGAGGTGCGGGCTCGCACCACGCTCGTGGTGGCGCACCGCATGTCGACGCTGGCGCTGGCCGACCGGGTGGCGGTCCTCGACGGCGGCCGGATCGCCGAGCTCGGCACCCCGGACGAACTGCGTTCCTCCGGCGAACTGTTCCGCGCCCTGTTCACCCCGCCGGAAGTGGAGGGCATCGGCGTCGACGGCGCCACCGGTCCCGGCGACCCGACCGCCCCACTGTGGGTGGAACCGGCCGCGGGCGAGGACGACGACCGGGCGCTGGAACAGGCCGCGCGCTCCTTCGCCCAGCGCGCGGCGGGCGCTCCCGGCGCGATGGGCCGCGGCGTCGGCGGCGGCATGATGACCTCGGCGCCGCCCAGCGGCGACGTGGCCGCACTGATGGCACAGCTGCCGCCGCTGCGCGGGGAACCCGATGTGCCGGAATCGTTCTCGCGCACGCCCGACCCCCGGTTCTCGCTGCCCAGACTGCTCCGCCCGTTCGCGCTGCCGCTGCTGGCCGGGCTCGGCCTGGTCGCGCTGGACGCGATCGCCCAGATCGCCATCCCCTTCCTGGTGCGTTACGGCATCGACCACGGCGTGCTGGTCGGCGCCCGCGAGGTGCTGCTCGGGGCGGCGGCGCTGGCGCTGCTCGTGGTGGCCGCCGACTGGCTGGTGACCACCGCGCAGGTCCGGGTGACCGGCCGCGCGGGCGAGCGGCTGCTGTTCGGCCTGCGGGTGAAGACCTTCGCCCACCTGCAACGGCTGGGCCTGCGGTTCTACGAGCGCGAACTGGGCGGGCGCATCATGACCCGCATGACCACCGACGTCGAGGGGCTCTCGGCGTTCCTGCAGACCGGTCTGGCCACGGCGCTGACCAGTTCGCTCACCATCGCGGGCGTCGTGGTCGCGTTGCTGATCGTCGACGCGGCGCTGGCGGTGGTGGTGCTGGCGCTGCTGCCGGTGCTCGTCGTGTCCACGGTGCTGTTCCGGCGGCTGTCGGTGCCCGCCTACACCCTGGCCAGGGACCGGATCAGCGCGGCCAACGCCTACCTGCAGGAGAACGTGGACGCCATCGCCGTCACCCAGGCCTACCGGCGGGAGGCGGTCAACAAGCGCGAGTTCGAACGCCGCTCCTGGGCGTACCGCGACGCCAGGATGCGCAGCCAGACCCTGATGGCGGTGTTCTTCCCGTTCGTGGAGTTCATGTCGGTGGTGGCCACCGCGGCGGTGCTGGCCGTCGGCGTGCACGACGTGCGGACGGGCGTGATCACCGCGGGCACGCTGATCGCCTTCCTGCTCTACATCGATCTGCTGTTCTCCCCCATCCAGCAGCTGTCGCAGGTGTTCGACAGCTACCAGCAGGCGGTGGTCGGCGTCGACCGGCTCGGCGCGTTGCTGCGCACCGAGGTCACCACCCCGGAGGCCGAGAACGCCAGGCCGGTGCGCGGACTGGAGGGCGCGATCGAACTGCGCGGGGTCGGCTACACCTACGACGGCGGCCCGGCCGGACAGGTGCTGACCGGCATCGACCTGCGGATCGAGCCGGGACAGAAGGTCGCGCTGGTCGGCGAGACCGGCGCGGGCAAGTCCACGCTGGTGAAACTGCTGGCCCGCTACTACGACCCCACCGAGGGGCAGGTGCTCGTCGACGGCGTCGACATCCGCGACTACCGGCTGCGCGACTACCGCAAACGGCTCGGCGTGGTCCCGCAGGAGCCGTTCCTGTTCGGCGACACCGTCCGCGCCGCCATCGCCTACGGCAAGCCGGAAGCCACCCCCGCCGAGATCGAGTGGGCGGCCCGCGCGGTCGGCGCGCACGAGATGATCGCCGCGCTCGAACACGGCTACTACCAGCCGATCGGCGAGCACGGCCGCAATCTGTCCGCCGGACAGCGGCAGCTGCTGGCGCTGGCCCGCGCCCAGCTGGTCGAGCCCGACATCCTGATCCTCGACGAGGCCACCGCCTCGCTGGATCTGGCCACCGAGGCCAGGGTGCGCGCCGCCGTCGACGTGCTCACCAGCGGGCGCACCACCCTGGTGGTGGCGCACCGGCTCGCCACCGCCGCCGACGCCGATCTGATCGTCGTGCTCGGCCACGGCAGGCTGCTCGAGGCGGGCACGCACGCGGAACTGCTCGCGCGCGGCGGCGCCTACCTGGCGCTGTGGTCGGCCTATGTGGGCGACACACGACGGGCGCACTCGGCGTCGTGACCCGCGATACACAGCCGACGGGCCGGACCCGCGATGTGGGGGTCCGGCCCGTGGCGTTGCCCGTGGGGCCTGGAAAGGATTCGGGCGGCCTAAGGGTTGTCCCGTAAGTCCGACCCGGCGATGACGACCTGCCCCTGGCTGGGGTCAGCGGGCGTGGGCGAGGTTGGCCAGGGTGGCGACTCCGGCCATCGCGACAGCGACACCGTTGCCACGTAGACGGCAGTCCCGCAGGATCTTCCAGGTCTTCATCCGGGCGAAGGTGTGCTCGACACGAGCACGGACCTTGCGGTGGGAGGCGTTGTGGGCCTGTTTCCACTCCGGTAGGTCCCGGCCCGGGACACGGCGGTGCGGGATGATCGCGCTCGTGCCCTGGTAGCCGCCATCGGCGATCACCACTGCGTTGCGGCAAGCGTGGGCCGCGCCTGACTCGGCATAGGCGCGGCAATCGTTGCGGTTGCCCGGTAGCGGCCGGCCGAGAGCGACGACGAGTTCG
>Ga0079224_100002454_pt1 | contig 22535 bp, 20 predicted proteins | sample Stecom2015_FD_80414 | JGI IMG/M metagenome (GOLD analysis project Ga0079224, IMG submission 80414) | Agricultural soil microbial communities from Utah to study Nitrogen management - Steer compost 2015 | ecosystem: Environmental > Terrestrial > Soil > Agricultural land | place: USA: Utah...
AATATTGTACATAAACCAATTAATGAACTGATTATGGAACCACTCTTTACCAAAAAAGGGCTTGGGTGCCAGGTATTGCTCCCTGTTCTTTTCTTGCTAAGCCATTCGGTTTATGCACAAACGGTCGTTACGGGAACCGTCCGTAACGCGGCTACCGACGCACCGCTCATCGGGGTCAGTATCCATGTCAAAGGGCGTGTGGTGGGCACCACCACCAATGCCACTGGGGAGTTTTCGCTCACGGTAAACGACAGTCCTCCGCTTACGCTTGTATTTTCATCCGTTGGCTTCGCCACGCAGGAAGCCAACGTCACCGAGTCCGGCGCAGCGCTTGCCATCGCCCTGGACGAACAATCATTCGTTGCCGAAGAGGTCGTCGTATCCGCCTCGCGCACGGAGGAAAGCCTGCTGAAATCGCCCGTCTCCATCGAGAAACTCAATATCACCGCGATACGCGAAAGCCCCCAGCCATCGTTTTACGATGCCTTGCGAAACATGAAAGGCGTGGAAATGTCGACGCAGTCGTTCACCTTTAGCTCGGTGAATACTCGCGGCTTCGGGGCTAATGGCAACACCCGCCTCGTGCAATTGGTCGACGGTATGGACAACCAGGCGCCGGGCCTCAACTTTGCGGTGGGCAACGTAGTAGGCATGTCCGAACTTGACGTCGAGAGCGTCGAACTCCTCCCCGGTGCGGCCTCCGCCCTCTACGGCCCCAACGCCATCAATGGGCTCCTTCTCATGAACAGCAAGTCGCCCTTCGAATATCAAGGGCTTAGCGCCTACATGAAATCGGGTGTAATGAGCGCCGCCAACCGCAGCACGCGCAACACCTCGTTCTACGATGTCGCCGTACGACTGGCCAAGGCCTACAACGACCGCTTTGCCTTCAAGCTTAACTTTGCCTATTTGACCGCAGAAGACTGGCACGCGACGGACTACCGCGATCAAAGTTTCGTAGGCGGATCAACGCTTGAGAACAACGTGGGCAACGTGAACGGCAGCCCCTTCTACGACGGCGTGAACTGGAACGGAGACCTAGGTACCGAGTTGCCGTTGTATGATATGCTGTACGCGAATGGCATGCCCGGCGACGGATCAGACGGAACCTCGGGTGCACTGGGCGCTATCTTCACCACGCCTATCCCGCAGATTGGCGGGGCTACCCTGCCGCAATTTATAGCTGGGGCGGACCAAATGGCACAAATCGGGGCGGCACGCGCTATCCTCAACGCCATGGTACCCCAAACCTATTACCAAAGCGCTCCGGGCTACGCCGAGAACCAACTGACGGCCTATCCGACCAAAAGCCTGAAATTCAACGGATCGCTACACTATCGAATCAACGACCGGGTAGAAGCACTGGTGCAGGCCAACTGGGGCAAGGGATCGGCGGTGTACACCGCAGCCGACCGCTACAATATCCAGAACTTTACCATGGGCCAGTACAAAGCCGAAATACGCGGTAGCAACTTCTTTGTCCGAGGGTACACCACGCGCGAAAATTCGGGCGACGCCCACGCTCTGGGCGTGCTGGGCAGCCTCATGAGCCAACGCTACCTGCAGACGGCCCTGGGCGCGGGCGTGCCCAACGTGGTTGCGCACAACTACACCCAATATGCAGGCGCCTTCCTCCAGGCGTATCAAACCGCCATGATGGGCGGAGCGACACACCCCGACGCCATTGCGAGTGCGCAGACGGCCGCCGGCGCGCACGCCACGGCAAACCGCGAGGAATGGGTAACCCAAGCATTGGTTCCTGCCCTAGCCACCGCAGACGCCATGTACCTGCCGGGCGGAACGCACTTCGACGAAGCCATCGCCGACATCAAGACCCGCGCCATCCCCGATGGGGCCAACTTCCTGGACCGGACAAACATGTACCACGCCGAAGCGATGTACAACTTTAACCAAGTAATTGACCCATCGATCGTGGAAATCGTTACGGGAGCCAATTACCGGGTGTACGACCTGAATTCGGAAGGAACGCTCTTCACCTTGCAACAGGACGGTTCGGAGTTTGACATTCGCGAGTGGGGCGCCTACCTGCAGGCGGCACGCAGTTTTACCGATGCCTTCCGCCTGACCGCTTCGATGCGTTACGATAAAAACGAGAACTTCAAAGGGCAGTTTAGCCCGCGCGTGTCAGCGGTATACACCCTGGCGGATCACCACAACTTCCGCGCTTCTTTCCAACGCGGATTCCGTATCCCCACCACCCAAAACCAGTATATCGATCTGCTCACGCCACAGGCCCGGCTTATTGGGGGACTGCCTTTGTTCCGCGACAAATACAACATGGCCAACAATCCGGTTTACGCCCTTTCGGATGTCAACAACCAGGATTTCACCCCTTACGAATTCAAGGAGTGGGAACCAGAGCGCGTGGAGACCTACGAGGTAGGATACAAGAGCCTGATCAATGGCAAGTTGCTCGTCGACCTGTTCTACTACTACAACCGCTTCCTTAGCTTCGAGGGATCCGTGGTGCTGCTCCAGCGCGCAAACCCGGACGGCCCGATTACCGATCTGGCCAACCCATCCGCGCGCAACGTTTTCAGCATGCCCGTAAACGCCTCGCAGGTGCTGAAAAACTCCGGCTGGGGCGTCGGCTTGGAATACGCCATAGGCAAGGGTTTTATCCTTAGCGGAAACGTGACGCAGAACGAGCTCTTGAATGACGAGGAACTCCGCGAAGAGGATCCTTCTTTCCTGACGTTCTTCAACTCGCCCAAATACCGCTTTAATGTGGGGTTTTCCAACCGCGATATCGGGCGCTCGGGATGGGGATTCGGCGTGACCTATCGCCGCCAGACCGAAATGATCTGGCATGCGAGCATCGCCACGCCCGCAGCGAATATCGGACGGCATACGCTGATTCCGGCATTCTCTACCGTGGATGCACAAATCAGCAAGAAAATCCCACAAATCCAATCGATCATCAAAATCGGGGGAACAAACATCGGCAGCAAGCTCTATACGACCGGCTGGGGCAACCCTTCCGTCGGCGGGCTGTACTACGTCTCGATCACGTTTGACGAATTGCTGAATTAAAGCGCGTACGCGCCCCGCTTACGGGGTTGGCCCGGACTTCGTGGCCGACCCTTTTTTTATGGCGAACGAAACGTCCGCGAAGTGTGGCGAAGCGAATTTCCGCGACCCCGGATGCGGCGGTTCGGTAGAGAAAAGTTGTGTTACGTGTGCACTTTCCATCTTTCTTATAATGCCCTACATTGCGTAGCTTTGCGTCAAACCCTTTTACTATTATGCAAAAAATCAAGCAATATGTATCGGACAACGAACAACGGTTCTTAGACGAACTGTTTGAGTTGCTCCGCTTCCCGTCGGTCAGCGCCGACCCCAAGTACGCGGCTGACGTGAAAAATACCGCCGAGTTTGTCGCCCAAAAGCTGCGCGATGCCGGCGCAGACAACGTGGAAGTATGCCCCACTGCCGGACATCCCATCGTATATGGCGAGAAGCTCATCGACCCTGCAAAACCGACCGTCCTTGTGTATGGACATTATGACGTGCAACCACCCGATCCTTTGGAGCTGTGGGAAACGCCGCCATTCGAACCGACCATCCGCGACGGTAAGATTTTCGCACGGGGTGCTTGTGACGACAAGGGCCAGTTTTATATGCACGTAAAGGCTTTCGAACTGATGAGCCAAGAGGGCATGCTGGCCTGCAACATCAAGTTCATGATCGAGGGCGAAGAAGAAGTCGGCTCGGAAAACCTCGGCGTTTTTGTCAAGGAGAACAAAGAGCGGTTGGCCGCGGACGTTGTCCTGATTTCAGATACGGCCATGATCAGCCTCGACACGCCTTCCCTCGAGACTGGCCTGCGGGGTTTGTCCTACGTGGAAGTGGAGGTCGTGGGGCCCAACCGGGATTTGCACTCGGGCGTATACGGCGGCGCCGTAGCTAATCCAGCGACGATTCTGGCCAAAATGATTGCATCCCTGCACGATGAAAACAACCACATCACCGTACCCGGCTTCTACGACGATGTCGTCGAATTGACCGAAGAGGAACGCAAGGCGCTGAATTCCGCTCCCTACAACGAGGAGGAATACAAGCGCGACCTGGACGTAAAGGCGCTATGGGGCGAGAATGGCTATTCGACCATTGAGCGCACGGGCACGCGCCCTACGATGGAAGTCAACGGCATCTGGAGCGGATACATCGGCGAAGGAGCCAAAACCGTACTGCCCTCAAAGGCCAACGCCAAGATTTCGATGCGTCTTGTGCCGAACCAAGATTCCCAGACCATCACGAAGCTTTTTGCCGACCATTTCGCCAAAATAGCCCCCCCCTCCGTTAAGGTGACGGTGAAGCCACATCACGGTGGCGAGCCGGTCGTTACCCCTACGGACAGCGTGGCGTTCCGCGCCGCGGAAAAAGCGATGGAGGAGTCCTTTGGCAAAAAGCCAATCCCCACACGCGGCGGGGGCAGCATCCCCATTGTGGCTTTGTTCGAAAAAGAACTAGGCATCAAGACGGTACTCATGGGCTTCGGGCTAGATAGCGACAATCTGCATTCGCCCAACGAAAAGTTCGATATCGCAAACTATCTCAAAGGCATTGAAACGATTCCGCTTTTCCACAAATACTTTGCGGAACTGGGCAAATAAACAGGCAGCCGCCATAGCAAAACAGGCCGCGGCCGCGCAGTCTACGTCTGGACAGCCGGCGCGGTCTTTTTGGTTATAGCCCATATGCGCAGCCCCCCTGCAGCGCGCGCGGCAGGGTTGTTTCCCTTGCCTCATTTCCATAACTTTGACGCATGAAGAAACTGTTGGGAAAAACACATCGCTACCTCTATCTCGGGTCAGTACTGCTTTGTTTTTCCCTGGTTTACCCGCTGTTGGCCTACTGGAGCCGTTCTCCTCAACGCCACTTCACGCGAATAGCGCGGACCCGCAAACTGATCGGCTGGTGGAGTTCTGCCTTGGTGGGATTCTTCTACCGCTTCGAACCGGAGGAGCCCATCGATTGGTCCAAGACCTACATCATTTGCCCGAACCACACGTCCTACCTTGACATCACGGCGATGGTGCTGATGTGTCCGCCCAATTTTTCGTTTATGGGTAAGATCGAGCTGCTAAACAACCCCGTTACCGGCTTGTTCTTCCGGACCATTGACATACCGGTCGACCGAAACAGCAAGGTTTCGTCGTTCAAAGCGTTTAAGCGAGCGCAGGAACGGCTCGTCGAAGGGCGCAGTGTCGTCATCTTCCCCGAGGGCTTTATCGGCGAGGAATACCCGCCCCGGCTCTACGAATTCAAGAACGGGCCGTTCAAACTGGCCATCGAAATGGGCGTTCCGGTGATACCGGTGGTCATCCACGATGCCTGGAAGCTCTACTGGGACGAGGCCAAGCAATTCGGAAGCCGACCGGGTCGCACACGGATATCCGTGCTGAAACCCATACCGACCGACGCACTGGAGATTAGCGATGCGAACGCATTGCGCGACCACGTGCACGCCGTCATGCAAAAACACTGGAACTCGACCAATAATTTGTAACAAACCGCACCTCAACTCGTCTTACAGTAAATTCTTTTAGCGATATGCCCACACCCTCCCTTATACAGATCACGGATATAGGCCGCAAATACGTTATCGGTGCGGAAACCATCCACGCTTTGAAGTCTGTTTCCCTGCAAATCAAAAAAGGTGAATTCGTAGCCCTGATGGGACCGTCGGGATCAGGCAAGTCAACGCTAATGAACATCCTGGGATGCCTGGACACCCCAACGCGTGGCGAATATATCCTAAACGGAATAAACGTAAGCGACATGACAGATGATGAACTGGCCGAAGTCCGCAACAAGGAAATCGGGTTCGTGTTCCAGACGTTTAACCTCCTGCCCCGATCCACCTCGCTGGACAACGTCGCGCTTCCCCTAGTTTACGCCGGCATAAACAAACAAACCCGTAAGGAACGGGCACAGGCCGCTCTGGAGAGCGTGGGACTCGGCAACCGCGTCGACCACAAGCCCAACGAGCTGTCTGGCGGACAGCGCCAACGCGTGGCCGTTGCCCGCGCACTGATCAACAACCCCTCTATCATCCTCGCCGACGAGCCTACCGGCAACCTGGACACCAAGACGTCCATCGAAATCATGGGCCTGCTGGAAGAGATCCATTCGCGCGGTAATACCATTGTCTTGGTGACGCACGAGGAGGACATCGCCCAGCACGCCCACAGAATTGTCCGCATGCGGGACGGATTGATCGAGGACGACTACCTGAATCCGGATGTCAAGAGCGTGTCTCCGCGCCTGGCGGCACTTCGCGAAAAAGGAAGCGACTTCGAGAACATCTAACCACAACCTCCATCCTTCAGCTAGCCCTTTCCATACCGGCAAACCCGCGTCTGCCCCCGTCCCGTTTCACGCGGCGAACACATTCGCTTTACCTAGCATTGCGCCATAAAAACCCCTTTACTAGCGAAGTAAAAGCACACCAAGAAATATTTAATTTGCTCAAAATCAACAATATACGATCATAAAAAAAAATGATCTAAATAATTTTCCAAAACATACAGGAAATGTTATATTTTTGCCGAAAATAGAGAAGAACTTATATTAAAAAAATAGTAAGGTTATGTATTGGACATTAGAGTTAGCATCCCATTTGGAAGACGCCCCTTGGCCAGCAACGAAAGATGAGCTGATCGACTACGGTATCCGTTCCGGGGCTCCGGTGGAAGTCATCGAAAACCTGCAAGCGCTGGAAGACGATGGCGAACCTTATGAAAACATCGAGGAAATCTGGCCGGACTATCCGACCAAGGACGACTTCTTCTTTAACGAGGATGAATATTAAATGACTTCCGCCCCGCACACAACGTCCGGGGCGTTTTTTTTGTTTAGGGCGTCGCCCGACGCCAAGACTACTGACCACGGCCCCCAACCGCTCCCACTGCGCTACAAATACCGCTAGACTCCGCCATTGCGGAAACCAGAACAGCCTATTTCCACAACCCGCGCCGCTTTCGTCGAGCTTCCCGTTCTAAATCGGTAAACAAATCGGCCTGCGCCACGTTGGGCGGCACGGTCAGGGCCGTAGCGAAGCCCCGACGGACGAGCTCAGCGTTGACAAAGGTACCGTCAGGCAAATAAGCGTACGCCAGCGTACGGCGGTAGCGATCGCGTTTGCCGACGTCGTACGCCAGGAACACTTGTCCGCCAGACAGGAGCTCGGTGAGATACGCTTTGGCCTCCTCGCCGAAATGGCCGATATCGCGATGGGCAGAACGGCGTGTTTCGGGCGCATCCACACCGATCAGTCTGACGGTCTCCCCTTTATCGGATCCATCTTCGACGACAAAAGTATCCCCGTCGATAACCCGCACTACCGTGACTGCCCTCGCCCCTTCCGGCATTAGGGATACCGGACGCGCCATGCATCCCCCCATCGTCAGCCATATCAATATAATCCCGAGCCTAAACATGCCGCAAAGAAAGGAAACTTCCCGAAATTACCGGGATACAACGCTGGATATATAGCCGATTTTATAATTTTTTTGACTTTGCTATTGACATTACAAAAAACTTGCGTACATTTGGCTCATCAAAATTCACAGCAGTGATAGTAAACAACGCATTTCGGTTTTTTGGTTACTTTTATTTTAGCGATAAGAGCCGGGACTGATATGCATTAGAAGATAATGATATAATGTATAAGAATCCCGGCGCGAATCGCCGGGATTTTTTTTTGACAACACAGCGCACACGCATGAGCATAAAAGTAGCCATACAGGGCACCAAGGCTTCCTTCCACGAAGAAGCAGCATTCAAGTTTTTCGGAGAAGACATCGAAATCATTGAGTGTGAATCTTTTAAGAAAACCTGCGAGCTTTTGAAGCAGGAAAAGACAGATTACACGGTGATGGCCATCGAAAACTCAATTGCAGGCAGCCTGCTGCCCAATTACACGTTGCTCCGCGACTACCGGTTCAACATTATCGGCGAGGTATACCTCAACATCCAGCTGCATTTGCTGGCCTTGCCCGGAACAAAGCTGTCCGATATTCGCTTTGTCGAATCGCACCCTATCGCTATCCGCCAGTGCGACGATTTTCTGGAAGACAATCCGCAGCTGAAGGTGAGCGAAGGGATGGACACGGCGTCATGCGCCCAGAAAATCAAGGAACAAAACTTAACGGACACGGCAGCCATTGCCAATCAGCTTGCTGCCAAACTATACGGACTTGAGATCGTGGAGCGCCGTATCGAGACCAACAAAAAGAACTACACACGCTTCCTGATTTTGGCAAACCGAGCGACAGAGGAAGCCGATTTTAACAAGGCGTCGCTCTCGTTCCAAACCGGCAACGGCGTCGGCGAGCTGGCCAAGGTGCTCACTTGCTTTGCCGAACAAAACATCAACTTGAGCAAAATCCAGTCGATGCCCGTACTCGGCCGACGCAATGAATACGAATTCTACGTGGACATCGAGTGGACAAAAGATGCCCAATACGACCTCGCCATTCGCAAGGTGCTCAAGCATACCATTAACTTCAATATCATGGGCGAATACAAGAAGAACGACAAAATATAAACACAAACAAGCATTCACAAAACCCTAATAATCACTACGAAAATGAAACAAACATTAGACATCGTCCCTTTAAAGTCTTGGTTCGACACGGGAGACAAGCCGATGATTATCGCTGGTCCTTGCAGTGCAGAGACGGAGGAGCAGGTGTTGGCAACGGCGCATCTGCTGGCCAACACGGGCAAGGTATCTGCCCTGCGGGCGGGCATTTGGAAACCGCGTACCCGACCTGGCGAATTTGAAGGCATCGGCAGCATCGGCCTGCAATGGCTGAAGCGCGCGAAGGAAGAAACCGGCCTACCCGTGACGACCGAAGTGGCGACTGCCAAGCATGTGGAAGAAGCGCTGAATGCAGGCATCGACATTCTTTGGGTGGGTGCACGTTCAACTGCAAACCCATTCACCGTACAGGAAATTGCCGACGCATTGCAAGGCGTAGATGTCCCCGTGATGGTTAAAAACCCCGTCAACCCCGATCTGTCGCTGTGGCTGGGCGCTTTGGAGCGCATCAACCGGGCCGGCATCAAGAAATTGGGCGCCATCCACCGCGGTTTCTCCTCCTACGAGAAGACAGCTTTCCGCAACGAGCCCATGTGGGACCTGGCCATCCAGCTAAAAACGATGGTTCCTGACCTGCCCGTCCTCAACGATCCAAGCCATATCTGCGGCAATCGCGAGCTCATCCCTTACATCGCGCAAAAAGCGTTCGATATGGACATGCAAGGCTTAATCGTAGAAGCGCACATCGACCCGTCCGTAGCGTGGACCGATGCGAAACAACAGGTCACGCCGGAGAGCCTGGCTACCATGCTTAACACCATGACCTTCCGTAAGCCCGAATCCGACGATCCGGTTTTCGAGGACAGGCTAGCCGCCCTCCGCGAGGAAATCGACAAGATTGACGACCAGATTATCCAAAAGATTGCCGACCGGATGAAGGTGGTCGAAAAAATCGGCGAGTACAAGCGCGACAACAACGTGACGATCCTGCAAGTAAGCCGTTGGGACGAAATCATCCAAAAACGGACTAACCTAGCCAAGGCTTTGGCTCTTGACGTTGACTTTTCGGTTAAAATGCTCGAGCTAATCCACAACGAGTCCATTCGCAAGCAGAACGAGGTGATGAACACTAAACCGGTAGCAGAGGCATAATGGCGGTCGATCGTTTAACCCTCTCCCGTAGCCACAAGTCTCTCGACGGCACCGTCAGGCTCACCGGTTCCAAAAGTGAAAGTAACCGGGCATTGGTTATCCGCGCGCTCCATGGCGACTCCGTGCGGATCGAGAACCTGTCTGAGGCAGCGGACACCGTCACCCTGAATGAAGCGCTGGCGTCCGTAGCGGGCGCCACGGAATCGGGACAACCCGTAGTGATTGATATTGGCCCGGCAGGAACCGCAATGCGGTTCCTGTCGGCCTTCCTTTCGGTCACGCCAGGCGAATACACGCTGACGGGCAGCGCACGCATGCAACAGCGCCCGATCGGCGTGTTGGTAGACGCACTGCGCCAGCTGGGGGCTCGTATCGAGTATGCATCCAACGAAGGATTCCCCCCCTTGTCCATCGCCGGTGGATTCACCCAACAAACTGACACCGTGCATATCCGCGGGGACGTGAGCAGCCAGTACCTTTCGGCACTGTTGCTCATTGCCGGCTCCTTGCCACAGGGCATAGAGCTGCGCATCGATGGCGAGCTCACGTCGCGCCCTTACGTCACCATGACGCTGGATATGCTGGCCGAGGCGGGAATCGCACACACCTGGACAGAAGATAACATACGTATCGCGCCACAGCCAGCAACCCCCTGTACGCTATACATCGAGCCTGACTGGAGCGCCGCCTCCTACTGGTACAGCATGGTAGCGCTCGGCGAAACGGGAAGCAGCATCTTCCTGCCCGGACTGCGGTCTAGCAGCTTGCAGGGCGACAAGGCCATCGTTGACGTCATGAAGCATCTCGGGGTAGCCACGGTTTTTGAAGATGATGGCATCCGAATTACCAAGACCGGAACGGTATCGGACACCACGCATTTTGACTTCACGGAATGTCCGGATCTCGCCCAAACGGTGGTGGTATGCGCGGCGGCACTGCAACGCGACTTGTCATTTTCGGGACTGCACACGCTTCGGATCAAGGAAACCGACCGCATTGCGGCCTTGCAAAATGAACTGGCTAAATTCAACGTCCAACTCCTGGAAACGGACAACGAAGTATTCGAACTGCGCTCCGCCGGCCTGACTGCGCCCCAACAACTGGTCATCGACACCTACGAAGACCATCGCATGGCCATGGCGTTTGCGCCGCTGGCTTTGGTGTTCGACCAGGTAGGCGTAGCCGAACCCAACGTGGTAGAAAAATCCTACCCCGACTTTTGGAATCATTTGAAAGAACAAGGATTTGTTATAACTTAGCCCACTAAATTTTAATCAGGTGCCACGACCAACGTTTAAGGCCATGCCGGCCTGCTGCGCGAGACTAGGGCTTGGACGGCGGCACCAGCGGATTTTCACCTGAATCACAGCTCACTTTACATGGCAGGAAACTCGTTTGGCGAATTGTTTAGGATATCCACCTTTGGCGAATCCCACGGGGAGGCCATCGGTGTAATTATTGACGGATGCCCGCCCAATATCCCCATTGATGAGGCGTTTATCCAGTCGGAGCTAGACAAGCGCCGCCCGGGTCAGTCGAAGATCACCACGCAGCGCAAGGAAAGCGACACAGCTAGGATCCTTTCGGGCGTATTCGAAGGAAAATCAACCGGCACGCCCCTCGCCATGGTTATACCGAACGAGGATCAGCGATCGAAAGACTACGCGCATATCAAGGACAAGTACCGTCCGTCCCACGCGGACTACACCTACCAGGTCAAGTATGGCATTCGCGACTATCGGGGCGGCGGACGTTCCTCGGCTCGCGAAACCGCCGCACGCGTGGCGGCCGGTGCCGTAGCCAAGCTCTTCCTCGCCAGCGAGGGCATCCAGCTATTTGCACACGTATCAGGCGTCGGCTCCATCGAAGCGCCCAACTTGGCCACAGATGACATCGAACGCCTACGCGAGATCCGCGAGAGCAATATCGCGCGTTGTGCCGATCCGGCCACCGCCAATGAGATGATCGAATACATCGACGGTATCCGTAAATCGGGTGACACGGTGGGAGGCCGCATCAGCACTATCATCCGAAACGTGCCGGTGGGCTTAGGCGAACCGGTGTTCGATAAATTGCATGCTGACCTCGGCAAAGCCATGCTCAGCATCAATGCCGTACACGGTTTCGAATACGGATCCGGCTTTCAAGGGTCGCAAATGAAAGGCTCCGAACACAACGACATCTTCATCAACCCCGACGGCGACGAAAAAAACCTCAAGACGCTGACCAACTTTTCGGGCGGTATACAAGGCGGTATTTCGAACGGCATGGACATCACGTTCCGAACGGCATTCAAGCCTGTGGCAACGATTATGCAAGCCCAACAGACGATCGACCAACAGGGGCAACCTGCCGAGATTACCGGTCGCGGGCGACATGATCCCTGCGTCGTACCACGCGCGGTCATCATCGTAGAAGCCATGGCGGCACTGGTCATTGCGGATCACCTGCTCAAGCAACGTACGTATGAAAAAGGTCGCTAAACATCCTGCCTTCGTATTAGCAGCCGACATCGGTGGCACGCATATCACGACTGCGGTGGTGGACATGTCCTGCTACACTGTTTTGCAGCCGACAATCGTACGCCAAACGCTTGATTCGTCTGGAAGTGCTAAATCAATTTTGCAAGCTTGGGAGACAGCTTTCCGGGAAAGTCTTTCGCGATTTGGAACGAACGGACTGCCCATCGGGATCGCCATGCCTGGCCCGTTTGACTACGAGCGGGGCGTCTCCTTGATTCAGGACCAGGACAAATACGATGCGTTGTACGGCATATGCGTGAAGGACCAACTCGCCGAAGCCCTTGACATGCGTAGCGACGAAATTCGGATGATCAACGACGCCGCCGCATTCTTGCAAGGCGAGGTATTTGCCGGAGGCCACGACCGAAACGACAAGGTACTCGGCATTACCCTAGGCACCGGCCTGGGCAGCGCTGTATGGAAACGGGGGACAGGCAGTCGAGATGCGGCGCTCTGGGACGTCCCCTACCAAGGTAGCATCATGGAGGAGTCGCTCGCCACGCGTTGGTTCGTACGACAGGCAGAACACCGGATAGGCATCGACGTTAAGGGACTGAAAGAGCTGCTCGAGCTGCCTAACCACAACGCCGTAAGTGGCATCCTGGACGAGTACAGCAAACATTTATTGCATTTTCTCGGCTTTTTCAGCGAGCAGGAGTCTTGCCGCACGTTTATCATCGGGGGTAATATTGCGAAAGCCTGGACCCGGATTCGGGAAAACTTCGATCAGCAGTTTGACCAATTTCACATCCACATCAGCCAACTGGGCGAACACGCCGCGCTCGTGGGCGCGGCAACCGTATTTTAGGCTTTTTTGCTAACATTGGCAGCTTACGGAGCGTACTATCTAAAAACAAAAACTTGTAGCATATTGATTTCGCTCGCGTATCCAGCCAAGACTTCTAAGCGAACAACGGAGGGAAGCGATCCGGATTGGCGTCGCTCATGATGGCATACACGGCTTCAATCACGTCGTCCGCAGCAGGCTTCGAGAAGTAATCCCCGTCCGACCCGTAGGGCGGGCGGTGCGCTTTCGCCGAAAGCGTCCGAGGTTGGCTGTCGAGGTAATAATATCCGTTCTGAACTTCTAGGATTTGCTGCAAGATAAATGCGGATGCCCCACCCGGCACGTCTTCGTCGACCACGAGCAGGCGATTGGTCTTGCGCAAGGATTCCACACACAGTGCATCGAGGTCAAACGGCTGCAGTGTTTGCGGATCGATGATTTCGATGGAAATGCCGTGCTTGGCCAGCGTGAGCGCCGCTTCACTCACGATACGGAGGGTGGAGCCATAGGAGACTACCGTCACGTCGGTTCCTTCGCGTACGATTTCTGCCTTGCCGAGTGGCACGGTAAATTCGCCGACGTTGGACGGCATACGCTCCTTTAATCGATAGCCATTTAGGCACTCAATGACGAGCGCTGGCTCATCCGAACGCAATAGTGTATTATACAGCCCCGCGGCTTGTGTCATGTTGCGTGGAACACAGAGGTGCACGCCGCGCATCGAGCCCAAAATCATGCTAATGGGTGAACCCGAGTGCCATATTCCTTCTAGTCGGTGCCCACGAGTACGGATGATCATCGGGGCCTTTTGCCCGCCTTTCGTTCGGTAACTCAAGGACGCCAAGTCGTCGGTCAGTACGGTGAGCCCGTACACGAGGTAGTCGAGGTATTGGATTTCGGCAATGGGGCGCAGTCCGCGCATGGCCATGCCGAGCCCCTGCCCGATGATTGCCGACTCGCGAATGCCCGTATCGAAAATGCGTAGTTCGCCATATTTCTCCTGCAAACCGGCAAAACCTTGGTTTACATCCCCGATCTTGCCCACGTCCTCACCAAAGGCTACCAGGCGCGGATCCCGTGCAAAATTCGCATCAAAGCATGCGTTCAGTACTTCCCTTCCGTCCACCCGGGGGGCGCTCTCGTCATAAACCGGATCCACGACGGGGACCCGCGACGGGCCCTCCACCGTATCGGTAAAGAGGTAGGAGTTATAACGGTCGCGGTTCGCCTCCGTTTTTTGCCGGTACCAGGCCAGAAGGCCGGCCTTTGCCTCGCTTTGCTTGCCCCGCAGGATACGTATGACCCGGCGCACCCCGGAATACACTTCGTGCAAGGAGGGCTCCGCCAAGGATTTCATTTCCTTGGCCAATGCCTGCACCTTAGGTTCCTCGAATTTCGAAATATGCTCAAGTGCCTCGCGGTGCTCGCCGCGGAGGAAATTATTGTAATCCGCCCAAGCGCGCCGTTGTTCGGCCCTAACTTCGTCCTTTGCTTCCTTTTCGATTTGGGCGATTTGGGTTTCGTCGGCAATGCCGCTTTCTAACATCCACGTCCGCATCTTGGCAATGCAGTCGTTTTCGCTTTCCCAGGCCAATCGTTCGGGCGACTTGTACCGTTCGTGCGATCCCGAAGAGGAATGGCCCTGCGGCTGCGTCATCTCCGTAACGTGGATCAGCACGGGAATGTGTTCTTCACGGCTGATGGCCGCGGCTCGCTCGTAGGTTTCGCAAAGCCCGGGATAATCCCAGCCCTTAACCTTAAAAATCTCAAACCCCTCTCCTTTCTCGTCACGCTGAAAACCGCGCAAGACTTCGGAAATATCGGCTTTGGTCGTTTGTATCTCATTCGGCACGGATATGCCGTAGCCGTCGTCCCACACGGAAAGGACAATAGGTATCTGCCGCACGCCGGCGGCGTTTACCGCTTCGAAAAACACGCCTTCGGATGTCGAAGCATTTCCCACCGTGCCGAATACCACTTCGTTTCCTTTGTTAGAAAACTGCGTCATGCCCTCGAGCTCGCGGTTATGGCGATATAGCTTTGAGGCCATCCCCAGGCCGAGCATGCGCGGCATCTGCCCTCCCGTGGTTGAAATGTCCGCTGCGGAGTTCTTCATCACGGTTTGGTCGAGCCAACGCCCCTCAGGCGTGACGAGCCGCGTGGCAAAGTGGCTGTTCATCTGCCGGCCGGCCGACGAAGGATCCGCTTCCAAGCTCGGGTGCGCATACATCTGCGAGAAAAACTCATACACGCTAATGAGCCCACTCGCCAACATGAAGGTCTGGTCCCGATAATATCCGGAGCGCCAATCACCCAACTCAAAAACCTTGGCCATGGCGATCTGCGCCAGCTCCTTGCCGTCGCCAAAAACACCGAATTTGGCCTTTCCCGTCAACACTTCCTTTCGGCCCAGTAAACTAACGGATCTGCTTAGGAAAGCGACCCGGTAATCCTCCAGCACGATATCTTTGAAATCGTCAAAACTTAAGCTACGTGGCCGTTGGGTACTGCTTTTTTCGATGTTCGCTTCGGACATATTTAGTTTTGTGATTTGGTCAAAAATAAGAAAACAATTGGGTTTTCTAAAGGTGCGAAGACGAATTGGCAGGCGTATACCGCATTAGGCAGTTTCCTCAGAGATTGCTGCGAGCCCGCTATCCGACGCATACTTCGAGGTACCGCAATACCTCGCCAAGATCGGTAAAAAGACGGTCAACCTCCATTTGGCGCCGGATTTCGTCATGGCTCTGCACGCCAAAACATGCGATACCAGCGGTTTTGGCGGATCTGGCTCCGGTAGCGGAATCTTCCAACGCCAAACAGTGTTCCTTCGGCAGCCCCACCTGCCGAACGGCCAACTCATAAGGCTCGGCATCAGGTTTGGGCCGTTTTACGTCGTCGCGCGTCACGATAACCGAAAAGATATCCAACAGGCCGTGGGGCGCCAGGTGGTGGGTGGCCCCTGCACGACTGCTGGATGTCACCAATGCCAGAGTGACTCCCTGGTCCTGCAGATAGTCAAGCAGCAACTCCGCGCCGGGCATGAGCGGCACCTGCGTGGACGTTGCCAACACCGCCATACGTTCCTCCACGCGTGCATGGAACGTGGCCGGGTCAATATCGAACCCGTAGTGCCGTTGCAGGAATGCCAAGGTCTGTTCGTCAGTTTTGCCGACCAGCGATCCCATCCAAACATCCATTCCGACCTTTAGTCCATATTCGTCCAGAACGGATGTCCATACTTGATAGTAAAAGCCTTCCGAGTCGAGCAGGGTGCCATCCATATCGAAAAGCACCGCTTTGTATTTCGCAATATCCATACGGACAATTATAGCATAATTATCGGCATTATCCGCACTCGCCATATCGAAACCGCATGGCTACTCTGCTTATGCCGACGCACTGAGCCAGCGGCGGGACGCCAGCTGCCGAAGGTTTCGTAACATTCCCCGTGGTTTCGTAGCTTTCAGCCCAATTTGTGCTATTTTTGCGACTTGCAGACGTATAATTTACCACGCGCATGAAGGTTATCGCCATAGGACGCAACTATAGGGAACACGCCCAGGAGCTCAACAATCCGGTGCCGGATAAGCCCGTCATTTTCTTAAAGCCCGACACGGCAGTCACCAAACACAACCGAGACTTCTATTACCCCGAATTTTCAAACGAGATCCATTACGAGGTCGAAGTGTTGCTGCAGATATGCAAGGAGGGCAAGCACGTCAATCCCAAGTTCGCGGCGAACTATTACGATCAAATCGGCTTAGGAATTGATTTCACCGCCCGCGACGTCCAACAGACGCTCAAGGCAAAATCCCTTCCTTGGGAACTTGCCAAAGGCTTCGACGGGTCGGCTCCCGTGAGTGAGTGGATCCCAAAGGAAGAGCTCGACACCGCGGGCGGCATTGGTTTTCGCCTTGACAAAAACGGTGCTACCGTGCAGCAGGGCAATACAAGGGACATGATCTTCACATTCGAGGACATCATCGTATTTGTGTCCCGATACATCACGTTGCGCCGCGGCGATATTATCTTTACGGGAACGCCCGCCGGTGTCGGCCCCATCGCCATCGGCGACCGTCTGGAAGGCTTTATCGGCGAACGCCAGCTACTCGACATCCACATCAAATAACGACTAGGTTACATGAAGTTCACACACTTTCACGTCATTATTCTCCCTGCCCTATTCCTAGTGGGCCTTACCGCTTTACACGCACAGTCGCCCGTCATAAAAACCGGGGATTACCCGCAAAACTATTTCCGAAGCCCCCTGAACATCGCGCACCAGGCGTCGGGCACCTTCGGCGAGCTCCGCGCTACGCACTTCCATGCCGGCGACGATTACCGCACCCAGCAGCGGGTGGGCCTGCCGCTGTTCGCGGTTGCGGACGGATACGTATCGCGCGTGCGGGTGCAGGGCGGCGGTGGCGGCAATTCGGTTTATATTGCTCATCCGAACGGATACACGAGCGTGTATTTACATATGCACGAATTTAACGACCGGCTGGCGTCCATCGTGAAAGCGAAACAATACGAGCTGCAGCGCTTCGAAGTGGACATCCCGCTAGGCGAAAATGACGTGCCACTAAAAAAAGGCGACCGCATCGGCCTGGCAGGCAACTCGGGCAGTTCCCAAGGCCCGCACTTACACTTTGAGATACGCGATACCGAAACGCAGGCGCCTCTGAACCCCCAGCTATTCGGCTTGAAATTTCCGGACACGACGCCCCCCGTCATCCATGGGATCACGATCTACGACCTGTCGGACGAACCGTTTAATGAGCACACCCCACGACGGCATTTGACACTCAAGGACCAATCGACCATTCCCGTCAACGGGCGCTTCGGCGTAGGGATTAATACCGTGGATCGCCACGACGGCACCACGTTCAATCACGGCGTATACTCCATTGAACTGTTGCTGGACGAACAGCCAATCAGCACCGTGGTATTTGAGGAACTGTCGTTTGCGACATCGGGCGCTATCCATTCGTATATTGACTACCCATATTACATACTGAAACGAGCGCGGGTGCAGAAAAGCTTCAAGGACCCCAACAACCCGATCAACATCTTCCACCACCTTGACGGAGACGGAAGCGTCACCCTACCCGACAACCAGGTACACCGCCTGACGTACCGCGTACGCGACGTGCATGGCAATACCACGACCCACCATATCAACGTGCAAAATACGCCGACCTACCAACCGGAACGCCCCCGCACGCCCGGCACGACGATGTTTCGCTACAACCGCGAAAATCGCTTTGCCGCTGAATCCGTGGAGGTTGTCGTGCCCAAAAACGCACTCTATGACCATTTGCATTTCAGCTACCACCAGGGAAGTCGCCCTACGGGCGCCTATTCCATGATCCAGCATGTACACAACCGCTTCATCCCGCTTTTTGAGAGCTATGAACTCAAAATCAAAGCCGACGCCACGCTACCCGAGGCGCTGCACGCCAAGGCGCTGATTGTCAATACCGACCGTCGCTCCATTGGCGGGACTTACGAAGACGGCTGGGTAAGTACGCGTACGCGCGCATTCGGAAGCTTTTACATTGCTGTGGATACCACGGCTCCTAGCATACGGCCGGAAAACATCGCCAATGGCAAGAACATGTCTGCCGTGCCTCGCGTCAATTTTAAGATTTCGGACGATTTGTCGGGCGTGCAGTCCTTCAACGGCTATATCGACGGCAACTGGGTGTTGATGGAGTACGACCCCAAGAGCAGTTCGCTATGGCATACGTTTGAGCCCGATCTTGCCAAGGGCCAACATCGCTTCACGTTGGAAGTTACGGATGGGAAAGGCAATCTGAGCGTCTTCGAGGCCAATTTCACACGATAGAAAAGGCGGAGGAGCAATCTTGGAACGCCCGGCTTTTGGGTTATACTACTGTCATTTTTGGGGCGAGATGCCCGCGTAGCGTGTTATTTTTAGTAAATTTAGGGTTCGGGCGACGCTTGTGCCTTTGCCCTTTAAAATCATAAGCGATGAAAGTAGAGATTTGGAGCGATGTCATGTGCCCGTTTTGCTATATCGGCAAACGTAAGTTTGAGGCCGCGCTCGCCGAGTTCCCCCAACGGGACAAGATACAGGTGGAATGGAAGAGCTACCAATTGAGGCCAGACATGGTAACCCAACCGGAGAAGACGATCCACCATTTCCTAGCCGAACACCAAGGCATGGATCTGGATGCCGCCAAGGAGATGAACGACCGCGTGGTTGAAATGGCCCGGACAGTCGGACTCGATTTCCAGCTGGATCGGTCGGTGGTTGCCAACTCATTCCAAGCCCACCAGTTCGCCCACTTCGCCAAGCGGCACGGAAAGCAGGGTGAAGCCGAAGAAGCACTGTTTCGCGCGTATTTCACCGACGGAAAAAACATCGACGACCGCGACACGCTGTTAGAGCTGGGTGCTGAAATTGGCTTGGACACCACTCAACTGGCGGATTCGCTTGAGGCGCAAGCATTTGCCAATGAGGTCAGACAAGACATCGAAGAAGCCCGAAAAATCGGTGTCCGCGGCGTGCCGTTTTTCGTGTTTAATCGCGCGTACGGCGTTTCGGGCGCACAGGAAAGCGAAGCCTTCCTGCAGACGCTGCAACGATCATATGCCGAATGGGCAAAAGAAAATCCAGAGCTCAGCCTGAACGTATCGTCGGGGCCAAGCTGCACTCCAGACGGCACTTGCGATTGATCAGCGATGATGTACAACTACGACGGAAAAACTTTCAAACCAGTCAGCAACAGTGCCAACGGGGAAACGTCTGGCGATACGGTCTTCCATTATCGCCAAGCTGGCAATATCCTGACGGCGGCGTACAACGGCGGCCGCATCCAATCAGGCCACCTCATCGGGCTTGTGGATGCGGATGGTGTTATTGACATGCGCTACCACCAAGTGAACAATGCCGGCGAGTTGATGACCGGGCGTTGCCGTTCGGTACCCGAACGGATGGACAATGGCAAAATCAGGCTGCATGAAACTTGGGAGTGGACATCGGGCGACCGTTCCTCCGGACAATCGATTATTGAAGAACAATAAAGCGTACCAAAAATATGGCGACATTACAACCGGGCGATAAGGCGCCGGCCATCCTAGCAAAGAACCAACACGGAGAAAGCGTTTCACTATCGGATTTCCTAGGCAAAAAAGTGATCCTCTATTTTTACCCGAAAGACAATACGCCTGGGTGCACCACGGAGGCATGCAACTTTCGGGACAACTACCAGTCGTTGCTCAACGACGGCTTCGAGGTCATCGGCGTGAGCACGGACAGCGAACAGTCACACCAGAAATTTATCGCCAAATACGAATTGCCATTCACCTTGCTTGCGGATGAGGACCGCAAGGTCGTCGAAGCCTATGGCGTTTGGACGGAGAAAAACATGTACGGCCGGAAATTCATGGGCACGGCGCGCACCACCTTCGTCATCGACGAGCAAGGCGTCATCATGCATATCATCAAGAAAGTCGACAATAAGAACGCCACGCAACAGATTCGCGACCTAGTCAGCGCATAGGCGCGTCAGAAAACGATGCAGACAGGCGCGCCCACGGCGATTCGATGGCCAGCATCGGTCAATAGTCCACTATCAATGTCGCGTGCGAATACCACGACCTCATCGGATTGATGGTTGCCGACAAGCAGGAATCGCCCGTCGGGACTGAGGCTGAAATTGCGCGGTCCTTGCCCCATGACCGATTGATTGCCGATCTTGTCCAAGCGCCCACTATCCCCGTTTACCGCAAAGATTGCCAAGGTGTTCGCCTCGCCCCGATTAGACGCGTACACGTGCTTTCCATCTGGCGATACCAAGACGTGAGCGGCGCCGTCGCTGCCTTCAAACCCCGATTCATTGATCGAAACATCGTGAATATACGAGAGCTTCCCGTCGTCATGGCCGAAAACTTCGACCCGTGCCGTCAATTCCTGTACAAGATAGGCGAAACGCCCATCCGGCGAGAAGGCCATGTGCCGGGGCCCGCCCCCCGGAGTGGTAGCCATGCTACCTGACGAAGCAGGGATGAGCACGTCCCGCCCGCCGTTGTCGGGCCGATACTCGTATATATGGATCGTATCCGTTCCCAAATCCTGGACAAACAAATGGGTTTCTGCGGGATTGAAAAAAGCCGAATGAATATGAGGCGCCTTCTGCCGCTCGGCATTGGGTCCACTCCCCGTATAACGTATTTTCTGCACGAGCGATCCGATACTTCCGTCCGTTTCAATGCGATACACGCTGAGGTTGCCGCCCGAATAATTCGAAATAAACAAGTATTTACCTTGGCCATCGATGCTGACGTGGCAGGGATGATCGCCTAGCGATGGCACGGCATTGAGCTGGATTAAGCCCCTGCCGGTTCCATCAAAAGCAAACGCGGTCACGGCCCCCTGTCCGTCGCCAAGTTCGTTGACCGCATATAGATATCGGCCTTCGGAAGAAAGCGCGACAAAGGACGGGTTGGGCGTCACTGCTGAACCCGCAAGCTCCGTTTCGCCCGTAACCGGATCAAAATCATACACATAGATTCCCTCGCTTTTGCCAGGAGCAGTGTACGTACCCAGAACCAAGCGGATGCGCTCCGGGGTAGGCTTGCAGGCGACCATCGCCACTGCACAAACCAAAAAGGTTGCTTTCTTCATGTGGAGTATTGCATTTCCTAACCAAGTATACGTGTTTTCGGACACCGGGGCAACACGCATGACCTGTTTTTCCACGTCGGTCTTTTCCAATGCGGCACGTTTGACGAACAGCCGGCCGCAATAGATATGGTAACATCGATTAGCGCAAGACGACACGCGAGACCTGATCCTGGCGATACCGCGAAAAGGATGTCGCACGCATGAGGACTTTTCGACTATGGGGAGGTGGAGGGCGGTGGGTACGACGGCGCCGCCCGCGTGACGTGCCGGCCCGATTTACAGCGTTAGGACCGGACGGTTTTCGCGTGCGGACTACACCGCGTCCCCCACGTCGACATTGGCATCCTTCCACAAGACGATCCACGGGCAAACCGGATTGTTAAAAATCGTTAAATGCCCGCGCTTTGGACGGGCAATTCGTAATTTAGCGCACACTGGTGTTAGGTTTAACGATAGGCAGATGAAAGGTTACTGGCGACGGGGGGTATTCCTTTTGCTAGGCGTGGCAGCATTCGCTGGCTTGGCTGGATGCAAGCAGCGCGACGAGGAAGCCGTAGCGCGCTCGTACGACACGTACCTCTACCGCAAGGATTTAGCCGGCATCGTACCCGAAGGCGTTACTGGCGAAGACAGCATCAGGCTGGCGCGGGCATATATCGACCAATGGCTCCGCCAACAAGCCGTGCTGGTGCAGGCACAGCGTAACGTGAAGGCCAATTCGGAACACATCGAAAAACAGGTGGAAGCATACCGGGACGGCTTGATCGTATATGAATACGAACAGGCGCTGATCAGCCAAAAGCTGGACACGGTCGTCACCAAGCAGGCAATCAGCAACTATTACGA
>Ga0079224_100002456_pt1 | contig 22523 bp, 23 predicted proteins | sample Stecom2015_FD_80414 | JGI IMG/M metagenome (GOLD analysis project Ga0079224, IMG submission 80414) | Agricultural soil microbial communities from Utah to study Nitrogen management - Steer compost 2015 | ecosystem: Environmental > Terrestrial > Soil > Agricultural land | place: USA: Utah...
AGAAAAAGATGGAAAAACTAAAAACGGAAAGCGTTTATAGTTTTTTAAAATTATTTTTCTTCCTTTTTTACAAGAAAAGAAAGCAAAATATAGGTTTATATTTTGCTTGTTAAGGAGCGACTAAATATTTTACAAATTGTTTAAAATACAATTCCGGACTGTTTATAATGAATTTCATTATTAGCCCGGAATTTTAATTATTAAAAATATTAAGCTTAGAATATTTACTCTAGCTTTTTTCCTCTTTTCTTTGCTTCTCTACTTACATAAATATAAGTAAATATGCCCGCTATAATCATAGCAAAAGAGATTAATTCTGCTTGTGTTGGCTGAATAAACCCTAAATCATATTTAGTATTTACTCTAATTTTCTCAACAAAAAAGCGTTCTAAACCATTAAAAATGAGATAAATTCCAAACATTTGCAATGGTACTTTCCATTTTCTTCTACTAAACCATAAAAATCCAAAGATTAAAAGACTAGCAAAAAACTCATATATAGGAGTTGGAAAAACAGCGACAGGCAAAACACTAACATATTCTCCTGGCAAAGGATCTTTCAATCTTACTCCAGCATTATTAACATTATATTTATAGTTCTGTGCTACCAGCCATGTAGGTAATTTGGAAGGAAAATATTTATGAGGAACTTCCTTAAATTTTCTAAATTCATAAAAAGCTTCTGGATTTTCATCCACAATTTTTTGAAAATCTTCAGGACCGGAAGCGGCTACTACTTCACCCTGTTCATTAGTAATATATGCACTATTATAAATTCCCCAATCACCATCTCCAGCAAACTGACAACCTAATCTCCCAATTCCATAAGCTAGTATTAATGCAGGAGCAGCAGCATCACAAAGCTCCTTAAAAGATATTTTTTTGGATTTACTGTAGATATAAAGTGAAACGGTAGCAAAAATCAAACCTCCATAAAAGGTCAATCCGGAAGTTGAAAATAAACTACCAATAGGATCTTGAATAAAATGCTCCCAGGTTTCTAATGCATTAAATATTTTAGCACCAACCAAGCCTGTTATTGCTGCAATAAATATAATATCTGCAACTCTTTGATGTGGCAAAACTGCAACCTCTTTCTCCTTCCCTCCTTTTTTTAAAGCATTTTTCTTCTCTGAATTCCACCAAAAATAAGCAATTACTGCAAATATTAAACCCAGCAATCCATGACCTTTTCCAGATAAAATATAATCTCCTATAGAAAGACCAGCATCATTACTTATTAAAAACCCACCTAATTTGTATCCTAATAAAAAACCTAAAATCAATCGAAAAATCAACTGTCCTATTCCAGGCACTTTATTTTCTTTTTCTATTTCAATAAAGGATTGTAATCTACCTTCCTCTTCTTTTCTTTTTAATTCCAATTTAAGAATAAAAGCCCCCGCAAGAAAACCCATAGCAACAAAAAAACCGAAAGTTTTCAATATAGCTAAACCTGGTAAATCAATTCCAAAAAGAGCACGGAATAAATAATGAAAATCAGGATACATATTTATATTATTATATTATTAAATTTATAAAAAGATGTCTCCAAACAGTAAAATCAAATTTGCTTTAAAAATAAGTAACGACATTCATTTTAATTATTAAAGTTCAAATACTTATTTTCACCGCCATGTTTTTTCACGATTTAGAGACATCTACATATTTTTAAGGGTATTGAAACTTAAAAATAGTTTCAAAAAATTCACATTATATTAAAGACCAAAAGCTTCTTTTAGCACATCAACATAGTCTAATTTTTCCCAGGTAAATAACTCTACTTCTACTTCTTTATCGCCTTTATATGCATTTTTAAAGGTTTTTTTCACAATTTTAGGTTCTCTACCCATGTGCCCATAAGCTGCAGATTCCAGATAGATTGGATTTCTCAATTTCAATCTTTCTTCAATACCAGCAGGAGTTAAATCAAAGATTTCTTGGATTTTCACAGCAATTTCAGCATCTGACATTGCTATTTTTGAAGTTCCATAAGTGTTTATATAAATTCCCATTGGTTCTACTACACCAATAGCATAAGCAACTTGAATTAATACTTCAGAGCAAACACCAGCTGCAACCATATTTTTTGCAATATGACGCATAGCATAAGCAGCAGATCGATCCACTTTAGAAGGATCTTTTCCTGAAAAAGCACCACCACCATGTGCTCCCTTACCGCCATATGTATCTACAATAATTTTCCTTCCTGTTAAACCCGAATCTCCATGTGGTCCACCTATTTCAAACTTTCCAGTAGGGTTTATTTGATAAATAATATTATCATCAAAGTATTTTGTGTATTCAGGATAGTTTTTCAACACCCGAGGAATTAAAATATTTTTAATATCCTCCTTTATTTTATCTTGTAAATCTTCTGCTTTTAATCCTTCGAATTCAGGATCATGTTGCGTTGAAATTACTATAGTATGCACTCTTTGCGGTTTATTTGTAGTAGCATCATATTCAAAAGTAACTTGCGATTTAGCATCTGGACGTAAATAACCCATAGATTTTTTTTCCTTTCTAATAGCAGCTAACTCTTTTAATAATGCATGCGACATATCTAATGGCAAAGGCATGTAATGCGGGGTTTCATCACAAGCATAACCAAACATCATACCTTGATCTCCGGCTCCTTGTTTTTCTTTTTCTCCACGATCAACTCCTTGATTTATATCAGCTGATTGTTCATGTAAAGCAGATAAAATCCCACAAGAATCTGCATCAAATTTATAAGCACTTTTTGTGTAACCAATATTTCTAATTACCTCCCTAGCTACTTCTTGAACATCAATATATACATCAGACTTTATTTCACCAGCTAATATTACTTGTCCAGTTGTAACTAAAGTTTCACAAGCTACTTTTGAATCTTTATCGTATGCAATAAAATGATCCAAAATAGCATCTGAAATCTGATCTGCAATTTTATCTGGATGTCCTTCAGAAACGGATTCTGAAGTAAAAAAATAGTTCATAGTTTTATATTAAATTTATTAAAATTAAAAAATTATTCGTCAAAATTAGTTGTGTCTATAATAGCTTCACCTTCATTATCTTCCACTTCCAATACCTCATCAATTAAAGCTTCAGAAGGGAGCATATAAATATCTTCTCCTTCAATAATAGAAATGGTGCTAATATCAACTTTCCATTTAGTTCTTCCATTTCTATCGACATGACTTATTAACCGCAATTTATCGAAAGGAAGTTTTTGCGGTTCCGCCTTATAAGTTAATATTATACTTGTATCAGATTCTTTTTGCTGATCAATAACTTTAAATCGTACCTTTTGCTCTCTAATCTTCTTTTTCTGTTCTGCATCTAAATTTTCAGAATAGTATTCAAATACTTCCAAAAAATCCCATGTGTTTTTTGTAGATAAGCTTTTAGCCGTTTCATAATCCATTTGACTGTAATGCACTACAAAACCCTCTGCTACTGACTGTGGGGAATTACTATTTTTACAAGCCGATAGAATAATCAAGCAAAAAAGAAAAATATATATTGACCTATATTGCATATTTATAATATTATTGTTTATAGATTATTTTACAAACCATTTTCAAACCTGGTTTTTTAAACAAATTATCAGTTGACACAAATTCATAACCTCCTGCTAGAGTAGTTGGAAAAAAATCTTCATCTTCTTTAATGGTAATAAAAGATTTATAAACTAATTCAGTACCATAAAAAGCAGAGTCATTTTTTAAATCAAAATTAGCATCGAAAGGCAATGCATTATTATAGTATTCAACTAATAAATTTTTTAGTTCTTTTTTTTCTTGAACAGTGAGCCCTACTCTATAAACAGCATATGCAGTATTATCAAAAGGGCCTACAAAGTTTTGAATACTATCCCTTCTTATAGGCAGATGTGGATGCTCTTTTGTAGCATTCATATTATATACCATGGGATAGCCATTTTCTATCATTACAATACCAGCATGTGAATAAGATGGATCAATTGTATTAAATTTTTTAAACAATTCAGACATTCTATCTGTTCCTGAACGCAAAACAATATCTCCATCCTTAACCAAATGAAGACAAGAATCTGCATGTATTATATTCCACTGATTTTCCGCCCTAATATGATGTATCGTTTTTTGCACAACAACAGTAGTATCTTCTTTACCCATAGCTTTTAATATGGGTCTTCGAGAAAAAATCAAAACAAAAAATACTAAATATCCTATTGTTAGATACGCATATAACCTATGTTTATCCATGCCTAAAGTCTCTAAAACAACTTCAAAGTTAAATCAAAAAAATTAAAATGAACAATTCTTCTTTAATTAAGTTGAGGGTGAATGGGCAAAGTGCTAAAATATGAGAACTCTTTACCTAAAGTATAAATAGCTTGCTTCCATAGATTTTCATAATTAATAGAGAAAACTAAATCCTTATTATATTCGGTTACAAACCATGATCCCATTTTTATTTCTTCTAATAACTGTCCTTTTTCCCAGCCTGCGGAACCTAAAAAGTACTTTGATCGAGCATTCGGTGCATGGAATTCTAAAAATCTATCGTATTCCATACCCTTTAAATTTTCATTATTACTTATACCAAGGTGAATATCTTCTATAATATGTTGTCCGCCTAAAAGATTTCCTTGGTCATGAATAATAAAAAATTCGTTTTCCGCAACTGGCCCTCCTATTGTAATATGCTTATATGAACTTTCATTAAATAAAATAGGCTCTCCTGTTGAAGATTTAAGAATTTTAGGTAATACCCTTGGAGGGTGATTCAATATAAAACCCATAGTCCCTTCATCATCATGGGCTGTAATTAAAACGATAGATCTAAAAAATAAAGGATCTGATATATAAGGCTCTGAAATAAGGATTTTTCCTATTCCTGGTTCCAAATTGGTTCTTTTATCTAAGTCAAATTTAGGCATAAATGAATATTTTAATTCAATATAATATAGATTATTATAAAAACCTAAAAAGAAAAAACATTTTTAATTTTTTAAAACTATTTTCTATTTTTTTCTTACTTTCATTATTTGTACTCCTTTTCATTATGTCAAGTAAAAAGATTTTTAAAAAAAGTAATTTAGTTTATCGCTACTTTCATATTGGTTTATTGTTACTCATAGTATTTTTAGTTATAGTCCAAACGGTAACCATAAGACAATTCAATAAAAGTGCAAAGCAAAAACTTAATTCAGGTGTAGAAAATGCATTTATAGGCATTAAAAATGATTTAAAAATTGAGGTAAGTTTTCTAATAGGTATCAACCCCTCCTCTATTAACTGGGATACCGATGATCCTACAACCATAAATATTTTATGGTCGAACATAGAGAAAATCAAACAATCAAAAATCAATAAAATTATTGAAAAAAGATTGTTGGATAATGATATTACACAAGATTTTGAATATAGAATCATTGGAAAGAATTTATTTCAACCTATAAACTCTGCACACTTTAGTTCAAAATTAATACCTGACGCTTATCAAAAAGCACTTACTTTTGACGGAACTTATACTTTATTTATTTATATAAAAAATAAAGACAAAATTATATCACAAACAACCCTGATCAATATTGTCTTATTATTGATTATTACCATTTTAGCAGTTATTTTAATTTCAGCATTATGGATTAGTTTCTCCAGAATTAAAAGTAGTAATGAAACAAAAACTGATTTCATTAATAATATGACACATGAATTAAAAACACCTATTTCTACAATATCAATTACAGTTGATTTGCTTCAAAATCCTAAAGTTTTAAATAATAAAGACTTCTTATTAAACTCCATTAATATTATTAAATCAGAAAATCAAAGAATGCATCAACAAGTGGAGAAAATCTTAGAAGCTGCAAAGTACTATACTACTGAATTAGAATTGGAAAAGGATACAATAAATGTAAATATTTTGCTCAAACGATTTGTTAGAAACTTTAGACATAGATTAGATGGGGATAATCATGAAATAAGCATTTCATTAAAAGCAGAAAATGATTTAGTCTTAGTAGATGAGGTGCATTTTGCGAATGTTTTAAATAATCTACTCGATAATGCAGTTAAATATTCTAAACCTGAATTTACAAAAATCCAAGTTACAACGGTGAACCCCGATCCAGATAATATTGAAATTATTATTAAAGATCATGGAATTGGCATGAAAAAGGATGTAAAAAAACAAGTATTTGATAAATTTTATAGAGCACCAACAGGGAGTTTACATAATGTAAAAGGATTTGGTTTGGGCTTATCTTATGTTAAAACTGTTATAGATGCACATGATGCTAAAATTTCCATTAAAAGTAAAATAAATATTGGAACAGCCGTACACATAATATTTCCTTTGATAAAAGGAAATGAATCTCATTAATAATATTAGAATACATAAGCAACTAGTACACTATGAAATAAACAATATTTTTTCTGAAAAAACCGTCTTATTTAAAAAATTCCTTATAATAACTTTCGATTAACGGATTTTTTTTACAAAAAAGGATTTAATATATTAAAATTTCACTATCTTTGCTAAGAACTAATTATTATTAATCATATAAACTATTAATTAAAATGTCAGTACACAGTATCGAAATTACTAGAGACAATGGCGAGGTAATCACTTTAGATTACATTAAAACAAAATCTGCTGCAATGATTTTACGTGCAGTTAATCACAAGTTACGTCAACAAATCATTAAATTATTAGAAGAAAATAAAAGAATGAACGTAACTGATATCTATGTTAAATTAAGATTAGAACAATCCGTTGCTTCACAACATTTAGCAATATTAAGAAGAGCTAAGGTAGTAATTACTGAAAGAGATGGGAAGTTTATCCACTATCGTTTAAATCATGATAAAATTGCTTTAATTTCTCAATTTGTTGATGATTTATTGAATGAAGAAGAAGATGAGTAATTAAAATTTATTAAAAGGTGAGATTTAAATTTATCTCACCTTTTTTTATAATAAAGGAGCTAATAACCTACACATAGATTCTAAAAAACGCTTTATAATCGGTCGTTTATTCCAGGTCGAGAAATCCACTTTTTCACTATTTTTTAAATCTTTCTCAAATTGTTCTGCCATAAGCTCACCAAGAGCTGAATCTAATAACCACCCAGTTATTTCAAAATTTATATAAAAACTTCGAGTATCTAAATTTAATGTTCCTATAGATATTAATTTATCATCAATCACAACAAGTTTTGCATGCATAAATCCCTTGGTATATCTATATATTTCAACACCCCGCTGTAATAATGGTTTATAAAAAGAAGAGGATGCCCATTGCACAATCTTGGAATCTCCTTTGTAGGGAACAATTATTTGAACCTTTATCCCTCTTGCCGAAGCTAAATTTAAAGCCCTAACTAAGGATTCCTCTGGAATAAAATATGGAGTACATATTTTCACAGATGTTTTAGCATTATAAATAGCAAGTAATAAAGACTCTAAACAAAAAGGGGTATGAGAACTTGGATCACTCCAGCTAAAACCAATAATAGTATTTCCTCTATTATTTTTCGTGAAATTTTGTAGAAATTTATCTTTATCAGGTTTTTCGAAATTTTTCCCTTCCACAAAATTCCAAGTATTCCAAAACTGCACCTCTAAATTAAAAACACTATTTCCTTCAAATCGAAAAGCTGTATCTCTCCAATACAATGTATCATTAGCTTGATTAATATATTTTTCACTGATATTTATTCCACCAACATAAGCTATATCACCATCGATGATTGCTATTTTCCTGTGATTTCTAAAGTTATTATTGGAAAAAGAAGAAAAACGTATAGGTAAAAATACGGCCACTTCCATTCCAAATGAGCGAAGCTTCTCAAGAAATTTCTTTTTTGGATTAGAACCAAAGCCATCTAAAATAACTCTGACTTTCACTCCCTGTTCTATCCTTTCTTTTATTAATTTAAAAAGTTTCTGAGTTAAAAAATCATCGTCAATGATGTAATATTCTAAATGTATATAATTCTTAGCGCGTTTTATATCTTCAAATAAGGATTCAAACTTATCATTTCCACTATGAAAAACTTTAACTTTATTTCCAGAAAATGAATAAGATTGTTTTTCCAAATAGAGATATTCAAAATTACTTTTATACATAGGATACGATTCAAGTGCTGCATACAAATCATTTAATAGAAAATTTTCATCAACTTCAGAATCATTAAAAAAAAGTGTTTTCTTCTCAGTATTTTTATTCTTAGATCTTATTTTTTTTGAAAATCTTCTTCCAAAAAACATATAAAACAGAAGGCCTATTATAGGAACAAAAACAATTAACAAAAGCCATGCTACAGTTTTTGTTGGGTTTCTATTCTCTATTAATAACATAAAAATGATTCCACCATAAATTATTAAAATTGGTAACCAATACCAGCCTAATACATAAGAGGAAATAATTTCAATATAGATCATAGAATATGATATTAAATTGTGAATTTTTATTAAATTTAGCTAAATTTATTAATCATTAAAATTTTATGAATAAAAAAGAAAACAAAAGATTAGCAATTCTTATAGATGCTGACAATGTCCCTCCCAAAAATGTTCATTTGATGATAGAAGAAATCGCAAAATACGGTACTCCGACTTTTAAGAGAATATATGGTGACTGGACAAAGCCACAATTAAACCCTTGGAAAGAAACCCTACTAGAAAATAGTATTATCCCCATACAGCAATACAGTTATACCAGAGGAAAAAATGCAACAGATAGTGCTATGATTATTGATGCAATGGATATATTATATTCAGGAAATGTGGATGGGTTTTGCATAGTATCCAGCGATAGTGACTTCACAAGATTGGCATCACGCTTGCGAGAAGCTGGAATGCTCGTAATTGGAATGGGAGAAAAGAAAACATTACCTGCATTTATCTCTGCCTGCGAAAAGTTTATTTATTTAGAAATTCTCGATGAAGAGGGAGAAGAGGAGGAAAACGAAAATGAAGATAAAAAGAATAAAGACAAATCAACAAAAGAAAAAAAATCAATCAATAAGAAAGGCAGTCTCAAAAAAATAGACAAAACCTTGGAAAGAATGATTATCAATACCATTCATGATTTAGAAGACACAGACGGCTGGGTGTATTTAGGGGACTTAGGCAATTTATTAATTAAAAAATATCCAGACTTTGATCCAAGAAATTATGGAGTTCATAAATTAAAATCTTTATTAAAAAAACTGGATTCTTTGGAAATATTAGAACAAGATGCTGGAGTGAAAAACATAAAGCATGTATATGTAAAGGTAAAAAATTAAAGGCTATTTTGTAATTATAATCAGTACCTTTGTGTATTATGAAAAAGATGAAAATTGGAATAGTTTTATATCCAACCTTTGGTGGAAGTGGTGTTATGGCAACAGAGTTAGGGCTTGGATTAGCTGAAAAAGGACATGAAGTGCATTTTATCACGTATCAAGAACCTGCTCGATTAAATGTATTCAGCCCTAATATATATTATCATGAGGTGAGTGTTCCAAAATATCCATTATTTGAATACCCTCCTTATGAAACAGCCTTAGCGAGTACTTTAGTAAATGTTATAAAACATAAAAAACTTGATATATTACATGTTCATTATGCTATTCCTCATGCTTCATCAGCCTATTTAGCACAACAAATGCTAAAAGCGGAAAATATCCACCTACCTTTTATTACAACATTGCATGGTACAGATATCACACTTGTAGGAAAAGATTCTTCCTATCGTTCAGTTGTTACTTTTTCTATAAATCAATCTAACGCTATTACTGCCGTTTCTGAAAATCTAAAACTAGAAACCTATAAATTTTTTGACGTACATAAAGAAATTGAAGTTATTCATAATTTTGTTGATCTTGAGCGTTTTAAAAAAAATGATTTAACTGATTTTAAAAAACAAATAGCACCTAAAGGAGAAAAAATCATTACGCATGTTAGTAATTTTAGACCAGTAAAGAGAATTCAAGATGTTGTTCATGCTTTTGCTAAAATACAAGAAAAGATTCCAGCTAAATTACTAATGGTAGGTGATGGACCCGACCGACAATTAGCAGAAGAATTATGTAGAAAATTAGGTACTTGCAAGCATACTAGATTTCTCGGAAAACAAGAGAAAATGGAAGATATTTTCAATATTTCCGACTTGTTTATTCTACCCTCTACGTATGAAAGCTTTGGTTTAGCAGCATTAGAAGCTATGGCTTGTGGAGTTCCAGTAATTTCCACTAATTCTGGTGGATTGCCAGAAATTAACCTGAATGGTAACACTGGTTTTTTAACTGAAATCGGAGATATTGATACCATGAGTGAAAAAAGTATATATTTATTAGGTAATGACAAAATATTAAATGAGTTTAAAGTAAATGCTATGGAACATGCTAAGAAATTCTCATTAAAGGATATTTTACCCAAATATGAATCCTTATATTTAAATGTAATTAATAATAAACAAAATTAGAATAATATGAAAATGGTTCATCCAAAAGCAAAAATGTTAATATTAAGCACCAGTACTATTCATGGTAGTGGTTATTTAGAATATGTTTTAGACACCATAAAAGATTTTTTAAAAGGGAAAAAAGTTTTATTTGTACCTTATGCGAGACCTTCTGGAATTAGTCATGAAGAATATACTAATACTGTAAAAAATGCTATGCAAAAAATAGACATAGAAGTGGAAGGTTTACATAGTTTCGAAAATCCCAAAGAGGCTATAAGAAATGCAGAAGCTATTTTTATCGGTGGAGGAAATACATTCTTATTGCTAAAAACCTTATATGAATTAGATTTAATTGAAGATTTAAGAGATGCTATTCATAATCAAACTCCATATATTGGTTCAAGTGCTGGAAGTAATATAACAGGACAAAGCATAGGAACAACAAATGATATGCCTATCGTTTATCCACCAAGTTTTAAAGCTTTAGGTATCTTACCTTTTAATATTAATCCACATTATCTTGATCCTGATTCTAATAGCACTCACAAAGGAGAAACAAGAGAAACTCGTATTTTTGAATTTCACAAATTCAATTCTTTAGATGTAATTGGTCTTAGAGAAGGCAGTTGGTTGGAAGTGGAAAATGGAAATATTTTCTTAAGAGGAAAACTACAAGCTAGAATTTTTCAAGCAAATCAAGATCCGAAAGAAATTGACACTGATTCACAATTGTAAAAGTCAAGCCGATTATTTATAGAAGATTTGATAAAAAATAAAAATATAAAAGCTGTCTTAAAATAGCAATGTTGCTTTAATTTTTAACTTTTAAAACAATATCTTAAGACAGCTAATTCCTTCTATGGAATACTTGAAAATAAAAACAAGGACTATTTATCTGGCTATTTCGAAAAACTTACCATTTTCATCAATTCTATATCTTTTATTAATAGTAAAAGGCTTATTATTTTGCTTATTTACACGATGATAAATAACGTTTATTTTGTCGGAATTCGACCATTGAAATTCAGTATCCTTATTATCTTCTTTATCAAAAATCACAATTTGATCTATTTTTTCTCCTGATTTATTTTTACTTACCAATTGCATTTCTTCAAAAGCATGTTCCTTTTTTGTATTAAGATAAATATCATAATTATCCTCTGATTTAATTTTAATAGAAACATTCTTTTCTTCCATATGTTGCGCTGCATTAGTCAGTGCCCAAGCTCTTAACTTTTCTGCAGTATAAGTATCAGGATCTAAATCTCTTCTAGTTGCATTAGGATTATTATCTCTTTCTATTTTTTCTCGTACTTTTTTATTATAATTTTCTTCCATAACTTCTTCTGCAGCATCCATATATTGTTTTTTCTCTGCTAATTCCTCCTCTGTTAAATCTTCAATATTTTCTGTTGCAAGCGAATTATCTTGATTTACATGCTTTGGGTCAGAACAGCTGTAAACTACTAAACTAAAAATCGATACAAAGATTAAAATTCTCTTATTCATAAAATTGTAAAGTTTATATTATTAAATCTATAACCACGGAATAATTAAAAAGTTCATAGACGTAAAAAATCAAGATTTTATAAAATGAATTATATACTCAGTAGCTTTTTCTAAATCAGAAGGCAATTTATTTAATTCATAAGGATGCATTGCACCAAAAGTGTGTCCTGCATTTTTAAGGATATTTAAAGTAGCATTTTTATTCCATCTTTGTAAATTTTTCGCTTCTTCTAAAGACACTGCCTCATCTTTATCTCCATGTAAAATTAAATGCGGCACATTTCTATTTTGAAAAGCTTTTTCCAAATCAAATTCATCTTTGTTTTTTTCATAATCCTCATAAAAACTATAATAATGTGGTAATTGTTGCTTGGTTCTTTTATTTTCCACATAACGCACTCCATCTTTTTTCCATTTAATTAGCTCTTCTTCTGAAATTCTGAATGGTCTATCAAAATGACTAACAGAAGCTAAAGTAATAATTTTTTTCACTTTAATATCTTTAGTTCCAACATAAGACACAATCGCTCCTCCTCTACTATGACCCAATAAATACAAATTTTCCAGATCTAAATTTGGATATTTATTCTTTAACTGCGGTAAAAACAATAATACATTTTCTAAATCTTCAATTTCTTGAGAATAGGTATTTTCTCCAAATGCTTTTTCATCAGGAAAATCAATGGGATTTTCAGCGGTACCACCATTATGAGAAAAATTAAATTTTAAAATACCAATTCCTGCATTGGCTATTTTTTCAGCCATTAAATTCCACGCTCCCCAATCTTTAAAACCTTTATAGCCATGACAAAAAACAACAATAGGAGTTTGCCTAGCTTTTTCAGGTAAAAACAAATCATAAACTATATCTTTTTTATTTGTTTTTAAAACTTGATTGATTTCTTTAATCATAATTTTTTATTTTATCCTAAATAAGGATATTAAAGTTAAGCATTTATTTTGAAAGGTTTAGAAAGTATCAGTAAATTTGGAACATGAAATTAATAAGTATTTTAGACAAGGATATTGAAAAGTTAGCATTCTATCTAGAGGATAAATGCTATATAGCAAATGAAATCAGTCAAGATTTACCAGCAAGTATGCAAGAATATTTAGACAATTGGGAAAAATATAAAGATTTAATGTTAGAAAATTATGCATATTTGCAAGAAAACAATAGAGGAATTTCATGGCGTTCTCCTTCTGATGTTACTATTCTCTCTCCTCTACCCTTTCCAAAATCTTTTAGGGATGCATATGCATTTCGGCAGCATGTTGAAGCAGGAAGACGAAATAGAGGTTTAGAAATGATAGCTGCTTTTGATGAATTTCCAGTTTTTTATTTTAGTAACCATAATGTTTTTTCAGGACCAGGTACTATTTATTTACTAGAAGATCATTTCAATAAATTAGATTATGAATTAGAAATAGCAATCATTATAGGTAAAAAAGGGAAAAACATTAGAGCAAATGAAGCAGATGATTATATTGCAGGTTATATGATATTAAATGATTGGAGCGCAAGAACACTACAAAGGGAAGAAATGCAATTGAATTTAGGTCCGGCAAAAGGAAAAGATTTTGCAACTACTGCTGGTCCTATACTCGTAAGTCCAGAATCTTTAAAGGCTTATAAAACAAATCCTTTACCTGGACATGTTGGAAATGCTTATGATTTAGAAATGACAGCCAAAGTAAATGGTGAACTTTTATCTAGAGGGAATTTCAAGGATATGGATTGGACTTTTGCTGAAATAATAGAAAGATGTTCTTATGGAGTAACACTTTATCCAGGAGATGTAATTGGTAGCGGAACTGTTGGGACAGGATGTTTATTAGAACTAAATGGTACAAAATTAAGAGAAAATCCCAATGCAAAAGAAACATGGATAAAACCAGAAGATGAAGTAGAATTAAGCATTCAAGAATTAGGAAGTTTAAAAAACACCATAAAAAAAGAAGAGGCTAAGTATTCTTTATTTCAAATCAAAAAATAATGTAAATTTGCAAAAATATTAGAATATGGAAAATACAGTAACGATTCATGTTGAACATGAAGATGGAAATATTGTTAGCTTAGAGGCACCTACTGACATGGGATTAAATTTAATGGAATTCTTAAAAGCAAGCGAATATGACATTCAAGCGACCTGTGGCGGTATGGCTCTTTGTGCTACCTGTAGTGTAGATATTATTGAAGGATTAGAAGATTTAGAAGAACAAAGTGATGATGAATTAGATATGATTGACACCTTACCATTTCCAAATCCAGAAACTCGTTTGGCTTGTCAAATTCCAATTAGCCCTGCAATTAATAATATAAAATTACGATTGCATAAAATGGATTAATACTTTATCTATATTTAATAATATCGGTATATTGTATATAAAACCAACATTGAATTTCTCAATAAAATAAGGGGCTTATCTTATAAACCCCTTATTATTTCTCAAAAAACATTAATCGAAAATATTTTTAATCCAGTTATTTTTGCTTCGCAGGAAAAACAGAAATATTTAAATATTTACCAGGTTTTCCTTTTACTTCTTGCAAGACACCATCTATAGACTCTAAAGTACTATTTAGATTATTATACAAATCATCTTCATGAATCAATTTCCCTAACGATCCTTCATCACTATTAACTTTTTGAATAAGTTCATTTAATTCATTAGAAGTTTGCTCAAGATTATTCAGTGTTTTCTTAAAATCACTCTCTGACAATTGCCCGGAAAACTGCTCTAAACTATTTAAGGTATTGGAAATTGCAGCATTATTACTGGTTAAATTAGCAGTCAAACCATCAATATTTCGCATTATATTATCGAGACTTTGGGTTTGCTTATTAAGTACATTCGCAAAATTAGCCAATTCATTCATTGTTAGTTCTAATGAAGCAAAACTATTATTTAAATGTGCTCTTGTTTCTTCATTAATTAATAAATTAATAGAATTTAAAACAGTATCTATAGTAGTTAAAGTAGTTTGAACAGTTCCGATTAAAGGAGAAACCGAACTCGATAAATCGTCTAAAATACCCTCGGACTCCTTACCTTCCATAAATCCATTTTTCATATAGCTTCCATGATCCTCCATTATTTCTAAGGAAATAATTTTACTTCCAGTTAATAAATCATCAGAAGTTAATTTTGCAATTGTACCTTCTGGGATATCTACTTTATTATCAACTATAAATGATACTTTAATAGATTTATCTTTTTGTAAGCTAATTTCTTTAATTTTTCCAACAGAAACACCATGTAAGCGCACATCTGCGGAAGTTTGAAGACCTTGAACTTCCTTATAAAAGGTATGAAATTCTAAATCTTTTTTAAAAAAAGAGTTGCCTTTTAAAAAATTTAATCCCAAAACAAACAATAAAATGACCCCAACAACAAATGCACCAATTTTTATTTCATTACTTATTTTACCTTGCATAAATCTTTTTTATTTTTTAAAAATAAAAAAACTATTTCATTTTTCATATCCCTTTCGTGAATATTATTTTAACTTTTTCAAAAGAAGGCAAAAATCATAAAAAAAACGTAATTTTACAGAACTATTTTACAATTTCAATTATAATAAATTTTATTTAATACATACAATATGAAAGCTGAAAAAATTACAATGGGTAAAGATGGAAAATTGCAAGTTCCTAATTATCCTATAATTCCTTTTATAGAAGGTGATGGTATTGGTCCCGAAATTTGGAAAGTTGCTCAAAATGTTTTTGATGCAGCAGTAGAAAAAGCCTATAATGGAGAAAGAAAAATTGAATGGAAGGAAATACTTGCTGGTGCAAAAGCGCATGATAAAACTGGAGAATGGTTACCACAAGAAACGTTAGATGCAGCAAAAGAGTATATTGTTTCTATAAAAGGACCTTTGACAACACCTATAGGTGGAGGAATTCGTTCTTTAAATGTTGCTATTCGACAAACTCTAGACTTATATGTATGTTTAAGACCTGTAGAATGGTTTAAAGGTGTACCCTCTCCTGTAAAAAATCCAGATTATGTAGACATGACAATTTTCAGAGAGAATACTGAAGATATCTATGCAGGAATAGAATGGCAGGCGGGAACAGAAGAAGCTAATAAGTTTGAAAATTTCATTTTAAATGAAATGAAAGTAGATAAAGTACGCTTCCCTGGTGATTCTTCCTATGGTATTAAGCCAGTTTCTAAAGAAGGTACTCAGAGATTAGTACGAGCAGCAATAGAATATGCTTTGGAACATAATAAACCTAATGTTTCTTTGGTACATAAAGGAAATATTATGAAATATACTGAAGGTAGTTTTAAGGCATGGGGATATGAAGTTGCTAGAAAAGAATTTGGAGAACAAACTTTTACTTGGGACGAATGGGATGAGTTGAAAAAAGAACATGGTGAAACATATGCTAATGAAATGCAAATAAAAGCATTGGCTGCTGGTAAATTATTAGTAAAAGATGTTATTGTCGATAATTCCTTACAGCAAATATTGTTGAATCCAAAAGATTATTCTATTGTTGCAATATTGGATTTAAATGGTGATTCTATTTCTGACTGTTTAGCAGCAATTGTTGGTGGTGTTGGTATTGCCCCTGGAGCAAATATCAATTATAATACAGGTTATGCGGTTTTTGAAGCAACACATGGTACAGCACCAAAGTTTGCAGGAACTGATTCTATGAATCCTTGTTCTGTGATTTTAAGTGGTTGCATGATGTTTGAATACATGGGCTGGAACCTAGTGTCAGATATGATAAAATCTGCAATTGAAGCTACTATAATGCGTAAGCATGTAACAATAGATTTTTATAATTTAATGTCCGGAGCTACTTTATTAAAAACTTCTGAATTTGGAAATGAAGTAATTGCTAATATGGGTACTGTTACTGGAGATGGACAGTTATTACAATCAACAAGTGGATAATTAAATAAAACATTTCTGTAATTTTAATAATCATGAGCTTGCCTGATTTTTTAGGCAAGCTTTTTTATACACAAAGTTTGGCAATAAACATTCCCAAATATAAATTGTTACAGAGTAAATAAGCAACTTTAAATGTCATGAAAAAAATCCTCCTTTATACAAACTTAATTCTTTGCTTTTTTTCTTGCAAAAACGAAAAAGATATTACAACAACCCATCATAATAGTGTAGAAAAAAGAAAACCCAATACGGATTATACACCGGCATTTGATGGGCAAACTCGCGCACCTAAGATGGTAAGTCAAAGTAATTATGAAGTAGAAATAATAGCAGAAGACATAGGAAAGCCTTGGAGCATAAAAGATCTTCCTGACAATAGATTATTGGTTACTGATCAATCAGGATACGCACAAATTTTCCTAGAAAATGGAAACTTGGATAAAAAAATTGAAGGATTTCTTGATGTAGTTTTTGAAGGGCAAGGAGGTTTATTAGATATAGTATTAGATCCTGATTTTGACAATAATAATTTAATATATTGGACATTTTCAGAAGCATATGAAAATGGAACTGTAACCGCTGTTGCAAAAGGTCTTTTAATTGAAGAGGAAAGTTCAATAATTAATCCACAAGTCATTTTTAGAGCTACTCCCGCTTATAATGGCCATATGCACTATGGCAGCAGATTAGTATTTGATAAAGATGGTTTTCTTTATGTCAGTACAGGAGAGCGATCCAACTTAGAAACAAGACCACAAGCGCAGGAATTAAATAGTTATTTAGGTAAAATAATAAAAATTGATAAAAACGGAAATCCTGCGCCTAATAATCCCTTCCTTACTGATGCTCAAGCGAAAGACGGAATTTATTCCTATGGACATAGAAATGTTCAAGGCCTAGCTATACATCCACAAACTAAAGAATTATGGAGTTCGGAAATGGGTCCGAAAGGAGGAGATGAATTAAATTTAATTCTTTCTGGAAAAAATTATGGATGGCCTATTATTTCTTATGGTTTAGAATATAATGGCGATAAAATTGGAGAAGGAATAACAGAAAAGGAAGGTATGGAGCAACCAAGATATTATTGGGATCCATCAATCTCTCCTAGTGGAATTACTTTTTATAATGGAAAGTTAGAAGAATGGAAAAATAATCTTTTTCTTGCTTGCTTGAGTGGACAACACATTATTCGCTTAAAAATTGTAAATAATAGAATTGTAGGTGAAGAACGTTTATTAGAAAATGAGCAAGAAAGATTTAGGGATATACATCAAGCACGCAATGGTGTTTTATATGCTATTACGGATTCTGGAAAAATTTATAAAATAGAATGATTATTAGAAGATATAATGGTTTCAAGAAAAAAAGAGCTTATGCTTAATATTATTTAAACCAACTTATTATGCAGGAATTTATCCCAGGAAAATTATAAAAAGAGAATAAAATAACATCAGACCATCAATAGTAAAAAGATAGAATATATCAGAAGTCTCTTTTCTAGTATAATCTATTGCAATTTTCATTAAAACAGTAAAAAATAAATTAATTATAAGTCTATCTAAGGCCCCTATTCTTAAGAATTGCCATAGGGATAGTAATGCCCATAATACTATAAAAACATGGATTAACTTATATGTTTTTTCAATACCTAAACTATTAGGCAGGGTTTTAATATTGCACTTTTCATCAATATAAACATCTCTTATATCAAAGGCAGCACATAGAGGAAACATAAATACAAAGCGCATATAAAATTCTAATTGATAATCAGAAAAAGCAATTTCATAATAAATGATAGGTAAATAAACACTTACCATTGTCCATACTAAGCTTAATAAAACAATTTTTAAGATTCCATATTCTTTTAATTTTCGCTTTTTACCATATGGCAATAAAGGCAAAGAATAAGCAAAAGAGATGAGACCTAAAAAAGCACATATTATAGCAATTTTCATAGATAAGTAAAAAAGAGAGAATAAAGATATAAGAAGTGCAATTATTAAAACTACAAGATGTGTTCTTTTATTTTTTTGCGACCATGCAGCCCTATCCGATATATTTGTTGGGATTTTTTTTGAATAATAATGAATATTATAGACAATCAATGTATTTGCAAATACAAAAATGTGTAATGGATGAAATATAGGAGGGTAATTTTCTAACAATAATCTTTCTGTAGCCATAGTTAATCCTACGACACAAGTAGCAGCGAATATACTAGAATACAATATAAATTTAAACAGTCTCAAAAAAGCATATTTTTATAGTAAAGTTTAAAGATAAAAGAAGATAAAACAAAAAAAGTATTCCATTTTAAAACATTAGGAATACTTTTGGTTTTGTTTATTAAAAAATTTTATCTTAAATCTATGACTTCCACATTAGGATTTGCTTTGGTATTAAATTCAAATAATCCAGCAGGGAAATTAGGTTTTAAATTTAAGTTTGTTATAGTATAATTTACTTTTCCACCATTTTTCAGATACATAATTCCACCAACTATTTCATTATTAGCTTTGTTGATATATAAATCTAAGGTTGAAAAGCTTTGATTTTTCTTTGGAGTTAATTTAATTACATGAACATTTTTTCCCTGATAGCTTGATGAACGTAGATAAGCATGCGAAAACTCTTTATCATAAGATCCAGAAAATAACTGCTTTGGAGAGATGGACTGTTCCGCTTCAACATAATTAGAAATTTGCACTTCTTTGTTAGGGATTAAATAAGTCCAAATGGTTTTACCATTAGTAATAATCTCTTGATTTTTCATTTTAATTTTATAGGCATCACCTTGCATATAAAACACTCCAGTCTCCTCAGTCATTTTTTTACCAGCTTTATTTTCCATTGTAAAGGAAACAGTTGCTTGTAATTTGTTTGAACTTTGCAATTTGGAACTTACCTTATCTAGAACAGCTTTAGAACTTTGAGCAAAAGCACTTTGCATAACAAAACCTAAAGACATAAAACTAAATAATAATAATAAAAGGCTTTTTCTTTTCATAATATTTTAATGCGTTTTTAATTTTATACAAAAGTAAGACAAATTTAAAAGTCAAAAGTTTAAAAACATTGATTTTTCATTTTTTTTATTATCTTCAATTTTAAAAATAATAATCATTACTTAAATGATTTATTTAACTATTTTCAGTTGTTAATCTTATGGAAAATACAAAATCATATCCTTTTTATTTCAAATTAGCATCTGTAGTTATTGCTATTATAGGATTAGTTTATATTGCAATTTGGGCAAAAATGGTGATAGTACCATTAATAATAGGATTATTATTAGCCATAATATTAACTCCAATAGCACGTTTTTTTGAAAACAAATTAAAATTTCCACGTTCAGTAAGTGCAATCACTTCGACTGTATTGCTCACCTTAGTCGTTCTCTTTATTATGTTTCTTTTAGGTACACAAATGAGACATATGGCAGGAGACCTACCGGCATTTAAAGAGCAATTAATCAGTGCTTTAGAAAAGTTGCAAGATTGGATAAGTGAGGAGTACAATATTACTAATGAGGAACAATTAAAATACTTAACCGATAATGCATCTCAATCAATAGGTATTGGAACAACAGTGATAGAAGGGACAATATCCTCTTTATCATCCATAGGTATGCTGCTTATTTTTACTTTTCTATACACTTTATTTATACTTATGTATAGAAAGCATATCATTTCATTCTTATTATTATGTTTTAAAGATTCCATGAAACCCAAAGTACATTCTGCAATTGCAGATACACAAATCATGGTAAAAAACTATTTAATAGGCATATTAATTCAAATGAGCCTTATTACCGTATTTTTTCTAATAGCTTATAGTATTATTGGATTAAAATACATTTTCCTCTTAGCTATCATGACTGGTATTATTAATATTATCCCTTATATAGGAATAATATTCAGCATGCTAGTTGCTATGTTAATTGCTTTTGCTACAGGCACTCCTACGCAGGTACTATTAGTTGTGATTAGCGTTGTAATTATTCATGCTATTGATGGCAATATTATTATGCCAAGAATTATAGGCTCCAAAGTTAAAGTCAATTCTTTAGCGGTAATTATCGGTCTTGTTTTAGGTGAAAAAATGTGGGGAATATTAGGAATGTTATTAACTATTCCTGTTTTAGCAATGGTTAAAATAATTTTTGATCATATACAAGAACTAAATGCTTGGGGATATTTATTAGGTGAAGAAGAATCAATTAAGATAAAAAGTGAGAGAAGACGTCAAAGAACGCGCGTCCCTTATGTTTTGAAAAAAATTGATATCAAAAAAGATTTAAAGATTAGTAAATTTAAAAGAAAAAAAGATTCTTGATTTTTATTTAATCTTGGAACGTAACATTTTAAATAATACAGGTCCTGTAGTTATAATAATTAAGCCTATAACGATAAAATGTAGATTATTTGCTATAAATGGATTGTTTCCGAATAAAAAACCTAAGCATGTAAAACTTACAATCCATAGAATAGCACCTATAATATTGTTTCGGAGAAATTTTTTATATTCCATTTTTACAATACCTGCAACAATAGGTGCGAAAGTTCTGATTATAGGTAAAAACCGAGCCACAATGATGGCAGTGCCTCCTTTTTTATTATAAAATTTTGTTGCTTGCCTTAAATGCTTTGCTTTAAAAATCCAAGAATCCTTTCGCTTATAGAGCATGGGTCCTGATTTTTCACCAAACCAATAGCCTACTATATTCCCTAAAATTGCCGCTAAAATTAAAATACTATCCCAAAAAACAAGATTTGCAATACCCGATTCAAAAGGTTGAGAAGCATTTGCAATAATAATACCAGTAACAAAAACTAAAGCGTCTCCTGGCAGGAAAAAACCAATAAACAATCCAGTCTCAGCAAAGATTATAAAAATAATAAGATACATTCCTCCATGCTTTAATATCCATTCTGGATTAATCATTGAATTAGTAAATAACTCAAAAATTTCTTGCATAAAATTTAGGATACTTTCCATAAATAGAATTATATTTTCTTATTTGAAGGATTAAAAAACTTATTTCCAAGTAGATTCAAAGCTTTTTTCAAATTCATTCCAAGATATATTAGTTTTACCATTCTCTATAAAAAACTTTAAAATACTTTCTATTAAAGGTACTTCTAAAAATCCAGGAAAGGTTTCTACTTGACTTAAATTCTCCATCATTACTATTGTAGTTGGATAACTCATTTTCCCTTGTAGGAGCACTGCTGCTAATTCATTTACCTTGTATTCCTTAACAAAATTATATTCCTGACCTTTAAAAACAATGGGATCTTTAGTTTCTGCATCAAAACGTACCGCATAATAGTTTTCATTAACAAAATCGATTAAAGAGGCATTGGTAAAAACTTGTTTATCCATTCTTTTACACCAACCACACCAAGAAGTATAAACAGAAATTAAAACCTTCTTAGGTTCTTCTTTTTGCTTAATTTGCAACTCTTCAAAACTAATCCAATTAATTTGTTTTTCTTTTGAAAAAAGACCTTGAAAAGAAAAAAGCAATGTACTAATACTGAGAATTAATGACTTATAATACATGTGATTTTTATTTGTTGCAATTTAATATAAATCAAATACTTCTACAACAAAACAAATTGCGTTAACAAGCTTTTTCTAAATTCTATCAAGA
>Ga0079224_100002458_pt1 | contig 22517 bp, 21 predicted proteins | sample Stecom2015_FD_80414 | JGI IMG/M metagenome (GOLD analysis project Ga0079224, IMG submission 80414) | Agricultural soil microbial communities from Utah to study Nitrogen management - Steer compost 2015 | ecosystem: Environmental > Terrestrial > Soil > Agricultural land | place: USA: Utah...
AGTTTAATTAATGTCTCGTCCGGAGCCCGTGCTCGTTTATCGGGTATTGTAGCCGCTATTTCTTTGTTGATGTTTATTATGTTTGGTGCTGATCTGATTGAGCAAGTGCCTATGGCCGCCCTTACAGGTTTAATGATTATGGTTTCAATCGGAACCTTTGAGTGGGCCAGTCTACGCACCTTTACCCGCATGCCCAAATCTGATATTTTTGTAATGGTCATGGTAACCCTTGTTACCGTCTTTTTACATAATTTGGCATTAGCAGTTATTATAGGAGTTGTTATAGCTGCCCTTGTTTTTGCATGGGACAATGCAAAACGTATTCGGGCAAGAAAATATGTAGACGAGCAGGGGGTGAAACACTATGAATTGTATGGTCCCTTATTCTTCGGTTCTACCATGGCCTTTATGGAGAAATTCGATATAAGTAACGACCCTAAAGAAGTGATCATTGATTTTCGGGAAAGTCGCGTAGCAGATATGTCGGGTATTAATGCGCTTAATAAATTGACAGAAAAGTATAAGCTGGCAGGAAAGACGCTGCATCTTAAGCATTTGAGTGAAGATTGCAGAATGCTTTTAAAAAACGCAGCCGATGTAATTGAAGTCAATATTCTGGAAGATCCTACATACCGCGTGCCCTCTGATCAATTTTAGCTATACGAAAGTAAAACAAGAGCCGATAAAGAAACCAAAAGCGAACAGCACTGGTGGTGGTTTGCCAGCCTGTTCGTTAGCTATTTTGTAACCGATAGTTAGTGTTATAATGAAGGTGTTCGGCCTCCATCGACGGGTATATTAATTCCGGTTATATAGGAGGCTGCCGGAGAAGCAAGGAAAGCAATCGCGTGGGCCACCTCTTCGGCCACACCAAACCTCTTCATCGGAATATTTTTTAGCATCTCTTCTTCTACCTCTAAGGCAGTCTTTTGTTCTACCTTCGCACTTTCTTTTATAAGACTTGATAATCTCGCGGTTCTAGTGGCTCCCGGCAGCACGTTGTTTACCGTGATATTAAACATACCCAATTCATTCGACAAAGTTTTTGCCCAAGAAGCAACGGCTGCGCGAATGGTATTGGAAACACCTAAATTAGCAAGCGGTGCTTTAACTGAAGTGGAAATAATATTGATAATACGCCCATATTCTGCGCCCTTCATGCCTGGAACCACAGCTTGTGTTATGAGCTGGTTACAGAGGACATGCCTGTTGAATGCATCGCGAAAGTTCATTGAAGACGCTTTCAGAAGTGGGCCGGGAGGTGGCCCGCCACTATTATTAATTAGGATATGTATGTTAACCTCTTCTGTGAGACGGTCGATGGCAATTTCCACTTCTTCCAATTTGTTGAAGTCAGCCACGGCATAGCGATGTTGTTGACCGGGCTCGATTTGAAGACTCGTTAATGCGGTCTTTAATTTGACTTCATTTCTTGCAAAGAGAATGCAGCTGGCTCCCAAGCGGGCCAGAACCTGCGCTGTAGATAGGCCTATACCGTCACTACTGCCACAAATTAAAGCAGTTTTACCTTTCAACGAAATATCCATAATATCATTAGCTAAATTGGGATTGATAGCAGGGGAACATCCAATCCGGCTGCCATCATCCTTGTTTTACTCCTATGTACAATCGATGACCAAAAACCATACCGATTGGGTACCATAATTAATAAGTCGGGCTGATAATTTACGACCTCATTTCTTATTTCTTTAATGATCGTATTGGAAGCGACGTTTTTATAAAAGTATTGAATCCCGGTCATTTCATCTTTTAAGAGGTCCTTTGTGAAAGACGGATCTTCTTGTAGTTCCTCTATTTTCTCCTGTACATTAAATACTTCTATTTCCGCATTCCAAGACCGAGCGATATCCTTGATACGTTCCAATATTGTTTTATGTATGCCACGAACAACATCGCAAGCATATAAAATTCGTTTTACCGGTTTAAAGGTCACACCCTCAGGTACTGCCAGCACAGGAAATTTAAGCTTTTGAATAACATTAGTTGTCGTATTTCCTAACAGATCCTGCTCAAGCGACCGTTTGGCCATGCCCATGATAACCATTTCGGCATCATATTGCTTCATTAGGCGTTCTACCTCGTCCTCAACATTCAATAAGCTGGAGTCGACCGCTACTTCAATATCGTATCGTTTGATTAAATCGTTAGCCCTCGTTTCTAACTTAAGCTTGTTTTTATCGATCATACTTTGCACATTTTCCACAGAAAGGATGGTATTTGAAGCATGCAACGGTAATTTGAAAGCATTGAATAATACAATCTTGGCATCTATGATACTTGCCCCCGTAGCCGCATATTCAACAGCATTTTCTGCTATGTCTGAAAAGTCAGTAGCAACAATAATTGTTCTCATATATTACATTGTTTGAATGCTAAATTTACAGTTTAAACCGGTTGATGATAAGAATCTGGATTGTATTGTGTATAATATTACTTAGCCATAACAATGTTCTAACATCTAATAGATTTCTTGTGATCAAAAGTCAATTTTTACCCTTAAAATAACCGGTTATTACCCGTTTTGATCCATCCTTTCTGCTGAATTTTATTCCTGACCAATTAAAAAAACATGAAACCACAACTTCTTAAGCTCATGAAAAGGCCCTGCTCAATCATTTAGCGTAAGACGCGAATAGCTTACCGAATTTCAAGGTAAGCCATATACCAAAATTGGCTAGCTACCAACTATTTTGGCTCGACAAATAGAGAGTTGTTTCCTGTTTTATTGTAACATTATTGTTGTACTTTTTTTCGCCGTTTCAAAGATATTATTTACCAATTATAAATGTCGTAATGAAAATTATCAAGGGTTTATTGCTTGCTGTACTGGCGCTTACAGTTATTGCACTTATTTACAGCTTTGTTTGTTAAAAAGGAATATTCAGTAGAAAGAGAAGTAGTCATTAACAAACCTAAAAAAGAAGTTTTCGAATATATAAAGTCTTTCAAAAATCAGGACAATTATAGTAAATGGAATCGATTGGATCCGAGTATGAAGAAAAGTTATCAAGGAACAGACGGCACACCTGGATTTATCTATTTTACATGTCTGCTTTAAATTCGTTTTCGCAAGCCTTGCACTTATAAACATTTCTGTAGTATATTGGAAAGACGCCCATTAGGAAAGATAATATGGCGGACAGAAACCCTTTGGCTCCCTTCATGGATTTATAATTGGCGTATAATTCAACTGAGCCACACTGTGGGCAAACAAGCTGCCTGTTGTCTTCGGTTAATAAAGGCCTGTTGTCAATTTCCTTGATAATTGAAGAAGCTGCCTCTGCGTCGGAAGCATGGATAACGAGCTTTATTCCTCCAACAGCATAGTTATATAAGGGGTTGAGCGAAACAATATGCTCATCCTGAAGGAAACAAGGAATGCCCTCACTTTCAAGCTTTGTTTTGAGTAAATGAGCTTCTACAGGATTGTCGAAAACTTTCACTGTTACAAAATCCATCTTTAAAGATATGAAAAAGCGAATTGATTTTAGGAATTTGTTATGTTGTTTGAGCAATTTATTGTGGGTGATGCATTTAACTGAAGTGGAAGCTCACCGCCTTTATAGAATTCTGTAAAGGAATACGACGAATAGCATGACGTTTATGAAAGCCCTAAAATCCAGGAATTGGCATCCAATGAGTGGGCTTAAAAAGATGGGTGGCTTTAGCATGCAATGGACGAAATAGGCCGTTCTTAACATGTACCCCGTGTAGGATGGGGGAGGACACGGACGTGCGTTCCGTGTTTTCGAATTTGGTGAATAGACATTCCTGCATTTCGTCGGGAATCTGTTTGCTAAGGGATATCCATGGCTTTGCTATTTCTTTAGATGCTGCATCTCGTTTGTCAAGAAAAATGTACCGGGTTCTATACGGTAAAGAATGGGGGAGGAAGGGGTTGAATGCGTCGACATTTACCCATTCAGTATTTAATTCCGCTTGAAGGACTTTTATAACCTGATCTGAAGCCACTATATCACCCTCATCTAGCGTTAAGTTACCGATATATAGGTGATATTGATCAACGAGATCGGCCCGACGGAGATAGGTCCCCTCCGTTTTCTTTACAACGATATAAGTAAGATTTTCATTCACAATGTGATATAAATATGCTAATTATTTCTTACATAGGTAACGATTGAAGTGAAATATTTGTTGTGACTAAATTCATCTAAATCCGGTAATGCCAAGGGGCCGGAAATGATGGTTAAGACATCATTTCCCTTAAATTCCAAGGTCATTTCCGCTTCTTTGTCAATATTTTCTATTTTCGTTATAAGTTTGTTGTCTACTATCTGATACTGGCCTTTTTGATCTTCAAGTCTTACCACGGTGATAGAATCAGCGTCTGTTGTTGCATATTTGCCGGACGACTTAAAACTTCCATCGGCATGGAATTCCATCATGCTACCGTTATATTCGTCGGAGGCATGCATATATGATTCTTTCATATCTCCATCTTCATACAACTGGGTAATCGTATTGGTACTTCTCCAAGAACCAAGTATTTTCTGTTGCACCGTATTATCCTTCTTTCTACAAGAGGTGATAAGAATGATAATAAGTACTAAAGTATAGAATGTTTTATATGATACTGCTTTATGCATTTCAAATTGCATATTAATAGGTTGTAGGCCAAGAATAAATCGCTTGTTCTGAAGAGAACAGTAAAAATCGGAGAGTCGACTACAATCGTTTATTATAAAACGGTTTTTGAAATGCCTTCGGGCGGAACTGTGTAAATATCTCTTGAAGCATGAAAAAAGTGCAATTAATTGCGATAAAGATACACAAAGTTGTTAATTGAAAATCTAATTTTTTTGCAAATTTTTATAAAAATGTGAAGCGCTCTTTTCCTTTGTACTGACTGGTTTCAGCAAGCTCCCATTTACCCTTGCGTCACTTTACCCCTACATTGAATGGAGTCTTTCAACGAGAAAAGGTACGTTTGCCGGTATTGCTCGAATTGCGTGGCAATTCGGAACATGGTGATGTGTAGCTAACGGCTATGCAACCGTAAGGTTTCTCGCAAAGGATACTCTTTAAGGGTACCTAAATAACCATCTAAAAGGGTTATCGAACGGATAGCGATTATTGTGTCTTTGTCATATGTAGTAATACAATCAGCTTCCAATTTGCGATTGATCTCAACATGATGGTATCGGTAAACTTCATTGTTATTTTTGATGTGTGAAAAAAACAAGGGAATCGGTATATTGAAATTACCGGTGTTTACCTTGATCACCAATAAACCATTTAATTGCGGCAAGTGCTCATTGTTCGATTGTCGTATCACCTGTTCTGTACTAAGGTCATACAATAAGACAGACTGTATATCATTTTTGGAAGTGAAAATGAAGCCGGTATGGATTACCATGGAACTTATTTTTTGTTCGAAATGCTTGGCTTCCAGTGAATGGTTTATAATGTGTCGAATCTCGTTACGATTTTTGCTATACAAGGCTTCGGCAACCTCCTGATATTTCATGAGTATAGTTATTAACTATGTTGATTTAGACTTTCCGTCGATTTATTTACACCGTATTTTAAGTGTAGCAAATCTCGATAATAAAAATAAAAAGGATGTAACCTGAACTTCAGCCATCTTGTAACTAAAAGATGTAATTCGAGAAAGAATGTGTTCGCACCAACTTGCAAAAACTATTTAAGATAACTGTTACGGGTTGCTTCATGTTAGGGCGCTTTGATCTTAACACCTTGTTGAATCAGTTGATTGTAAATAGTTTTTGCCAGCAGCAGGGCTTTCTCATGATCACCGTGTATACATAAAGTATCTGCTTTGATAGCGATAGATCTTTGATTTGTTGATAATACTTGTTGTTGGGTGATCATATCTAAAGCGCGCTTCACTGCCTGTGTTGTATCGGCAATAATGGCATCATCCTGACTTCGGGGTGTGAGTTTACCATCATCTTGATAGTTTCGATCAGCAAAGACTTCAGATGCAACAGGAAGGCCTATTTTGTGCGCTGACAAAATTAGTTTGCTACCAGCCAGTCCATATAAATAGAGTCGCTTATCAAAATCATAAACTGCCTGTACAATCGCTGTTGCCAAATTTTCATCTCGAGCCGCCATATTATACAAAGCGCCATGGGGTTTAACATGATGTAGTTTTCCCCCAGCGGTTTTTACAAATCCATAAAGAGCGCCAATCTGATAAAGCACCATATTGTATATTTCCTTCGGACTCATGTGAATTTCTCGTCTTCCAAAGCCCTGTACATCGTTGAAGCCGGGATGTGCGCCTATTGCTACACGTTTTTCGACTGCTCTTGCTACCGTACGCTGCATTACATCTGGATCACCGGCATGAAACCCACAGGCAATGTTCGCCGAGCTGATATAATCGAATAGCATATCCTGTTCCGGGAGTGTATAAGCACCAAAACTCTCTCCAACATCACAATTGATATCAATATAATACATATATAGTTTCCTTCACGTGTTAAATATTGTAGATCTCGGCAATTTACGAAATAGACATATGGATTTTAGTTTGTGTTTCTAAATGATCATATTTAGCGCAACAGCAAGCTTTTTAAGTTCGTTTTCTCTATTCATGTATAGCTTTTCAGCTTCTATACGACTAATGGCCGAAAACTGAATAGAATCTCCGGGCTTTAATTGTCCGCAAAGTGGTAAATCAACTTGTGCTATCTGTGCAATACGCGGGTAGCCACCCGTTGTTTGCCCGTCTGACATTAATAGAACGAGGGAGCCGTCGTGTGTTACCTGTACAGTGCCCGGTGCAACCGCTGTGGAAAGTAGTTCAATTTGGCTGGAACGCTGCAATAGAGGCCCCTCAAAACGATATCCCATGCGGTTGCAATCACGACTCAAGGTATAACTAGCAGACAAAAAATTTAGCAAAGAATCGGCTCGAAACCAAGTAAACTCTTTGCCCGGAACAATCCTGATCATTCTTTTGTCAAGCGGCATGAAGTGCTCTTTATCAATGCTCCAGTTAGGAAAACTGATTTTCGTACTTTTTAAGTGCGATAATAGGCGCAAAGTCGATGTAGTTAAGTTGTTTGCGTTTTTAAGCGAATCTTGCTTTTTTAAAGCACGTCCCATCAAGCCTCCGAATCTGCCGGTTATATAAGTGCTTTTGCTTCCCAAAACAATTGGAACATCCCAACCTCCCGCGATGGCTAAGTAGGTCCTTGAACCCGAACTGTGATGTCGAAATGCTAAATTTTGTCCGGCTGGGACAAAAAGAGGGCGATTATCAGGTAAAACTTGATCCGATGCATAAAGAATGGAACCCCCGCCGGAATATGCGATTAAAAGATCGGTTTCGGCTTCTAACAATACATCCGCGTACGTTATTTCTATCACAGCCGCATCAATCGCATTAGCTAAGCTAAGATTTGCTAGCCGCATAGAAAGTGAGTCCATCGCTCCGGCAGAGGGAATTCCTTGGGCACGATAAAAGTTTCTCCCCAAATCTTGTACAGTGCTGAGTATGCCGGGTTTTAAAATCTTAACTTTCATTGCTTCTCCTCAGGCGTTTAAATTCGCGTAAATCAATTGTATCGAAAATAACCTCGTCGCCGGCTCGCAATAGGCTCGGGGAAGATCGGTTAATATCGAAGAGACGCAGGGGGGTGCAACCAATGATTTGCCAACCTCCGGAAATTTCCAGAGGATAGATGCCCGTCTGCTTTCCTGCTATGCCGACTGAGCCTGCCGGTACTTGCTTGCGCGGAATCTTCTTTCTTGGTGTTTCCAATAGTGAGGGGGTGCCGCCTAAATAAGCGAAGCCGGGAACAAAGCCGATCATATAAACCTTATAGGTTGTACTACTATGTAACTTGATAAGCTCCTGAGTCGATATATTGTGATACGAAGCTACATATGCTAAGTCCGGTCCAAGTTCTTCCTCATAACATATGGGTAAATGAATAGGTTCCTTTTTTATTTCATTTATCGGAATTGCCTGTTGCTGCAACTCAATTAAGTAATTGGAAATTCGTTCGAAACTATTCAGGCCGTAAAGCTGTTTTGCTTGGACAACCTGTATAGTATCATAGAAAATAGCTAATGAAGTATAGGCAGGGACGGTGGCAATAAAACCTTCGAATGGTAAACGATTTACTAGCTCATCGAGTTGGTGAACTCGGTTAAAGGTTATTTCATCAATTTCTTGCCCAAACTCAATGGTAACGGCACTTTCTGATAAAAAATCAATATTGAAAGAAGGTGTAGACGAATGGCCGGGCCTGCCAAATGGTACTCTCATGTGTAAGTTTTTAATTCATCGCTCAAGCGAAGGTACTAAACCAAATTTATAAAGAAGAAAATGTATATTAGCAAGAATCGTTTTGTTAAAACTTATTGATAACAGAACGAATAACAGCTAACATAAACTACCGCAATAAATTATGGCCGAATTTGATCTTAGTGATTTAGAAAAAATCAATAAAAGCGAGGAAATACTGGATTTTCTAGTCGCAAACGATATCATCAAGGAGAAGAAGTTCAGGAAGCAACTCGCCTACGAAAAAGAACTTTCTGCTTTACAGTTTGAGTTGCTTCGCTTGCAGCAATATGTTATCGAAAATAAAAAACGATTACTGCTAATTTTTGAAGGACGAGATGCCGCAGGAAAAGGAGGAACAATCAGCAGAATGATCGCTAAACTGAATCCGAAAAAAATACGTGTAGTTGCACTTCCAAAACCGACAGAAGAGGAGAAAGGCCAATGGTATTTCCAACGATACGTAAAACAGTTGCCAACCAGCGGAGAAATCGTGTTTTTTGATCGTAGCTGGTATAATCGAGCCGTTGTGGAACCTGTATTTGGTTTTTGCTCTGACTTACAATACACCTCGTTTATGGAACAAGTAAGTTCGTTGGAACACCTACTCATCGATGATGGAATCATTATGATGAAAATTTTTCTTACGATTTCAAAGAACGAGCAACTGGAGCGACTGGAAGATAGACAAAAGGATCCGATGAAACAATGGAAGGTTGGGGATCTGGATGAAAAGGCACAAGAAAAGTGGGATGATTATACCCATTATATAAATAAAATGTTGAAACGATCCGGTACCAAGAAGTCCCCTTGGGTGGAAGTAGTTACAGATGATAAAAAGCAGGCCCGATTGGAGGTTATTAAATACGTCCTTTCAAATGTGACAGGTTTTACGAGTAAACAAGACTCAAAGGTAGACGAGAAACTTATAAAGATTCATGGTTAGGCAATTTTTATTCTAGTCATTCAGTACCTTTGGTGTATAATGAGGATTGCTATTGTAGGAGCGGGAATTGGCGGCTTATGCACAGCCGTGGCGCTGCAAAACCTAGGCTTAGATGTTAGTATTTATGAAGCTGCGCCAGTGATTAAGCCCGTTGGAGCTGGTATAGGACTCGCAGCCAATGCTATATTGGGATTGAAGAGATTGGGAATAGAACAAGCGGTTGTTAGTAAAGGACATCAAGTCACTTCCCTTCGTATGCTTGATACGAAGGGAAAAATTATAAGTAATCAGGATACGGAATTATTAGGACCGGACTTTGCAAATGCAAACTTGGTGATTCACCGTTCGGAGTTGCATGAAGTGCTTTTAAGTAGATTGTTGCCCAACTCATTACATTTAAATAAAAAATTGCTTTCGTTCAGGCGGAAAAAAGAAAACCTCATTCTTTATTTCTCGGACGGTTCTAGCTCGGTTACCAACCTGTTGATCGCAGCAGATGGTATCCGCTCAGTCGTAAGGCAACAGCTTATACCTGATAGTAAGCCGAGATATGCAGGTTATACCTGTTGGCGTGCGGTTATTGAAAATCCGAACATTCCCTTAAATAAAATGGCATCTGTGGAAACCTGGACGGCTGCGGGAAGAGTTGGTATGTCTCCTTTGTCTCACAATCGTATTTATTGGTATTGCTGTATGAATGCGAAAGAAAACGATTCTTGCATGAGAGAAATGAAACCCAAAGATTTGGCAGACAGTTTTTTAAACGCGCATACTCCAATAGCTGAAATTATTCGCAGTACAGCTCCGGAACAACTTATTTGGAGTGATGTATTTGATATTAAGCCGCTTCAGCATTTCGTCTACGAGGATAATATCGTTCTTTTGGGAGACGCAGCACATGCCACAACGCCTAATATGGGGCAGGGCGCCTGTCAAGCGATTGAGGACGCGGTGGTTTTAGCCCAATGTCTTGCCACGCAAAGCGACCTCCCCACAGCACTTAAGCATTATGAAAAACGAAGAGTTAAAAGAACTAAACGCATCATATGGCAATCGAGGCTACTTGGCTGGATGGCGCATTGGGAAAGCCCATTTTGGTGTAGGTTTCGTAATGGTATATTACGGTCTGTGCCTAAGATTGTTACAAAAAAACAGATTGCCTGGTTATTCAAAGTTGATTTTTAAAAAGCGTCTGACAAAATTATTACAACGCTTTCCTCTTAACTCAAGTGTCAGCTTTTAGCTGAGCGGATGCGATCGCTTGCATTTCGTCTAATATCTTAAATCGCATAAATGTATTTTAGAATGGTTATAATTGCAAACGTAAGCGCTCATTTTTACTTTACAATACGGACGATTCACCATGAAAGAAAATAAGTATGATGATCCTAACTTCTTTGCGAGCTACGGTTTGATGCCACGTTCTACAGCCGGTCTTGAAGCTGCGGGTGAGTGGCCTGCTTTCCGAGCCTTGTTGCCGGATTTGGCTGACAAAACTGTGCTAGACTTAGGTTGTGGTTATGGATGGCACTGCCGCTATGCAATGGAACAGAAAGCGAAGCGGGTCACCGGAATAGATCTGTCTAAGAAAATGTTGGAAAAAGCGAAAGAACTGACGCAAGATCAGAATATCCAATACGAGTGCGTAGCCATTGAGGACATAACATTTAACGAGGCTACCTTTGATGTCGTCATTAGTTCGCTCGCACTTCATTATGTGAGTGATTTTCAACAGGTTTGCGGGCATGTTTATCATTGTTTAGTACCTAGCGGTACTTTTGTTTTCTCTGTCGAACATCCTGTTTTTACTGCCATGGCTTCTCAAGATTGGTTTTACGATGAGCAGAAAAATCGGATGCACTGGCCCATCGATCATTACTTTAGTGAAGGGCTCAGGAAGACTAGGTTTTTAAATGAAGATGTTATAAAATACCATCGGACTGTTGAGACCTATTTATCAAATTTATTGGATGCTGGTTTTACAATTAATAGACTTTGCGAACCAAAACCATCAGCATCCGTGTTAAAAAATTATCCAGATATGGTTCACGAATTGAGGCGTCCGATTTTTCTTTTATTTTCGGTGTCTAAATAAAAATGCCTTAAGTTTTTACAATGGTTGAAATAGGGAGATGAAACATTATAAAGTTGTTGCGGCGGTCATAGAGCATGAAGGAGCTGTTCTTTGCACGCAAAAAGGTGAACACAATTACCCGTATCTAAGCTATAAATATGAATTTCCCGGTGGAAAAGTAGAGCATGGTGAGCGTGACGAAGATGCGCTGATTAGAGAAATAGATGAGGAGTTGGCATTATGTATTAGGGTAAATAGAAAAATAGCTGTTGTTAATCATCAATATCCCGATTTTATGATCACATTAACTGCCTTTCACTGTAATTCAACTTCACGTGAGGTTACATTGGTGGAACACCTGCATGCAGTATGGTTACCAAAAGAAAAACTAAAGACGTTAGCTTGGGCGGCTGCTGATCAGCCCATCTTGCAATATTTGTAGTGTCATTGGTACTATTTTCTGCAGCATTATAATTTTTTTATTTCAATTTATGAAAAATGTATCTTTTTAATAAATTAGCTGCCGCATTTCAAATCTGACTCATTTGGCAAGCTCGGCTAAATGGTTGGTCTAGCTCGGAGCCCACGATTTGAAAGCCTAACCACTTTGTACTGTTAGTGTTAAAAATTATAAATTTTTTTTTATGTTAGCGCGTGCAAAACGATTGTATTCATTTTTTACCATTTTATTTTTCCTGTTGGGGCTATTGCCTTATAGTTTTTATGAAAATTGCCTCGCCCAAGGTCTTTCATTGTATACGCCGTATCCGAAAATTTCAGTACCACCCGGAGAATCGATCGATTATTCGATTGATTTAATTAACAACAGCAATGCAATAAAAACCAGTGATATTTCAGTTGTCGGCTTGCCAAAAGATTGGAGCTATGAACTGAAATCCGGAAATTGGGATGTGGCGCAACTTTCTGTTCTTCCGAAGGAAAAGAAAAGCTTTAACTTAAAGGTTAATGTTCCGGTGAAGGTTAACAAAGGCGCTTTCCAATTTCGGGTGCAAGCTAAAGGATATGCTTCTTTGCCATTGACTGTGCTGGTATCGGAGCAGGGAGGCTATAAGACCGGGTTTTCGTCTGATCAAAGAAATATGGAGGGGGCAGCCAATTCAATGTTTACCTTTAATGCGACCTTAAGAAATCAAACCGCAGATAATCAAGTTTATGCCTTAACGGCGCAAGCACTTCCGGGATGGAATGTGTCCTTTAAGGCGAATGGCAAACAGGTTTCTTCGGTAGATATGGTAGCTAACCAAACCCAAAACATTACGGTTGAAATAGATCCGCCTGATGAAACGAAGGCAGGTTCCTACAGAGTACCTGTTTTGGCGACTACAGCGAATACATCAGCTAATTTGGAATTCGAAGTAGTGATCAAGGGATCTTATAAAATGGAACTGACCACACCGACCGGCTTACTAAGCACTGATGTTACAGCCGGTGAAAGTAAAAGGGTGCAGCTCGCACTAAAAAACAGCGGTTCGGCTGATTTAAAAAATGTCGAAATGAAGTTTTCTGCTCCGGCAAACTGGGATGTCGTTTTCGAACCCGCAAAAATTCCTTTGCTAAGACCTGGGGCAACCGTAGACGTCTTCGCAACGATTAAAGCGGATAAGAAGGCCATTGCGGGTGATTATGTGACGGAATTGGAAGCAAAAACACCGGAGATATCTTCAAAAGCCTCGTTTCGTATATCCGTCGAAACTTCTTTACTGTGGGGATGGTTAGGCATTATGATCATTTTAGCGGCTATTGCTTGTGTATATTACCTAATTCGTAAGTACGGAAGGAGATAGGCGGTGGAAGAAGTTATCGAATTAAAAGGTGTTACAAAATGTTACGGTTCATTGAAGGCCGTTGATAACTTGGATCTCGCGGTTCGAAAGGGAGAAATATATGGCCTTTTAGGACCAAATGGTGCCGGTAAGTCGACGACAATTTTAATGATGCTGGGACTGACTGAGCCAAAGACAGGAACGATTAAAGTTTGCAATATCGATTCCACTGTCAATCCCATCGAGGTAAAAAGACGAGTCGGTTATCTACCGGATAATGTCGGGTTTTATGATAATCAAACCGGATTGGAGAATCTGATTTTCACCGCTAAACTTAATCGCGCAACGTGGACTGAAGCAAGAGACAGAGCTTTAGATCTGTTGAATCGAGTAGGGTTGATAGATGCGGCTAATAAAAAAGTTGGAACCTATTCTAGAGGAATGCGCCAGCGACTTGGCTTGGCAGATGTTTTGATTAAAAGACCGGAAGTAATTATTTTGGATGAACCGACACTCGGTATTGATCCGAGTGGTGTCAAAGCATTTTTAGACTTGATTGTTCAGTTAAGTAGAGAACAGGGGCTTACTGTTTTGCTCTCATCTCATCACTTACATCAAGTACAACAGGTATGTGATCGGGTAGGGATCTTTGTTAATGGCAAATTGATTGCCAATGGCACTATACCCGAACTTTCAAAACAACTTTTTAGTAGCGAAGTGTTTACGGTGGAGGCAGGTATCGCTTGGCACGAGTTGGAAAAACCACATCAATTGATAAACGACCTGGGGAAGATCGATGGAATTAATAGCGTTAAGTATGAGCAAAATCGATTATTGATTGGGTGCTCAACGGATAAAACGGCTGCTATAGCACGTACAATTGTCCGTTCAGATATTGATCTGACACACTTGTATCAGCGACAATATGGTTTAGACGAAATTTATCAGCGTTATTTTGAAGGAGAACAGAAGTATGTATAAATTATTGAATTTGAACCTTATTTCTTCGAATCGGGAAGAGAGAAGACCTGCTCACCCTTTCAGAGTTTTGGTAGCCAAAGAGGTCAGTGACCATATTAGAAGTTGGCGCTTTATCATTTTACTTTCGCTTATTCTATTAACCTGTGTTAGTTCGTTATATACATCTATGAGCGGTATCAGTAAGGCTATTGCTAAACCGGGTGACCCGGAAAGCGCCTTTCTGTTTTTAAAATTGTTCACACTTTCTGATGGATCTTTACCTCCCTTTCATGTATTTGTTGGTTTTTTGGGCCCTCTTTTGGGGATTAGTCTGGGTTTTGACGCCATTAATTCTGAACAGAATGCCGGCACTTTGAGTCGAGTTATGGCGCAGCCTATTCATCGCGATTATCTAATTAACGCGAAGTTTGCAGGGGCTTTGATCGTAATCAGTACACTTTTTTTTGCATTGGGTCTGGGAGTTATGGGGTTAGGGATCATTATTATTGGTATTCCGCCAACTCCTCAGGAACTCCTCAGAATCTTTCTTTTTCTTTTTCTCAGTATACTTTATGTGGCTTTTTGGCTAAATCTGGCCATATTTTTTTCCATACGATTTAGACAAGCTGCAACATCTGCATTGACCGCCATTGCCGTTTGGTTATTCTTCACTGTTTTTTATCAAATAATTATTAGTCTTATCGCTAAGGCAATTATACCTACCGCGGCAGCCGACACTTATCAAAGCCTAAGCTATCAAAAGCTGATCAGCGATTTACTGCGCATAGTACCTAGCCAACTCTACAGCGATGCAACAACGACGCTTTTGATGCCCTCTGTTCGGAGTTTGGGTCCATTAACAATGGAACAGGTTTACGGTGCAATACCAAGTCCCTTGCCGATCGGTGAAAGCCTCGCCATTGTGTGGCCACAACTTACCGGTTTAGTAGCTGTCACTATATTATGTTTTGCAGGTTCCTATTATTTATTTATGAGAAGGGAAATAAGATCGCGCTAATGCCAGATAGAGAAAATGAATACCCTTGTATTATTTCTTATCAAGGTTGAATTTTAAAGCTTGTATGCTTTTATGGCGCTTTTTATTTGCTCTTCCTCTGTTGTGTCAGGATATAGGATGTAGCTGGGAGCAAATATCGGCTTAGTCTTTTCTATTTGGACAGAGATAATATTGTTTATTGGGAACTTTCCTTTGGTCATTTGAGTTAAGGGTTGTAACAACAAATTAAAATGTAGATGACCTGAATCAATAATTGTGGCCTTTCCCTTTAATTGCCATCCCTTCTGTATCAAAATGTCAATAAAGCTGATGCAGACATTATCGTTTTCCATAATGTTTTTAATAGATTGGGGAGATGCAATATCAGCAATTAGCAGGTTTTGCCCATAATGAGTAAAGATCTCTTTCGGGGAAACATTAGGAACTCCTTCTCGTGAAGCCGTGGCAAGCCAACATCGGACGCTTTTATCAATATAGCGTTTTATTTCATCTGTAAGCATACGGTAAAGCTAACTATTTTTAACAATAAAGAGACCAACTAACGTTATAACAACTAAATACGACATGTGAATATTGCTCTTGTCAGGCACGTTCAAACGCCGTTTTCCTTCCAACAGGGTGGCTTTCGTTGCTGCTTTTTCCAAATTGTTTATATCGAAAATAAGAAATGAAGGCAATCGCAAAAATTGATGTTACCGTGATGTATACCCACGATGGGATGGGAACGGGATCTCCTTTTGCATACGAATGTAAGCCCGAAAGGTAATAGTTAACCCCAAAATAGGTCATGATCACGCTCGAAAAGCTTAGCAAAGAGAGCAAATTAAACAAAAATTTACTTTTCAATCCAGGAATTAAACGAACATGCAAAACAAAAGCATATAATATAATGGAAATAAAAGCCCAAGTTTCCTTCGGGTCCCAGCTCCAATAGCGGCCCCAACTTTCATTTGCCCATATGCCGCCCAGGAATGTGCCTATAGTTAATAAGAACAGTCCGACAGTGAGGGACATTTCGTTTACAATTGTTAGTTCATTTAGGGATGCACTGACCTTCAAAGCTATTTTTTTGTTTTTTATAATATGCAAAATGAGCGTCACAAGACCAATTAGCGCGCTTAGGCCGAAAAATCCATAACTGGAAGTAATGATAGCGACATGTATCATTAGCCAATAGGATTTTAAAACGGGTACTAACGGTGTAATCTGAGGATTCATCTGTGAACCCCCGTGTGCAAAGCCCATTAATATCACAGCTATAAGACATCCTGCTGCCGGGATAAAGGCATTACTATTGCGATATAAGATAAGGCCGGAAAGTATCCCAATCCAACTAATAAACATAACCGCCTCGTAGCCATTACTCCAGGGCTCATGACCGGAGATGTACCATCGGATGCCTAGGCCAAGTGCCTGTAAACTGGCCGCAATTGTTACAACAACGAGTAGAAAAGAAATTAATCGACTCACAAATCTGGCCTCCGAGAAAAGCTTAACAAAGGCTAACGCAAGAATTAGACTTCCCAATAAGGCGTAAGTAATCATAAGCTTAAAGAAGATATTCCATGAATTGTATCGGATTTCCCAGTTAATTTTTGCTTCCGATGGAATAATTTCTTTGCCTATTTCTTTTTGCAACGACTTTAATTTTTCTAACTGTTGATCGGCTTGCTGCCAATTTTGTGTGGTTTGTGCATAGATGACTTCTTTAAGATAGGCCGCGAAAGGATTTTTAACATCGGTATTATGATTTGCATGTTCACTACCCCAAGCAACCCAAGTATTGTTCGGATCATTCGGGATAGGTAATACCCGTAGATATTGCCCACTGATCAGGTACTGCATAACCTGTAATTTATCATTCAGTTCAATAAGCTCTTTGTCATAGCTGTTTTGGTCAGCAGGCTTTTTCGCGAATGCTTGTTGGTATTCATCTTCTAGAACGAAGGTCGCTTTATTATCCTTGAGCGTGATTAAGTTAAGTAGCGATGTATACCCCTTAGGGTCCGCTTTTACACGATTTAACAGCTCCAGCCCACCTTTTGCATTTACTTTAATTAACGGGACTTGTGCCCAATCAAAAGGTTGTGTTGATACAGACAAAAGGAATTGATTGGCATCTAATTCGTAAAACTGATCTTTGTGATGAAGTTTCCGCAAGATTTCCAGTGCCAAGGTATTGATGGGTTCTATTCTTCCGTCAAAATTTTGTACTAGAAGGCTTCCGAAATTAGCTGCATGTGATTTGCTTAGTTTTACCGACGCTGCGAATTGAGCAGGGTCTTGTATTTTGCTAGGTACAGGCATTGAAAGATCGGGCCGGTTTTCTGATTGGACAGCCGAATCATGCGTATGTACATGGTTATGCTGATGTTGATGCCCCTGTTCGTCGCTTTTCAATAGCTGATCTCCCCTGGACGGACCATGCATGTCTATTTCCTGTGCATAACTTGCGCCAAATGGCATAAACAAAAGGAGTAAAAGCGACGCCTTTTGCTTCGATAAAGCGCTTAACTGCTCATTTAGCTTAGAGAAGCGAGTTCCCTTCCAAAACAAAGTAACAAACATGGCTAGAAATAGAAATGTGTAACCTATATAGGTGGTGGTAGTGCCCCAAAAATCATGATTAACTGACAAAACGGTGCCTTTTTCGTCCGGGTCAAAACTTGATTGAAAGAAACGGTAACCTTGGTGATCCAACACATGGTTCATATAGATGGTATATGGTGTCTCTGACTGTTTTTCTACAATTGCTAAATCGGAGGAATAGGAGGCAGGACTATTACTTCCGGGGTATTTTTCCATTTTGAATTTGCGAAGTTTAAGTTCAAAGGGTGTGTAATATATTTTTGAGCCGTAGCCTATGGACACGGTTAGACCACCTATTTCGGACTGATGTTGAAAACTGGTAATACCTTTTCCTCCATAAAATGATACGGTATCGGTGGTATTATTGGTTGAGAGTTCCAGCTTAACCAGGTCAGCCTCGTTTTCATGCGTACGCTTATCGCCCTCAAAATGGATAATCTCACCTTTGGATGGTGCTTGAGGTATAACAAAAGTTAAACTTCCTAGCGTGTACAAACTACGAAGATGAAAAGGTTGTTTCTGTTCTGCTTGGAGTTCACCCTTTTCCTGTGACGCCATAATCATATAGCCACCACCTACCGGCGAATTGATAACTAGATTTCCAGCTTCTTCTTGAATGTTTACTGCCCCCGGTGTTTCCTTGTTATAACTGACTAGCATATTCTGGATCAGTTGTACACTACCCGAAGGGATATATTTGTTCTCTCTTTTACCTTCGATCAAGGTCACGAGATGTAGTATGTTCTTGCCTGTTGACGACGCTACCAGCGAATCTTGGGCTCTCGGTATGTAATCCAAGACACGCATTTTTAAACGTTGTCCCATAAAATCGTACTCTGCAGCATATTCCTTTTGAAAAGGCTTTAAGTAAAAGGGAACCTGACGAGATGTTAGAATGACCGGTACATCTTTATAGGCTAAGGCTTCTTCACCATTTGTAATTTGTACCTTAAAAAATGAAGCATCGGAAATAATTTCATTATTGGACTCCCCCTCACGGATATGCATAGAACCTTCAAAGCTGATATAACGGGTAATCGCTCCGCCGACGAAGATTAATATGAATGCCAGGTGGAAAACTAATAATGGCCACTTTTTCCGCTGGATTAATTGATAGCGTTTTATGTTTCCGATGAAATTAAGCACGAGTATGACCATAATCAACTCGAACCACCAACTGTTGTAAATGAGGGCTTTTGCCACAGGCGTGCCGTAATCATTTTCAACAAATGTAGCTACCGCCATCGAGAAAGCGTATAACAACAACATAAAACCCATGGTTCGGGTAGAAAAAAGTATCTTTCCGACGAAATTCATTAACAAATATTTATAGGTGAGTAGCAGACACTAAAAAATAATTCCTTATGGGGATTTGCGGCAAATATCTTGCTTTTTAGAGGGAGAAAAGTAAAACCAATATAATTTTTTTGTAAAAAAAGAATAGTGATTGACCTAGAGCCATGGCTCGCTATAAATTTCTCCATAGTTGTTGGTTTCAATCAAGTTGATACCGATTCCTCGTAAAAATTGAATCTTACCAAGATTTCGGTCGTCCGGTTTTTCGTTTTTAGGAGCAATATACCAGGCCTTTTTTCTTCTGCCGGGAAATTTTCGGTAGTATTTTGCGCGTTCTATTAAAAGCCATCGGATGAAAATTTCATTTTCTTCCAACCCTAAACCGAAAATACATAACTGCTTATTAAAGAAGACTTGGAGCCATGTATTACCTCCACTCCAAATCTTTTGACTGTTATTGTTAAAGAGACTGTCTGTGCGACTTTTATAGATGTAATTTCTTGCTTTTTCAATGGATCCCATATAATGAGAAAGACCTAGACGAATGCTTCTATGGTAGCTGACAAGTCCATTAATAAACCATATTCCGAAACCTTTCAACGGATCTTTTAACTCGTGATCCGAGAAATAGGTTGACCAAGGATAAAAGTCAGTGAAAGACGTCGTTTTAAAACGGTATTGCTGCATGAAGGGCAGTGAAGATAATGTAAGATCAAAATTGGTGGTAAGAATAGGTGCTTCATGCTGCCTGGCCCACTGTACGAATGAAACATGATGATCGAACGGCTGCCAACCGCTCAGTAGACGACTTACTTCTTTCTGAATTTGAAATGGGCTGTTAGCGGTTTCTATGCTAGCTAAGTCCAGCAAATCATAAAATTCAGTGGTTGTAATGCCTTTCGGGACAAAGTTAAAGACGTCTGGAGAAAACTTATGCCATAGCTTAAGAAGTAATTCCTCCCAAGATAACGCTTTTGGATTGTTAGGATATCGATTGATGCCGTTGCCAATTACAAAGGCGATATCTTGTTCCTGTCGGATTAACTCCTTGAATTTCATCGTATATACTCAATGATGAGCGGAATATTTAGAGGGCAAGCTACAAAAAATATAACAAAAAGTGGATAGCAAACTAATGTTTAGCAAGTTGTATGCGCGTATTAATACTATAGGTCGCCAATAAAATCAACCCGATCCTGAAAAAACTCGATGAAAATGCCTTCGTTGTAATAATAATAGGATACAATAAATACATCCCCATTGTAATATGAATCCCGATCGTCGGGTGGTCCCCAATATCGCTCAACCATATCTATTCGGTGCCCTACCTGGGGCCAATAGTTTTCAGGATTGTAATTATCTTTTTCGCAACTGAAAAAGGTGAAACTAATAACTATCAATAATAGGATCGCCAGACTAGCTCGTATGATGGAGTGAAATAAAAAAGCTCGGCTATGCATAGAAATCAAAATTTGGTAACGCGCGGACAAATGTATAATTTTATCTTCCATTTTTCGATCGATATTGACTTTGGGTGAAGAACAATAAGCAATTACCAAAATATTTTTATCTGCAAGACGACGTGCAGTGGGTTGCGCAGCAACTCTTGGGAAAGGTTATCTACACTAATATTAATGGCCTTGTAACCGGTGGGATTATCGTAGAGACAGAAGCCTATAATGGTATAACAGATAAGGCCTCCCATGCTTATGGCAGACGTTTTACCGAAAGAACAAAAGTAATGTATGGGGAGGGAGGGGTATCGTATGTATATCTTTGTTATGGGATCCATTATCTCTTTAATGTTGTAACCGGTCCAATCGATGTTCCACAAGCTGTTTTAGTGAGAGGTATTGAGCCAATTGTTGGGCTCGATTATATGTTAAAGAGACGTAATATGGAGGTACTGACTCCACGGCTTTCTGCAGGCCCGGGAACGCTGACGCAAGCTTTAGGCATTGCAGGAAATTTCAACGGAAAAAGCTTATCCGGTGACGATATTTGGATAGAGGACGTGGGGATCTCGTTGGATGAGCAAGATATTGTTGTTTCGACAAGGATTGGTGTAGAATATGCAAAGGAAGATGCTTTATTGCCCTGGCGCTATTATATAAAGGGAAATCGTTTTGTAAGTCGAAAGTGAAAACATAGCAAGCCTGCTATGTTAATTGTTCAAATATTCCCAAGCGCTGTAGTAAGCATGTTCTTTTTCTGAATAGGTAATTAAATCGGCATAGAAAGGTAGCTTTGATAGGGTAAGGCTATCACCTACCATCACTAATTTCTTTTTTGCCCTTGTCATCGCGACATTCATGCGCCTAATATCGCTTAAGAAACCAATTTTTCTTTCTTGGTTACTTCGTGTAAGGCTGATAATAACAATGTCTCTTTCTTGACCTTGAAAGCCGTCGATGGTATTGATCGTAACTTTATCTTTATATATGGAAAGAGGATCGGCTTCCAACAACGCTTTGAACTTATCGACTTGCGAAGCATAAGGAGAAATAATAGCGATGCGAGGATAATTTTCGAGTGAATAGTGTTGGCTAAGCGATGTACTCAACATTGAAAGGTAATGTAAAACAAAGGAAGCTTCTTCTAAATTGTATATGCTGCCTTCATCGTCTCTTTCATCAAACCCACACCCCACCGTATCGATAAATTGCAAGGGCTGATCATTAGGAAACAACAGGGTATTTGCAACGGAATTGTGTGCAATTAGCGAGCTTTGGTAAAATTTTTGGGAGGAAAAGGACATGATGGATGTATGCATTCGATACTGTTCCTGAAGCATAACACCTGATTGCGGATATAAATGAATGCATTTTTCCAGTAATGTTTCCTTAAGTCCCTGATTAGCAGCAGAAACGGATTTGATCGTTGGAGGCAACTGCTGATGATCGCCTGCTAATATTAATTTCTTTGCTTTTAATATGGGAATCCAACATGCGGGTTCTAGAGCCTGTGCGGCTTCATCGATTATGACTGCCTCAAAGCAAATGTTTTTTATTGAGTAATGGCCGGCTCCCACCAATGTTGCTGTAATTACCTGCGCATTTTTGATGACAGATTCTGTAGCATACTGCTCTAAAGCATCGGCTTCCTTTATAAGCTTTGCTGCTTCGGCAAATAATGTTTGTCGCTGGATTCGCTCTTCTTTGCCGAAGTTACGTTTATACCTTCGTGCCATTTCACGAAATTGATTTGCTCGCTTTCTGATTTTTTTAACTTCTTTTATTGACGAAGTTTGGCTGATCTGCTCATCTAATGTCGCATGTAGTAACTCAGGTGTTACACGAGAGGGGCTTCCGATTCGTGTAACATTGATTTGTGCTTTGAGAAGTTGATCTGTAAGAAGATCTACTGCAGTGTTGCTCGGTGCAACCACCAGTAACTGACAGTTTCTTTCTTTCAGTAAAACCTTGCAAGCTTCGATGATGGTTGTAGTTTTGCCAGTGCCCGGGGGACCATGAATGATGGCTATATCATTCGCAGATCGAATTTTTTCGATGGCTAGCTGCTGATTGGCATTCAACCTATCTAAT
>Ga0079224_100002459_pt1 | contig 22514 bp, 20 predicted proteins | sample Stecom2015_FD_80414 | JGI IMG/M metagenome (GOLD analysis project Ga0079224, IMG submission 80414) | Agricultural soil microbial communities from Utah to study Nitrogen management - Steer compost 2015 | ecosystem: Environmental > Terrestrial > Soil > Agricultural land | place: USA: Utah...
CGCGCGCGAACTGTTCGGCAACTCCACGAACGTCGCGGGCAGCGCGCTGCCCACCCTCTACCCGATCCCCTCCGCGCTGCTGCTGTGCGCCGCGCTGCTGCTGGTCGCCGTGCCGCTCGCGCTCCGCGCCCACCAGAGAGCCCTGAGCCGCTAGCTCCCCCCGCCCCGGCCCGGCGCCCCGGGTCCGGGGCCGCCTCGTGTCCGCGGACACCCCAACCGAGAACCGTCGAACTCACCGAAACCGGGAAAGAAATTGGTCACCACAGCACCCACGGCACTCCAAGCCCTCTCCGCCGTCCCCAGCGGTCCCCTGGTGGCGCGCGCGGCCTCGGTGCGCAAGGTCTACCGCACCGGCGCGACCGAGGTGGCCGCGCTCCGCGGGGTGGACTTCGGCGTCTCCCGAGGCACCTTCACCGCCATCATGGGCCCCTCCGGGTCGGGCAAGTCCACCCTCATGCACTGCATGGCCGGACTGGACACGGTCTCCTCCGGGGAGGTCCTCATCGGCGAGACCTCGGTCACCAAGCTCAACGACCGGCAGCTCACGCGGCTGCGCCGGGACCGGATCGGCTTCGTCTTCCAGTCCTTCAACCTGGTCCCCACCCTGAACGTGCTGGAGAACATCACCCTCCCCCTGGACCTGGCCGGACGGAAGTACGACCCGCAGTGGCTGGAGACGGTGATCGAGACCGTGGGCCTGGCCGAGCGCCTCAAGCACCGCCCCACCGAACTGTCCGGGGGACAGCAGCAGCGCGTGGCGTGCGCGCGGGCCCTCATCGGCAAACCGGAGATCATCTTCGGCGACGAGCCCACCGGGAACCTGGACTCGCGCTCCGGCGCCGAGGTCCTCGACTTCCTGCGCGACTCCGTGCGGAAGATGGAGCAGACCATCGTCATGGTCACCCACGACCCCTTCGCCGCCTCCTACGCCGACCGCGTCGTCTTCCTCTCCGACGGCCAGATCGTCGACCAGATCGACAACCCCACCCGGGACGCCGTCCTGGACCGGATGCGGCAGTTCGAACCCGCCGGGTCCACCCGGAGCGCCACCGGGACCGGCCCGCGCGCCGCGGAGGACGGGGAGAGCGGGGAGACCCCGCGATGATCATGGTCAAGCTGGCGCTCCGCTCACTGCGGGCGCACCTGGTTCGGCTGCTGCTGACCGTGCTCTCGGTGGTGCTGGCGGTGGCGTTCACCACCGGAACGCTGATCATCACCGACGCGATGGACCGGAGCGTCGACGACCTGTTCGCCAACAGCGACCGGGACATCGCCGTGGTCGTGCGCCCCGAGTCCGGCGGCCCCGCGCTGGACCTGGCCCTCGCGGACGAGATCGCCGACGTCCCCGGGGTCACCCGGGTCCTGCCCATGGCGGGCGGGGAGGTCGAACTCCTGGACTCCGGAGGCGACCCGCTGGGCCCCGAGGGCACCCCCCAGGCCGCGGCGGCCTGGCACGACCGGCCGGACTCGCAGTACCGGCTCGTCGAGGGCGAGCCGCCCGGCACCGGCTTTGAGGCGGTGGTCGAGAGCGGCTTCGCCGAGGAGGCCGGACTGTCCGTCGGTGACGGCCTCGTCCTGCGGGCCGGCGACGAGGACACCGACCTGACCGTGGTGGGGCTGTACGAGAACAGCGGGCTCACCGCGGGGTCCACGGTGGCCGCCCTGGACGCGGAGACCGCCCGGGAACTGCTGCTCGGCTCCGCCGACGCGGTCCAGGAGTTCTACGTGGCGGGCGACGCCGCGACCACCGGGGAGCAGGAGTCCCTGGCCGCAAGGATCGAGGCCGATGTGGCGGGCGACCACACGGCCACGGCCATGGACCAGGTCCGGGAGGACGCCGTCGGCGGCCTGCGCGACTCGGTCGCTTCCTCGGGGTGCTCCTGGTCGCGTTCGCGGCGATCGCGCTGTTCGTCGGCGCGTTCCTCATCGTCAACACCTTCTCCATGCTGGTCGCGCAGCGCTCCCGGGAGTTCGCGCTGCTGCGCGCCGTGGGCGCCGGCCGCGGCCAGGTGGGCGCGGTCGTGCTGGCCGAGGCGTTCGGCACCGGCCTGGTCGGCTCGGTGGTCGGCATCGGCGGCGGGATCGGACTGGCCCACCTGATCGTGGACTCCCTCAGCCTGTCCGGCATGGAGGTCCCCCCGGTCGAGCCGACCGTCACCCCGCTGAGCGTGGTCGCGGGCTGCGCCCTCGGCATCGTGGTGACCACCCTGGCCGCCTACGGGCCGCAGCGGCGCGCCGCGAAGGTGCCGCCGGTGGCGGCGCTGCGCGACAGCGCCACCCCCGGGCGGCGCTCCCTGCGGCCGCGCGCGATCGCCGGAGGCGCGGTCCTGGCGGTGGGGGCCGCGGCCGTAGGCTACGGCCTGCTCGCGGGCGGTTCCGGCGCCGTCGCCGCGGTGGGCGGCGGCGCGGCCCTGGCGTTCACCGGTGTGGCGATGCTCTCCCCCTTCCTGAGCGTGCCCGTGGTGAGCGTGCTCTCCGGCGCCTTCCCCGCACTGTTCGGCGCCCCGGGCCGCCTCGCCCGCAACAACTCCGTGCGCGACCCCCGCCGCACCGCGTCCACCGCGATGGCGCTGATGGTCGGGCTCGGCCTGGTGGCCGCGATCGGCACCATCAGCCAGTCGGCGATGGCGTCGGTGGAGGACCAGGTCGACCGGCTGATGGGCGCCGACTACGTCCTCCGCTCCTCCGACAGCGCCGAGTCGGTGCCCGACGCCGTCCTCGACGACGTCGCGGCGGAGTCCGGCGTCTCGCGGGTCGTTCCCGTCAGCACGGCCCGGGCCGAGTTCAACGGCACCCCGGCCGCGCTGGTCTCGGCCGAGGCCGACGGGCTCGCCGAGACCGTCAACCTGGAGGTCGTGGAGGGGACCGCGGATCCCGGCCGCGACGAACTGCTCGTCAACTCCTCGGTGGCCGAGGAGCGCGGCTGGGGCGTGGGCTCCCGGGTGACCGCGGTGTTCGCGGACGGCTCCGAGCAGGACCTCACCGTCGCGGGCGTCTACGCCGACAACAACCTGCTGGGCGCCGGCTACCTGCTCGGGGCGCGGACGTACGAGGAGTACGTGGACGAGCCGCTGACGAACCTGGTCTACGTCACCGCCGACGCCGCCGACCAGCGGCTGACCGAGGCGCTGACGGGGATCGCCGACGACGCCGGGGGCGTCAGCGTCATGGACCGGGCCGCGCTCAAGGAGGACAACCGGGAGCTGTTCAACTCCCGCGCGGGCCTCGTCTACGGCCTGCTCGCGCTGTCGATCCTCATCGCCGCGCTGGGGATCGCCAACACCCTCACCCTGTCCACGTGGGAACGGACCCGCGAGATCGGCCTGCTGCGGGCGGTGGGGATGTTCCGGTCCCAGGTGCAGCGGATGGTCCGCCTGGAGTCCGTGGTCATCTCCGTGTTCGGGGCGCTGCTGGGCATCGTCGTCGGCGTCTCGCTGGCCGCGGCCCTGCAGACCGTGCTGACCGACCTGGGGGTGACCGTGCTGGCCGTCCCCTTCGACCTCCTGGCGGTCCTGCTCGGCCTGTCCGTGGTCCTCGGGGTGGCCGCGGCGCTGTGGCCGGCCTGGCGCGCCAGCCGGGTGGACATCCTCCGGGCGATCGCCACCCACTGACCGCTCCCCGCACCGCTGTGGCCCGTGTCCGCGACACGGGCCACAGCCGCTCGCGCCGCCGCACGGCCCCGCCGCACGGCCCGCCGGGGCCGACCGCCCGCGGTCACATCCCGTAGCGTTCGGGTTTGGCGCTGCGGGACATGAACGCCAGCAGCGCGTCGGCGGGCGGCAGCCCGTGGTGCATCATCGCCACCACGGCCTCGGTGATGGGCATGTCCACCCCGTGGGCGCGGGCCAGGGCCAGGATCGACTCGGAGGACTTGACGCCCTCGGCGGTCTGCCTCGTCTCAGCGACGACCTCCTCCAGGGTCATGCCGGCGCCCAGCTTCTCCCCGAAGGTGCGGTTGCGGGAGAGCGGCGAGCTGCACGTGGCCACCAGGTCGCCCAGTCCGGCCAGTCCGGCGAGGGTGTGCTCGTCGGCGCCGAGGGCGACTGCCAGGCGCACGGTCTCGGCCAGGCCCCGGGTGATCAGGGCGGCCTTGGCGTTGTCGCCGAAGCCCATGCCCACGGCCACGCCCACCGCCAGCGCGATGACGTTCTTGACCGCCCCGCCCAGCTCCACGCCGATGACGTCGGTGTTGGTGTAGGGGCGGAAGTAGCCGGACTTGCAGAGGTGCTGCAGGCGGGTGGCCGTCTGCTCGTCGGTGCAGGCGACCACGGCCGTGGCGGGCTGCCGTTCGGCGATCTCCCGGGCCAGGTTCGGTCCGGACAGCACCGCGATGCGGTGGTCGGGCAGCTTCAGCACCTCCGCGATGACCTCGCTCATCCGGCGCGACGTGCCGACCTCGATCCCCTTCATCAGGCTGACGACGACGGCGTCGGGCGGCACGGCCTCCGCCCAGGCCGCCAGGTTGGCGCGGAGTGTCTGCGCGGGCACCGCGATGACCACGAAGTCGGCGCCCGCCAGCGCCTCCGCCACGTCGTCGGTGGCGCGCAGCCGCGGGTTGAGGGCGATCCCCGGCAGGTAGTCGGGGTTCTCGTGGCGGGTGTTGACCGCCTCGGCCACCGCCGCGCGCCTGCCCCACAGCACCGTCTCCGCGACTCCCGCGTCGGCCACCACGTTCGCGAAGGCCGTCCCCCACGATCCGCTGCCGAGCACCGCCACCCTGGTCACTTCGCGCCTCCGCCGTCGCCCTGGCCCAGTTCCTGTCCGCGCGCCTTCCTGGGGTCGTAGGGCTCCGACGGCGGCTGCTCGCCGCGGATGCGCGCCTGGAGCTCGGTGATGGCGGCCATGATGTCGGCGGTCGCCTCGCGCAGGGTGGTCGCGGTCAGCGGCTGGCCGCGGTAGGCGGACAGGTCCACCGGCGGTCCGGCGACCACCTCGACGGGGGTGCGGGGGAAGAGCCGGAGCTTCTTGGTGCCGTAGGGCAGGATGTGCTGCTCCCCCCAGTGGGCGACCGGGATCACCGGGACACCGGTGCGCAGCGCGAGCCGCGCCACCCCGGTCTTGGCGGTCATGGGCCACAGGTCGGGGTCGCGGGTGCAGGTGCCCTCCGGGTAGAAGATCACCGCGGCGCCGTGCTCGGTCAGCGCCTCCTCGGCCTCGCGCAGCGCCTTGGCCGCGTCGGTGGTGCCCCGGTGGACGGGGATCTGGCCAAGTCTGCGCACCGCCGGTCCCACGACGGGGATGCGGAAGACGCCCTCCTTGGCGGTGAAGGTCGGCCAGCGGCGTCCCGCGACGTAGAGGAAGTGCGCGACCGTCAGCGGGTCGGCTACCGACAGGTGGTTGGCCGCGATGATCACGCCCCCCTCGCGGGGGATGTGCTCCTGGCCGCGCCAGGTGCGCTTGGTGATGGCGGCGATGAGCGGACGCACGACGCTGACGGCGACCGCCTTCAACCAGCGCGACTCGCGGCGTTTCATGTGGACTCCTCCGATCGGTTGACGTTCCGGCGCCCGCCCCGTCGCGGGTGTCCGCGTGGCCCTCCGGCTCTCCATTGTCGGGGGTGCGGGAAGGTCCCGTGCCCGGCCTCGGCGGCTGGGACATACTCTCTTCTACCGGTTCCTACTCGACCGGGCGGGGGGATGGTGGACGCTGAACTCACACGTCAGCGCTGGTCGGTGGTGGTACCGGTGAAGCGGCTGGCCGAGGCCAAGTCCCGGCTCGCCGAGTTCGTCGGCGTCCGTCGGGCGGACCTGGCGCTGGCGGTGGCCTGCGACACGGTGCGCGCCGTCGCGGCGACCCCGGGGGTGGCGGCGGTCTTCGTGGTCACCGAGGATGCCACGGCGGCCGCGGCGGTGGAACGGTTCGGGGCCTCGGTGGTCACCGGGGAGCCCGGGACGGGGCTCAACGCCGCGCTGCGGCACGGCGCGCGGCGGGCCCGGCAGGTCCTCCCGGACGCCGGGGTGTGCGCGCTCTCGGCCGACCTCCCGGCGCTGCGTCCGGATGAACTCGCCCGGGTGCTGGCCGCGGCGGCGGCCCACCCCACCTTCTTCCTCGCCGACGCCCACGGGGTGGGGACCACGCTGTACGGAGCGGCGCCCCGGGCGGTGTTCGCCCCCGTCTTCGAGGGGTGGTCGCGGCTGCGGCACCGGGAGGGCGGCGCGGTGGAACTGGACCTGGAGGGGGTCGGCACGGTCCGCCACGACGTGGACACCCCCGAGGACCTGCGGGTCGCCGCGCGACTCGGGGTGGGGCCGCACACCGCGGCGCTGCTGGCCTCCCTCGGGGTGGCGCCGGTCGGCGGCTGAGGAGGCCCACAACAGCCGCTGCCCGGGGTCCTGTGGCGGACCCCGGGCAGCGGTACGGTCGAACGTCGTTACTTCTCGCCGTTCACCAAGGCCTTGAAATCAGCGCCGGGACGGAACTTCGGAACGAAGCTCGCGGGGACGTTGATGGTGGCCCCGGTGGAGGGGTTGCGGGCGGTGCGGGCCGCTCGTTCGGCCTTCTCAAAGACCCCGAACCCCGTGATGGCCACCTTGTCACCCTTGGCGACGGTCTGCTGGATCGTTTCCAGCACGGCGTTGACGGCTTCGGTGGCGGTCTTCTTGTCCCCCAGCCGCCCCGAAATCGCGTCGATCAGATCACGCTTGTTCATGGTTCCTCCGGTTCCCCCTTGCTCGCTTGAAACTAGGGGAAACCGGGGGCCGGACACAAACACAAACGCCTGTCAGATCAGCGTGTCGGAGCTTCTTTCGCCGTCGTGGCCAGCTCGACCAGCATGCGGTCGAGGCGTTCCGACGCCTGAACCGGGTCCCTTTTGGCCCGTTCCGTCACCATCAAAAGCTTACGAATCACCGGAATTCGGACAGATTCCGGAAGAGCGTTGGCCTGGCGGTGAGCCTCTTTGAGCCGCTGTGCCAAATCTCGGTAAAATTCCCGCTCCGCCGCGAATTCCGGGTCCTCGTCAGCTTCGGACGGCTCTACTGGGTGACCGGGAGCCACGGCTTGCGGCGCTTCTCGTACTCGGCGATGGCGTCGGTGTGGCGCAGCGTCAGGTCGATGTCGTCGAGCCCCTCCATGAGGCGCCACCGGGTGTAGTCGTCCAGTTCGAACGGCTCGACCAGGTCCCCGGCGCGCACCTGGCGCTCCACCAGGTCGACCGTGACCTCGGTGGCGGGGTCGGCCTCGACCATCTCCCACAGCTGCTCGATGACCGGCTGCGGCAGCACGACGGTCAGCAGTCCTCCCTTGAGGGAGTTGCCGCGGAAGATGTCGGCGAAGCGGGAGGACAGCACCGCCTTGAAGCCGTAGTTCTGCAGCGCCCACACGGCGTGCTCCCGGGAGGAGCCGGTGCCGAAGTCGGGTCCGGCGATCAGCACGGTGCCGTCCTTGTACTCCGGCTTGTTCAGCACGAACTCGGGGTCGGCACGCCAGGCGGCGAACAGGCCGTCCTCGAACCCGGTGCGGCTGACCCGCTTGAGGTAGACGGCGGGGATGATCTGGTCAGTGTCCACGTTGCTGTAGCGCAGCGGCACGGCGCGGCCGGTGTGGACGGTGAACTTCTCCATGATGACGTGTCCTCGGAAGTCGCGGGCGGGCTACAGGTCGGCGGGCGAGGAGAGCGTGCCGCGCACCGCGGTGGCGGCGGCGACCAGCGGCGACACCAGGTGGGTGCGGCCGCCCTTGCCCTGCCGGCCCTCGAAGTTGCGGTTGGAGGTGGAGGCGCTGCGCTCCCCCGGTTTGAGCGTGTCGGGGTTCATGCCCAGGCACATCGAGCAGCCCGCCTCGCGCCACTCGGCCCCGGCGGACTTGAAGACCTCGTCCAGGCCCTCGGCCGCGGCCTGCTCCTTGACCCGTTGGGAGCCGGGGACGACCAGCATGCGCACGTTGTCGGCCACCTTGCGGCCCCTGATGACCTCGGCGGCGGCGCGCAGGTCCTCGATCCGCCCGTTGGTGCAGGAGCCGACGAAGACGGTGTCGACCCTGATCTCGCGCATCGGGGTGCCGGGCTTCAGGTCCATGTAGGCCAGCGCCTTCTCGGCGGCGGCGCGTTCGGTGGGGTCGGTGAAGGAGGCCGGGTCGGGCACCGCGGAGTCCAGCGGGACGCCCTGGCCGGGGTTGGTGCCCCAGGTGACGAACGGGCTGAGCTCGTCGGCGTTGAGGTGGACCTCCTTGTCGAAGACCGCGTCCTCGTCGGTGACCAGGCTCTTCCAGTACTCGACCGCCTGGTCCCACAGTTCGCCCTGGGGGGCGTGCGGGCGGCCCTTGATGTAGTCGAAGGTGGTCTGGTCGGGAGCGATCATGCCGGCGCGGGCGCCCGCCTCGATCGACATGTTGCAGATGGTCATGCGGGCTTCCATGGACAGCGCCCGGATGGCCTCGCCCCGGTACTCGATCACGTAGCCCTGGCCGCCGCCGGTGCCGATCTTGGCGATCACCGCGAGGATGATGTCCTTGGCGGTCACGCCCGGCTTGAGGCTGCCGGAGACGTTGACGGCCATGGTCTTGAACGGCGTCATCGGCAGGGTCTGGGTGGCCATGACGTGCTCGACCTGGCTGGTGCCGATACCGAAGGCCAGCGCGCCGAACGCGCCGTGCGTGCTGGTGTGGCTGTCGCCGCAGACGATGGTCATGCCCGGCTGGGTGAGGCCCAGCTGGGGGCCGATGACGTGCACGATGCCCTGGTCGATGTCGCCCATCTGGTGCAGGCGCACACCGAAGTCGGAGGCGTTCTTGCGCAGGGTCTCGACCTGGGTGCGCGACACCGGGTCGGCGATCGGCAGGAAGATGTTCTCGGTGGGGACGTTGTGGTCCTCGGTGGCGATGGTGAGGTCCGGGCGGCGCAGCGTCCGGTTGGCCAGGCGGAGTCCCTCGAACGCCTGGGGGCTGGTCACCTCGTGCACCAGGTGCAGGTCGATGTAGAGCAGGTCGGGCTCACCCTCGGCGCGCCTGACGACGTGCTCCTCCCAGACCTTTTCGGCCATCGTGCGGGCCATGTGCGACGCCTCCTCGCGTCTCGACGGTTGTCGTGGGGTTCTCGCCGCCGTACGCCGGTCCCCTCGGCGACCGGCGCGGAAATCCTCCCCGCGCTGTCCGCACGTACGGGCTGGCGGATTTGCATTCCAAATAGCGAGACGGCAATATCAAGCCATGGACAACTCTAGCCCATCCAGTGGCGTAGGTGTGTTGGACAAGACGATGTCGGTCCTCGACGCCCTGGAGTCCGGCCCCGCCTCGCTGGCGCAGCTGGTGCGGATCACGGGCCTGGCGCGGCCCACCGCGCACCGGCTGGCGGTCGCGCTGGAGCGGCACCGCATGGTCACCCGCGACAGCCAGGGGCGTTTCGTCCTCGGCCCCCGGCTCAACGAGTTGTCCATCGCCACCGGCGAGGACCGCCTGCTGGCCATCGCCACCCCGGTGCTCGCCCAACTGCGCGACCTCACCGGGGAGAGCGCACAACTGTACCGCCGCCAGGGCGACGTCCGGGTGTGCGTGGCGGCGGCCGAACGCGCCAGCGGCCTGCGCGACACCGTCCCGGTCGGCAGCGAACTGCCCATGAACGCGGGGTCGGCTGCCCAGGTCCTGCTGGCCTGGGAGGACTCCGAGCGGATCCGCCGCGCCCTGCGCGGCGCGCACTTCACCGCGGCGACCCTGTCCCAGGTGCGCCGCCGCCGCTGGGCGCAGAGCGTGGGGGAACGCGAACCGGGGGTGGCCTCGGTCTCGGCGCCCGTCACCGCCCCGGGCGGACGCATCATCGCCGCGGTCTCCGTCTCCGGGCCGCTGGAGCGGCTGACCCGCTCCCCCGGCCGCCTGCACGCCTCCGCGGTGCTGGCCGCCGCCGAGCGGATCAGCGAGGCCCTGCGCAGCGTCTGACCCCGACGGTACCCGCTCCGTCCCCTCCCGCGGTCATCCGCGGAGGGGGATGCGCAGCAGCACGTCGTCGTCGGCGCCCGGATCTCCCCGGCCGTCGTGGTTGCTGGTGGTGACCCAGATCGCCCGCCCTCCCGGCTCGGTCTCCACCGCGCGCAGCCGACCGTGGTCGCCGACGAGGAGGGCCTCGGGCGAGCGGACCGGGTCGGCGGCGTCACCGGTCAGCGGGACCCGCCACAGGCGCTCCCCCCGCAGCGCCGCGACCCACAGCGCGCCGCCCGCGACCGCCGCCCCGCTCGGGGAGGCCTCGTCGGTGCTCCAGGTGACCACCGGGTCGACGTACCCCGGCGCGCCGCCCGCCCCCTCGACCTCCGGCCAGCCGTGGTTGCCGCCCGCCTCGACCACGTTGACCTCGTCGAAGGTGTTCTGGCCGAACTCGGTGGCGTACAGGACCCCGTCCGCGTCCCAGGCCAGCCCCTGCACGTTGCGGTGCCCGTAACTGTGCACGAGGTTGCCGAAGGGGGCGTCCGCGACCGGTTCGCCGTCGGGCGTCATCCGCAGGATCTTGCCCGCCAGGGAGTCGGTGTCCTGGGCGAGCTCCTCGCGGCCCGCGTCCCCGGTCCCCGCGTACAGCGTCCCGTCGGGGCCGAACGCGATCCGTCCGCCGTTGTGGCGGCCGGCCCTGGGGATGCCGGCCACGACCACCTCGGCCGCACCGAGCCCGCGGTCGGGGTCGTAGGGCATCCGGACGATCCGGTTGTCGTCCTCGGTGGTGAGGTAGGCGTAGACCAGCGGGTTCTCGGCGAAGTCCGGCGGGACCGCGAGGCCCAGCAGGCCGCCCTCCCCTCCGGGCGCCACTCCCTCGACGGTCCCGACCCCGCTCACGGCGCCGTCGGCTCCGATCCGCAGGACGCGCCCGGAGTCCCGTTCCGACACCAGGGCCGCACCGTCGGGCAGGAACGCGATCGCCCAGGGCACCCGCAGCCCGGTGGCGACGACGGCCGCCTCCCCGAGCCGCGCGCTCCCCTGCGCAGACGTCTCCCCCGGGGTGGTCGCCGGGGCCGGGGGCGCGGGGTCGCCGTCCCGTCCGGGGCCGCCCGCGCAGCCCGCCGCCAGCAGCAGCGCGGCCGCGGCCGCGGCCAGCCCTCGTCCGTCCATGCCGTGCCTCTTCCGTGTCGTGGACCGACCTCGGTGGCCGCCTGCCCGTCCGGCGGACGGTCACACCCCGGCCGCGGGGAGGCGGGGCGCGGACGGCCCCGGTCCGGTGGGCACCTCCGGCGGGGCGGGGAAGCACCGGGACCGCTCCGGAAAAGCAGAACGCTCCGTCTCAATTGAGACGGAGCGTCATATGGTACCCCCGACCGGATTTGAACCGGCGTTACCGCCTTGAGAGGGCGGCGTCCTAGGCCGCTAGACGACGGGGGCCTGAGACGTCCGGGCATCACCCTGCCGGAACCGTCAGGAGTGATGTCCCTTCCTCGGGACCGGAGATCGTCCCGGTCCCAGAAAAAAACTCCCACACGGGTGAGAGTTCTCTCTGCGGAGTACCCCCGACCGGATTTGAACCGGCGTTACCGCCTTGAGAGGGCGGCGTCCTAGGCCGCTAGACGACGGGGGCCGTGGACGACTCGAAGTCGTGGTGGAGGTTCAGCACGGATGGCTTCCGAGGAGGACCACCGCTGGGGTACCAGGACTCGAACCTAGACTAACTGAACCAGAATCAGTCGTGCTGCCAATTACACCATACCCCAGTGCTCATCGGAGACCGGCCGCTCGGGCCGTTCCCCTTGGCGCAGCCATAACTTTAGCGGACATCTGGCGTGCTCGCGAACGGACGGCCGTCCGGGCGGGGTGGGACGGCGCCGGACCGCCCCACCCGGCCTCACTCCCCGGCGCTCCGGAGCTTGGCCAGAGCGGTGCGCAGCCGCTCCTGGACCCGCCCCCGGCCGAGCAGTTCCAGCGACTCGAACAGCGGCAGCCCGACGGTGCGCCCGGTGACCGCGACCCGCACCGGGGCCTGGGCCTTGCCGAGTTTGAGCCCCTGCGCCGCGGCGACCTCCTCCAGGGCCGCCTTGAGCGGCTCGGCCCGCCACTCCAGGTCCGGGTCGTCGAAGCGCTCCAGGGACGCGGTGAGCATCTCCTCGCCCACCCCCGGCTTCATGGCCTTGGCCCAGCTCCTCTCGTCCTCCACCGGCCGGTCCAGGAAGAGGAAGTCGACGTACTCGACGATCTCGCTGAGCACCGACACCCGGCTCTGCGCCAGCGGCGCGACGGCCTCGAACGCCTGGGCGTCGAAGTTCTCCGCCGGCCACGGCGCGCTCTCCGAGCCCAGCCACGGGGCGCAGCGCTCGATGAACTCGGTCGCGTCGAGCGCGCGGATGTACTCGCCGTTGAAGGCGCGCAGCTTCTTCTCGTCGAAGAAGGCGCTGGAGCTGTTGACGTCCTCCAGCCGGAACAGCGGGACCATCTGGTCGAACGGCATGATCTCGCGGTCCTCGCCGGGCCCCCAGCCGAGCAGCATCAGGTAGTTGACCATCGCCTCGGGCAGGTACCCCTCGGCGAGGTAGTCCTCCAGCGCGACCTTGTCGCGGCGCTTGGACAGCTTCTGCCGCTTCTCGTTGACGATCACCGGCAGGTGCGCCCACACCGGCGGGGTGCGGTCCAGCGCCTCCCACAGCAGCTGCTGCTTGGGGGTGTTGGACAGGTGCTCCTCGCCGCGCACGACGTGGGTGATGTTCATCTCGACGTCGTCGACCACGTTGGCCAGCACGAACAGCGGGGAGCCGTCGGCGCGCGCGATCACGAAGTCCTCGATCGCGCTGTGCTCGAACTCGACCCGCCCCCGGATCCTGTCGTCGACCACGGTGGTGCCGCCGTCGGGGACGCGGAAGCGCAGCGCCCGGCCCGGCCCCGGCTCCAGCCCGCGGTCCCGGCAGTACCCGTCGTAGCCGAGGTGGGGGTTGCCGCGGCGCTCCTGGACCTGTTCGCGGGTGCAGTCGCAGTAGTAGGCGCGGCCCTTCCGGTACAGCGTCTCGGCGACCTCCCGGTGCTTCTCGGCGTAGGCCGACTGGAAGTAGGGGCCCTCGAAGTGCGGGTCCCGTTCGTCGATGCCGAGGGCGGACAGGGCGCGCAGGATGCCCTCGGTCCACTCGGGCCGGTTGCGCGCGGCGTCGGTGTCCTCGATCCGCAGGACGAATCTGCCGTCCGGCTGCTGCAGGGCGAGCGCCCAGTTGAACAGCGCCGAGCGTGCGCCGCCGACGTGGAACATCCCCGTCGGGGAGGGCGCGAAGCGGGTGCGAATAGCCTTGTCAGTCACGGCTTCAGCCTATCGAGGGGAGTCGTCCGCAGCGGCGTGCCGCGGGGCGCCCGCACCGCCCGGCCCCAGGAAGCCCTCCAGCCCGTCGAGCAGGCGCCGCAGGCCGAAGTCGAAGACGGCGTCGATGTCGGGCGGCTCGGGGGCGGCGAACAGGGCCGGGTAGTCCCCGCTCTCCTCGAACTCCGCGAGGCGCTCCTCCTGGGCCCGCCACCACTCGGCCGCGCTGAGGCCGGTCTCGCCCTCCTCCGTCTCGGCGCAGAACTGGCCGGCCATGCCGAGGACGTAGCCGGTGAGGGAGACCACCGCGTGGAGGGCGGTCGACGGATCGTGGCCGTGCGAGGTGAGCAGCCGCACCATCCACTCGGTCCGGGCGATGGCTCCCCCGGTCAGCAGCGGGCGCGGCAGCGAGACCACCCGGGCCATCCAGGGGTGGCGCCGGAACATCGCCCAGTGGCTGCGGGCGGCCAGTTCCAGTCCGTCGCGCCAGTTCCCCGGCGGGTCGGGCAGGGCGTGCTCGGCGAACACCGTGTCGGCCATGAGCAGGACGAGGTCGTCCTTGGCGGAGACGTACCGGTACAGGGCCATGGTGGTGACGCCGAGCCGGGCGGCCACCCGGCGCATGGAGAGCCCGTCGATGCCCTCGGCGTCGGCGACGCCGATCGCGGCGCGCACGATCGCCGCGGGGCTGAGCCCCGCCTCGGCGCCGCGGGGCCGGGGACGGCGGGGACGTGGGCCGCTCCCCCTTCGCCGCGGGTCGCCCGTCTCCCGCACCACGCTGCCCACGCCGCGCCGGGGGAGGATCAGCCCCTCGTCGCGCAGGACCGCGAGGGCCCGGGTGGCCGTGGCCATGGCGACTCCCCAGCGCCGGGTGATCTCGCGGGTGGAGGGGACGCGGTCCCCGGGGCGGAGTTCACCGGACTCGATGCGCGCGCGGATGTCGGCCGCGATCCGCGCGTAGGGCGGTTCCCGGCGGGCGGCGGGGTCGTTCACGAGCGTTCCTCCCGGGCTTCCGAAAGCCGTCGGTGCACTAGTGCACCACGATGGGGGCGGCGACCGGTGGAACCGTGTCGCCACTCCGCGCCACCTGCCTCTCCGGTCGCTTTCCGCGAAAGTTTCCCTCTTTCGGTGCACTAGTGCACCGAGGCGGACACCTCTGGATTGAAAGCCATTTTTCCCATTTTCGTTTATCTCATACACTAAACGGGTGGAACAGCGGGGACGGACTCCGCACGACGAGAGAAGGTGAGTCATGGCCAGCCGCGACCCTTCTGGAGGACCGGCGTCGAGTGGTCCGGTCTCCGGCGCACACCAGCCCGTCCCGCCGGGCCCCTCCCCCGCCTCGGCCCCGCTGCGCTCCCCGGTCCGCTCCGGGGAGCGGGCGCTGGCTCCCGACCTGGCGCGCGGCCTCATGCTGCTGCTGATCGTGCTGGCCAACTCCGTCTGGTACCTGTGGGCCGCCGACTCCTCCGAGTTGGTCGCCCACCCGGTGGACGGTTCCCCGGCCGACCGGATCGTGCAGGGCGTCCTCATCACCGTGGTGGACGGCCGCACCTATCCCATGTTCGCCTTCCTGTTCGGCTACGGCATGGTGCAGCTGTGGCTCCGCCAGCGCGCCGCCGGCGTCGCCGAGAAGGACGTGCGCGCCCTGCTGCGCCGCCGCAACCTGTGGCTGATGGCCTTCGGCCTGGTCCACGCCGCCCTGCTGTGGTTCGGCGACGTCCTCGGCGCCTACGGCTTCGTCGGCCTGCTCTTCGGCTGGCTCTTCCTGCGCCGCGCCGACCGCACCCTGCTCGTCTGGGCCGCCGCCCTCACCAGCCTGCTCGCGGCCGTGACGGCACTGGCCCTGCTGGGCGGGTTCGTGGCCCCGCAGACCCCGCCCTCCTCCGGGGACGACCCCGTCGAACTGCTGGTGCCCTCGTCCGCGCTCAACGGCGTGGAGGACTACCCGACCTCGGTCCTGCTGCGCATCGCTCCGTGGTTCTTCCTGGTGGTGGGCCAGGGACTGCTGACCCTCACCATCCCGATCGCGGTGCTGCTGGCCTTCTGGGCCGCCCGCCGCCGCGTCCTGGAGGAGCCCGGCGAGCACCTGCGCCTGCTGCGCGCCACCGCCCTGGTCGGCATCCCCCTGGGCTGGCTCGGCGGTCTGCCGCACGCCCTGTACCACCTGGGCTTCCTGGACCTGCCTCCGCTGATGGGCGACGCGCTGGTCTCCGTCGCCTCGGCCACCGGGCTGGCCACCGGGCTCGGCTACGTGGCCCTGTTCGGCCTCCTCGCGCACCGGCTGAGCCGCCGTTCGACCGCCGGTCCGGTCGTCACCGCCCTGGCCGCCACCGGCCGACGCTCCCTGTCCTGCTACCTGGCCCAGTCCCTGCTGTGCGCCCCGGTCCTGGCCGCCTGGGGACTGGGCCTGGGCGCCCACCTGCACAGCGCCACCATGGCCCTGTACGCCACCGGCGTCTGGCTCGTCACCGTTCTCCTCGCCTTCCTGCAGGAGCGCGCCGGACGGCGCGGACCCGCCGAGGTGCTGCTCCGCCGGCTCGCCTACCGCAGGCCGCTGCACAGCTGAGACACGGGTGCGGGGGCCCGCGCCGCCGCATGGCGCGGGCCCCCGCCACGGAATGTCCGGGACGCCTGCGGGGCGGACTGCCGGAGCGTCCCACCGGGCCTGGTCCCCGCCCGGCCGCGGTGGCAGGATCGGCGGGGGGAGTCCCGTCGCCGCCGGGCCGCTCCCCGCCGAAGCGATCCCGCCGACGTTTCCGGAGGACACCGGTCATGGACGCCCCCCGCGAGGACGACGCCGCCTCCGCCCGCCGTCCGGGACGCGCCGTGCCGTACTTCGCGGCCGTCTTCCTGGCCTACGGGGTGTTCTCGGTCCCCCAGTTCAGGTTTCTCCTGGTCTGCCTGGCCGTGGTGGTCCTGGCCGCCGTCGGGATCGCGACGCACCGCTCCCGCCCGTCCCTGGCCGGGAGGGCGACCGCGGCCTCCGGAGTACTGGCCCTGCTGCTCCTCGCGCTCCAGCTCGGCCTGGGGCTGCTGCTCGCCGCCCCCTTCGTCGACCGCTGAGGCGGCTCAGTCGCGGGCGACCACCGGGTTGCTCAGCTCGCCGATCCGCTCGACCGCCACGTTCATGCGCTGGCCCACCCGGACCGGTCCGACCCCCGCGGGGGTCCCGGTGAGGATGACGTCGCCGGGCAGCAGCGTCATGAAGGAGCTCACGTAGGCGATGATCTCGGGGATGCCGTGGATCATCTGCGCGGTGTTGCCGTCCTGGCGGACCTCGCCGTCCACGGTGGTGGTGACGCGCAGCTGCGCCGCCTCCTCCAGGCTCAGTCCGGTCTCGATCCACGGGCCGAGCGGACAGAAGGAGTCGAACCCCTTGGCGCGGGTCCACTGCTTGTCGGTCTGCTGCAGGTCGCGGGCGGTGACGTCGTTGCCGACGGTGTAGCCGAAGATGACGTCCTTGACGCGGTCGAGCGGGACCTCCCGGCAGAGCCGGCCGATGACCACGGCCAGTTCCCCCTCGTAGTCCACCCGGGAGGAGACCTCCGGGTGGAAGACCGGGTCGTGGGGTCCGACCACGGCGGTCGAGGGCTTGAGGAAGACGACCGGCTCCTCGCTCCCCTCCCCGGTGATGTGCCTCATCTCCGCGACGTGGTCGGCGTAGTTCTTGCCGATGCACACGACCTTGGTGGGCAGCACCGGGGAGAGCAGCCGGACGTCTTCGAGTTTGACGCGCTCTCCGGTGAGCTGGATCTGTCCCAGCAGCGGGTGGCCCTTCATCCGGGAGACGAACTGGTTTCCCTCGTCGTCGGTGTCGACCAGGCCGAAACCGACCTCATCACCGGCCGAGAATCTCGCGATGCGCACGGGATTCCCCCTCATCCTTCAGGTGCTGTTGGTTCCCCCAAGGCTACCGACGCCCCTATTTCGGACCGCTATTTCTGGCAGCCAACGATGTCCGTATCCCCTTTCTCCGCTCTCCGGGGACGGAGACTCGCGAACCCCCAGGGGAAGCACGTGGAGAGACGGGACGGATACGGTGCGCTTCGCCCACCAACCGTATAAGCCCATTTAACGGAGTATTTACATCCGGTCATGAAGTGGCTACCCTCTTTTGGGAGCGCTCCCGTGCAGCCCGTCACACAAAGGAGTGAACGGCGTCACGGAAGGGCTCACGTGTGACACGCATTTTGGACCCTCCCTTTGGGTCCGTGGGTGGGAGCGCTCCCAGACACGGACCTCCTCCCGGCCCGGACCGTCCGACCTCGCTCCCATCCCCCGTTCCCAGTCGGAGGCAGCAGTGTTCAGCATCCCCCGCGCCCCTCCGGGGCGCCCGACTGTCCGCGCCCCACGCGGGCCAGTCACCCGAACGCCGTTGCGTCCGGTTCTCGACTGACCCCCTAGCGAGAACATCCACCAACCAAGGAAGACACCAAGATGAGTAAAGTTCGTGCCACGAACAAGCGTTCGTGGGTGCGGCGCGGCCTGGCAGCCGCCTCCAGCGTGGCGCTCGGCGCCTCGATGGTGGGGCTCGCCGCTCCGGCCCACGCCGCCGGCTGTTCGGTGGACTACCAGGTCAACTCCTGGGGCTCCGGCTTCACCGCCAACGTGACCATCACCAACCTGGGCAGCGCGCTCAGCAACTGGACCCTGGAGTGGGACTTCCCGGGCAACCAGCAGATCACCAACCTGTGGAACGGCTCCTACTCGCAGTCCGGCCAGCACGTGTCGGTGAGCAACGCCCCGTACAACGGCTCCGTTCCCGCCAACGGCAGCGTCGAGTTCGGGTTCAACGGCTCCTACTCGGGCAACAACGACGTCCCCACCTCGTTCTCCCTGAACGGTGTGACCTGTGACGGCTCCGTCGACCCCGGTGACCCGGGCGACCCCGGAGACCCGGGCGACCCGGGAGACCCCGGAGACCCGGGCGACCCCGGAGACCCGGGCGACCCCGGAGACCCGGGCGACCCCGGAGACCCGGGCGACCCGGGCAACCCCGGTGACAAGGTCGACAACCCGTTCGCGGGCGCCAAGGGCTACGTGAACCCGGTCTGGTCGGCCAAGGCCGCCGCCGAGCCGGGCGGCGCCGCGGTCGCCAACGAGTCCACCGCCCTGTGGCTGGACCGCATCGGCGCCATCGAGGGCAACGACAGCCCCACCACCGGCAACATGGGTCTGCGCGACCACCTGGACGAGGCCGTCAACCAGGCCAACGGCGAACCGCTGGTCATCCAGGTCGTCATCTACAACCTGCCCGGCCGCGACTGCGCCGCGCTGGCCTCCAACGGTGAACTCGGACCGGATGAGCTCGACCGGTACAAGAACGAGTACATCGACCCGATCGCCGACATCATGTGGGACTACGCGCAGTACGACAACCTGCGCATCGTCAACATCATCGAGATCGACTCGCTGCCGAACCTGGTCACCAACACCACCGACAATGCCGGTGGCACCGAGCTGTGCGACCAGATGAAGCAGAACGGCAACTACGTCAACGGTGTCGGCTACGCCCTGAACAAGCTGGGCGAGATCCCGAACGCCTACAACTACATCGACGCCGCCCACCACGGCTGGATCGGCTGGGACTCCAACTTCGGTCCCTCCGCCCAGATCTTCTACGAGGCCGCCAACGCCTCCGGCGCCACCGTGGACGACGTGCACGGCTTCATCGCCAACACGGCGAACTACTCCGCCCTGGAGGAGCCGTACATCAACATCAGCGGCACCGTCAACGGCCAGATGATCCGCCAGTCCGACTGGGTCGACTGGAACCAGTACCTCGACGAGCTGACCTTCGCCCAGGACCTGCGGCAGGAGCTGATCTCGATCGGCTTCAACTCCGACATCGGCATGCTCATCGACACCTCCCGCAACGGCTGGGGCGGCCCCGACCGGCCCACCGGCCCGAGCTCGTCGAACGACCTGAACACCTTCGTCAACGAGAGCCGCATCGACCGCCGTATCCACGCCGGCAACTGGTGCAACCAGGCCGGTGCGGGTCTGGGTGAGCGTCCCACCGCCAACCCCGAGCCCGGCATCGACGCCTACGTGTGGGCCAAGCCTCCGGGCGAGTCCGACGGCTCCAGCGAGGAGATCCCGAACAACGAGGGCAAGGGCTTCGACCGGATGTGCGACCCGAGCTACGGGGGCAACGACCGCAACGGCAACAACCCCTCGGGTGCGCTGCCCAACGCGCCCATCTCCGGCCACTGGTTCTCCGCCCAGTTCCAGGAGCTGCTGGCCAACGCCTACCCCCCTCTGTAACGAGGAGCCAGGCGCGAGCTGACAGTCCCTTCGGGAACTGATCGGTACCGGGAACCGGAACAGGCGCCCGCCCACCGCGACGGTGGGCGGGCGCCGCCCTGTGACGGCCCGTGTCCCGCGGTGCGCGGGACACGGGCCGTCCTGCCTGTTTCGGCGATGTCGGACACGGTGACTTACCACACGGAAACGCCGAGAAGGTCCGCCCTGAAACGGTCCTCTCCCAACGCTGCATTAGGTTGGGCCGGAGTCCGACCCACCAGCAACGACCGGGCCGGAATCCGACCCACCGTCAATGAGAGGTGTCGCATGGCCAGTGTGGTGAAATTCAACGTTCTGACGGTGCCCCCGGGCGCCGGTGCCACTCTGGAGGAGCGTTTCGCCAAGCGCGCGGGCCTGGTGGAGAACCAGCCCGGCTTCGAGGAGTTCCAACTGCTGCGACCCGTCGAGGGGACCGACAAGTACCTGGTCTACACGCGCTGGCGCTCCGAGGAGGACTTCCAGAACTGGCTGAACAGCCAGTCCTTCCAGCAGGGGCACGCCCAGGCGGCCGAGGAGTCCCGCCAGAGCGGCCACGGTCACGGCCACGGCGGACCGGCCGCGACCGACAGCGAACTCTGGAGCTTCCAGGTCGTCCAGCACGTCCGAGCCTAGGACTAGCCCTCCCTTCCGGTCCCCGGCCCGATGTCGGGGACCGCTCCCCCGCTCTCCCCTTCTCTCCCCCGCACCCCTCTGACCTGCAATGATGGAATGATTTGCAATTTTCGAGAAAGGCCGATCTTGTCCATGACTGCGCAGAAGGCAGGACGACCGCGCCGTGCCGGTCGGCACCGACGGCGCCAACTGCCGGTGGGGACGATTGCGGGGCTGGTCGTCGCTCTGTCGGGGCTGGGAATCGTGTCGGCCAATGTGTTTCCCCTGGAGCCGTCCGAACCGGCGTCGGCGGTCCCCGCCACGTCGCGCGACAGCGGTTCCTCGCACGCTGCCGACCCCTCCCCGTCCCCGGTGCCTCCGCTGCTGCGCTCGGTGGAGGAGGAGGTGACCGGTGCGAGCGGCAGGCTGCGCGTGGTCGAGGGCGAAGGGGAGGTGGCCGGTGACGGCACGCTCCTGCGCTACCTGGTGGAGGTCGAGGAGGGGCTCCCCGGGGACCCCGCGGACTTCGCGGCCGCGGTCGAGCAGGTGCTGAGCGATCCCCGGAGTTGGACCCACGACGGCGCGCTGGCCCTGCAGCGGGTGGACGAGGGGCCGGTGGACTTCCGGGTCACCCTGGCCTCCCCCGAGACCGTGGACGAGCGGTGCGCGCCGCTGCAGACCAACGGCTACGTCTCCTGCTTCTCCGGGGAACGCGCGATGATCAACCAGAACCGCTGGGTCTCGGGAGTGCCGCACTTCGAGGGCGACCTGGAGACCTACCGCACCTACGTGATCAACCACGAGGTGGGCCACGCCCTGGGCTACGGCCACGTGGACTGCCCCGCTCCCGGGGAGCCCGCGCCGGTCATGCAGCAGCAGACCTTCAGCCTCCAGGGCTGCGAGGCGAACGGATGGGTGAACCCCTGAGCGGCCGTGCGTCTCCACTCCACGGGGGCGCGGCGGCCCGGCCGTCCTGACCGCTCGGCGCGGCCGGCGGCCGGGCGGAGCACCGTCCCGGCCGCCGGCTCCGCTCAGATCTGCTGGTAGCCCCTGCGCAGCAGCCCGTAGGTGAGGGCCTGCTCCAACGCGGTCCACGACGCCTCGATGACGTTCTCTCCCACCCCGACGGTGGTCCACTCGCCGTGCCCGTCACTGGAGTCGATGAGCACCCGGGTGACCGCGTCGGTCCCGGAGGTGCCCTCCAGGATGCGGACCTTGTAGTCGGTCAGCTCCATGGTGGCCAGGTCCGGATAGACGCCCTCCAGCGCCGAGCGCAGTGCCCGGTCCAGGGCGTTGACCGGGCCGTTGCCCTCGCCCGTGGCGATCACCCGCTCGCCCTTGACGTGCAGTTTCACCGTGGCCTCGCTGACGCTGGACCCGTCGGGGCGGCGCTCGGAGATGGTGCGCCACGACTCCACCTCGAAGTAGCGCACCGGCTTCCCGATCTCCTCGCGCAGCAGCAGCTCCAGCGAGGCGTCGGCCGCCTCGAAGGTGTACCCGGCCAGTTCCATGTCCTTGACCCGCTCCACGATCCGGCCCAGGGTCCCGCGGTCGCCGGACAGGTCCACGCCGAGCTCCTTGGCCTTCAGCTCCACCGAGGCGCGTCCGGCCATGTCGGAGACCAGCATGCGCATGTCGTTGCCGACCAGGGCCGGGTCGATGTGCTGGTACAGGTCCGGGTCGACCTTGATGGCGGAGGCGTGCAGCCCGGCCTTGTGCGCGAAGGCGGAGACGCCGACGTAGGGCTGGTGGGTGGCCGGGGCGATGTTGGCGATCTCAGCGATGGCCTGGGAGACCCGGGTCATCTCGCGCAGGCAGCCCTCGGGCAGCACGCTGCGGCCGTGCTTGAGGACCAGGGCGGGGACCACCGAGAACAGGTTGGCGTTGCCGACCCGTTCGCCGTACCCGTTGGCGGTGCACTGCACGTGGGTGGCGCCCGCGTCGACGGCGGCCAGCGTGTTGGCCACCGCGCAGCCGGAGTCGTCCTGGGCGTGGATGCCCAGCCGCGCCCCGGTGGCCTGGCGGACCTCGGTGACGATCTGGAAGACGTCGGAGGGCAGCATGCCGCCGTTGGTGTCGCACAGCACGACCACGGAGGCCCCCGCCTCGGCCGCGGTGCGGACCACGCTGAGCGCGTAGTCGGGGTTGTGCCGGTAGCCGTCGAAGAAGTGCTCGCAGTCGACGAAAACGCGCTGTCCCTGTTCCCGCAGGTAGGAGACGGTGTCGGCGATCATCGCGAGGTTCTCGTCGAGCGTGGTGCGCAACGCCAGCTCGACGTGGCGGTCGTCGCTTTTGGCCACGAGGGTGACGACGGGGGCCCCGGAGTCGCGCAGCGCGAGCACCTGGGGGTCCTCCGACGCCTTGGTCCCGGCCCGCCGGGTCGATCCGAACGCGGTGAGTTGGGCGTGTTGCAGTGACAACTCTGTTCGCGCCCGCC
>Ga0079224_100002460_pt1 | contig 22502 bp, 22 predicted proteins | sample Stecom2015_FD_80414 | JGI IMG/M metagenome (GOLD analysis project Ga0079224, IMG submission 80414) | Agricultural soil microbial communities from Utah to study Nitrogen management - Steer compost 2015 | ecosystem: Environmental > Terrestrial > Soil > Agricultural land | place: USA: Utah...
CACGAGCCGCGGCATCGGCGTGCTCGACGTCAACTACGGCGGCTCGTCTGGCTACGGCCGTGCCTATCGCGAGCGGCTCAACGGCGCGTGGGGCATCGCCGACGTGCAGGACGTCGCGGCGGCGGTGCGCGGCCTCGTCTCGGCGGGCCTCGCGGATCCCGATCGCGTCGCCGTCAAGGGCGGATCCGCGGGCGGCTGGACCGTGCTCTGCGCGCTCGCCGACACCGACGTCTTCGCTGCCGGCATCAGCCGCTACGGCGTGGCCGACCTGCGCATGCTGCTCGCCGAGACGCACGACTTCGAGGCCCGCTACTTCGACACGCTCGTCGGCCCGTGGCCCGAGTCGGAGCAGGACTACATCGAGCGCTCGCCGCTCTCGCGCCCCGAGACGCTCACGACGCCGCTGCTCATCCTGCAGGGATCCGACGACCCCGTCGTGCCGCCCTCACAGTCGGAGGCGCTCCGCGACGCCCTCGCCGCCAACGGCGTGCCGCACGCCTACCTGCTGTTCGAGGGCGAGGGCCACGGCTTCCGCCAGGCCGAGACGATCGTGCGCTGCTTCGCGAGCGAGATCGCCTTCCTCGGCCAGGTGCTGGGCTTCGAGCCCGACGGGGTCGAGCCGATCGCGCTCGACTGACGCGTGGTTACGCCGCGACGAAGGGCGCGAGGTCGGCCGCGAGGCGCGCGTCGACGCGCGCGTGGATGCGCGTGCCGCCCTCCTCGTGGCGCTGCTCGAGGAACTGCCCGGTCTCGTGGATCGCCGAGATGAGATCGCCTCGGCTGTACGGCACGAGCGCGCGGATCTCGACGTCGGGCAGCGGCAGCGCCTCCTCGACGACGCGGCGCAGTTCGTCGATCCCCTCCCCCGTGCGGGACGAGACGAACACGGCCTGCGGCGCGAGCCCCTGCAGCACGAGGCGCTCGGAGTCGCTCACGAGGTCCATCTTGTTGAAGACGACGACCTCGCGCACGTCGCGCGCGCCCACGTCGGCGAGCACATCGCGCACGGTCTGCAACTGGCCCGCGGGATCGGGGTGGCTGCCGTCGACGACGTGGACGATGACGTCTGCGCCCGCGACCTCCTCGAGCGTCGAGCGGAACGCCTCGACCAGCTGGTGCGGCAGGTTGCGGACGAACCCGACCGTGTCGGCGAGCGTGAACACGCGCCCGTCTACCGTCTCGCTGCGGCGCACGGTCGCGTCGAGCGTCGCGAACAGCGCGTTCTCGACGAGCACGCCCGCGTGCGTGAGCCGGTTCAGCAGGCTCGACTTGCCGGCGTTCGTGTAGCCCGCGATCGCGACCGACGGGATCGTGTTGCGCTTGCGCTCGGTGCGCTTCGCCTCGCGCACGGGCGCGAAGGTGCGGATCTGCTTGCGCAGCAGCGCCATGCGGTTGCGGATGCGGCGGCGGTCGAGCTCGATCTTCGTCTCACCGGGGCCGCGGGACCCCATGCCGGCGCCGCCCGCGCCGACCTGACCGCCCGCCTGGCGGCTCATCGAGTCGCCCCAGCCGCGCAGGCGCGGCAGCAGGTACTCGAGCTGCGCGAGCTCGACCTGCGCCTTGCCCTCGCGGGTCTTCGCGTGCTGCGCGAAGATGTCGAGGATCACGGCCGTGCGGTCGATGACCTTGACCTTGATGACGTCCTCGAGCGCGCGCCGCTGGCTGGGCGCGAGCTCGGTGTCTGCGATGACGGTGTCGGCGCCCTCCGCGACGACGATCTCGCGGAGCTCTTCCGCCTTGCCGCGCCCGACGTACGTCGCGGGGTCGGGGTGCGGGCGGCGCTGCAGCACGCCGTCGAGCACGACGGAACCCGCCGTCTCGGCAAGCGCCGCGAGCTCGCGCAAGGAGTTCTCGGCGTCCTCGAGACTGCCCGCGGAGTAGACGCCCACGAGGACGACGTTCTCCATGCGCACCTGGCGGTACTCGACCTCGGTGATGTCTTCGAGCTCGGTCGACAGGCCGGGCACGCGCCGCAGCGCGTGGCGATCCTCGAGATCCCACTGCTGATCGCCCGCGTCGGTCGCGGTCTCGTCGGTCTGCAGCGCCTGCGCGGCGCCGAAGACGCGCCACGAACTGCGCGAGCCCTCGCGGGAGAGGATGCGCGAGACGGCGTCGTCGTCGCGCGTCGTGACGACGCTCTGGTCGTCGGTGCCGGAAGTATCGGCCACGTGGTGCCTTTCATGACGGGGATAAGCCCTTCAGTTTACCGCTGGCCGGGCATGTCGGGGGCGGCGTCGGGTAAGCTCGCCCGTCATGGGGCAACACTATTTCAGTGCGGCGCCCTCGAGTCCGGAGCATCTCCGCACGATCCGTGTCACTCTTGACGGTCGGGACGTCGAACTGACCACGGCGAACGGCGTCTTCAGCCCCGACCGACTCGACAAGGGCACAGAGGTTCTGCTGTCGAACGCTCCCGAGGCCCCTCCGGGCGGCGACTTCCTCGACATGGGCTGCGGCTGGGGCGCGATCTCGCTCACCCTCGCGATGCAGGCGCCGCACGCGCGCATCTGGGCGCTCGACGTCAACGAGCGCGCGCTCGACCTCGTGCGGCGCAACGCCGAGCGCCTCGGCCTCGACAACGTCTTCCCCGTCACGGCCGACGAGATCCCGAGCGACGTGACCTTCCGCACGATCCGCTCGAACCCGCCGATCCGTATCGGCAAGCCCGCGCTCCACGAGCTGCTCGAGACGTGGATCCCGCGCCTCGACCGCACGAGCGACGGCTACTTCGTCGTGCAGAAGAACCTCGGCAGCGATTCGCTGCAGCGCTGGATGGACGCGACCTTCGGCGACGACTTCTCGACGCGCCGCCACGCGACCGCCAAGGGCTTCCGGGTGCTGAAGGTGCGCCACCACGGCGACCCGCGCACGGGCCCCGTCGACGTCGCCTAAATCGGCCGCTCGCCCTGCGAGAGCGCCGCGCGGGCGTGGGAGACGACCGACTCGCGGATCGCGAGCAGTGACGGCGAAGCGATGTTCCACTGCTGCCAGAACAGCGGCTCCGAAAGATCGGGCGCGCCGAGGGCTCGCAGCGTACCGAGCTCGAGCGACACCGACGCCTGCACGGGCGGCAGCATGCCCCACCCCATGCCGAGGCGTACGGCCGAGGCATAGTCCTCCGAGGCCGGCACGTAGTGGCGGGGCGGCACGACCGGATCCACGCCGTGCTCCCGCAGCCAGTCGGACTGCACGTCGTCCGACCGGTCGAAGTCGATGAGCGGCGCCGCTGCGAGCGCCTCGGAGGTGATGCCGTGCGGCAGCCACCGCTCGATGAAGCCCGGCGTCGCGACCGCGAGGTACTCGGTCGCGCCGAGCGGCGTCACGCTGCAGCCCGCGATGGGGGTGCGCTGCGACGTGATGGCGGCGAGCACGGCGCCCGTCTCGAGCAGCGTCGCCGTGCGGTCCTCGTCCTCCCGCAGCAGCTCGAACGTGATGTCGTGCTCGTGCGTGACCGCCTCGAGCGCAGGCAGCAGCCACGTCGCGAGCGAGTCGGCGTTCACCGCGATCGGCACGTGCATGCGGTCGCGCCGCTCGAGGCCGAGCGCGATCGACGCCTCGTGGCCGATGACCTCGTACTGCCGCGCGAGCCGCACCACGGCGGCGCCCGCGTCGGTCGCGCGCACGGGCCGCGAGCGCACGACGAGCACGCGGCCGAGCTGCGATTCGAGGGCACGCAGGCGCTGGCTGACCGCCGACGGTGAGATCCGCAGGTGGCGCGCGGCCGCCTCGAAGGATCCCTCGTCGATGATCGCGGCGACCGTCTCGGCGAGCTCGGGCGAGATCCACATAAGCGTTGCTTCACCAACTTTCGAAGAGCCACATCTGCTTTTGATCTTCGCACGTCCAGGAGAAGCATGGACGGCATGCTCACCGCTCTGCTCGCCGGGCTCGGCCTGTGCCTCTCGCTCATCGTCGCCCCCGGCGCGCAGAACGTCTTCCTCCTCCGCGAGGGGATCCGCCATGCAGGCGACAGCCGGCGCCACGCGAACGTGCTCGCGCTCGTCTGCCTCGCGAGCGACATCGTGCTCATCGCGGCGGGCGTCGGCGGCTTCGGCGTCGTCGTCGAGCAGGTGCCGTGGCTCTTCGACGCCGCGCGCTGGGCGGGCGTCGTCTTCCTCGCGGGCTACGGCCTGCTCGCCGCGTGGCGCGTGATCCGCGGCGGCGGCGAGACGATCGACATCGCGCACCCGGATCCCGAGGTCGAGCGCGCCGAGGCGATCGGCCAGACCGCGACGCTCACGCTCGCGCCGCCGCGCACCCGCACGCGCACGGCGCTGCTGCCGGCCGTGCTCACGTGCCTCGCGATCACGTGGCTCAACCCGCACACCTACCTCGACACGGTGCTCATGCTCGGGTCGATCTCGACGACCTACGGCGACGCGCGCTGGGGCTTCGCGATCGGCGCGATGCTCGGCAGCGCCGTGTGGTTCGCGTTCCTCACCTTCGCTGCGCGCTTCGCCGCGCGCTGGCTGCGGTCGGCCACGTCGTGGCGCGTGCTCGACGGCGTGATCGCCGTCGTCATGCTCGGCGTCGCGGCCGGGCTCGCGATCGGCTGACCCGTCAGGCGAGCGTGACGGTGCCCGAGTAGACGAGCGTCGCGGGCCCCGAGAGCGCCACGCGCTCTCCCCCGTCGCCCTGCGACATGTGCACGCCGAGCGTGCCGCCCGGCACGTCGACGCGCCACGTGTCGGGCGCGCCCTCGCCGGCCCAGCTGCGCACCGCGAGCGCCGCGGCGACCGTGCCCGTGCCGCACGAGAGCGTCTCGCCGACGCCGCGCTCGAACACGCGCATGCGCACGTGCCCGACGCCGCCGACGACGAGCGGATCGGCCGGCACGACGAACTCGACGTTCGCGCCGTTCGCGGGCACCGGGTCGATCTGCGGGATGACCGTGAGGTCGAGGCCCGCAAGCTCGTCGTCGCTCGCGAGCGCGACGACCGTGTGCGGGTTGCCGAGGTCGATGTTCATGCCCGGGCGCGCGACGCGCAGGCCCTTCGCGCGCACGAGCGGATCCTCGCGCCCCGCGCGCCAGCCCCCGAGGTCGACGCGGAAGCCGTCGTCGCTGCGCGTGACGCGCTTGACACCCGCCCGCGTGCCGATCGCGAGCGCGGATCCGCCGTCGTGGGCGAGCCCCGTGTCGAGCAGGTAACGTGCGAACACGCGCACGCCGTTGCCGCACATCTCGGCAATCGAGCCGTCGGCGTTGCGGTAGTCCATGAACCACTCGGCGTCGCCGTCTTCCGCGATCGCCGCGGATCCGTCCGAGATCGCGCGCGAGCGCACGACGCGCAGGAGGCCGTCGGCGCCGATGCCGAAGTGTCGGTCGCAGAGCGCCGCGACCTGGTCGGCGCTCAGGTCGAGCTCGCCCTCCGGATCCGCCACGATGACGAAGTCGTTGCCGGTGCCGTGGCCTTTTGTGAAGGGGATCTCGGGCATGCAACGAGTCTACGGGCCGACGCGGGAGTCAGCCCCTGGTATGACGCGGGCGCCGTGAGGTTCCTCCTCCCCTCCGATGTGCGCGGATCCGCCGCCCTGAAGCATGGAGGCATGATCACCGCGGAGAACCTGACCAAGCGCTTCGGCGCGCGCACGGCCGTCGACGACGCGTCGTTCACCGTGAAGCCCGGCAAGGTCACGGGCTTCCTCGGCCCCAACGGCGCCGGCAAGTCGACCACCATGCGCATGATCATGGGGCTCGACCGGCCGACGTCCGGGCGCACGACCGTCAACGGGCGCACCTTCGCCGAGCACCCGGATCCGCTGCACCAGGCGGGTGCCCTGCTCGACGCGAAGGCCGTGCACCCCGGCCGCCGCGCCGTCGACCACCTGCGCATGCTCGCCGCGACGAACGGCATCGGCCGCCGCCGCGTCGACGAGGTGATCGAGCTGACGGGCCTCGGATCCGTCGCGGGTCGCCGCGTGGGCGGCTTCTCGCTCGGCATGCACCAGCGGCTCGGCATCGCCGCGACGATGCTCGGCGACCCGCAGGTGCTCATGTTCGATGAGCCCGTGAACGGCCTCGACCCCGAGGGCGTGCACTGGGTGCGCGGCTTCGCGAAGGCGCGTGCCGCCGAGGGGCGCACGGTGTTCCTCTCGTCGCACCTCATGAGCGAGATGTCGCAGACCGCCGACCACATCATCGTGCTGGGGCGCGGGCGCGTGCTCGCCGACGCTCCGATCCGCGAGTTCCTCCGCGCGGCCGAGAAGCCGACGACGCGCGTGCGCGTGTCGGACGCGACCGTGCTCGCCTCGCTGCTCTCGGCCGACGGCGTCGAGATCACCCAGACCGGGCCCGACGCGCTCGAGGTCACGGGCGTGCCCGCCGCGCGCATCGCCCGCGTCGCCGCGCTCGAGAACCTCGACCTCCACGAGCTCGCGCCCCAGGCCGCCTCGCTCGAGGAGGCCTACCTCGCCCTCACCGACGACGCCACCGAGTACCGCAGCGACGCGGCCGCCGTCGCCTGACCTCAGAAGGATCCGATCATGACCTCCACGACCCTCGCCCCTTCCGCGCAGGCGGCGCCCGCGGCCCGCGCGGCCTCTCCCGTCCGCACGACGTTCGGCGGCCTCGTGCGCGCCGAATGGATCGGCCTCACGAGCCTCCGCGGCACGATCGCGTCGCTCATCATCGGCATGGCCCTCGTCGTGCTCCCCGCCGCCGGCATCGCCGTCATGTACGGCGTGCAGTACCGCCAGACCGGTGACGAGACGATGCTCCAGTGGATCCCGAGCGCCGCGGGCCTCGGCTTCGGCGGCGTCTTCTTCGCCATCGCGGTCGCCGTGCTCATCGGCACGGGCATCTACGCGAAGGAGCACGCGACGGGCGCCCTGCGCACGCAGCTCGCGGCCTCGCCTCGCCGCGTCTCGACGCTCACCGCGAAGGCCCTCGTCGTCGCGATCGCTGTCTTCTGCGCGACCGTCGTCGCCGTGCTGCTCGCGACGGCCGCCGCAGCCGTCGTCCTGCCCCTCTTCGACCTGCCCGTCGGAATCGACGACCTCGCCGCGGAGGTGATCCTGCCCGCCGTCGGCGCGGGCGTGTTCGCGACCTCGGCCGCCGTGTTCTCGCTCGGCGTCGCCGCGATCCTGCGATCGGAGACCTGGACGACGACCCTCACGATCGTCTTCCTCTTCGTCTTCCCCATGGTGCTGCTCAACCTGCCGTGGGAGTGGGCGGCGTCGCTCTCCGAGATCCTGCTCGGCATGACGGGGCAGAGCCTCGCGGCCACGCCCCTCGAGGTCACGGGCGAGCTCGGCATCGACCTTGCCCTGACGATCGCGTGGGCGCTCGCCGCGTTTGCGGGAGGCGCGATCGCGATGCGCCTCCGCGACGCGTAGATTCTGATCGATGAGCGACCCGACCTCCGCCACCCCCCGCCTCGCCTGCCGAGGCGGGGCGGCGCTCGCGCTGCCGCGACCACCGGGCCTGTTCAGCCGCTGGATCGACCGGCACCCGCGCGCCGTCGACATCGCGGTTGCGACGGTGTCGACGGCGCTGCCGTTCGTCGTTGGCGGCATCGCGAGCGCCGTCGCGCGGGTCTCGACGGCCGAGATCGTGCTCGCAGGCGTCGCGGCCGCCCTCCTGTTCACAGCGACGCTCGTGAGGCGGCGCCTGCCCTTCGTGCTGCTCGCGGCGACGCTCGTGGCGACGGTCGCCCTGCCCGACGTGTCGCTGATGGTCGTCAGCTTCTCGACCTGGGTCGCGCTCTACTCGCTCGGCGTCTTCCGCGGCGCACGCAGCGCGTGGATCGGCTTCGGCGTCGCCGCTGCCGTCTAGATCCTCGATGCATGGCTGCTCGGCAACGCGTTCGTCGAGAGCCCCTCCCCGCTCGTCCCGCCCGCGTGGGCGATCGCGATCGGCGAGGCGATTCAGGTCGGCATGATCCTCATCATCCCGACCCTCGTCGGCCTGTGGGTCGGCGGGCGCCGCCGCTACGAACAGGCGCTCATCGCGCGCGCCGAGGACCTCGCTCGCGTGCGGGATCAGCGCGCCCGGCTCGCGGTGTCGGAGGAGCGCACCCGGATCGCGCGCGAGATGCACGACACCGTCTCGCACGGCCTCACGGTCGTCATCACGCTGTCGGAGGGGGCCGCCGCGCAGGCGGAGGCGGGATCCGACCGCGCGCCCGAGGCGATGCGCCGCGTCGCCGAGACGGGCCGCGAATCGCTCGCCGAGATGCGGCGCCTTCTCGGCGTGCTGCGGGCGCCCGATGACCGCGCCGAGCTCGCGCCGCAGCCGGTCGCCGAGTCGATCGGAGCGCTCGTCGCGCGCTTCCGCGACGCGGGCATGCCCGTGACGTGGACCGCCGAGGGGCCGGCGCTCCCGCCGGGGGGCGTCGCGCTCGCCGCGTACGGCATCGTGCAGGAGTCGCTCACCAACGTCCTGCGGCACGCGCCCGGCGCCCGCCGCGTCTCGGTCGCGCTGCGGCACGCCGACGGGCGCGCAACGCTCACGATCGACAGCGACATGACGCGGGATCCGGCTCCCTCGGGCGGCGCCGGCCGCGGACTCGTCGGCATGCACGAGCGCGCCGCGCTGCACCGCGGGACGTTCGAGGCGGGGCCGCGCCCCGACGGCAGGTGGCGCGTACGCGCCGAACTCACGACAGGAGAGGCAGCATGACCGAGCCCGACATCCGCGTCGGCATCGTCGACGACCAGGAGCTCGTGCGCATGGGGCTGCGCATGATGCTCGACGCGCGCGAGAGCATCGAGGTCGTTGCGGAGGGATCCGACGGCGACGAGGCGATCGCGCTCGTCGGCGCGGGCAGCATCGACGTGCTGCTCATGGACGTGCGCATGCCGCGCGTCGACGGCATCGCCGCGACGGAGCGGATCGCGGGGCGGCCGGGCGCGCCGCGGATCCTCGTGCTCACGACCTTCGACCTCGACGAGTACGCGTTCGACGCGCTTCGCGCGGGCGCGAGCGGCTTCCTCCTGAAGGACGCGCGACCGGATGAGCTCGTCGGCGCGATCCGGGCCGTGCACGCGGGCGATGCCGCGCTCGCACCCCGCATCACGGCGCGCATGATCGAGCAGTTCGTCGAGGCACCCGCGGAGCGCGGCGCGGCGGACGACGAGCAGCTCGCGATCCTCACTCCGCGGGAGCGCGAGATCCTCATCGCGATCGGCGAGGGGCTCACGAACGACGAGCTCGCCGAGCGGTTCTTCCTGTCAGTCTCGACCGTCAAGACCCACATCTCGCGGCTGCTGCAGAAGCTCGACGCGCGCGACCGCGTGCAGCTCGTGATCCTCGCCTACGAGCGCGGCCTCGTCGGCGGCTGACGCATCCCCACGCGGTTGGGTCGCCAAAAAATGCGGGTCGGATGGCGCCGCGACCCGCATTTTTGGCGACCCACTCTGGGGAGGGTCAGGGGACGAGGTCGGCCGCGCGGGCGGTGCGCGCGTCGAGCCAGCGCACGGCGTCATAGCGACGGAACCAGCTCACCTGACGCCTCGCGTAGCGGCGGGTGAGGGCCTGCGTCTCGGCGATCGCCTCGGCCTCGCTGGACTCGCCCTTCAGCTGCGCGAGCGCCTGGGCGTAGCCGATCGCGCGGCTCGCGGTCTTCCCGCGCTCGAGGCCGTCTGCGCGCAGCCGCTCGGTCTCGGCGAGCATGCCGTCCCGCCACATGCGCTCGACCCGACGGTCGAGCCGCTCGACGAGCTCGGCGCGCTCGAGGGCGAGCCCTACGATGCGCACCGGCCGCCAGGGCACGGGCTTCTCGGGCAGCGCGGCGCCGTGCCCCGCGGCGCCCTGCTCGAGGACCTCGAGCGCGCGCACGAGGCGGCGGGTGTTGCGCGGATCCACGCGCGCTGCCGTCTCGGGATCGCGCCGGCGCAGCTCGTCGAAGAGCGCGCCCGCGCCCTCGGCCTCGAGGCGCGCCTCGAGCGCGGCGCGCAGCTGCTCGTCGCGCGGCGGGAAGCGGAAGTCGAACACGACGCTCGAGACGTAGAGCCCCGACCCACCGACGAGGATCGCGTCCCGGCCCCGGCCGTGGATCGCCTCGATCGCCTCTCGCGCCTGCTCCTGGTAGGCGGCGACGGCGGCCTCCTCTGTGACGTCCAGCACGTCGAAGAGGTGGTGCGGGATGCCGCGCCGCTCGCCTGACGGCACCTTCGCCGTGCCGATGTCCATACCGCGGTACAGCTGCATGGCGTCGGCGTTGACGATCTCGGCGGCGCGCCCGCGCTGCGCGAGCCGCTCGGCAAGGTCGAGCGACAGGTCGCTCTTGCCCGTGCCCGTCGCGCCGACGACGGCCCAGAGCGCGGGGGCGTCGGCGCCTGCGCTCACGCGCCGACGCGGATCGTCGGCAGGCCGAGGCTGACCGCTCCCCCGGCCTCGCCGCCCGTGGAGGGCACGGCGCACGAGGCGGCCTGCGCGCGGTCGTACGCGTCGCCCGCGCGGGTGCGACGGATCGCCAGCGGCGCGCCGTCGGGGCTGTCGGCGAGGAGGTGCGACGGCGCTGCGTGCGTGGCCGTCACGGTCACGACGTCGCCGGGCCGCGGCACGTCGGATCCTTCGGGCACCTCGAAGTGCACGAGACGGTTGTCCTCGGCGCGCCCCGTGAGGCGTCGCGTCGCCGCGTCCTTCTTGCCCTCGCCCGTCGATACGAGCACCTCGAGCGTGCGTCCGAGCAGCTTCTCGTTCTCCTCGAGCGTGATGCGCTGCTGCAGGGCGATGAGGCGGTCGTAGCGCTCCTGCACGACCTCCTTCGGCACCTGGTTCGGCATCGTCGCGGCGGGCGTGCCCTCGCGGATCGAGTACTGGAACGTGAACGCGCTCGAGAACCGCGCCTGCTCGACGACGCGCAGCGTGTCTTCGAAGTCTTCGTCGGTCTCACCCGGGAAGCCGACGATGATGTCGGTCGTGATGGCGGCGTGCGGGATGCGCTCGCGCACGCGGTCGAGGATGCCGAGGAACTTCTTCGAGCGGTACGAGCGGCGCATGTCCTTGAGGACGCGGTCGCTGCCCGACTGCAGCGGCATGTGCAGCTGCGGCATGACGTTCGGCGTCTCGGCCATCGCGTCGATCACGTCGTCGGTGAACGCCGCGGGGTGCGGGCTCGTGAAGCGCACGCGCTCGAGCCCCTCGATCTCGCCGCACGCGCGCAGCAGCTTGCTGAACGCCTGCCGGTCGCCGAACTCGACGCCGTAGGTGTTGACGTTCTGGCCGAGGAGCGTGACCTCGATCGCGCCGTCGTCGACGAGCAGCTTGATCTCCTCGAGGATGTCGCCCGGGCGGCGATCCTTCTCCTTGCCGCGCAGGCTCGGCACGATGCAGAACGTGCACGTGTTGTTGCAGCCGACCGAGATCGAGACCCAGCCGGAGTAGTGCGAATCGCGCTTCGTCGGCAGCGTCGAGGGGAACACCTCGAGCGACTCGAGGATCTCGAGCTCGGCCTCGCCGTTGTGACGCGAGCGCTCGAGCAGCTGCGGCAGCGCGCCCATGTTGTGGGTGCCGAAGACGACGTCGACCCACGGCGCCTTCTCGGTCACGACGTCGCGGTCCATCTGCGCGAGGCAGCCGCCGACCGCGATCTGCATGCCCGAGCGCTGGTCCTTCTTCGACTTGAGGTGGCCCAGCGTGCCGTAGAGCTTGCCCGCCGCGTTCTCGCGCACGGCGCAGGTGTTGATGATGACGACGTCGGCGTCCTCGCCCTCGGCGACCGGCACGTAGCCGGCGCTCTCGAGCGAGCCCGACAGGCGCTCGGAGTCGTGCACGTTCATCTGACAGCCGAACGTGCGCACCTCGTACGAGCGGGCGCGGCCCGACTCGTCGACCGCGGCGGGCGAGGGATCGATGAGCGTGGGGGCACTGGATGGGGTCGTCATAGCGCCTGCAATTCTACGGAATCGACCGCCGGATCGCGTGTGAGGACGCCCTACTCGAAGCGCACGCGCGAGACGGGGCCCGTCGCCTCGTCGAGCGCCTGCCGCGCGACCGTCATCGCCATGGATCCGCCGAAGCCGCGCCTCGCGAGCTGACCGACGAGGCGGCGCAGCGCCGTATCGGGGTCGAGCCGCGCGAGCGAGCGCGCCTTGCCGCGGGCGAACTCGAGCGCGCGCTCGTGATCGTCGTCGGGCAGGGACTCTAGCGCGCGGTCGATCGCCTCGCGCGCGATGCCGCGCTTGGACAGCGTGAGCGAGACCGCGCGACGGCCCTGGTTCTTGCGCGTGACGGCCTGGTGCACGAGCTGCTCGGCGAGGCGGTCGTCGTCGATTGCGCCGACGCGCGAGAGGCGGTCGACGATCTCCTCGACCTCGCCGGGATCGACGCCGTCGCGCCGGAGCCGGTCGCGCACCTCGCGCTCGGAGAGGCCGCGGGCCGCGAGGGCGCGCGCCACGCGGCGCTCGGCCTGCTCGGCCGAGCCCTGCGCGTCGTCGCCCTCGGGCTCGTCGCCCTCGTCTGGCGCGGGAGACACGCTGCCCGCCGCGTCGCGCCCGGCGTGACCCGAGTCGCGCCACGTCGTGTGCCAGTCCTCGCCGCCGAGGCCGCCCTCGTCCTCCCGCGCGATCGGCGCGTCAGGGACGGCCCCTCCGAAGAGGGGCACCACGGGGGCGAGGCGCTCGCCCCCGTGGGAATCCGCTGCTGCCGTCATGGTCAGGCCGTGCGGCGGGCGGCGATGTCGTCGACGGGCGCCTCAGCCTCGAGCTCGGCCGCCTCTTCGAGCGCCTCGGTCAGGCCGAGCTTCGCCTTGATCTTGTTCTCGATCTCGAGCGCGACGTCGGCATTCTCCTTGAGGAACCGGCGCGCGTTCTCCTTGCCCTGGCCCAGCTGGTCGCCCTCGTACGTGTACCACGAGCCCGACTTCTTGACGATGCCGTGGTCGACGCCGAAGTCGATCAGCGAGCCCTCACGCGAGATGCCCGTGCCGTACAGGATGTCGAACTCTGCCTGCTTGAAGGGCGGCGCCATCTTGTTCTTCACGACCTTGACGCGCGTGCGGTTGCCCACGGCCTCGCCGCCGTCCTTCATCGTCTCGATGCGACGGATGTCGAGGCGCACAGACGCGTAGAACTTGAGCGCCTTACCGCCCGCCGTGGTCTCGGGCGAGCCGAAGAACACGCCGACCTTCTCGCGCAGCTGGTTGATGAAGATCGCGGTCGTCTTCGTCTGGTTGAGGCCACCCGTGATCTTGCGGAGCGCCTGCGACATGAGGCGCGCCTGCAGACCCACGTGCGAGTCGCCCATCTCGCCCTCGATCTCGGCGCGGGGCACGAGCGCCGCGACCGAGTCGATCACGACGAGGTCGATCGCGCCGGAGCGGATCAGCATGTCGGCGATCTCGAGCGCCTGCTCACCCGTGTCGGGCTGCGAGACGAGGAGCGAGTCGATGTCGACGCCCAGCTTGCGGGCGTAATCGGGGTCGAGCGCGTGCTCGGCGTCGATGAACGCTGCGATGCCGCCCGCGGCCTGCGCGTTCGCGATCGCGTGGAGCGTGAGCGTCGTCTTACCCGACGACTCGGGGCCGTAGATCTCGACGACGCGCCCGCGCGGGAGCCCGCCGATGCCGAGGGCCACGTCGAGCGCGATGGAACCCGTCGGGATCACCGCGACCGGTGCGCGCTCCTCGCTGCCGAGGCGCATGACCGTGCCCTTGCCGAACTGCCGGTCGATCTGCGCGAGTGCCGTCTCGAGGACCTTCTCGCGATCTGCCGCTGCTGCCATGATGAGCTCCTTCTTCGCTCGTTCTCCGCCGCCCATAGGCTGTCGTGACCCGCCTCAGGGGGACGGATTCTTCGACAGGGCGCGTGACGTCTGTCGTCGATCGCCACGTTACGGAGAACCTCCGACAAACGAAGCTCGGAGGTGCCGCAGTGTGGAGATCTTCCGCAGATCTCACGTTGTGAACGAGCGTACGCCGCCTAGAACGAATCTTCGAACGCGACACACCGCATTCGAAAGTCGCTTCGAATGCGGTGTGTCAGGACTTGGGCTCGCGCAGCCCCACGCCGTAGCGCGCGGACTCGGGCTGATCGGTCTCATCGCAGAGAGCCAGCCAGATGTCGCGGGGAGGGACGCCCGCGTCGAGCGCGGCCGACGCCGTGCGGTCGATGCCGGGCAGCACCAGATCGTCGAGCACCCACGTCGAGCGGGCGCCGAAGTGCTGGTCGACGGCGCGCAGGAACTCGCTGCGCCTCATGCGCCGCCCGTCACCGGAGCGAAAGCTCGGGTTCGACCTCGGCGACCAGGTCGTCGGGCACGACGTCCGGGAACGCGTCCTCGATGCCCTCGAGCACCGCGAGGCGGTCGCCGACGCGGCGCATGACGGTCGACATGGGCACGCCGAGCGCCTCCGTGACGGAGGCCAGGATCTCGCTCGAGACCTCCTTCTGCCCGCGCTCGACCTCGCTGAGGTAGCCGAGCGCGACGCTCGCCTTGCTCGCGACCTGACGCAGGGTCTGGCCCTGCTGCTGACGGAAATCGCGAAGCACGTCGCCGATCTCTTGACGTACCAGGATCATGGCGGCCCCTCCCTCGTCTCTCGCGTTCCTTCGAAGTGCCGATCGGGAGGTGACCTCCCGTGCTCCGGTGCAACCAGGCTAATCCAGGTTTCCCGCGGCGGGGCACGTTTCGTCGAATGATGACGTGGGTGAAACGGTTCTCACAGGATGGTTATTCCCGCACCCCGTCGCGGAGCGCCGTGATCGCGAGTCGCAGCGCCAGGCGCACCGTCTCGTGGCGCACGCGGTCGCGGTCGCCGTCGATCACGGCGTGATCCACGCGGTCGCCCTCGGGCGTGCTCACCCCGACGTAGACGGTGCCGACCGGCTGCCCGTCGGGCGACACCGGCCCCGCGATCCCCGTCGTCGACAGGCCCACCTCGGCGTCGGCGCCGTCGAGGCGCAGGGCCCGCCGCACGCCGCCAGCCATCTGGCGCGCGACCTCGGGGTGCACGGGGCCGTGCTCGTCGAGGAGGCCCGCATCGACGCCCAGCAGCTCGCGCTTCGCGCGGGTGTCGTAGGCGACGACGCCGCCGCGCATGTGCGCCGAAGCGCCCGCGACGTCGACGATCGCGGACGACAGCAGGCCGCCCGTGAGCGACTCGGCCGTCGCGATCGACCAGCCGCGCGCGGCCAGCAGCTCGAGGAGCTCGCGAGCCTCGGGGAGCGCCGGCGTCATCGCGCGCCGCCGCGACCGCGCACCTGCGCGAGCACGTAGTCGATGCCGCTCACGATCGTGAGGATCACGACGACCCACATGCCGACGAGCGTGACGGTCTCCCACGGGCCGCGGCCGATCAGCTCGCCGAGCGGCAGCAGCGCCCACGACAGCACGACGCCCTGGGCGGCGGTCTTGATCTTGCCGAGCCACGCGGCCGCCACGACGTGGGTCGTCGCGACGACGAGGCGGTGCGCCGTGATGCCCCACTCGCGCACGAGGATCACGACGACCATCCACCACGGCACCTCGCCGAGGATCGCGAGGCCGACGAAGGCGGATCCCGTGAGCAGCTTGTCGGCGATCGGATCCCACAGCTTGCCGAAGTCGCTCACGATCTCGTAGCGCCGCGCGAGGTAGCCGTCGCCCCAGTCGGTCGAGATCGCGACGATGAAGAGCACGGCCGCGACCCAGCGCAGCGCGAGGCTCGACTCGCCGGCCGTGCCGCCCACGAGCAGCAGCACGAAGAACACGACCGCGAGCGGGATGCGCGCGACCGTGATCGCGTTGGGCAGCTGGGGGTGGATCGCCATGGGTCCAGTCTCGCAGGAGGGCGCCGCGTCGCGCGGCTCAGTCGCGCCCGGTCAGCTGCCAGGCGTCCTCGTCGTCGTCGCCGTCCACGACAGGCTTGTCGCGGAACTGCGCCTCGATGGGATCGGTGTCGTAGCGCTCGTCGTGATCGGTCGGGAGCGGCTGCGTCTGCTGCGCCTCGGTCGGCGCCTGGGCGGCAGGCGCGGGTGCCGCCTGGGCGGGCGGCTCCTCGCCCTTGAGCTTCGCGAGCACCGCGGGCAGCTGCTCGGGCGTCACGAGCACGTCACGTGCCTTGGATCCCTCCGACGGCCCGACGATCTCGCGCGACTCGAGCAGGTCCATGAGGCGACCCGCCTTCGCGAAGCCGACGCGCAGCTTGCGTTGCAGCATCGACGTCGACCCGAACTGGCTCGAGACGATGAGCTCGGCGGCAGCGAGGAGCACCTCGAGGTCGTCGCCGATGTCCTCGTCGATCTCCTTCTTGGGGGCCTCGATCGCCTCGGCGACGTCGGCGCGATACTCGGGGCGGGCCTGGCCCGTCACGTGCTTCACGACCGTGTCGATCTCGTCCTCCGTGACCCACGCGCCCTGCAAGCGGAAGGGCTTGGAGGATCCCATCGGCGAGAAGAGCGCGTCGCCCTGGCCGATGAGCTTGTCGGCGCCGGGACCGTCGAGGATGACGCGCGAGTCGGTGACGCTCGTCACGGCGAAGGCGAGGCGCGACGGCACGTTGGCCTTGATGAGGCCCGTGACGACGTCGACAGAGGGGCGCTGCGTCGCGAGGACGAGGTGGATGCCCGAGGCGCGCGCGAGCTGCGTGATGCGCACGATCGAGTCCTCGACGTCGCGCGGCGCGACCATCATGAGGTCGGCGAGCTCGTCGACGACGACCAGCAGGTACGGGTAGGGCTTGAGCACGCGCTCGGATCCCGGGGGCAGCTGGATCTCGCCCGCGACGACGGCCTTGTTGAAGTCGTCGATGTGGCGGTACCCGAACGACGCGAGGTCGTCGTACCGCATGTCCATCTCCTTCACGACCCACTGCAGCGCCTCGGCGGCCTTCTTGGGGTTCGTGATGATGGGCGTGATGAGGTGCGGGACCCCGGCGTAGCTCGTGAGCTCGACGCGCTTGGGGTCGACGAGCACCATGCGCACCTCGCTCGGCTTGGCGCGCATGAGCAGGCTCGTGATCATCGAGTTCACGAAGCTCGACTTTCCGGAGCCGGTCGAACCGGCCACGAGCAGGTGCGGCATCTTCGCGAGGTTCGCGACGACGAAGCCGCCCGAGACGTCCTTGCCGATGCCGATCGTGAGCGGGTGCGTCGACCGCTGCGCCGCCGGTGAGCGGAGGACGTCGCCGAGCGCGACGGTCTCGCGGTCAGTGTTCGGGATCTCGATGCCGATCGCGCTCTTGCCGGGGATCGGCGCGAGGATGCGCACGTCGTTCGACGCCACGGCGTACGAGATGTTGCTCGACAGCTGCGTGATCTTCTCGACCTTGACGCCAGGGCCGAGCTCGACCTCGTACTGCGTCACGGTCGGCCCGCGCGAGAAGCCCGTGACCTTCGCGTTGACCTTGAACTCCTCGAAGACCTTCTCGATCTGCGCGACCGTGCGGTCGTTCGCCTCGGAGCTGACGACGGCGGGCGGCCCGGCCGCGAGCGTCGCGGGCGAGGGCAGCACGTACGGCGCCTCGGGAGGCTGCGGGCCGCGCTCCCCCGGGCCGTCGGTGCCGAAGCCCGAGATGCCGCCGAACTCGTCGTCGGATCCCGCGTCGCCGTCGCCCACGAGGCCGAAGCCGACCTCGCCCGTGTCGCCCGACTGGCGCAGCCGATCGATGACGGGGTCGTCGAGCACGTCGCTCGCCTGCGGCGCGGGAGATGCGGGCTCGTCGACGTCGACGACAGCGTTGTGGTAGCCGCGGTCGGTCTGCTCGCCGAGCAGCTCGGTGAGATCCTGCGGGTCGGTGACGGCGTCGACGTCTTCCTCGCGGCCCGACGCGTTGCGCCGCCACCAGGGCAGCTCGTCGGCGCCGTCGAAGAGCTCGTCGCCGCCCTTCTTGCGCTTGCCGCGGCGACCGCGGGCGGGCTTGTCGTCGAGGACCTTCGTCTCGCTCTCGTCCTCGGACGCCGCGGGCGCGGCAGGGGCGGGCTCGGCGTCGAACATCCAGGCGTACAGCTCGCGCAGGCGACGACCGATGCGGTTCGGCGGCGTCTTCGTGATGATGAGCAGGCTCAGCGCGAGGAAGACGCCGAGCACGACGTAGCCGCCGATCGGCGTGAGCAGCATGGCGAGCGGCTCGCCGAGCATCCAGCCGAAGAGGCCGCCCGACGCGCTCAGCGCGGGCATGCCCTCTGCGGGCGCGGGGCGCCCGATCGCGATGTGGCAGATCGCGGCGACCGAGACCGTGAGCAGCACGAAGCCGATGCCCACCCTGCCGTTGTCGTGCACCGACGACGGGTGGCGGAACAGCCAGCCCGCGAGCAGCAGCAGGAGGACGGGGAAGACGAAGGCCGTGCGGCCGATGAGCAGGCCGAACGTGAAGGCGCTGATGTTGCCGGCGATCTCGTTGCCGATGAAGAACCATTCGGTGACGGCGCCCGCGATCGCGAGCAGCACGAGCAGCAGGGGGAAGCCATCGCGACGGTCGTCCTTGCTGAGGTTCTCGGATCCGAACGCGCGGAACAGCCCGCCGACGGCGCGCGCGACACCGTTCCAGGCGCGGACGGGAAGCGCCGGCCGGTCGGGTTCGTCGATGTGCTTCTTGGGAGCGGGCGCGGACTTCTTCGGCGCCCCCTTCGCGGAGGCGCCTCGGCCGGTCTGCGCGGACTTCTTGGGCGCGGTGGACGAGGGAGCCATGGGATCCACGGTACGCCGGACCGGCGACATTCCGCCGGAAGACGCGCACGCCCCGGGCGATCCCACAGGGGCCCGGGGCGTGCTCTGGTGCTATGCCTCGATGACGAGCGGCACGATCATCGGCCGGCGGCGCAGGCGCTGCCCCACCCAGCGGCCGATCGTGCGGCGCACCGTCTGCGACAGCGCGTGGTTGTCGCGGACGCCCTTCTCGGCGGCCTCCTCGAGCGCCGCGACGATCTTCGGCTTGATCTTGTCGAAGACCGTGTCGTCCTCGGCGAAGCCGCGCGCGTGGATCTCGGGGCCCGTGATGATGCGGCCCGTCTTGGAATCGACGACGACGATGACCGAGACGAAGCCCTCCTCGCCGAGCACGCGGCGATCCTTGAGGTCGGCGTCGGTGATCGCGCCGACCGACGAGCCGTCGACGTAGACGAAGCCGAGGTCGAGCTGGCCCGACACCCACGCCTCGCCGTCCTTCAGGTCGATCGAGGTGCCGTTCTCGGCGATGAAGGTGTTGGCCTCGGGCACGCCCGTCTGCTGCGCGAGCTGCGCGCTCGCGGTCAGGTGACGGTACTCGCCATGCACGGGCACCACGTTGGTCGGGCGCAGGATGTTGTAGCAGTACAGCAGCTCGCCGGCCGCCGCGTGGCCCGAGACGTGCACCTTCGCGTTCGCCTTGTGCACGACGTTCGCGCCGAGCTTCGTGAGGCCGTCGATCACGCGGTACACCGCGTTCTCGTTGCCCGGGATGAGGCTCGAGGCGAGGATCACGGTGTCGCCCTCGCCGGGCGTGATGGCGTGATCGAGGTTCGCCATGCGGCTGAGCACCGCCATGGGCTCGCCCTGCGACCCCGTCGACATGTAGACGATCTGGTGGTCGGGGATGTCGTGCGACTTCTTGTAGTCGACGAGCGTGCCCTCGGGCACCGTGAGGTAGCCGAGCTGCTGCGCGATCGTCATGTTGCGCACCATCGAGCGGCCGAGGAGCGCGACGCGGCGGCCGTTGTTGTGCGCCGCGTCGATCACCTGCTGCACGCGGTGCACGTGGCTCGAGAAGCTCGCGACGATGACGCGGCCCGTCGTCTTCGACATCACCTGGTCGATGACGGGGCCGATCTGGCGCTCGGTCGGCGTGAAGCCCGGCACGTCGGCGTTCGTCGAGTCGGGCAGGAAGAGGTCGACGCCCTCCTCTCCCAGGCGCGCGAAGGCGCGCAGGTCGGTGATGCGACCGTCGAGCGGCAGCTGATCCATCTTGAAGTCGCCCGTGTGCAGCACGAGGCCGGCGTCGGTGCGGATCGCGACCGCGAGCGCGTCGGGGATCGAGTGGTTCACCGCGACGAACTCGAGCTCGAACGGCCCCACCTCGCGGATCTCGTTCTCGCGCACGACGTGCGTGACGGGCGTGATCCTGTGCTCCTTGAGTTTCGCCGTCGTGAGGGCGAGCGTGAGCTTGGAGCCGTAGATGGGGATGTCCTCGCGCATGCGCAGGAGGTACGGCACGGCGCCGATGTGGTCTTCGTGGCCGTGCGTGAGGACGAGGCCGACGACGTCGCCGAGACGGCCGCGCAGCGGCTCCATGTCGGGCAGGATCAGGTCGACGCCGGGCTGGTGCTCCTCGGGGAACAGGACGCCGCAGTCGACGAGCAGGATCTTGCCGTCGAACTCGTACATGGCCATGTTGCGGCCGACTTCGCCGAGGCCGCCCAGGGGCGTGACGCGCAGGGCGCCGGTCTCGAGCTCAGGCGGGTCAAAGACAGGGGTGGACATTGTGCCTTTCCGCGCGGATGCGCAGGGTCAACGTCACCGAGTGGTGCCAGGCACCTTGGGAAGCGCGCCGCCCGCGGCCGCATTGCGGTCGGGACGGAAGTTCGAGAAGTCCACGCCTTCCACGTCCTTCACGAGGGCGAGTTCGTCCTCGATCACGGCGGCCTCCCACTCTTCGGGCCCCACGAGCGGCAGGCGCACGCGAGGGCTCGAGATCCGGCCGAGGCCGTGGAGGATGTACTTGGCGGAGACGGTGCCCGGCACGTGAGTCATCACGGCGCGGACGAGGGGCTCGAGCTTCTTGTGCTGCTCGGTGGCGGTTGCGAGGTCGCCGCGGTTGACCGCGTCGACGATGGTTCGATACGGACCGGCGGCGATGTTCGCCGTGACGCCGATGAGGCCCGAGGCGCCGATGGACATGGCGGGCAGCGCGTTCGCGTCGTCGCCCGAGAAGTACAGCAGGTCGGTCTGGTTCAGCACGCGGCTGACCTCGCTGAAGTCGCCCTTGGCATCCTTCACCGCGAGGATGTTGGGGTGCTTCGCGAGGCGCAGGAACGTCTCGTAGCGGATCGGCACGCCCGTGCGACCGGGGATGTCGTAGAGGATGACCGGCAGGTCGGTCGAGTCGGCGATGAGGCGGAAGTGCGTGAGGATGCCCGCCTGCGTCGGCTTGTTGTAGTACGGCGTCACGATCATGATCGCGTCGGCGCCGGCCTTCTCGCTCTTGTCGTAGAGCTCGATCGCGTGGGCCGTCTCGTTGGAGCCGCCGCCCGTGATGATCTTCGCGCGCCCGGCCGACACGCTCTTGCCGACCTCGACGAGGCGGATCTTCTCGGCGTCCGTGAGCGTCGACGTCTCGCCCGTCGTGCCCGTCACGACGATGCCGTCGGCGCCCGACGTGATGACGTCGTCCATGAGCTTCTCGGTCGCATCCCAGTCGACTTCGCCGTCGGCCGTCATCGGGGTGACGAGGGCGACGAGAACCTGTCCGAACGGGTTGGCGGGATGCGTCATGCCACCAGGCTAGCGCGTACGGCTGACAGATCGCGCGCGACGGCGGATCACGCGGGGCGCGTCGTGCGCCGCGCGACGACCCGCGCGGGCGCCGTGAGATGCCGCGGTTCGGCGTCCGGATCGTCCATGCGGCGCGCGAGCGCATCGGCCACCGCCTCCGCGATCCACGCGGCGCCGGGGTCGACGGTCGACAGGCCGCCCGCGACGTGACGCGCGATCCGCAGATCGTCGAAGCCCATGACCTGCACGCGGCCCGGCACGTCGAGCCCCGCGTCGGCGAGGCCCGCGAGCGCGCCGATCGCCACCTGGTCGGTGACGGCGAAGACGCCGTCGATCTCCGGATCGCGCGCGATCGCCTCGCGCACGGCGACGCGGGCGGCATCGGGCTCGAACGCCTCGAGCCGCACGACCAGGCCGCGCTCGGCCGCGAGGCCCGCGCCTTCGAGCGCCGCTCGCCAGCCTGCCATGCGCTCGGTCGCCATGGTCGCGGCCCCGCGCGGATCCTCGCCGCCGACGACCGCGATGCGGCGGGATCCGCCCGCAACGAGGTGCGCGACGGCGGCCCGCGCGCCCTCGGCGTTCGCCATCGACACGTGGTCGAACCGTGCGGGCGCCTCCTGCTCGCCGAGGAGCACGAGGGGCGTCGTGACGGCGAGCGCGTTGAGGTCGGCGGCCGTCATGCCGACGACGCTCAGCAGCACGCCGTCGTACGCGCGCAAGCGCGCCTGGTCGAGGGCCGCGAGCTCGCCCTCGCGGCTCGCGCCGCTCTGCTCGACGACGAGGTGCAGCCCGCGCTCGCCGAACAGGGTGGCGAGGCGGCTCGCGAGATCGCCGAAGTAGGCGTGATCGAAGCTGGGGACGATGAGCGCGACGGCGTCGGCGCGGCCCCTGCGCAGGTTCCGGGCCGTGAGGTTCACGGCGTAGCCCGTCTCGGCGACCGTGCGCAGCACGCGCTGTCGCGTCGCCTCGCCGACCCTCCCCCTGTCGCGCAGCACGTTCGAGACCGTCATGACCGAGACGCCCGCGGCGCGCGCCACGTCGGCCATCGTCACCATGATCCTCCTCGGGCGCTCGCTCTCCGCGCGGTCTCACGCTATCGTGAACGCGGTGATGTAACGATAAATCAGCCTGGCCTCGAAAGGATCCCCATGAGCGACGCACGGGTCGTCATCGA
>Ga0079224_100002461_pt1 | contig 22500 bp, 19 predicted proteins | sample Stecom2015_FD_80414 | JGI IMG/M metagenome (GOLD analysis project Ga0079224, IMG submission 80414) | Agricultural soil microbial communities from Utah to study Nitrogen management - Steer compost 2015 | ecosystem: Environmental > Terrestrial > Soil > Agricultural land | place: USA: Utah...
GCACGACATTGGTCGTTGTTACGCACGATATGGAACTTGCGGCAAAAACGCAGCGCATCATCCCTATTAAAGGAGGAACGATAGCATGAATTGGCATTGGATCTTCCTGATGGCATGGCGCGATAGTCGAAAAAACCGATCCAGGCTACTTCTTTTCATTTCGTCCATTGTATTTGGTATCGCTGCACTGGTCGCAATGAAATCCTTTAATGAAAATTTAAAACGAGATATAGATACACAGGCCGCGCTGCTTATCGGCGCCGATCTAGATTTACGGAGCACACGAAAACCGGATAGCTCCACACTGGTTTTCATTGATTCCATCAAGAACTTAAGCGAGCAAATGGCAACCGAAGAGCGGTTTATGTCGATGATCCGTTTTCCAAAAGCCGATGGTTCGCGTTTAGTGCAAGTTCGTGCTTTAACAGGTGACTTCCCCTTCTATGGAAACCTGGAAACCCTCCCGGACGATGCTTATAAAAGGTTCGGACAGGAGCCGGAAGTTCTTGTTGAGAAGACACTCATGATACAATATGATGCGGAGTTAGGCGATTCGGTTCAATTGGGAATAAATAATTTTACGATCAGTGGAGAACTCATCGCACAACCTGGACAAACAGCCATGCGTGGCGCCATGGCCCCCACAGTATTTGTTCCTTTGGCACACCTTGAAAATAGTGGGTTGCAACAAACCGGCAGCCGGATCGAGTACCATTACTATTTCAAATTTCCTTCCCAATTCCGGACGGACGATTTTGTAGAACAACAGAAAGAACGCTTCACACAGCTACAACTGCGCAGTGCCACCGTATCGACTACAAAAGAAAATACAGGTCGTTCCTTCTCCGATATGGCTCATTTCATGGAGCTCGTCGGTTTCGTAGCTTTGCTGTTAGGTTGTATCGGTGTGTCGAGTGCCGTCCATATCTATATACGTGAGAAATTGGTTTCAGTAGCTATACTGCGATGTCTGGGCACGCGTTCAAGTCAAGCTTTTTTTATCTTTCTGGTGCAATTTGCAGCCATTGGTCTAATAGGCGGCATATTAGGTGCTGCACTCGGAACACTAATCCAGTATGCGATTCCCATTGTTATGCAAGATATTATCCCCGTTGCGCTGAGCAATCGAATATCCTTAAACGCCATAACAGAAGGTATAGGTCTGGGATTGGTAATTTCTATACTTTTTGCCTTGCTACCGCTTATTTCCGTAAGACACATCTCCCCATTGTATTCATTACGGGTCAGCGATGAGCCGCAACCATTGTGGACAGACAACCTGAGGTGGTGGATTTATTTATTGATATTGACTTTTATAATTGTATTTACCCGCTTACAGCTGAATGGGTGGAGGCAAACATTGTTTTTTATCGTAGGTTTAGGTTTCACATTCACTCTTCTGTATGGCGTAGCAAAGGGATTCACGTATTTAATTAGGCGATATTTCCCCAAAAAATGGCCATACCTATGGCGGCAGGGATTATCTAATTTGTACCGGCCGAACAATCAGACGATCGTATTATTGATTTCCATTGGATTGGGGACTGCGTTGATTGCCACCTTATTTTTTGTGCAAGATATGCTGTTGCAACGGGTAAAGATAGCATCAGCCGAAAACCAGGCAAACATGGTACTTTTTGACATTCAACCTCCACAACGCGACACCATCAAAAACATGACGCGAGAAGCGGGATTACCTATTGTAGAGGATGTTCCTATTGTTACCATGCAGCTCGCCGCCATCAATGGCAAAAGGGCAAATGATTATCTATCGGATTCGACTTCCAATATTTCCGCAAGATCGTTCCGTGGCGAAATCCGAGCAACGTACCGCGACTCGCTCACGTTATCAGAAAAGATCGTGGAGGGCCACTGGACAGGCCGTGTATCCAAGGGCGAAATGGGACAGGTATCGCTGGAAAAAAGCTATGCCGAAAGAATTGGTGTGGAGATTGGCGATAGCCTGTTATTCAACGTACAAGGAGTCGAAATACCGGCCATAGTAAGTAACTTCCGGGAAGTGGATTGGAACCGTTTTCAATCAAATTTCAGGGTAGTTTTTGCAGAAGGTATAATTGACAATGCTCCAAAGTTTTATCTGATAATGACACACGTTGATAACGAGACGCAATCAGCCACATTCCAACAGGCAATTGTCAATCGCTTTCCCAATGTTTCTGTCATTGACATCAACACCGCTATCGATATTTTGGAGAGCCTATTGGAAAGAATCGCCTTTGTTATCCAATTTATCGGTTCTTTCAGCATTCTGACAGGGCTTGTGGTCTTAATCGCGTCTGTAAGAATCAGTAAATATCAGCGTTTAAAGGAAAATGTTCTGTTGCGGACTTTAGGGGCGGGTCGTAGACAGGTGTTTACCATAACGGCAAGTGAATACCTAATGTTGGGCATACTGGCTTCAATCACCGGTATCGTTATCGCACTTATTGCAAGTAACCTTTTGGGTATATTTATATTTGAAACGACCTTTGTTCCCTCTATCGGTTTTATTTTAGTATTGACAGCGCTTGTTTCCGTACTGACCGTTGGTATAGGTGTAACCAACAGTTTATCGGTACTTAACCGTTCGCCTTTAGAGACATTACGAAAAGAGTAATACACGCCCTCCGCACCAAGAAGATTTTTAAAAGATAATACCCCCGAGTATAATCGTCGCTATAGTGAAATAAATAATCAACCCCGTAACATCCACTAACGTCGATACAAATGGTGCTGATGAACTCGCTGGATCGGCTCCAAACCGTCTCAATACAAATGGCAACATGGCCCCAATTAAAGACCCCCACATCACAACGCCAACTAAGGAGAGTGCAATTGCCAATGCATACAACACCCACACATCACCATACGCACCGCTAAATGCTTGGTCCACAGAAATTCGAATGAAGCCCAGTGTTCCTAAAATAAGTCCTAAAAATAAGCCCGAAAGTATCTCCCGGCGCATAACGCGCCACCAATCCCTTAGCGTGACTTCTCCCATCGCCATAGCTTGTATAATCAATGTTGAAGCTTGCGAACCACTATTTCCTCCACTTGACATGATAACCGGCATCAACAAGACTAAAATAGTAGAGAGCCGATCTTCGTAATGTTTAAGGACATTGAAGGTTAACAATTGCCCCAGGAAAAGCACAATAAGCCACCCCCCACGCTTTTTTACTAAATGGAAAATAGAGACATCCAAATAAGGCTCATCTAATGCCTCCGTACCCCCGATACGTTGCATATCTTCGGTATATTCTTCGTTAGCTACCCAAAGGATATCATCTATGGTCACGATACCCAGCATAATATCCTGCTCGTCCACGACCGGAAGAGCGACTCGGTTATTCATCCGGAACACGTTGACAGCTTCCTCTTGTGGGTCGTCAGCATGCAAAGATATTAACCTGCTGTCGATTAGATCTTCGACCTTTGTATCTGGATCTGAAATTAGAATATCCCGAATACGAAGGTCATCCATCAAGCGACCGTCACTATCGATAACATATAGTACGTCAATCGTCTCCGATGCATTCCCATAGCGTCTTACGTGGTCTAACACCCGAGTGATCGTCCAGTGAGGCTTCACGGTAATATAATCGGGCGTCATTAAACGCCCCACACTATCTTCGGGGTAACCTAGGAGAGACAATGCTTCTTTCCGTTCGTCTGGAGAAAGCATGATGATAAGATGCTTGACGACGTCACCTTTCAATTCGCTAAAAAAGGACGTACGATCATCGGGAGGCATTTCGTTAATCAGCTCGCGGGCTTTATTTGCTGATAATTTTTTGAATACCCTCTCTTGTGTAGGAAAATCCAAAATACCAAAAACGCGGGCAGCTCGGTTTATATTAAGCGTTTCTATAAATAGGGCGGCATGTTCTGGAAGACTGTCGATTAGTTCTTCAACGTCAGAAATGTTCTGCTCGTTTAGAAAATCTTGCAGTTGGGCGATATCACCGGACTCGATCCAATTTTCCACAAGCTCTATCTGCATTTCTAATTCTTCCATAAGCTCTCCTATTTTATAAATCCTACATTGGTATCAATTATTTTTGTCGCAGCAAAAGTCGCCTTTTTAATTGTAAATAACTAATACTTTTTTTGAGTGGAATCGTCCATCTTCGGTAGGTACCAAAGTGTCGCCTAGATTATTCATCTTATCTAACAAAAACTAAGCACAACTGTTTGTTACCTTATACGTGCTACTCCAAAAAAATGACAACATGTCACCAATCCCATAGTCATAGATTTATACCGCATCGATAAAATAAACGAACCATAATTATCAAAGAAGACCATCCGAGGAAGCAACGATTGTCATTGGAATAGGAACACCTCCTCCAGATTCGATTATCCCATAAACTCGGTGATGATATTTTTTAATTGTATCTTTTCTACCTTACGATAATGCATATTTCAACGTCGACAAAAACGACGTGCGACAAGAAGGAAATTTAACAATTTTATCCTATCTTGCAAAGGAAATATAAAGACTACGCCAAACACGCAAATATGTATTTTCAACATCATTGTCAGTTAATAACTGGATGAAAAATATGCTATATTTCAATATAAAAATACGATAATATAAATAGTATACTATATTTAATATCAATACAATATAAAATTAAACGAAACATATAATTTATATAAAAAAGCAATAATTAACTAACAATATTAGCAATAAGACATTATCCAACAAGTATAAATGAATAATAAACTATATATCAGTATATTAACATTATTAATATCACTAATAAATTCACAAGAATTAAAAAGTCAGATTATTGATGATGATCAAGCACATTCGTCCGTAAAATGGCGTCAAATAGATACCGAAAATTTCCGTCTGATTTTTCCTAGCACTTTTGAAAATGCAGCAAAAAAATTAGCCAGACAGCTTCCAAAAACACAAGAGGAAAGCCGCAAGAATTTAAAGACATCTCCTCCTAAAATAACATTAGTTTTACAAGGGAACCATCTTTTGCAAAATGGTTTTGTACAACTTGCTCCTCGAAAATCTGAGATGTTTCCTATCCCCTCTTCTACTGCTGATAATCAAGAATGGCTTCCGAACCTAGCACTACACGAACTTCGACATGTAGCCCAATTTGACAAATTGACAGGAAAGTTGAAAGCCCCTTTTTTCGAACAACTCGCCTTCGCCCTCTATGGATTGAACTTGCCTGCTTGGTATTTTGAAGGGGATGCGGTACAAGTCGAAACAATTTACAGCAATGGCGGACGAGGCAGATTACCTTCTTGGGAAATGCCGATACGTGCCAATATCCTTTCAGGAAAATCATATGACTTCAATAAATATGTATTAGGTTCTTTTAGGGATAATGTTCCATCTTATTACACGATTGGATTCTTTATGAGTAGCTATTTAACCAATCATCATGGCATCGACAGTCACGAGAAAATACTGGCAGATATGCGTGGAAAATTACTCCGCCCATTTAATTTCCGGCGAGCAGTCAAGCAGGTTTCGAACGAAAAGCCAACCGAAATCTTTGACAACACCATCGCGGAATTAACAACAAAATGGGAACAAGAATCTCCTGTTGCACCCGATACGCCGAATATAACGACGAAAGGCAGCCGGTATCCTAGTGATTATTTATTACCGCAAATGAATGATAACCAAGAATTGTACATACTCAAATCCTCCCCTACCGCGGTCAATGAAATCAAGCGTCTGGATAGTGTGGGAAATGAAATTAGCATTGTAAAAACCGGTCGACAGATAACACCATACTTTCATCTACGAAACGATGAACTTGTATGGGATGAATATCGCAAACATGCTCGATTTGGTAAACAAACCTACAATATAATCAATGTATATAATATAGAAACCGGACGCACCAAGACGCTTACGAAAGCATCCCGTTATTACTCCCCCGCATTTCACCCAGTTCGTGATGAAATAGTCGTTGTGGAAGTAAATCCCGAAAATATAAGCAAATTGATCGTGCTCGATTCAAAAACGGGCTCTATACGGGATAGTATTACCATTCCCGATGGAATACATATACAACAACCAAAATATAATGATTCCGGTGAAAAAATTATAGCTATCGCCGTTGCAGAACAAGGAACAAATTTAATGGAATTTAACCTCATGACGAAAGCGTATGATTTCCTTCTTCCATGGGGGAATCAGCAATTGGAACGCCCTTTTTATTATCATGATGAAATTATTTTTAAAGGGCACAACGACGGTATTGATAACATTTATTTGTTTAATAGGGTTGCAGGGCAACACAAATTGACAAATGCTGCGTATGGTGGATTTAACCCATCTATCGCCCCTAATGGGCTACTGTTGTATAACGATTATCAACACAACGGGTACAAACTTGCACAGAAAGAGATCACTCCTGCCACGATCTGGCAACTTGCTCCCATCCGTCTCCCCTATGTCTCTCCCACATTGGAAAACATACAAAGAGACAGTTTATCGAACGAACCGGTCTCTCCCATCACTGTTAAAAAATATAATCCTAATGCGCATTTAATTAATTTTCACAGTTTATCCATTAGCGGGTCTAACTTTGAAAGTTTTAATAATTACATTCCGGGTATATTTTGGTTATCAAATGACATATTAAATACCACGCAGGTTAAACTCGGCTATGAGTTTGATCCTGATATATCAAAAAGCCACTATTCTGCAGAAGTTTCTTATAAGCGTTATTTTCCGACATTCACTGCGCGATATGTGAATAGAGGGATGGTAGGCAATGCTGTATCTGGAAACAACCCCAGCAATATCGTGATGTTTGATTACCGCGACCACCATGCAACCTTTGAAATGTCTATTCCCCTATCCGTATACCGGCGCAATATCGTATACAGTTATGGTGTTAATTTCGGCACATCTTATACAAAACGCTACAATACCAGTCTAGCGCTACAGAACTTCAATAATGTTATTGCTTTTCCATTGAATTATCAGGTATATATGAATAGAAATAGTATGCGAAGCACTATGGATCTAGCACCGCGCTGGGGGCAAAATATCAGCCTTACTTACCGTCACCTCCCTTTCGAGCCTGATGCAGCCGGTGAAGTATTAGCCTTACGTACAAACTTCTATTTCCCCGGCCTGTGGACCAATCACAGTCTACAGCTACGGTTTGCCGTACAACAGAACAACGGTATTTATCGAGGATCGTATGATATCCCAATGGTTTCAGGATGGGGACATTTCAATTCACCGTTTGTTAACAACACCGCTATGGCAAACTATCGATTACCCCTTTTTTATCCCGATTGGAGCATAGGCTCTATTGCCTATGTTAAACGCCTCCAAGGCTTGCTATTTTCTGATTTTCAAAATATAGATGAAGACTTGGCTCCAAAAAGTTTTGGAGTGGGGGTATCTGCTGACTTCAATGTATTCCGTTATGTATTACCTGACATCAACGTAGCCGCAAAACTCACCTATATCAATGATAATACAGCTGGCAATAAAATTGTCCCTACGTTTGGGATCAGTTACAGTTATTAAACGAGGAATAACAATATAATACAATAGGGCAGACTAATAAGCCTGCCCTATTTTCATTATAATATATGTTATTGTTAGTCTTCTAAAGCTTTCACGCCCGGTAACACTTTACCTTCCATATACTCCAATAAAGCACCACCGCCTGTACTGACGTAGCTGACATGCTCAGTCATACCGAATTTAGATACAGCAGCAGCAGAATCACCGCCGCCGATAAGTGAAAATGCGCCGCGCTCTGTAGCTTTTACTACTGCATCAGCTACCGCTTTCGTACCCTTAGCAAACGTATCAAATTCAAAAACCCCCATTGGTCCGTTCCACAATAAGGTATTAGAAGCGCTAATCACTTCTGCAAAATGTGCCGAAGATTCCGACCCGATATCCAATCCCTCCCTATCAGCAGGAATTTGATCATTAGGCCCATTGTAGGTATCTGCATCATTTGCAAATTTATCCGCTATTTGCGCATCCGTAGGAAGTACCAAATTCACCCCTTTTTCATCGGCCTTTTTTACAAGTTCATTGGCTAAATCCAATTTATCTAATTCCACTAAGGACTTTCCAATCTCTCCTCCACGGGCTTTGACAAAGGTATACGCCATTCCACCACCGATGACCAAGTTATCCACTTTATCCAATAGCGCTTCGATCAACTGAATTTTGTCGGAAACTTTTGCTCCTCCCATGATAGCCGTAAAAGGACGCTCCGGCTTATTTAATACTTTCTCTGCATTGTTAATTTCCGCCGCCATCAAATAGCCAGCATATTTTTTGTTAGGGAAAAATTGCGCAATAATGGCGGTAGAGGCATGCGCACGATGTGCTGTACCAAAAGCGTCATTCACATATACATCACCTAATTTTGTCAGCTTCTCTGCAAAACCAACATCTCCCTTTTCTTCTTCTTTATAAAAACGTAAGTTTTCCAAAAGAAGCACTTCTCCGTCCTTTAGTTCCGCACTTTTCTGAATAGCTTCCTCGCCTATGCAATCATTTGCAAACTTCACATCGACACCTAATACTTTTGATAAATGTCCAACAATATGCTTTAATGAATATTTGTCAGTAGGTCCTTCTTTTGGGCGTCCCAAATGAGACATGAGTATGACAGCACCGCCATCCGCCAAAATCTTTTTGATGGTAGGAGCTGCACCTTGAATACGATTATCATCCGTTATATTAAAATCCTCATCCAAAGGCACATTAAAATCCACGCGAATTAACGTCTTCTTCCCTGAGAAATTTAAATCATCAATAGTTTTCATATATATATATTTTTGTTTACGCATTATAGTTCACGGTTTAAACCGTGGGCTAAATATAGAAAAAAGTAAGAATACTTACACGTATTTATCTAATTTCAATCCTATACGGGATACGAGCTTGTATACCGGATGACTTTAATACCGTACGAAGTTGTTCGATATGCTGTCTGTATTCGCCCAGTTCTTCACCCAACATCCACATCCGTATACGTTCTTTAGAAGTCCCTAATAACGAAGCAAACGGGTCTTTAAGTGTCGGATAATACATAATTCGATATTCTTTCAACTTCGCCTTTGCTGCCGCTGCCTGTATAGCACGGTCAAGATTTCCGATACCATCTACCAATCCACGATCCAATGCTTGACTTCCCGTCCATACTCTCCCCTGCCCAATACTATCTACGGCAGACACGTCCATATTTCGTCCTTCTGCCACTTTAGTTGTAAATGTATCGTAAATCCGATTCACTTCGGCTTGTATGATAGCCTTTTCTTCTTCTGTCAGCGGTCGATCCACAGAAGTCATCAAATCGGCAAATTTACCGGTTTTGACTTCATCCACATGTATCCCTAGTTTATTATTAAGCAACGCTTGCATATTAGGAATCAGGCCAAATACACCTATAGAACCTGTAAGTGTTTCCTTTTCTGCAAAAATAGAATCTGCCATGGTAGAAATATAGTATCCGCCAGAGGCGGCATAGTCCCCCATAGATACCGTGATAGGCTTCACTTTCTTTGTTAATGCTACTTCACGGGCGATAATGTCCGATGCCAACGCCGAACCACCGGGTGAATTCACGCGTAATACCACCGCTTTTACACGATCATCACGGCGTAATTTTCGAAGCTCTCGAGAAAGTTTATCCCCGCCGATATTACCCTCCATACCCTCACCATCAACGATATCACCATATGCATATAACACCGCTACACGATCCCCTTTTGTGTTGGTATTTTCTTCTTTGTTGTAATCCAATAAGGAAACTGCAGGAATGTCTTTTTTTTCTTCTATATCCAAACGTTCTTTCAGCTTCGTAAGCACCTCGTCTTTATAGCATTTGCCATCAATAAATTTATAATGCAAAGCATCGTCTGCATTTCTTATCAAAAAATTATTCGCAATATCCTTCAATGTATCTGTGGGAATTTGTCTGCCATCTGACACATTCTCCAGAAATGTACTATACATACTCTCCAAATAGGCTGTCAATTGTTCCCTGTTGGCGTTACTCATTTCGTTTAAGATAAAAGGTTCAACGGCCGATTTATAGGTACCCACCTTGACTACTTGCATCTCCACCCCCAATTTATCCAACGCTTCTTTCATAAACATGACAGAGGCGGAAAGTCCTTTAAATTCTAAAGAACCTTCAGGATTCATATAAATTTCGTCTGCTACCGATGCGAGATAATACGCTTTTTGTGTATAGATATCGCTATGCGCTACAATAAATTTACCTGACGATTTAAAATCAACCAGTGCGTCCCTAATTTCTCGCAAACTGGCCATACCGACATTGACATACGTAGGACTAAGATATATCCCTTTTATCCGGCTGTCTTCTTTTGCTGCTGCGATACGCGAAAGAATATCGTTTAACCCTAACGATTTCATTTCTCCGTAGCCGGGCAAATTCATACTCTCCCAAGGGTTCGATGATGTGCGTTCCGGAATATGATGATTTAACGAAACATAAAGCACGGCATTGGAAGGAACATACACCTCCTCTTTCGACCCCATACTACTGATCGTCGCGGTGATAAACCCAATCAGCACGATCAATATAATAGCAAAAACGATAATCGTTCCTGTAACGGTTGCTAAAACGTATTTAAAAAAAGACCTCATAACTATTCTATGTTTTTTCCTCTAATTTAGAGGTTTCTTTTGAAGAATTCGAAATTTAAATAGATTAGCTTTATCTTTAAGCGATGAATAAGGTGTTTTTGTTATTAGGTGCAAATTTGGGTAATCCCGCTACGCAATTAGCAAAGGCTCTCGAGAAAATTGAAAGCCAGGTGGGAAAGATAGAGGTTTGTTCATCGCTTTACGAATCCGAAGCCTGGGGTGTAACGGATCAGCCTAAATTTCTTAATCAAGTAGCATTAGTATCTACCTCGCTTCCACCGTTGGATATCCTAGACACTATCCAGACAATTGAAAATAATCTGGGTCGTGTACGACTATCGAAGTGGGGTGCTCGCGTAATAGATATCGATATTTTGTATTTTAATCACGTCTGTATTCAACACGAACGTTTAGTTGTTCCGCATCCGTATCTACCGGATCGAAGGTTTGTATTGGTACCCCTTTCTGAAATCGCACCTTCTTTCACACATCCTAAATTAGGCCTAACAACAATAGACCTATTAACACAATGCGAAGATAGTCTTGACGTACATCTTTATAACCCAAACGACAACGACAATGCAATATAGATTGATTAATCCGTTGGTTATCCAAGAAACCTTAATGAACAACAAAGAGTTGGTCTTACAATTTCTCGGTCTCTATCAAGAACAGATCCCTAATGATTTACTAGCGTTAAAGGAAGCAGTGACATCGGAGGTACATATCGAAATAGCGAATAAGGCACACCATATAAAGCCAACAATGGAATATATTGGCGCGCAGGCTTTACGCGAGAAATTGCAACAATTAGAATACGCTGGGAAAAATGGCACCGAAATTCCTCATATCCATACCCTATTTATGGATATTGAAAGGGAGATACACACACTATTACAGGAAATTGCCGACTACAAACAGCATACGTAAAATCCCCGAATGTTAACTACGATTTATCCTGCCGTTTCTGTAAAATAAAATGCAGTTGTGAGAAAATGAAATAAGTAAGCAAAATAAATGGTAAAGCCAAAAACCGAAGTGAGAATAAAAGGACAATACTGATAAATAAAAAAATATATTTAAATTTATTTTCGCCCCATTCCAGCGAAGATAGCTTCATGCTGAATAGACGGATTTCGGACACCAAAAGAAAACTAACCACCGCCACTATCGTAAGCAATACCCAAGGTTGATATACCCAAGTTGGATACGCAACACCAATAAAGGGCAGAGACATGATAAAGAACGTGTTCATTGGTGTATTAAGTCCTATAAATTCTGATGTCTGTCGTTCATCAATATTAAATTTCGCCAATCTCAACGCCGAAAATGCGGTAACAATGAAACCCAAATATGGCAGGTAAGTATGACCTGTAGACATCTCTAATAATTTATACAGTACCGCTCCTGGCAGAAACCCAAAGCTTATTACATCGGCTAAAGAGTCTAATTCTCTTCCAATATCCGATTTAACATGAAGCAGGCGCGCCACCATTCCATCAAAGAAATCAAATACGCCTGAGGCAAGAACGCAGTAGAACGCCAACAGAAACTCCCCTTTTAATACAAATAAGATACCGACACAACCACTGAAAAGGTTGAAACAAGTCAAGGTATTTGGTATATGTTTTTTCACAGTTACAAAAAATTAAAGCCACCCCTTGCGTGCAAAGGATGGCTTAAAAATAGAAAATATCAAAGGAATTAGCTATTCATGCTAATTAAAAACTCTTCATTTGATTTAGTTCCACGCATTTGGGTCAACAAGAATTCCATTGCTTCCGTAGAATTCATGTCTGCTAAGTGATTGCGCAGTACCCACATCCGTTGCAATGTATCACGGTCTACCAATAGGTCGTCACGACGCGTACTGGAAGCTGTCAAATCAATCGCTGGGAAAATACGTTTATTAGCCAATTTACGATCAAGCTGAAGTTCCATATTACCTGTACCTTTAAATTCTTCGAAAATGACATCATCCATTTTGGAACCCGTATCTGTCAAAGCTGTTGCCAATATAGTCAATGACCCGCCTTTCTCGATATTACGCGCCGCTCCGAAGAAACGTTTTGGTCTGTGTAGCGCATTTGCATCCACCCCACCCGATAGGATTTTCCCAGAAGCAGGGGCAACCGTATTATAAGCACGAGCCAAACGCGTAATGGAATCCAATAGAATGACCACATCATGTCCACATTCTACCATTCGCTTTGCTTTCTCCAAGACAATATTAGCAATTTTCACATGGCGATCTGCTGGTTCATCAAAAGTAGACGAAATCACTTCAGCGCGTACATTTCTTGCCATATCAGTCACCTCTTCCGGACGTTCATCAATCAGTAAGATGATAAGGTATACTTCCGGATGATTTTTTGCTATCGCATTAGCGACTTCTTTTAATAGATTCGTTTTACCTGTTTTTGGTTGTGCCACAATCAGTCCACGCTGACCTTTACCGATAGGGGTAAACAAGTCCATAATACGTGTAGAATAGTTTCCTGTACCCAAGTCCAGGTTCAGTTTCTCATCTGGAAACAACGGTGTTAGATAATCAAACGGTACCCGATCCCTAATTTCTGCAGGGTTTTGACCGTTGATCGACTCTACCCGAACCAACGGAAAATATTTTTCTCCTTCTTTTGGTGGGCGGATAGAACCGCGTACATTGTCACCCGTTTTTAATCCAAATAGTTTAATCTGCGATTGCGAAACATAAATATCATCTGGAGATGTTAAATAGTTATAATCTGACGAGCGTAGAAAACCATAACCATCTGGCATAATTTCCAATACACCTTCGTTAACAATAACATTATCGAAATCTGTCGGAAGAACCGGAGATGGTGCCTCTGCTTTAGGGGCAGCAATGGCTTCTTTTTCGTTTGCTACGTTAGCATCGGAAGGAGCTTCAGTTACGGAACCTTCATCTGTTTTTGATGAATCCGTCAACGATGTCCGCTTGGTTACTGCTACAGGTTCCGTTTTTAATGTCCGGACACGCTTCCTTGTTCTTTCTGCAACAGGAATCTCTGCTGCTTTCTTTTCTGGACTTTCCTCTTCGACAGATTGCTTCGCTATAACAGTGATACGGTCAATTAATTCCTGTTTACGCAATTTATCGGCATCAGTGATGCCCAGTACTTTTGCAATCTCGCGTAACTCTGACACGAGTTTGGTGTTTAGTGCATTAATATCCATTAACTTTTTACTATGAGATATAGGATTTTACTTTTTTGAATTCATCCAAATTATATTTTTAGCAAATGCTATTCCATTATTTTTCTAGATGTGCTAAAAATATGACAGAGACACCATAACTGTTCTACTAAATTAAATTTAGTAACACATGCTATTCAACCCTCTCTAGGATAAATCTGAGAATTGGCACAAAAATAACATAACATTTGTATATTCAAATAAAATTTGTAAAATATTTTTTTGAAACCATCTGTCCCTATCGAACTGGGATACCATAATTCCCGAACAATCCTTACTATAACGTTCGTAATCCAAAATTGTTTTAAGCGGCTAAATGAAAACGATATTCCCCCAAATTACACGAAACATATTGTACAAAATACACTAAGCATCAAAAAAAGTTAAAACAGAACAAAACGGCCTTAACAGTACATTAAATAGCTTTTTTATCAAAAAAAAGCATTCCGTTTTTTGATTGGTTTATTTTTTTACTATTTAAAATTCTTGTTTTTAAACAGAAACACGTATTTTCGGGCAAGCATTAGTAGAAAATTAAATTAGCAACAAAAACATAACACAATAAAACCAAATCTATAATGATAATCATTGCGGACGGAGGATCGACAAAAACAAACTGGTGTTTGTTAGATGACTCAAACAAAAAGATATACTTCAACACAGAGGGTTACAACCCCTATTTTGTCGACAGTGAATATATTGTTAACTCGTTAAAAAAGGGGCTGCCCAGTGATTTGCCTTTGGAAAAAATTACCGAAGTAAATTATTACGGAGCAGGTGTACATAACGAAGAGAAAGCGGAAATCGTAGAAATGGCTATGCAAAAGGTATTCCCTAATGCCAAAGTAGAAATCGGCCATGACTTGCTGGCCGCCGCACGCGCGTTATTGGCAGATCAACCTGGTTTCGCCGCAATTTTGGGCACAGGAACAAATACGTGTGTATATGATGGGGAGAAAATAACACACAACATTGATTCCGCCGCGTATATATTAGGAGATGAAGGGAGCGGAAGTTACATTGGAAAGAAACTGTTAACGGATTATATCCGAGGACTAATGCCAGAAGCGGTTGAAAAATTGTTTTTCGAAACATATAAACTAACTCCGGATGAAATCATGGATAATGTTTATACAAAACCTCTGGCAAACCGGTTCTGTGCCAGTTTCAGCAAATTTGTATATGATAACAACGTCAATATAGAGTATACACGTGGCATAGTAGAAGAGGCATTTGACACTTTTTTCAAGAATTTAGTAAGCAAATATCCTGATTACCAGAAATATACATTTAACTGTATCGGTTCTGTAGCCTATAATTTCCGTAATGTTTTAGAAGAAACAGCTAAACGCTATGAAATGGAAGTAGGTAAGATCATACGTTCGCCAATAGATGATCTGGTCGTTTACCACATCGATAGATCAGCGAAGAATCCAAATTGAGAAATATTTTGGTAACGGCGGAATGCATGCATTCCGCCGTTACTATTTATAATACTACCGATTCACCAATTTTCGGTAGAAACAAGCGTAATCCATTTGCTTCAAATTTCTGCTTCGCCTCTTCCGTATCGATACGAATTGGCGGAAAGGTATCATAATGAATTCCGATAATATTTTTACAGTTTACAAATTTTGCCGCTTTAATAGCATCGTCAACATCCATTGTATAATGACCGCCGATTGGCAAAAATGCCCAATCCAATTGTAGATCTTCTAATAGTTTCATCTCCAACGTCAGCGCTGTATCTCCTGCAAAGTAAATTTTTTTATTACCTACAAAAAACACATATCCTACGGGCACACCCGCATAATCTCCTTCAGGCGTACTATTAGTATGCAATGCGTAGACCATTTTTACCTTTCCAAAAGGTAAAGAAAGTGTACCGCCAAAATTATATTCAATAACCTTATCATTTGGCACTCCCTGCTTTCTTACCCATGCTGCTGTTTCTACTACAGCCGCCACCGTAGCACCACTATTAGACTGAATATTTTTCATATCAGCAACATGATCCTCGTGGCAATGCGTTAAAAAAATGTAATCAGGTTTTAAAACATTGACGTCAATATCTTTTGCCAACGGATTATACGTAATAAAGGGGTCTATTAAAACGTGACGACCATTAAAATCAAACGCTACACACGATTGTCCGTAATAAATAACTTCCATCTCTTTAGATTTTTAAATATTACTAAATACTATTTATTACCAAATAAATTCCCCAAGTTACCAAGACCTCCGAGTAAATCTTGCGATACCGCCTGCATCTCTACTTGGCTTACGTCTTCTGCCTGCTGCAAAGCCTTGTTCAGTGCGACGACCAGCAACTCTTCCAACTCTTCTTTATCATCGAGCTGCTTAAGAAATTCGCCATCAATCACAACTTCTCTTATTTCTTTACTAGCCGAAGCCACGACTCTCACTTTACCACCTTCTGTTTCACCGAAAACAGAAATACTATCTAAACGCTTTTTTACTTCTTCCGCTTTTTGCTGCGCTTGAAACAACTTATCAAACATAATATATCCCTCGTTTTATGCTGCAATTTACAAAATCCATAGCATAAGGACAATATTCCTATATCAACAATACACATTAGGTTCTTTACGTTGCCTTCCTTAAATTTGTCGCAACTTAACAAGCGTAACGTACATGCAAAATCTTAATTTTTATATTTCATTACTCCAAAACATACAACAAACTGCACCTCATATGGCTGATCATTTGGAGGAAGACGTCAATATCCTTATCCATAAACTCAAATTCATTTCCGAAGATCAACGCCCATCGGCACTTATATTAACACAGCAAACAGGCTTTCAACCGTTATTTAATGAACAGCTTACGGATAGTGTAGCCATTGCCGGTGGAAAACTGCTTACGGAGAAATATGATAATCCATCACTGTTATTCATTGTGCAGGAAAACGACAAACTTTACACCGATGTTCCGACCCTTCTTCAAGATGAAATATTAAGTAGGACAGACGCCGTACAATCAAATAATATCTATATTATTCAAAAAAGAAATTTTGGAATGGAGCGTATTGATTTTCTACATGACATAGAAATATGTGCAGAAATTATACAACCGAAATATTTTATTTACGGCCGAAAAGGAACCGATTGGGTTCAGTTTGATATTGCATAAAAAAACGGGCGACATGCCCGTTTTTTATAACATAAATTTCTTCCGCAAAATGGCGTAAAGCTTCTCTACTGTTTGTGGTTTTTCTGCCCAATTATTTTTCAAGGCATAATTCGTCTGTAGAAAAGCATCTGCTTCCGCAAACGTCACATAGCGGTTCAAAAGCTCAATTGCTTCACTATATGCCAAGGAATACCCATTAAATAGATCTTTAATAAATAAGAGCTTATCGTTTAAATTGATGGAAGATTTGAGATCTACTATCCTATCTTTCTCCGCTCCTGTTGGCGTGGAGAATAAGGATGCTGGAGTGCTATGTGTCCCCGCTTTACGCTGCTGTTGAAGAATTTCATTCAGTGTCAACGGACGTGTTGGTTTCTCTTCCTCCACCGCCGGTATACTTTGACTTTGCTCCAATATAATCTCCTTAGATTCTTCTACAATCTCGTTGACCACCCGCTCCGTCTCTGAATCTTCCACAAGCTTATGTTGAAACTCAATTTCTTCTGGCATGGTACGCTTCGAATCCTCTACTACCTGATTAGGTTGTTCCCCTTTTTCAATAGGTGTAGACTGTATAGATGGAGCTAAAGGTTCCTCTTCATCGGCGGCAATATCCGTCGGGTTTTCTACCAATGAAGGTACCTCCATCTGTTTTTGTTCCACTCGTTCCCCATCCACTACATCAGATTCTTCTGGTTGTTGTTCTTCTGTCTGTGCCACTTCCTGAAGCTCACTGTAAACAGGTTGCGTATCTATTTCTCCCGCTGAGGCTACAGATGGGTCAAATCCTTCTTCTACTTGTATTGGTGTATATTCTCTTTGTGGTACGGTTAATTTTTGCAGTACCTCAATATGACTAGTTAAAAATCTAGCCTTTGCCTCCAATAACAACAATGCTCCATCTGATGCTGCTATATTTTTATCGGATAATGTTGTGTAATCATCGCTAATCTCCATTAACAACTCACCTATTTTTGAAAATATGGATTCCTTTGTATACGCCATTAGATATCTCGTTTTGATATAGAATACTCAAACTTACATAAAATGCGCTGCATTCACGAATTCCTATAATATAAAATATCATGAGTAATTCACTTTTATATGCAATATAATTGCGTAGCATATAAAATGAACTTTTGTAATTACCTTCGGTGAACTCGCAAGCTCGGTTCTCCTCAGCCATTGGCTGCATTTAATAGAGGAAATTTAATGAAATAATTTCGATATTAGCGCAGATTATACGGAAAAATAATTTAAAGAATCCTATGCTGTTTTCGGAACATAGTTTTATTCAAAAAAATCGGCAGGTAGGTAGTATCGAAGTGATTTGCGGCTCGATGTTTTCCGGCAAAACCGAAGAGCTTATCCGACGGATGAAAAGAGCACAATTTGCAAAATTACCTGTAGAGATTTTTAAACCGGTTATGGACATTCGCTATGCTGATCATGCCATTGTATCGCACGATAGCAATAGTATTCCTAGTACACCAATAGCACATTCCTCGGCGATTTTATTATTGGGTACGGAAACTAAAGTAGTGGGTATTGATGAAGCACAATTTTTCGATGATGAACTTCCTCATGTATGTGTACAGCTAGCCAACAAAGGTGTCCGTGTCATAGTCGCAGGTTTGGATATGGACTACAAAGGTCTTCCTTTTGGACCGATTCCCGCTCTTATGGCCATAGCAGAACATGTAACGAAAGTGCACGCTGTCTGTGTTCAATGCGGTGCACCCGCGGTCTATTCTTACCGAATAGCTGCGAGTGAGAATCGTATCCTCTTGGGAGAGAAAAACAGCTATGAACCCCGCTGTCGCGCTTGCTATTTTGGTTTATCAGACGACAAGCTATAAGTTGCTAACAATTGCTTTATCCAGCGGATTTATACGGGAACGATAACGATGTATCAGCTTTCCATCTTTATTGATTAAAAACTTCTCAAAGTTCCAGTTGATATCTCCTGTAAAATCATTATTTTCCTGTGTAGTCAAAAACTTAAACAGTGGATTGATATTATCTCCCTTTACATCAATTTTTTCAGATAGTAAAAAAGTGACACCATAATTTCGTTCACAGAAATTTTGAATTTCCACGTTATTATCAAGTTCCTGCCCTCCAAAGTTATCGGATGGAAAACCTATGACGACCAAATCATCACCATACTGTTCGTGCAAAGCTTGCAAATCTTTATATTGCTTAGTGAAGCCACATTTTGAGGCGGTATTGACAATCAAGATACTTTTACCTCTAAAATCCGAGATATTCACCGCTTTGCCATCGATAGATGTAAAACTAAAATCGTAAATCGATGTTGCTGGCGACAGCATAGTAGCCAACAACATTATACTCGCTATTATTTTCATCTGTAAAGGTATTATCGTTTATTTACTCTTCACGCATCACTTAAGAATCAATTTCGTTTCTCTTTCAACAACGAAATGGAATAATTGTTCTATCGGATTGCTTAAAATCGATCCGACACGAACACCCAATACCGAACATACCTCCCGCAATTGCAGATCAAAATGGTAAGCAATCCTCCCGACAAAGTTGACTTTATACTCCCAAAAGTCCGGATAGGTAATTACATGTGTACGAATAAATTCGTCAAATCCGTTTTTTAACAACGTATCAATATAAGGATGTAACCTATTTTCAGCCATAAATTCTGCAAAAGATGCTAGATAAGCATTCGGACGATCCTTTTGGTACACATTTCTAATTACAACGTCTTTATTAACCCGATATTTATCTGCAAATTTTTTGTGAAGGTCTTTTGGCATCTTCTCATACAAAAAGTCAATAATCAACCGTCTCCCAAACCAAGCCCCCGAGCCTTCATCCCCCAATACATATCCTACGCCATGTACACTTGGGTGCAACTCTACACCATCGTAATAACCTATATCCGACCCGGTGCCTATGGTACAAATATATCCCTTATCATGCCCACATGTCGCATAGGCACATCCTAGCATATCACTTTCAACGGAAATGAACGCCGTTGGAAAAATTTCTGTAAGCGCATTGGAAACGATCTCTCGTCTATCCGGTGTAACACATCCCGCCCCAAAAAAATAAACTTCATGAATCTCGCTAGCGTAGGGCAATATCTCCGGTACTTCCTGCATCACACGGGCAATTTCTTTCTCATTTACAAAAAATGGATTTAATCCTTTTGTACGAAAAGATAAAGGGGCGCTATCTGGCAAATTAAGCATCCAATCAGAACTGGAAGAACCACTATCTGCAACTAAAATCATATATGATGTTTAAATTTATATTGTGCATTCCAAAGATAACAATTTTTCGTGGATAAAATACTTTTGAAGCTTGCTTCCATCTGTGTAGCTTTGTGATAAAATCAGCAAGATATGTCAGAACCCCACGTACACTTTACGATCTCATTTACGGAACCTCAAGCGCATTATGTCGAAATAGAGATGGACATTACCAATTTTACCGCCCCCCCCTTGGACGTCGCTATGCCTGTGTGGACGCCAGGTTCTTATTTAATTCGCGAATATGAACGTCATGTGGAGCTTGTCGAAGCTTTTGGTGGAACAGACCGTATCCATTGTGCGAAGATTTCTAAAAATACGTGGCGTATAGAAAATCCACGCCAACATACTAAAATACGGTATAGGGTATATGGCTTCGAAACATCGGTGAGAACAAATATGATCAATGTTGACCGCGCATTTATTAGTCCGGCGGCCACCTTCATGTATATAAAGAACCGTATCGATCTATCTTGCACCGTACAGGTTGTACTTCCCAAAAAATGGACTCATATTTCAACAGGTTTACCGAAAGCATCTAAAGGTGAACACACTTTTTATGCAGAAGATTTCGACATACTGTATGATGCTCCGTTAGAAATCGGGAACCAAGATATATGGCATTTTGAAGCAGCAGGTGTACAACATGAGTTTGCGATGGTAGGCGGCGGGAATTACGACAAGCAGCAACTTACGTCTGACATAACAAAGATCGTAGAAGAAGAGACCGTAATATGGGGAGAAAACCCAAATACAAATTATGTTTTCATTACCCACAACTATCAAACAGGGGGTGGCGGACTTGAGCACCTCAACTCTACGGTGTTGGGTGCTAGCCGAAATGCATATCAAACGCCAAGTGCTTATAAAAACTTCCTAGGTCTTGTGGCGCACGAATACTTCCATCTTTGGAATGTAAAAAGACTTCGCCCGAAAGAACTCGGCCCCTTCAACTACGATGAGGAAAATTACACGACAGGTTTGTGGATAATGGAGGGCTTCACGTCATATTACGATAATCTCATCATCCGGCGATGTGGTTTCTTTTCCGTACAAGAATACCTCGATATGCTTGTCAACGATTTCAACCAAGTATATAATCGGCCGGGGCACCGTATACAATCCGCGGCTTTAGCTAGTTTTGATGCATGGATAAAGCACTATAGACCGGATGAAAATTCTGCGAACACAAGTATATCCTACTATAATAAAGGGGCTATGCTCGCCGTCGCACTGGATCTTCATATTCTAACGGAGACACAAGGAACAAAGCGGTTGGATAATGTGCTTCGAGCGGCTTACCAAACTTTCTACAAAAAAGAAAATCGAGGCTTCGAAGAAAAAGAATTTCAAACATTGGCGGAAACCGTAACAGGTGTAGATCTTTCTAAGATCTTTTATGCCGCACATAGCATCCAAGAACTCGATTATAATACATATTTCAATCGTGTAGGATACGAATTAATCGATTTAAACCGTGGCAGACAGGAACTAACTTTGGGAATTAAAATAGCGAACCAAGACGGACGGATATTTATAAAGCATGTAGAACGTAGCTCAAGTGCTTGGGACGCAGGGTTAAATGTTGAAGACGAACTTATTGCCATCAATGGAAACAGACTCGATGTGGGAGGTAAAGAACTGGAGTTTATACTGCAACATGGTCAAATAGATGAAATTGTTGACGTGTTGGTTTCCCGAGATGGATTGGTACGTACCATCCATGCACCTCTTCGCCGCTCTATCAAACAGCAGTGGTCTATTCGAGAAAAGCTGGATGCTACCGGGGCAGAGAAGGAATTGGGGAATCTTTGGTTATCGATATAAATAATGTAGAGACGCTGGATGTAGCGTCTCTACACTATCTTCACACCCACTTCAATCAAAAATTTATTTCAAAACTAAAATATTCGCGAACATTTCAACAATAGCAAATTGGTCTAGTAACCATTTTCTCTCATTCTTCTTCTCTCCTTTCCAATCCTTGTAAAAAAGACCATTTTCATCTCTATTGGCCATCCATGCAAAATCTAGATTTTTACGAAATGCTTGTAAGTAAGTAGGATTATTGTCTAATTTATAGAGCTGGACAAATCCACGCATCATGACGGCGATAAACCAATTATCACTATTTTTTAACCGGTGTGAGCCATCTGTCTCAAAAAAATGATGGAAAGAAGCTTTGGCAACCTGCTGCGC